>Ga0154020_10005656_pt1 | contig 14706 bp, 15 predicted proteins | sample Klosneuvirus_201_FD_109709 | JGI IMG/M metagenome (GOLD analysis project Ga0154020, IMG submission 109709) | Active sludge microbial communities from wastewater, Klosterneuburg, Austria - Klosneuvirus_20160825_MG | ecosystem: Engineered > WWTP > Aerobic digester > Activated sludge | place...
ACCTTGTAATGTTCGTCACCCACAACCGACGGCTCGAGGGCCTTGGACACGGAGGCGAGCGGGTCGACGGCCGGATAGATACCGAGCTCGGCGATGGAGCGCTCGAGCACGATCGTGGAGTCAAGGTGCGCGAAGGTGTTGGCCGGCGCGGGGTCGGTCAAATCGTCGGCGGGCACGTAGACGGTCTGCACGGAGGTGATGGAACCCTTCTTGGTCGAGGTGATGCGCTCCTGGAGGATGCCCATCTCGTTCGAGAGCGTCGGCTGGTAACCCACCGCGGAGGGCGAGCGGCCGAGGAGCGCGGACACCTCGGAACCGGCCTGCGAGAAGCGGAAGATGTTGTCGACGAACAGGAGCACGTCCTGGTTCTTCTCGTCGCGGAAATACTCGGTCATCGCGAGGGCCGAGAGGGCGACGCGCATGCGGGCGCCCGGCGGCTCGTTCATCTGGCCGTAGACCAGCGCGACCTTGGACTTGCTGAGGTCCTGCTGGTTGATGACGCCGGCGTCGGACATTTCGTGGTAGAGATCGTTGCCCTCGCGGGAGCGCTCGCCGACGTCCGCAAACACGGAGTAACCGCCGTGGGCCTTGGCGATGTTGTTGATGAGCTCGAGAATGACGACGGTCTTGCCGACGCCGGCGCCGCCGAAGGCGCCCGCCTTGCCGCCCTTGATGAAGGGGTAGATGAGATCAATGACCTTGATGCCGGTCTCAAGGATCTCGGACTTGGTGTTCTGGTCGGCGAGTGCCGGCGGCGAGCGGTGGATCGGGTATTTCTTGGTGAAGGCGACAGGGCCCTTGCCGTCTACGGGGGTGCCGGTGACGTCGAAGATGCGGCCGAGGACGCCTTCGCCGACGGGCACCGAGATCGGGGCGCCGGTGTCGGCGACGGCCATGCCGCGCACGAGGCCCTCGGAGGAGGACATCGCGATGGTGCGGGCGACGCCGTCGCCAAGGTGCTGCTGCACCTCCAGCGTGAGACGCTCCTTCTTGCCAGAGACGGTGAAGTCAACGGTCAGGGCCTGATAAATGGGCGGGATGGAGTTCTCGGCGAATTGCACGTCGACGACGGCACCGATGACTTGGACGATTTTGCCAGTGTTGCTCATGACTTAAACGGGTCGGGGGTGAGTAAAGGGATCAGGTGGAGCTGAAGGACGCGGCGGCGATCTCGAGGATTTCCTGCGTGATGCCGGCCTGGCGGGCCTTGTTGTATTCGAGAGAGAGGTCGCCGATCAGCTTCGTGGCGTTGTCCTTCGCGGTCTTCATCGCGACCATGCGCGAGGAGTGCTCGGAGGCCTTGGCGCTGAGGATCATCTGGTAAACCCAGCGGTTGACGTAGAAGGGCAGCAGGGCCTCGAGCACGCTTTGGGCGTCGGGCTCGAAGAGCATGTCGCGATCGTCGGCGAATTTCACGCCGTCGCCGCCGGTGCGGTTCTGGGCGATGAATTCGCGGACATTGGTGAGCGGCAGGAGTGGGCGGACCATGGGCTCCTGCACGAGGGTGTTTTTGAAGCGGGGGTAAACGACCTCGATGGTATCAATGGTGCCCTCGAGGTAGAGCTTCACCATGAATTCCATGACGGGTTTCACTTCGGCGAAGGCCACGCGGTCGGAGACAGTGAAGTCGGCGACGAGGTCGCGCCTGGTGCGGGCGATGAACTGCGCGCCCTTGCGGCCGATGACGACGAATTTGGCCGCCGTCTTGATGTCGGTGACGAGCTTGAAGAGATTCGTGTTGAGGGGACCGCACAGGCCCTTGTCAGAGGTGACCAGCAGGATGCCGCGGGTCTTCACCTCGCGCGGGGCGATGAACGGATGCTCGAGGATCGTCTCCACGCGGCCGGCGAGGGCGGCGAGCATGTCGGCCATGAGGTTGGCATAAGCGCGGCCGGCGAGGGCGGCCGTCTGAGCTTTCCGCATCTTCGATGCGGCCACGAGCTCCATGGCCTTGGTGATCTGGCGAGTGTTCTTGACCGACTTGATGCGTCGGCGGATGTCGCGGAGGGAGGCCATGGATTAGTAGCGAGTAGTGGGTAGAGAGTAGAGAGTAGGGTTTTGAGTTATCGCTGTGTGATGCTCGATACTCGCTACTCGATGCTGGCTACTGGATGATTACTTCTTGGCGGCGAAGGTGGCTTTCCACTCGTCGACACCGGCCTTCAAGCCGGCCTCGATCTCGTCGGTGAGCTTGGCTTCGTTGCGGATCTTGGTGAGGAGGCCGGACTGGCGGGTGGTGAGGTGGTCCTTCAGGGAGTTTGCCGCGGTGACGATGTGTTTCACCTCGATCGAATCGAAATAGTTTTTCTGGAGGGCCCACAGGATCGAGGCCTGCACCTCGATCGCGAGCGGATTGAGCTGGGGCTGCTTGAAGAGTTCGACGATGCGGGCGCCGCGCTCGAGCTGGGCCTTGGTCTTGGCGTCGAGGTCGGAGCCGAATTGGGCGAAGGCCGCCAGCTCGCGGAATTGGGCGAGCTCGCCCTTGAGCTTGCCGCCGACCTGCTTGGTGACCTTGACCTGAGCGGAGGAGCCGACGCGGGAGACGGAGAGGCCGACGGACACGGCCGGGCGGATGCCCTGGTTGAAGAGATCGGTCTCGAGGAAGATCTGGCCGTCGGTGATCGAGATGACGTTGGTCGGGATGTAGGCGGAGACGTCGCCGGCCTGGGTTTCGATGACGGGCAGCGCGGTGAGCGAGCCCTTGCCGTCGAGGCGCGCGGCGCGTTCGAGGAGACGGGAGTGGAGATAGAACACGTCGCCCGGATAAGCCTCGCGGCCGGAGGGGCGTTTCAGGATGAGCGAGATCTGGCGGTAGGCGACGGCGTGCTTGGAGAGATCGTCGTAGACGATGAGCGCATCCATGCCGTTTTCCATGAACCACTCGCCGATGGAGGCGCCGGAGAACGGGGCGAGGTATTGGTTGGCGGGGTTGTCGGCGGCGGTGGCGGAGACGATGACGGTGTATTCGAGCGCGCCGGCAGCCTCGAGGGCGGAGATGGTGCGGACGACGTTCGACTGCTTCTGGCCGACGGCGACGTAGATGGAGTAAACCGGGCGGAAGTTCTTGTCGCCGGAAGCGAGGCCGACCTTGTTGATGCGGCCCTGATTGATGATGGTGTCGATGCAGATGGTGGTCTTGCCCGTGCCGCGATCACCGATGATGAGCTCGCGCTGGCCGCGGCCGATCGGGATCATGGAATCAATGGCCATGATGCCGGTGAAGAGCGGCTGGTTGACGGACTTGCGGACCATGATGCCGGGGGCGATTTTCTCGACCGGGTAGGATTCCTTGGCATCGATCGGGCCCTTGCCGTCGACGGGGCGGCCGAGGGCGTCAACCACGCGGCCGAGGAGGGCGCGGCCGACGGGGACGGAGAGGAGCTTGCCGGTGGTGGAGACCTCGTCGCCTTCCTTCAGCTGGGCGACGTCGCCAAGGACGACGCAGCCGACCTCGTCTTCCTCAAGGTTGAGCGCGATGCCGATGGCGCCGCCGGGGAACTGCACCATCTCGTTATACATGACGTCCGAGAGGCCATCGAGCTTGGCCACGCCGTCGGCGACGGTGCGGATGGTGCCGGTGTTCTTCTTGACGGCCTTGCTGGAAAGCTTGGCGATCTGCTGTTCGATTTGGTCGATGACGTTGCTCATGGCGCGGTGGGAAGTGTTAGGGGGTGGCTGTAAGAGCGGAAGCGGAGATTAGACGGAGAGGGTGGCGAGCTGCCCGGCGACGGAGGACTCATAGACGTCGGAGCCGACGCGAACCCGGAGGCCGGCGAGTAGTTGCGGGTTTGCCTTGGCGGTGGCGGTGACGACGCGGTGGTATTTCTGGGTCATGGCCCCCTCGATCATCTTCAGGGTGGCGTCTGTGACGGGACCGGCGTGCTCGACGAGGGCGCGGGATTTTGCCAGCTCCGCCGTGATGTAGCCGCGGTAGAGCTTGAGCAGCGTGAGGACGTGGCGCGGAGAGTTTTTCTCGATCCAGCCGAGGACGCCGGCGACCTGCTCGGCTGAGACCGTGCCGTTGACGACACTCAGCCGGAAGAGCTGTTTGGCGAGGGTCTTGGTCTTTTTGTCAGCGCGCATGGGGCTAAAATTCAGCGGACGGCGAGTTCTTTGGTCGCGGCCTCGTTGTAGGCGGCGCGATCAGCGTCGGTGAGCTTCTTGGCGAGGACCTGCTCGGTGGTCTTGACGACGAGGCGGGCGATTTCGCCGCGGGCCTGGTCGAGCATCTTTTTGTGCTCGAGCTCGATCGCCTGCTGGGCCTTGGCGAGGGTGTCGGCGGCGCGGGTGATGGCGTCAGCCTGCTGCTTGTCGCCAAATTCCTTGGCGGCCTTGCGGGCCTCGTCGACGAGTTTGGCGGCTTCGATCTGGGCGGCCTTGATGAGGGTGGCGCTTTCCGAGTGCGAGGCGGCGAGCTTGGCCTGCATCTCCGCGGCGTGCTTGAGGCCGTCGCCGATCTTCTGGTTGCGCGCCTCCATCGTGGCGATGGTGGGCTTGATGCCGAACTTGTAGAGGACGCCGAAGAGGATCAGGAAGCTGGCGATCTGCCAGACGATGTAGTGCCACTCGATGCCGAACTTCTCAACGATGGAGGCGTCGCCGGCGGCGTGGGCGGCATCAGTAACGGCGATGAAGAGAGGGAGCATGGCGGGAGGGAGTGGGGTCGGAAAAGGGAGGGCGGCGCGGCGTTGTCGGCGCGCGCCGCCGGTTGAAACAGGAGCTTACTTGGCGAGGAACAGCGCGAGGATGCCGAGACCTTCGGCGAGCGCCATGCCGATGATGGCCTGGACGAGGATCTTGCCGGAGGCGCCGGGGTTGCGGCCGACGGACTCGGCGGCTTTGGTGCCGATCAGGCCGACGCCGATGGCGGCGCCGAGGAGACCGAACGCGCTGGCGATGTTGCCGGTGATTTCAGCGAGGAGGGGATACATGGTGGTGTTTGTTTTGTTTGGTTGTGGTGGCCGCCGTGCGCACATCAATGGCACGCTCCCGACGGTAAATGCTCAGTGGGGCGCCTCCGCGTGGCCGTCCGCCGCATGCTCGTGGTCGTGATCATCGCCGTGGTTGCAGATGAGGCCGACATAGACGGCCGAGAGGAGCGTGAAGACCGTCGCCTGGATCAGGCCAACGAGGAGCTCCATGAAATAGAAGACCGGAAAAAAGCTGGTGCCGTGGAGCAGGTTTTCGCCGCCGAAGACGTTGCCGAAGAGGCGAACCGAGAGGGTGAAGGGGCGGATCGAGATGGAGAACACCTCGATGAGGCCAACCGCCAGGAACACGAGTGAGAGGATGGGATAGAGCCAGCCGGGGGTTTCCTTCTTGTCGGCCTTGTTGCCGAACAGGTCCCAGAGGATGAGCTTCGGGCCGGCATACTTGAAGATGATGATCAGGAAGGCACCGAAGGAGACGAGGGCGAGCGCGATAGTGCTGTTGAAATCGGCGGTGAACGGGCGGACGAATGGCTGGGTCAGGTGGAAATGACCTTCCGCATCGGTGTGCCCCATGCCGACTGTGCCGACACCCGGAAGCAGGCCGGACCAATTCTGGATGAGAATGAAGAGGAAGAGGGTGACGAGCAGCGGGAAGACGGCTGGGAAGGCCTTTTTGCCGACGATGGGTTCAAACAGGTCGCGCAGAGCTTCTAGCACGGACTCGAACACTGATTGGGCCTTGCCGGGGAGAAGCTTGGGCTGGCGGACGGCCCAGAGGATCAGGGTGATGATGACGAGAGAGATCATCCAACCCGTCAGCATGCTGTTGGTAATGCGCCAGCCGCCGCCGAGATCGAAAAGCACCGAGGCCTTTGGGGACACGCCTTCCGCAAAAGCGGAGGTCGCGAGGCTGAGGGCCGCGACAGAGCTGAAGAATTTCTTGGCGAGGGACATCGGATTTCCGGGCAGGACTGCTGAGTGGAGCCCAACTAAGTAGGTTTTTGCCCGCAAAAGCGTCAACTCCTGAAACGACAAAACATACGGGGAACCGCACAATTAGCCTATCCGGTGTCCGGTTCGGCCTGAACTAATGAGGAAGCTTACTTGCTTCTCCGCGGGGAATCGGGCCAATTGTAAATGATGGATACCGCCTCACGTGACCTGCTTGCCCGGACCGCGCCACCGCTCCGCGCCAATGGCGAACGCAAGCTCGCACACAATGTCTTCATGCAGGTAACTTGGGGCCTGTTGGGGGTGGCGGCTCTGGGACAGTTGTTTCTCTTGGTGTGGCTGGATGTGATGTCCTGATCGCCACCAGCGATTGGTAAGAGGGGGCCCGCGCCTGAAATACGGTCACCTGTTCCAAGGGCCAGAGAGCCGCCGGATCGATGCGCCAGGTCTTCAAATCGGAAAAAGCCGCCGCAGCGGCCTGGTAATATTCCGTGTGGTCAGTCCTGAAATAGAGTCGGGCGCCCTCCCCTGCCCGGCTGGCCAGCGACTCTAGGAAACCGGCCTGGAGGATGCGGTTCTTGTGGTGTCGCTTTTTCGGCCAGGGGTCGGGAAAGAGAATCCAGACCTCCTGGAGGGTTATACCTGTCGGCAAGGCGTCTAAAAACTCGCGGGCCTCGGCCTGCACGAAATGGCAATTTATCAGGCGCGCGCGGTCACGTTTCTTGCCGCTCCGGTTCAGCCGGTCGCGAATGATATCCACACCGACGCAAAATCTTTCCGGGAACGCCTGTGCATATTGGACGAGAAAGTGCCCGTGGCCCGAGCCTATCTCCCAGACCATCGGTTGGTGCGGCGGCAGTAATTTCGCCAAATCGGCATGCAGCGCGTCGCGTCGCGCCGTGACGCGGGCAAGAAATTCAGAGTTGGCGGGCACCGCCCCATAGGCGCGAACCGTCGCGCCGGCGCAATCCCGAAGCACACACTGGCTTTGCGCGAGCGCCAAGCGGTGGCCGCAAGAGCTCAGGATTTTTCTGCGCGCTGGGCGGCAATCCGCACCATCAGTATGCTGATATCCGCCGGGTTGACGCCGCTGATTCGCCCGGCGTGCCCGAGGTTCTCGGGGCGGAGTTGATGGAGCTTCAGCGCGCTCTCCCGGCGCAGGCCGGGTATGGCGAGATAGTCGAGAGTGGGTGGGATCCGAATTTTTTCGACATCCTTGAGCTTCTCGACCTGGCGACGCTCGCGGTCGAGGTAACCGCGGTAGCAAACGCGATACAGGACCTCTTCCCTCACCTCCTTCGCTTCCGCCGCAAATTCTGGCGGCAGGACGATCGCATCCTTGTCGCGGCGAATCGCCGTCGCCCAGGAGCCACCAACGGTCATGGAGGTTTCTAGCATATTTTCCCAGTGCGCGACACGACTTTTCTTCCTAAAAATCATTGACAAACGACTAACAGATAAAAGATTATGCGATTCCGAGTGTTTAAAAAGCCGGAGTTCCGCACTGCCGTGATTGAAGAGCAGGCGATGCTCGGCGCGGCTTGTGAACATGCGATAAGGCTCGGTCGTGCCCTTGGTGACCAGATCGTCGATGAGGACACCGATGTAGGCTTCATGGCGCTTGATGATCAGCGGTGGCGCTCCCCTCGCCTTCGCGGCGGCATTAACGCCGGCGATCAGACCTTGAGCGGCGGCTTCCTCATAACCGGAGGTGCCGTTGATTTGGCCGGCCAGAAAGAGATTCTCGACCTTGCGCGACTCCAGTGAGGGAAACAACTGGGTCGGTGGCGCAAAGTCGTATTCCACCGCATAGGCCGGCCGAAGTAGCTGGGCCTGCTCCAAGCCCGGGATGCTGTGAACCAGATCCAGCTGGATATCGAAGGGCAGGCTCGTGGACAGGCCGTTGATGTAATATTCGTTCGTGTTCCGGCCTTCCGGCTCAAGGAAGAGCAGGTGGCGAGGCTTGTCGGCGAAGCGAACGAATTTGTCCTCGATGCTCGGGCAGTAGCGGGGCCCCACCCCCGCGATCTCGCCGGAATACATCGCGGACTTGTGCAGGTTCTCCCGCACGATCTCGGCGGACCGCGGCGTGGTATGGGTCATCCAGCAGGATACCTGCTCACTGCCTGGCTTCCAGCCGATGCGCCGTTCCCCGGTCTGTTCCACGTGGAACTTGTCGTCCGGGTCACGGGTGTCGTGAAAGGCAAAGAGGGTCGGCTCCGGGTCGCCCTTCTGCTCTTGGAGGCCGACAAAATTGATGCTTCGGCCGAGAATCCGGGGCGGCGTGCCGGTCTTGAGGCGCTGCAGTTCGATGCCGGCTTCCAGCAGACTTCCAGAGAGGGTTTTCGCGCTGAAGTCCCCCAGCCGCCCGCCTTCGTTCTTGTTTTGGCCGACGTGCATCAGGCCCCGGAGAAAGGTCCCGGTCGTGATCACCACGGTCTGGCCCATGAAGTCGATATCCAGGTTCGTTCGGCAACCGACGACCTTGCCGTCCTTGTAGATCAGCCCGGTCACGGTGGCCTGAAAGACCTGAAGATTCGGTTGGAGCTCCAGTGTGTGCTTGAGGCGAAACTGGTAGGCCTTCTTGTCGCATTGGGCGCGTGGTGACTGGACGGCCGGACCCTTGGATTCGTTGAGCAGCCGAAACTGGATTCCGGTCACGTCCGTGTTGATGGCCATCTCGCCACCCAGGGCATCAATTTCCCGGACCATCTGTCCCTTGGCCTGGCCGCCGATCGCCGGGTTGCAGCTCATTTGGGCGATCGTATCGATGTTGCCCGTCAGGAGCAGGGTTGAGGAGCCCATGCGTGCTGCGGCCAGACAAGCCTCCACCCCGGCGTGGCCCGCTCCGCAGACAATCACATCGAACGGCATTTGATTATATATCACGTAGAAATAGATTTCTTACCGAATTATATATTTTGACGTGAATTTATTTTCCGATGCAAAACGAAGCAAAGAGTTGGTCTAGGATTCGCTCATTGTCGATTTTGCCGGAAACCTGACCGAACGCCTCGAGGGAGGCTCGCAAATCGCTGGCCACCAACTCGCTAGGCTCGCTTATATTCAATTTCTGCCCGGCAGTGACTAAACAGGCCTTGGCCTGTTCAAGGGCATGCGAGTGGCGGGCGTTGATGGCGATCAGTTCATTGCCGACTTCCACGTGGAATGATTCGGCCAGTTTGGTCACCGAGGCCTGGAGCGCTTCCAGTCCGGTGCCTTGCAGGGCGGAAATGTTAACGACGGGAAAAGCATGTGGCAGCTCGGTCCGTTTTGCCGGGGGCAGGTCGATCTTGTTGAAAACCGCGAGGGTGTTGGCCGGGGTCATCCGCGAGGCCAGAGCCGCGGGCAGGGCGGGCAGGGGGCGTGTGGAGTCGAGCACCCAGAGGAAAAGATCGGCCTCGGCCGCCTGCTCGAAGGTTTTGTCGATGCCGCGTTTCTCGAGGGAAGTTGGCGCGGGATTCAGTCCCGCTGTATCGATCAAGCGCAGCCAGTGCGCCCCGACGACGATCCGCTCCTCAAGGTAATCGCGCGTTGTTCCCGGCTCGGGGCTGACCAAGGCGCGGTCGCGGCCGACGAGCTGGTTGAGCAGGCTGCTTTTGCCGGCGTTGGGTTCGCCCAGGATCACGGTCTTGATGCCTTCGCGCAAGAGTTCGCCGTAGTGGTTGGTGGCCAGCAGGCGGTTGGTGCCGGCCAACAGGGTCTCAATCTGTTGTTGGACCCGTTTGTTGTCCTCGGCGGGCAGGTCTTCTTCAGGAAAATCAATATAAGCTTCGATTTGTGCCAAAACATTGACCAGCTGAGAGATAAGTATGGCCATGTGCCTACCAAGCGCGCCACGCAATTGCTGGTTGGCTGCCGCCAAGGCGCGTTCGCTGCGCGCGTGGATTAGGTCCATCACGGCCTCGGCCTGGCTCAGATCCATCCGGCCATTCAAGAAAGCACGCTTGCTGAATTCGCCGGCTTCGGCGGGCCGGCAACCGCGCGCAAGGAGATCTCCTAGGATTTTCTGGGCGATGAAGGGGTTGCCGTGGCAGGAAATCTCCGCGGTGTCATCGCCGGTGAAGGAATTCGGTCCGGCGAAGAAAGTGACGAGCACATCGTCCACGAGTGCGCCGGCGTGATCGTGATAGTCCGCGTGCAGGGCCAGCCGGGGCGGGGGAGTGCGGCCGAAAATTGCCCGCACCAAGTCCGCCGTTTGCGGACCGCTGGCGCGCACGACGGCGATGGCCGACGTGCCGACCGGCGTAGCCAGAGCGGCAATGGTATCACCTGAAAAGGACATCGGCCTGACGCAAGCGAAGCGCCGGTCGAAGGCAAAATGAAACCGGCTTCGCCGCTGCCGACCCCGGAGCGGTATTCCTTACTGTTTGCCGGGTAAAACCACGGGCGGGAGCGGGACAGCGATTTTCATCGGCGGGATCGGCTCCAGAATCGGCGCTATAGTCACCGGTTTTGTGACCGGGGCTGCGGGTGGGGCTGTGGGTGTTTCCGGAGGGCGAGTGGTTTTGCCTGTGAGGGTGGCGCGCACGGTGGCGTGCGGCAGATCCTTGGCGATTTCCGCCGCCCGCGCCTCGGCCGCGGCGATGTCCGTCGGCCGCTTCGCGAGACGGTTGCGCACCTGGGCCTCGGCGTCGGATGGCGCGCCGGATTGTTTTGCGATAACCAGCCAGGCGAGCCCTTCGACATAATCGCGCCGCACGCCGCGGGCGCTGACGAGCATGGCGCCGATGTTGTGCTGCGCCTCGACCACGCGCGCCCGCGCGGCTTGGGTGAAATATTCAAGGGCCCAACCGTAATCCGGCGTGCCGGTGAGGCCGTCGTGATAAATCTTTCCGAGACGGAACCACGCGTTGGCCATGCCCCCCTTGGCGGCCGTTTCAAAAAGCGAGATCGCCTTGGTCGCATCCTTCGGCACGCCGTCGCCGTCGAGGCTGCGCTCACCCAGTTCGAAACAGGCCTGCGGGTCGCCGTTGGCGGCGAACGCCTGAAGTTCGGCCACGTTTTTCCATTTCGGGCCACCGCCTTTCGTGGAGATCAACTGCGGCGGGCTGTCTGCGGGCACCGATTTGGGTTTCGCGGCGAAGGCCGGGACAAGGGCGAGACCCAGGGCGAGCAGCAGGCGGAGCGGGGTGGAGTGGGGCATGGTGGATCGCTTCTTGGGACGGCTCCAAGAGGATTGGGTTCCTTGTGGATTTGGCAAGGGTGGCGGGCGAGGCGGGACTCCCTGGCATAAAAAAGCCGCCGCTGGCGGGCGGCGGCTTAAAAATCAGAAACGCAAGCCTGCTTATTCTTCCTTCCCGTTGGTGACGGACTCGCCACCCTTGACGGTGACTTTCTCCAGGATGGCGGCAGTCACCTTGGCGGCGAGCGCGGCGTTCGTGCGGAAAGCCTCCTTGGCGGCCTCGCGGCCCTGGCCGACGAGTTCGCCGTTGAAGGCGATCCACGCGCCCTTCTTCTCGAGCACCTTGTGGTCGAGGCCGAGATCGATGAGCGAGCCGCTCGTCGAGATGCCCTCGTCATACATGATGTCGAATTCCACTTCGGTGAACGGCGGGGCGACCTTGTTCTTCACGACCTTGATCTTGGTGCGGTTGCCGATGACCTTGCCGTCCGGCGTCTTCAGCTGGTCCTTGCGGCGGATGTCGATGCGGACCGAGGAGAAGAACTTCAGCGCGCGACCGCCGGAGGTCGTCTCGGGGTTGCCGAACATGACGCCGATCTTCTCGCGGATCTGGTTGGTGAAAATGCACACGCAGTTCGTCTTGCTGACGACGGAGGTGAGGCGGCGCATGGCCTGGGACATGAGGCGGGCCTGGCTGCCCATGGTCATGTCGCCCATCTGGCCGTCGAGCTCGGCCTTCGTGATGAGGGCGGCGACGGAATCGAGGACGATGATGTCGATGCTGTTGGAGCGGATGAGCGTCTCCATGATGTTGAGCGCGTCCTCGCCGGAGTCGGGCTGCGAGACGAGCAGGTCGTCGAGGTTGACGCCGACGACCTTGGCGTATTTCGGGTCGAGGGCGTGCTCGACGTCGATGAAGGCGGCGAGGCCGCCCTGGCGCTGGGCCTGGGCGATGACGCTCAAGCAGAAGGTGGTCTTGCCGGAGGATTCCGGCCCGTAGATCTCGATGATGCGGCCCTTCGGCAGGCCGCCGACGCCGAGGGCGAGGTCGATGGCGAGGGAGCCGGTCGAGAGGGTCTCGACCTTCATCTTGGTGTTGCTGCCGAGGCGCATGATCGAACCGTCGCCGAACTGCTTCGTGATCGAAGAGACGGCGAGCTCGATGTTTTTCTCGCGGGCGGGATTGGAGGACTTCTCGGCGGGAGCAATCCGCGAGTCGGACTTGGACTTGTCGGCTTTGGACATGGGAATCGTGTGATAAGGGTTAAAGGAGCATCCTACGGGATGGGGCTGACAACCGTATGTCAGGAGCCTTTCGGCGGGGTATCGGCCCGGCAAGCGCGGAGTGGCCGTAAAACGGCCAAAATAAGGGAGGAAAATTTAACCGGCCACCGCGGCGGCCGGTTTGTTGAACCCGAAGGCAAAATACACCGCCAGGCCGAGGCACGCGAGGCTCACGGCGTAGTTCCACTTCAGTTTTTCGCCCAGCACCAGCCAGGCGAAGATAACGAAGACCACCAGCGTGATGACTTCCTGGATGATCTTCAGCTCGTAGCCGGTGAACTTGCCGTAGCCCATCCGGTTGGCCGGCACCATGAGCAGGTATTCGAAGAAGGCGATGCCCCAGGAGAGGAGAATCGTCACCCACAGCGGCTTGTCGTGCAGGAATTTCAGGTGCCCATACCAGGCAAAGGTCATGAAGACGTTCGAGAGGCAGAGCAGCAGGATCGTGGTCATGCGCCGGATATTGCGCGGTCCCGGACTGCCCGCTAGGCCAAAAATGAAGGGTTCTGCAAAACGATCCCGGCAATCTCACTCCGTCATAGTATAAACCGCGAAAGAGGGCAGCCAGTGGGAGCGGTTGAAATCCTGGGCGTCGAGCAGCGGCAGGGCGGCCTCATAATGCGCGGCACCGGCCTCGATTGCCAGGGCGCGACGCGGATCCCCGGCGTCAAGCAGGCCCGCGAGGCGGCGCCACACCCAGCCCTTGTTGAGATTCAGGCCGATCAAGTGGGCGATTTTCGGGTCGGTCGGGTCGCTGATCTTCGCCGGCTTGAGCAGGTTGGCGGGCTGGCCCTGCGCGAGCCGGGGCAGGAACTTGTCGAACCACCGCAGGAACTGCTCGCGCGGCAGGATGCGCGCCATGAGCCCCGCCTCGACGAGACCGGGCGAATAAAAATCCTCCCCCGAGGGCTCGTAGTGGCCAGGGTAGTCCGTGTCGTGGCCGAACCAGTAGGCCGCGCGCGCCGTGCAGAAAAGCTTCAGCTCCTGGTCGTCGTGGGCGCGGGCATGGCCGAGGACGAGCGCGACGGCGACGGCGGTGTTACCGTGGATGCCGTTGCGCACCGGCGTGGTCAGTGCGCGCAGGTAGCGCATGAAACCGGTGCGAATATACGCGACCAGCGGAGCCATGTTGGTCTCCAGTTGGGCGTCGTAGGCGCGGACCTCCTGCGCGAGCTTCAGCAGCCAGGCCCAGCCGTAGGGGCGTTCGAAGAATTCGCGGCCCGGGGCCTGGAAATACGCCGCCTCGGCGAGTATGTTCTCGGCCGTCAGATGCTCGTGCAGCACGCGGCTGATCTCGGCGCGCTCAGGGAGGTTGGGGAACATCAGCGACAGGCGGACCAGCATCCAGTGCTGGTGGACGCACGAGTGCCAGTCGTAGCTGCCGTAGAAAGCCGGGTGCAGCTCGCGCGGGCTCCGGGCGTCCGCCGGGCCGTGCAGCAGGTGCTGCAGGTAGTGCGGATACTCGCGCTGGATGTTGGTGAGGCCCAGCCGGGCGAATTCCGAGGCTTGGACGGACGACAGAAGGGGAAAGGAGGCGGGCACGGGTGGGGCTGGCGACTATGCGGGATGAAAGTTTAAGTTGAAGAACAAAGGGTGGAGCCTAAGTTGTCGCGTCCCCACCTTTCCCGCACCACTCCATGAAAATCAAAGCCTATCTCAAACCCTCCTGCGGCTGGTCCAACGGCGTCCGGGCCATCATGCGCAAGCACCACCTGGAGTATGAGGACATCGACATCATCAACGTCCGCGCCAACTACGAGGAGATGGTGCGCAAGTCCGGCCAGCCGCTTTCGCCCTGCGTCGAGATCGACGGGGTGATGCTCGCCGACATCTCCGGCGAGGAAGTCGAGAACTACATGCTGGCCAACAATCTCGTGTCGGCCAGTGCCGCCCCGGTGAACGTCGCCCTCAACGCCGGCTGCTCCGCCGAGGAACACGAGAAGATGGCCGCGAAGCCCGTGCGTTTCTTCTGAGCCGCCGGGCCCGCGTCCCGAATTTTCCGGCCCGCCTACCCGGCGGGCCTTTTTATTGGTGGAAGCTACAGCGGTTTCAGAAATTCTGTAGCCGGGGTCGTTGACCCCGGACGAACGTGGCTGCGTCACCGAATCAGACCGGGGTCCGCGACCCCGGCTACATCTGCAACTTAAAACGCTCCATGGACCGGGCTCCATGCGAGCCCGCGCCAAATCAATGCAGCAGCCGCGCCCGGATGGTGCCGGGGACGCTCTGCAGCTCGTCGATCGCGATCTCGCTGGCGGCGGCGTCCACGTCCATCACGCAGTAGCCGATGTGCTCGTTGGTCTGCAGGTATTGGGCGGAGATGTTCACCTTGTGCTGGCTGAAGCGCTCGTTGATGTGCGCCAGCACGCCGGGGACGTTGCGGTGGATGTGCAGCAGGCGGCTCTTGCCGGTGCC
>Ga0154020_10005657_pt1 | contig 14704 bp, 13 predicted proteins | sample Klosneuvirus_201_FD_109709 | JGI IMG/M metagenome (GOLD analysis project Ga0154020, IMG submission 109709) | Active sludge microbial communities from wastewater, Klosterneuburg, Austria - Klosneuvirus_20160825_MG | ecosystem: Engineered > WWTP > Aerobic digester > Activated sludge | place...
GACAAAGACTGCGAAGGCAAGATCAAGCCAGACGTCACTTTTGGCGACGCCGCGTCCGCGTCAGACTATATGGGTAAAGGAGAGATCTCGGTCAAACTTAGCGTTTGCGATATCGAAGGAGCCCTCGCGCAGCCCGGAGTGGCGATCATCGCACAACCCAAGTTCTATGAGATCAAAACAGCCGCGTTTAAGTGCACCAAAACCGCCTCAGATTCGGATTACGATTTTATTTATTTCGTTGGCGCGAAAGACTGCACACCTGGCTACGACTTTCTTGTTGGTGAATCAAGCCGAGAGTTCCACCTCCCAAAAGGCTACGACCCCAGCAAACAAGGGTCAAAGCAATTTAACTTGTCGACCTTCGATATCGACAGTAAAAATGGCTATGCATCCCTGATAAATCTGGACTACTCAAAGCCATTTGCGATGACATGCCACGAGGTACGTGTCGATTTATTCCGCAAATCACCGTCGACCGGTGAGTTGGAATTCGCACCAATGACATGGAAAGCCAGCGAAAGTGGCTGGAACCAACTTGGAACAAAAACTCCAGCCAGCGAAGAATCCCTCTATGCGGCTGCCAACAAGAGAGCTGAACGCACGGCGTACTTCCTGTGTGACTGGGCGAACGAAGTCAAAGACGGAACCACGCTGATCCCGACCTCGTCCCGACAATAACTACTGACGACCGAAGGCAGCTTTTACACGCTGTTCTTCGGTCTTTCGGTAGTCCCCCGGAGAGTCGGAAACAAAAGCAGAGGTACCTGAAGTATAGGTCCTCTGCATCGCATATTTGTTCCGCCGGGAGGTCGCACAACCACTTGTGATAAAAAGTGCGGATACCAGCGATGTTATCACCAGAATTCTTAGTCCATTCCACACAGCTAAATCCTCCTCTAACAATTCGAAAGATCCCTCGTGCCGCATCTACAAGATGGCGGGATTTCTTGCGACCTTATGTGTCTTCGTCTGGGAATTCATCGGTCTTTAGATCAAAGACTAAAGGCATATTTTGATTAGATTTAGTGGGCAGTCTTTTCCCACTGGCTTCCCGAAGGCCCTACGCCAGCGACTATTTCGCTTCAATGCCGACGACAAGCAAATTCCCAAAGGGAAATTTCCATTGCCGATGGTTTACCATTCGCGAGAGCGCTGCGGCCTGTTGGACGCCAAAAATCGCTAAAAATGGCGTAAGAAAGTGGGTTGTTGTTTTGAACGAAATCCGAAAATGTCTGTCAAAATCCGGAACTATGGATTTGATCTTCCTCTCAAAATTATAAAAGTGAAACTTTGTCAGATGTTGCTCTTCATATTTGACACTAGAAACACGGTTCAACAAAAGCTCGATAAAGGGCCACGCACTCAGATAATTTGGCGTGGACAGAATCAATGCCCCTCCCTTTTTAAGAACTCCTGATTTAAGGGTGTCAAAAAGCTTTGCGATTTCATTTCCGGTCAGGTGCTCGATCACTTCTATTAGAGTGACTACGTCAAAAGACTCGCCCAATTTAGAAATCTGATCAAAATCGGCGCACTGTCGAAACTCGCGAAAAGGCGTAGCATACTTCCGGGTAGCGTAAAGCACCTGTTCGGGAAGGATATCGACCCCCAATTGCCGCGGAAATTTATCAGCACTGAGCAGCGAGAGAAAGGTCCCGCCAAAACAGCCGATGTCCAGTATCGCTTGCGCCGTAGATGGAAGACACTCCGCAATCCGCTCAAATTTCAAAAGATGCCAGGCGCGCCGCACCGGCGACCCGTGCTGAGCGACATCGTCGTAGAACCCTGGCGGGATGCCCGAATAATCAAATTTTTGACTGACCATATTTACTTCTGTTCCCCCAGGGTCGCAGTACATCCGAAAGTAGCAGGATGAAACAAATCACTCCCAAAGGGAACGACCATATCAGGTACTTCAGGTAACCAGGAACATATCGCAATTCGATAAATCCATTCAACCCGGCTGGCTCGACCCGGAGAACCTCATGCGGGGCCGACACAACCCTCCCTCCACCATTGTATACCGTCCACCCATCGAGGGAATTTGTGTTGATACTCAACGCTCCGGGCGAGGTAAGAAGGTATTTCAACACGATTTTCGCCGGAGTGTATTCCACGATATTAACCGTTCCTGAAGTGGCATATGCCTCTCCCATATATAAAGGATCTTTTACGTCGCGAACAGACGTAGCAGGGGCGGCGGGCTCATAACACTGACGCGACCCCATGTTACGATTCAGATAGTGCGTCGGCTTGACCCCGTATGGGATCGTACCCAGCAGGCTGTCGCTGGCGATTGGTCGTGTTAAAAATTCAGCGTCAACCGAGCTCTTGCTGAACTGACGCTGGAACGCCAGATTGTGCACGGCAAAGAATTCGATGAGCATGATTAGTCCCAATAACGGCGTCTTCATGGCACGCAAACCTTGAGCAGCCAGAATCAAAATAAAAATAAACATAATGATAAACACGCGGCTTTGAACGTGCGCATTGTTCACCAGGGGGATTTTTAAAAAGACCTGCCAGGGATTCACGGGATCGCCCCAGCCGCTTGCGGTCCAGAACCAAAACACCGCCGCGAGTAAGAAGGGCCACACTTTACGAAAAGACGAAAAAACAGCAACTCCCATCGCGGTGACCAACGGCACCCCCAGATAACACGCGTACTCGTGAAATCCAAAAATTAACGGAGTGCCTGTGCCCACACTTAAAATCTGGCGAGGATAGAAGAAAGAATAGCCGAGCGCCCGAAGCTCCATGACCTCGGTGTGTAACGCCGGAAGGCGGCTGCTGTGATACCATAAAACTGGAATCCATTTTCCACTTGAGAGCAGAAATGCTGAGACTCCAAGCAAGATCCAGTGAAATGGAAATCCCCTCAGGGAAACGACCAGTGCGCGTCGGGCCTCGGACACCGTCAAAAGCAATGACAATAAAAAAAGCATCGTGAAGATGACTGTGTAGATGCCCCCGTCTAAGAGGGTATGAGCGAAAAAAAATGCCGCGCACCACAGAAATGGTAACCGGTCTATATTGAGCAGCAGTACACCAGCCAGAGGCAGAAGCAGAATGGACCCATAGGTGATGTGTCCCTCGGCAAAGTGTGTGCTAAACCAGCTGCACAGCACATATAGCGCAGCAACAACAGATGCAGCAAAACGATCAAACTTCAACCTTTCAAAAAACCACTTACCACCAAGAAACCCCAGCACCGTGTAAATCATCAGCGAAAAGAGGTTGGCAAGATGCGGCGGGAAAATCAGATCCAGCACACCAAATAGAGAAAAAACCCGGGACTGCGGGTTGGCCAGGATATCCAATCCGCCGCACATCCAGGGATCGTGCAGGGGAAACCTCTGGTAATGCCAAACATTCGAACTGACGATCCAGCTTAGCGCATTGAAATAATCCCAATCACGGGGGATCGTCTGCGAAAAATTCCAAACCGGCACCGCGAAAGCGGCTACCGTGCCAACAATGGCAAGCAATACGAAATGAATGTGACTGACTTGCCATTTGAGGCGGGTAATTTTCATGAAAGCCGCTCTGTATTCAACAAGGTGCTACTGCTCATACATCTGATTCCAACTGTCCACCAGGAAACTTTGCGAACTTCTTCAAAACATCGCCGTGAATCGGATCAGGTCGGTCCCATGGCCACCCACCAAATCCTGTATTCCTGAAGTCAGCAAAGGCTTGGCGTAATTCTTGTTCGGAGTTCATAACAAAAGGTCCCCGCTGCGCGACGGGCTCGCCAATAGCACGCGCCTGCAGCAACAAAATGTCGGCAGTGGATTGGGTGCCCTCGATGCGAGTGGCATGCGTCGGGTTGAGTTGTAACCCAACTTTTCCGCGAACAGTCTCAGCGTTGACTGATAGTACCGCATCGTTGCACAAATAGAGCATTCGTCCAACGTCAGGCGCAGCTGGCGCCAGACAGAGGACTCCCCCCGGCGCAATCCTTACTAACAAAATAAGGACTTCGCTGCCGGCGCTTGCCGCCCATGAGTCCGGGGGTGCCGCTATCGCGGACTTACCGGCGAAGTCACCTGCGATGAGACGAATCGATACTCTCCCCTCGTCGAGATCTATAGTTGGTATCGCGTCTTTCCAGAACATCTTAAAATGCGGTGGCACCATTTTACTTTTCTGCGGCAGGTTCAGCCAAATCTGAAATAACTCCAACGGATTGTCTTGTTCTTGATGCAATAGCGGAAACATCTCAGAGTGCTGAATGCCGCTACCGGCCGTCATCCACTGAACGTCGCCATCACCGTAGCGTCCCGCAGCCCCGAGCGAATCTGCGTGGTCAATCCAACCGCGGCGCACGATCGTGATGGTTTCGAAGCCCCGGTGAGGATGGGCCGGAAACCCAGGCACCGTTTCTCCGTGATACATGCGAAAACCATCCCGGACGATAAAATCATCACCCCTGTTACGACCGACCAGCATTTTCGGATCAGGACCAAAATGAGCCTGCCCTTTTGGGTAGTGATCGAAATGGTGAACACAAAACAGAAATGGCTCAATGGTCGGCCATTGAAACCCAAGGGGGAATTGCTTTTGGATCACTTGTGACTGATAATCCATGGCGATATACTCCCGATTCTCCAAAATGCGTGTGCAAAGCAAGCAAGGCGATTACATATTAAGATGTTTTTGAGATATTTTGCATGTTTTCTGATGAGCCTCGTCCTGTCAGGCCATGCTCTTGCAGAAGAGCGGTTTTTTGTTGAAAAGATTTCAGTAACCGCAAGGCGCTCACAAATGGGAGCGGTAAAAAAGATCCTCGACCAACACGACCTCCGAGAGCAGCGCGAGGTCACTGTCACGCAGATTGAAAAAGCCAAACAGGCCCTGATGAATCTGCAGCTATTTTCTGACGTCAAGTGGACAATCAAGCCACTGGACAACAGTAATTCAGAACCGCGTAAAAATGAGCTGCAGCTTCAGTTAGAGGACCGGTGGACATTGATCCCCATCGCTAAGTTCTCCTCCGGCGGTGGGGTAAAGCAAACAACACTGGGCGCTTACGATGCAAATTTTTTAGGGTCTTTGTATGAAGTTGGTGCGCAGATTGAACGGCTCGAAAACACAAATTCCGGAGTCGCGTGGCTTCGCGCTCCGGAGTCAATTGCCGGGCCATTTGGTATGGATCTGCAAGCCTGGAAAACAGCTCGTTTGAGGACAAAGTATGTGCAAGGCCCGGTCGCCCCGGAGATCAAGCAGGGGTTTTTACACCAGCGGGAAAAATTCTACCTCGAACTGTTTCGCGAGGTCATTGAAGATGTCCGGGTAGGATTGATTTTAGATTCCGAAAGCGATGAATTCTCAGAGAGATTTGTCCCCACAGAAACCAAAGACATTAACAAAGGCGTCATACCAGAAGATTCATCTTTTTTAACGAGTGGCCTTCGCCTGCGATATAACCAGCTTAAATACGATAGCTGGCAGGTCATCGGAAGCGATCTCGATCTGACATCCAGGAGAAGTCTGGCCATTGATGGCAGATCAAAGAGCTTCACTGCGATTGACGGCCAGTATCGTTTCTATTTATCTCCTTTCACGAACCATGCTCTTGCATTGCGCGTGAAAGCGGGAGGAAGCAACACAAATGCAGTGCAGTACTGGAATTACTTCGGAGGACTGTCGGATATTCGGGGTTTCGTCGATTGTCGGTTCGCAGGAAAAAACTATTGGATCACAAATGCAGAATATCGGTTACCCGTCATGGTCGGCGATTCGTTGGTAATACAGCAGGTCACTTTTTTTGATGCCGTTTCAGCAAAAGATTCGCCACAGGACTTAAGCTCTGCTTCTGGCGCCAGCATAGGTCTGGGGTTGCGAATCATCATGCCTAAGATATACCGATTTACTGGGAGATTTGACTACGCAAAGCCGATTCTCAGGAAAGACAATATTCCGATTAGTTTTGGTGTTCAGCAATTTTTCTGAGTTCGCTTTTCTTCATTACATTTTTCAGGGGATCAGGTGTTGCCCCCGAAAGTATTCTGACGTAGAATTCACTCAACCCCTCTTGTCAGGCCACAATCACCGCTGAAAAGACGTGACGACTCGTTACGTTTTTAAGACCGCTCATAACCATTGCGAGGGGCAATCAATGGTATCGAGCAGTAAACGTTTTCTTTCACGATCATTCCTTTTGTCAGGGGTCGCCTTTTTTATAAGCGGCTCCATTTTTTCAAGCGAAGGGACCGCTTTAGCTGAGTCACCATTGGTTCGAGAGGGCGCACCGGATCCTGCTCCCGAGGCTGCGACCTACCAAGAGGGCGACTCCTGGGTTACGGATTATCTCCGCCATGGCGGAAATCTAAACGACATCACAGGCGCGGCCATACCTCAGGAATTTAACCTCCTCAGCGGGGACTCTGTGAATACCATCGTAGTACCCGAACGCGAGGATCTGCCTTCACATTTCGACTGGAGAGAAGAAGTGTCGGGAGGACTGCCACCCGCGCGCCATCAAGGGGGATGCGGCAGCTGCTGGGCATTTTCGATCACCGCCGTGGTAGAAGCACTTCAGCTCATCGAAAACCCGGGCCCGACGCTCGATTTGTCTGAACAATCCCTGGTATCATGCTCGGGAAAGGGGAGTTGTAGCGGCGGGTGGTTTAATGCCTTCGATTATGCCGCCAGTACCGGGCTCGCTGAAGAAGTTCAATTCCCTTATAAAGCGTCACAGGTAAGCTGCAAATCCGGACTTACGCCGAAGGTGAAAATTTCAAAATGGGCCTATCTTTCCAACGGCGAAAAGAGTCTAACGACTGCCCAGCTTAAAACCGCAATCAGAACCTATGGCCCGATTGCGACCGTCGTCAACGCGTCGTTTACCTCTTATCAGTCCGGAATCTACAACAGCTGCAATTCATCCTCATTTAATCACATGGTAACTCTCGAAGGGTGGAGCGACGACGAAGGTGGCTACTGGATCATGCGAAACAGCTGGGGAACCGAGTGGGGAGAGGCGGGATATATGAGAATCCGCTATACGGACTCGAACGGTAACAAGTGCAACCGCATTGGTGAAATCGCCGCTTTCGCTGTTCTGACTCAGGGTGAAAAATAAGAAATCGCCGGAGTTTGAAGCCATTCTCCCGTGGAGTTGTCATACACACCACGGGAAAACACTCCCCCAGAAAAGAGAAGAAAATTGGGCTCGTCCCATGCCCGCAGGCTAAGAATGAATCCCGATCCGTTCTTTCTTTTTTCCGCGTACGGAACATGAAAATGTCCGAACACCCCATGCTGCGCATCCTCAACACCAACCCAGGCCTCGGCTGCTTCCAGCAACTGCTGGTGATCGATCACGCGATAGGGATCTCGGGCTCTTGAGACTTTTGCGTGGGAAAGGGCATAGGCTTCCATTATCCGCGGCGGTACCGCTCGGGCAACTCCACATACGAATGCTGATTTTAAGACCCGCCTGAATATCTGGTAACTCCAGGGCGCATGCAATAGATCACCGTGACGGATTGCCAGCCGAGTGTTTTTTGGACCCGCCCCGCCATTCCCAGCTCCTGTGTCACCGCCGGTCAAAATTTCGAGAACTAATGCTTCCCGGGATACAATCTCAACCCCTTTCCACTTCATGCGATCCATCGAAAATTCATGATTGCCTTCGAGAAAAATGACTCGCGTTCCCGAACCCGCAACGCGCTCCAGAATCTCAATCAGCTTTTGATATCGCTCACGGTAGTAGGGAGGTCCGCCAATGCAAAAATCAAATATATCGCCGAGCAAGAGGACGGTTTTGACCGATCCGGCCCGCACTTTCCCCAACAGATTTGACAGCAAGACACAGCGGACATCCTCTGGCCCGCGCAAGTGGACGTCAGATACCACCAGCAAATCGCCAGTGATAACCTCACCAAGCGTTGATGGAATTTTGCCATTCTCCAAATTCGTTAACCCTCAACTGTTCGCCACCCTAAACAGTTTATGTGGATTTTTAACAAATTTACAAATTTTCTATGTCACAGCAAAGTTCGCCATCCTTCAATGAATCCACCCCCGGAGAGTCCCTCAGCAAATCAATATTTTTGCCGATATTCCCTGCATGGAGTATTCGATTCAAAAAGAAGCGAAATCGCTCATATTCGTCGCGCTTTGCCTCGGCTGGGCAAACCCAAAGGCATTCGCACAACAGCATGCGCATCAACGCAATCTATTACCCGGGGGTCGCGCGGCAGCCTTGGGTGGAGCATACACAGCATTGAGCGATGATCCATCAGGTGGCTATTACAATCCGGCGGGCATCAGCTATGCGACCAGGTCAGAGACATCGGTGTCTTCCAATGCCTACCGCGAAAGCAAGACCACCTACTCAGAAGCGATCGACGGTGAAGATTTTGTCGAAACATCGAACGCCATTTACCCAAGCTTTCTTGGGGCGATCTACAAGTGGCGGAGCCTAACCGGGGGTTGGTCCTACATGACTCTCGACGCCCGAAATATAAATCAAAATCATCGATTTGAAGACATCAGCTCCATCGAAGATGAAGCCAGCAGCTACTCGCGCACACACCAAGAGGTAAACAACTACATTCATGCGGGCGCCAGTGCGGCTTGGCTGGTGACCAAAAACATCTCCCTCGGAGGATCGCTCTTTTACTATCGCCGGGAAATCCAATCGACCAACCATCAGATGACGCAATTCAATGGCGGCAGCCTGCTGGTCCTTGACTTCAAGTACAACACAGTGAACGAGGGCTTCGTTCCAGTGGGCGGCGCAACATGGAGGGGCGATCACTTCAGCGTGGGAATTTCCGGAAGGGTCCCCACCGCCTACACCAACAATACCAAATATACCAGTGACCGGATTTTTGTCTCCAAACCCGACGAGGATGGCATCGTAACGCCAACTGTCACCGGCAGAGAAGGCAGCGCGACCTCCCTGGACGAACCCAACCCCAACAGCGCTCAGATCGGAATGGCCTGGTTTCCCGGCCGGTGGCTTCTTCTTTCAGCGGATGTGATCTTTCACGGGCCGGTAGAGGCCGGAAAAAGTGGAAATGATCTGCACGCAACCACTAACTACAGCCTGGGTGCTGAGATCAATCTTCCCTACATTTCGGTCCGATGCGGGTCGTTCACCAATAACTCAATGTATCGCGAGCCCGATGGAGATCGGACCGATCAGCCAACCTGGATCAATATGAAGGGAACGACCGCTGGCCTGGCCCTCGTACAGAAAGACCGCGAAGGTATCCTGACCGTGGTCCAGCAAAAGGGGGATGGTAAGGCCCAGATCATCTCCGGAAGTACTGCAGTTCAAAAGGTACGGTCCACTTCAACCACGTGGATGATCACCGGAACGGTGTTCTTCTAGAACTGCCCCATCCAGGTTCACCTGACCCATGCCTTTCATTTGTTATTACAGGTAGTTACAGCCGTTTTGGGTGCCGAACCCCGCGATCAGAAATCAAGGCGCAACCTCCCGCAGCCACTATCAATATCCGCCTTCAGGTGAATTCAGACAGGGCACTTTAACGCTTGCAACTCACCAATGTTTCTGGTCTTTTAGGTGTCACAAAAGAAATTATTCCCGCGAGACGGAGGGCAGCCCATGTCGGTTAATGTCGAGGAGAAGGTAAAGCAGATCGTCGTCAATCAGCTTGGCGTCGATGAAAAAGCAGTGATCGGGAAGGCAAAATTCATTGAAGACCTCGGCGCTGACTCCCTCGACATCGTTGAGCTGGTCATGGCCATGGAAGAGGCTTTTGGCGTCGATATCCCGGACGAAGAAGCTGAAAACATTCGCACGGTAGACGACGCCGTTGGGTTCATTAAGAAAACCGAAGACGCCTAGACAAACCCCAGGCCCTTAGGCGGGAGATTCCGTGTCTAAAAAAATTGGCATCGCTTCTGACCATGCCGGCAAAGATTTGAAGCAGCTCATCGTAGATCTCGTTCGTCTTACGGACAATGAAGCCGTCGACTACGGTGTGGCGATGGATTCGGATAAGAAGGTCGATTACCCCGATTACGCCGGATTCCTGGCACAGGATGTTTCCACCGGCAAGCTGGACCTGGCTGTTGCAATTTGTGGTACAGGCATCGGCATGTCGATAACCGCAAATAAATTCCCCGGCGTGCGAGCTGCAGTGGTTTGGGACGAATTTAGCGCCAAGATGGCGAAAGCCCACAATAACGCCAATATTCTTTGCCTCGGTGCCCGATCCCTCAACCATCATCGGGCCTCAGAGATGGTGAAAATATGGCTCGATGCAGAGTTTGAGGGCGATCGCCACCAGCTCCGGCTTAACAAAATTCGCGATATAGAAAAGAAGAACCTCAAGCCTCGATCTTAAATTCCACGGAGCACAAACAATGACCACCAGACCTTGGGACATCCTCGCAAAAACGGACCCCGAGATTTACCGCATTATCGATGCCGAACTGAGTCGGCAGCGGACGGGTTTGGAACTCATCGCATCAGAGAACTTCGCCTCTGCTGCTGTCATCGCAACGATGGGTAATCCTCTAACAAATAAATATGCGGAAGGCTTACCGCACAAACGCTACTACGGCGGATGTGAAGAAGTAGACCGCGTTGAAGACCTTGCCATTGAGCGGGCCTGCAGACTATTCCAGGCTAAATTCGCAAACGTCCAGCCGCACTCTGGAGCTCAGGCAAACGCAGCTGCCTACCTGGCGCTCGTGCCGGCCGGGGGGAGAGTTTTGGGGCTGGATCTATCACACGGCGGTCACCTGACCCACGGGTCAAAGGTGAATTTTTCCGGTTTACTTTATGAGTCCCACTTCTATGGGCTGAATCCCGATTCTGAAACCATTGATTACGACTTGGTCCGGGCGAAGGCAAAGGAAGTAAAGCCCGCCATGATTCTCGCGGGGGCTAGTGCCTACGCCCGCGCGATTGACTTTAAAAAGTTCCGCGACATTGCCGATGAGGTTGGCGCGTACCTAATGGTGGATATGGCTCATATCGCAGGGCTCGTAGCGGCAGGAGAACATCAAAGCCCGCTCCCCCACGCTCACGTCGTCACGACGACGACGCACAAGACGTTACGTGGTCCGCGTGGTGGTCTCATTCTGTGGAATGATGAATCCCTGACACCTAAATTAAACAAAGCCGTCTTCCCTGGAACACAGGGTGGCCCTCTGGAGCACATCATTGCGGCGAAGGCCGTTTGTTTCAACGAAGCCTTAAGCCCTGCTTTTCGCGATTACCAGAAGCAAGTCGTTGCAAACGCGAAAGCCCTTGCTGGTGACCTGGTAAAACGCGGGTTTCACCTCGTTTCGGGTGGCACCGACAACCATCTGATGCTCATCGATTTGTCGAAGACTGATGTCAGCGGGAAACAGCTGGAAGAAGCGCTGGGTAAAGTCGCGATCACCGTTAACAAGAACACGGTGCCGAAAGAAAAACGCTCTCCGTTTGTAACCTCAGGAATCAGGGTCGGAACTCCGGCCGTAACGTCCCGGGGAATGATGGTCAACGATATGCTGTTGATCGGTGAATTGATTCACGAGACGTTCAAAGGGATCACAGATGAATCCACGTTGGCAGGAATTCGTCGACGGGTTGAAGCACTAGCTGAAAAATTCCCGTTGTACCGGGAGTGGTCATAATCACATGAAATGTCCGCAGTGCGCGCATGAAGACACCAAGGTTTTGGAAAGCCGCCTCAGCCTTGAAGGCCGCAGCGTTCGACGCCGACGGTCATGCCCGCAATGTGCCTATCGCTTCACGACCTATGAAAAAGAAGAAGAGTTTGTTTTTCATGTTCAGAAAAAAGATGGGCGCATTGAGCCTTATCAGCGTGCCAAACTAAATCGATCAATCGAAGTCGCTTGTCAAAAGCGCCCCATTACCCCCGATGACATCGACAGTCTGATCATGAAAATTGAGCGTCGACTCCAGGATGAGGGCACAAGAACCGTCTCCAGCCAGGCATTGGGGTCACTGGTTCTTGCACATCTGAACGACCTCGACAAAGTCGCTTATGTGCGCTTTGCGTCTGTTTACAAGGAATTCAAGGACCCCCAGGAATTTGTCAACGAACTCCAATCAATGAGTTAAACGGACGCTGCATGTTTACTGGCATCATTGAACGAACAGGCCGGGTTGTATCCATCACGGGCAATACCACGGCTGGCCACGGTAAGAGTTCCATCACGCAGCTTTTGATTGAATCCGGCGTGGATTTCGCGACAGAGATTGGCGACAGCGTTGCAGTCAACGGCTGCTGCCTGACGGTCACCTCTAACAAAATGAAGATGCTCGCTTTCGACATTAGCAGCGAGTCGCTGAATTGCACCAATCTTGGAGATCTTGAAGAAGGTCAAGAGGTGAATCTGGAGCGCGCGATGCGCATGGGAGACCGACTCGGTGGACACATAGTATCCGGTCATGTGGATGGATATGGGGAGATCGCCCATGTCAACAAGCAACCAGATGGCTGGGATATCCATATCTCTCTGGGTAGTGAACTTGGCAAATACATCATCCCAAAAGGGTCAATCTGCGTTGAAGGCGTCAGCCTCACTGTCAATATGGTTAAAGACAGTGGAAATGAGACCTTAATCAGCGTTATGCTGATCCCAACAACCGTAACGCTCACAAATCTGAAGAATCTCCATTTGGGGCAGCGCGTCAACATTGAGGTCGACATGCTGTCAAAATATGTAGAGCGTCTGGTCTCAGCGCGAGGGATGCCACCTTAATGAGAGTATTGCTGCGAATCTATCCGGAAGTAGCTTTTTGCTTTTCAGTATTCTTGAACTCCTCCGGATCCTTTGCTGCAAACACCCCTCAGCTGAAAGTGTTTCAAAAGGAAGACTCTTATCTCATCGTTGAGTCTCTCACCGATGAGCTCCTCCACTTCGAACTGGCACCCGGAACAGCGCCAGTTAAAAAAGTCATTCATGTCAGTCCGATGGTTCATCAGACAAAGTTTGATGGCCCGTCATTTTATCAGGAAACTGATACGACTGTTGAGACCGCATCCCTGCATGTTTCAGTAGAGCCGTTGACCTTTTGCACTTCGGTCTACGACAAAATCCGCAAACTCCACTTAAGTCGCATTTGTCCGGCTCGGGTTCACGACGCCTGGAAAACCCTCACCCTGGATTCTCCGGATTTCACTTCCGTCCACGGACTCGGCAGTTATTTTGATGACCCGCAAACCACCGACGGCGATTGGATCGGGCGGGTCTGGGATCCGCTCTCTGATGGGTTTGGCGCACGGTTACGTGGGTTTGGCAACGGTGCCAATAATTTCTCGATGTATCCAATCATGTATGCTTTGGGCGCGGATCAGAATAATTATGGATTCTTTCTTGATAACACTTACAAACAAATGTGGGACTTTCGCACACGCCCCTGGACCATAGGCATGTGGGGAGACCAAGTCCGCTGGTATTTCATCGCTGGGGACAGCCTCCCGACTCTGCGCCGCCGTTACATGGATCTGACTGGTCACCCTCCAGTACCACCGAAACGGAACTTCGGACTTTGGGTTTCAGAATTTGGTTTTTCGAGCTGGGATGAAGTCACCGCGACTCTCGCCGGACTTCGACGGGCGAAATTTCCGGTGGATGGGTTCGGTATGGACCTTCAATGGTTCGGCGGCACTTTTGGCGATCCCCATAACAGCCGCATGGGAAGTCTGACCTGGGACCCACGCTCGTTTCCAGAGGCTTCATCAATGATTCAGAAACTTGATCGGGATCAGGGTGTTGGTTTGATGCTGATAGAGGAGCCTTACGTCTCGAGTCTTCTGCCCGAGCACCGTGAATTGGAGCTCCGCGGACATTTGGTACGGGACTGTGAGAACTGTGCTCCCGCGTTTCTTAACAGCAACCCCTGGTGGGGCTACGGCGGTATGGTTGATTTTACCAACCCCGACGCCAGCAGGTTCTGGCATAACTTTCGTCGGCAACCGTTGATTGATCAGGGGGTCGCTGGACATTGGCTCGATTTGGGTGAACCCGAACAGTTCAACTCTCATGCCTGGTACTCCAATAACAACGGCATGTCCGGGGCGGGAAAGCACGGTCATGCAGACGTTCACAACATTTACGGATTCAGGTGGGTCGAGGGAATTAAATCCGCTTACGACGCTGACAAAAGCGGAAGGCGGCCGCAAATCCTCTCTCGTACCGGCACGTCCGGGATTCAGCGGTTTGGCACGGCGATCTGGTCGGGAGACACCGGAACAAATTGGGGCAATCTGCGTACACAACAAAGGGTCCAGATGCAGATGTCTATGTCAGGAGTCGACTACTATGGCAGCGATGTCGGTGGCTTTCAGAAACCCGGCGACGATATCGAAGGCACCTCGGAGTCGCTCTACACGCAGTGGTTTGCAAATGCAGCTGTCTTTGATGTGCCACTTCGTCCGCACGCATGGAACCTCGACAAGAGGCGTTCTACGTCGCCTGCATTGCGGGGGGATGTCGCAAGCAATCTGGAAAACACTCGTTTGCGTTATCACCTAGCCCCATATCTATATTCATTGGCTCATCAGGCTCACCAACATGGGGACCCGGTTTTTCCTCCGGCATTCTTCTACTTTCAAGACGAAGATATTCTTAGAAAGAAGGGTGACTTAAAAATGATCGGGCCGAATCTTATGGCGGCCACAGTAACCCAGCACGGCCAACTAGTTCGGCAGGTTTACCTACCCAAAGGAGAGTGGTTCAACCTTCAAACTCAATC
>Ga0154020_10005658_pt1 | contig 14703 bp, 11 predicted proteins | sample Klosneuvirus_201_FD_109709 | JGI IMG/M metagenome (GOLD analysis project Ga0154020, IMG submission 109709) | Active sludge microbial communities from wastewater, Klosterneuburg, Austria - Klosneuvirus_20160825_MG | ecosystem: Engineered > WWTP > Aerobic digester > Activated sludge | place...
CCGGAGCCGCCGCATCCGCCCAAGGACACCGGGCGCAGCGACTCGATGTCGATCTCGCAGGGGCCTGATCGGTAGCACGAGCACGAGCACGAGCACGAGCACGAGCACGAGCACGAGCACGAGCACGAGCACGAGCACGAGCTGAGCACGAGCACGAGCACGAGCTGAGCACGAGCTGAGGAGACGGGACTACTGGGCGTCGCGGGTGCCGGCGTCGGGCGTGGCCCAGTCCGGCGCGCATACCACGGGGACGCAGCCCTTGGTGGTCGAGGTCGGTGAGTCGCCGATGCAGACCGAATTCTCGCCGCAGGACAGCTCGTCCACGCAGGCCTTGGTGCAGAAGGTCGCGCTGCTGGTGGGGTCGCTGTCGAAGTCGATGGCGCAGATGGTGGCGTTGCCGGCGCCGTTGTCGGCACACTGACCGCCGCGCTTGGTGCAGTACTCGCCGACCTTCTTGCTGTTGCCGGGGGCGCTCAGCCCGGTGCAGCTGGGGCCGGCGTCGGCGACCGTGGTGTCGTCGTCGTCGCCACCGCAGCCGGGGGCGGAAATCATGAGGGCGAGCACCAGCAGGCCGGCGGCGAGCGCGCGCAAGCTCAATCCCACTCGCCGTTGGTGCAGTACGCGGTCTCGCCGTCGTCGCTGTAGCCGAAGAACACGCACATCTCGCGCGGGAACTCGAGCGGCTCGGCGTTGGTGTTCTTCCAGTCGCAGGTCAGGCGGATCTTGTCGCCGACCTCGACCGAGAGGCGCGCGCCCTTGCGCTCGAAGTCGGTCACCGGGGGCTCGAACACCATCGAGGGCTCGAAGTCGGTGTCGATGATGGTCTCGGTGGCGCCACCGGCGCGGATGAGCTCCACCTTCACATGCTTGCCCCACTCGTGCTGGTGCGGCAGGCCCATCAGGTAGCGCTTGCGCTGCTTGAACTCGCACTCGCTGACGCCCTGGAACTGGCCCATGGCGGGGATGCGGAAGTTGGTCGCGACCACCGCGGTGGCGCCGGCCAGGACGGTGTCCGCGCGCATCTCGGCCGGCTCGGTCACGATGACTGCCTGCGCGTCGAGCGGCCCGTCGGTGTAGTTGATCCAGTGGTGCTGCACGATGAGCTGCACGCCGGCCGGGATCTCGGCGGCCACGTTGGGCGTCGGCTCCCAGACCGCGGTGCCCTCACCGCCGGTGCCGCCGATGACCTGGCGGAAGCGCTCCATGTCGGCGGCCTCGCACGGGATGGTGCGCGGCGTCTCGGGCACCGGGGTGTAGAACATGATGGCATGGTGCCCACCAGGCGACTGCGCGCCGCCGGTGTTGTGCAGCAGCAGCTTCTCCTTGGTGATGACGTCGGTGAAGGTGCAGTAGGTGGCGTCCTTGCCGACCGGGATGCCGCGCACGATGGGCGTCAGCAGGGTCAGACCGCCGGCCTTGGCGGTCACCGGCGGCAGGGTGTCGAGGCGCTCGGGCGTCTCGCTGCCGCACGAGATGGACAGCGCGGACAGGGCCAGCAGGGTCGCGAATCGCTTCATTTGCAGCGCCTCCCAGGGTCGAGCGAGCGCAGCGTAGGCGAAGTTGGTTCCAGGTGACAAGCGCTATGAGCGCGATTCAGCGCGGACGCTTGGCGCCGATGCCCTTCTTCGGGGTCACCAGGGTGGGTGGGGCGACCTTGGGGGCGACCTTGGCCGGGAGCGGCGGGGTGGGCAGCGCGCTGGGGGCGGGCCCGGTGCTGGGGGCCGCGCCGCCAGGGCTGCCGGGGGCCGGCATCGACGCGGGCAACACCACCGCGGGCGTCCCCGGCTTGCCGGCGCCCAAGGTGATGGTGCCCAGCGGGACCCAGTCGTTGACCAGGGCGCCCGCCTTGGGCTGCACCGTGTGGGTGGCCGAGGCGTCGTCTGTCAGGCGCAGGCGCAGGTCGGCCCAGGTCAGCGGGAAGTCGGGGCGGATCTCCAGCGGTAGCGACTCGCGCACGATGTCGCCCGGGCGCCACGACGAGGTCGCCGCGAAGCCGCCGCCGAACACGATGCTGGCCGAGCTCGACGGCCAGTAGTTCTGTGGCTTGCCGTCGGGGCCGATGGGGTGATCGCCGCTGACCATCAGCTCCAGGCGCAGGCTCTCGGCGACGGTGCGCAGGGAGCGGAAGTAGACCGTGATGACCGGCTTGGCGTCCTTGGGCCACGGCGGCGGCGGACTCGACTCCCAGCCGACCAGCTCGATGGCGTCCATCCAGGTCGCCGCCACCTTGTGGGCGCTGGCCGGCACCGCGTCGACGAAGTTGGCGCGGGCCTGGCGGAACGACTGGTTGCTCTGCTCGTCCCGGGCGAAGAACAGGCGATCCAGCCACTCCTGCAGCTTGTGCTGCATGTCGCGCGCGGCGGCCGGGCTGGTCGAGTAGAGGTTGTTCTTCTCCCAGGGGTCGGCGCGGCGATCGAACAGCTGGTAGGTGTTCGACCGGATATTGCCGATGAGCTTCCAGTCCTTGGTGATGGCGGCGCGCTGCGGCACCGGCAGGTTGGTCTCGCTGAAGACCACGCGCGCGGGGTCGGTCTTGCCGTAGAAGATGGGGCCGACCAGGCTCATGCCCTCGACGCGGCGGCCGATCGGGGCGCCGACCAGCTCGGCGATGGTGGGCAACACGTCGAGCGGGGTGGCCAGCTGATCGCTGATGCGCGGCGACAGCTCGGGCACCCGGATGATCAGCGGCACCGAGATGATCTCGCGGTACAGCGCCACGGCGTGGTTGATGATGCCGTGCTCGTTGAAGCCGTCGCCGTGGTCGCTGGTGACGATGATGAGGGTGTTGGCCCACAGCCCGGGGTTCTTGCGCATGCTGTCGAGCAGGCGGCCGATGTGCTTGTCGGTGAAGTACAGCTCGCCGTCGTAGATGTCCTCCTCGGTGTTGCCGAAGGACTTGTCAGGGTGCGCGACATAGCGCCCGTGCGGATCCAGGTAGTGTGCCCACAGGAACCACTTGCGGCCGGCGTTGGCGGCGATCCAGGCCAGCGCCTTGTCGGTCACGGTGTGGGAGGTGACGAGGTAGGGATCGCGCGGGCCGGAGGCGATGTCCTGGTCATAGTCGTCGATGCCCTGGTCGGTGCCCCAGTCAACGAAGTAGTCGTGGTTCACGATGGCGCCGGTGCGATAGCCGGCGTCCTTCATGACCTCGCCGATGAGGCGGTTCTCGGGCAGGATCAGCGGCCCCTTGTGCGGCCGATCGGGGCCCAGCGCGATCCCGGAGTGGAAGAACTTGGAGGTCAGGATGGCGGGCATCGACGCCATGGTCCCGGCCGAGGGCGCGTGCACGTCATTGAAGACCACGGACTCGGCGGCCAGGCGGTCGAGGTTGGGCGTGGTGTCGCGGCCGGTGCGGTCCTTGTAGCCGCCCATGCCGGTGTGATCGAAGCGCACGGTGTCGATGGTGATGAGCAGGACGTTGTAGGGCCGCCGGAACTCGGGCGGCACCGGGGCCGACTGGCCCGGCGGCAGCGTCAGCGTCTTGGCGCTGAGGTCGCCGCCCCAGCAGTTCTCGTCGACGCCGTTGTCGGGGATGTCGACCGCGCCGGGGTGCACGTGCTTGTTGAACGGCTTGCAGTCGTTCTCGCCCAGCAGCATGCCGACGCCGTCATGATCGAAGTCGGTCAGCTTGTGCACCAGGCCGACCGCGGTCTGCATCGCCGGCGAGCCGATCTCGGTCAGGATCTTGACCCGCTGGTGGCCGCCCCACCACAGCAGCGAAGCCACCGCGAGCAGGGTGATGGCGGCTGCGCTGCCCGCGAGGATGGGCTTGCGGCGGCTCGCGAAGCGGGCCGGGATCAGGCTGTGGCCGCCGGCCAGCAGGCGCAGGGCCGCCAGGTCGAGGATGACCAGCGCCACCACATAGCCGGTCAGCTGAGGCGGGAAGCTCTGGCGCAGCGCGGCCAGGCTGGAGGCCTGCGAGGCCTTGGCGCCGACGACATAGAGGACGATGCCGCCGACCGCGACGACGGGGAACAGCAGCACGAACAGCGCGGCACCCGGCGAGGCGAACGGGTTGGCGGTGTCCATGCGGCGCAGCAGGCGTCCGAGCAGCCGGGCCGCGCGCACCACCAGCACGGCCAGCAGGGTGAGCGCGATGGCCGCCACCAGGGCCTGCACCGCGGAGCGGCCCGCGATGAGCTCGCGCGCGTTGAAGCGCCGCATGTTGCTGCGCATCAGGCGCGGCACCAGGAACATGAAGCCGGCGATCCACAGCGCGCCGGCCCACAGGTAGGGCGTGATGGCCCAGTAGCGCGGGCGCGGGTCGTCGTGGACAAAGGCGGTGGTCTCGTCGCCGTCGCCGGCCAGGCTGGCGTCGCCGTCGCCGTCGCCGTCGACCAGCTCGGTCAGCCAGCGTGCCGGGCGGCGCCCCAGCGTGATGGCCAGCATGACGCCCTGGCCGACGCCGAGCAGGCCACCCATGATGAGGCCCAGGGTCAGCGAGGTCGGCAGCAGGCGCAGGATGACGCCGACGGGCAGGTGCCCGCGCGCGCGCATGATGGTGATGATGGCGTCGCTCAGCGTGGCCACCATGCCGGCCAGCACCCCCGCGGTCAGCCCGACGCGCAGGTTGCCGAGGATGGTGCGCCAGAGCGCTGGCGGACGGCTGCTCACCCGCGCCCGATCCGGTGCTTCACCAGCACCCACAGCGCTTCAAAACCGTCTGTCCAGCGCACCTTCTTGCCGTTGGCGACGTCGCGGGCGACGTAGGCGATGGGGACCTCGGCGATGGCGACCTTGCGCAGGCCCAGCTTGGCGGTGACCTCGGGGCAGAACTCGAAGCGCTCGCAGGTCAGGTCGAGCTCGCGGATGAGGTCGGTGCGCAGCAGCTTGAAGCAGGTCGCCTCGTCGGTGATGTGCGAGCCGTAGAGGACGTTGGCCGCGGTGGTCAGCAGCTTGTTGGCCAGGAAGTTCGCTGGCGCCATGCCCTGGGGATACGCGCGCGCCTTGAAGCGCGAGCCGTAGACCACGTCGGCGCCGCGCTCCAGCGCGGGGCGCAGCAGGGCGGGGTAGTCGGACGGCTCGTACTCCAGGTCGGCGTCCTGGATCAGGACATAGTCGCCGTCGGCATGCTCCAGCGCGGTGCGGATGGCGCGGCCCTTGCCCCGGTTCTCGGGGTGGCGCACCAGGCGCACGCCCGCGTCGGGGTGCTCGGCCGCGAAGGCCTCGACCCGGGCCGCGGTGGCGTCGCGCGAGCCGTCGTCGCACACGATGATCTCGCGGTCCACGCCGAGGGTCGCGAGGTCGACCGCGGTGACGCGGGCCAGCACTTCGGTGATGGAACGTTCTTCCTGATACGCGGGGATGAGGATCGAGAGTTTCATCACGGGGCCGGCGGTTCGCGAAGGTGTAGCACGAGGCGACGCGTGCTAAAAGACCGCGTGCCGACCGAGTTGCCCGCCGCCCCGGCCCCGAGTCGCCTGGCCCGCCTGCGCGCCTGGCTGGCGCGGCGTGCGCTGGGCATCGTGCTGGTGGCCGCGTATGTCTGGTCGTTCCCGTACTTCGAGCAGATCCACAGCGCCAACGAGCTGCCGCGGATCTGGCTGGCGCAGGCCATCGTCGACGAGGGCCGCTTCGCGGTCGACACCGGGGTCAGGACGCTGGGCGGCCCGGTGGCCGACGTCTCCGAGCTGGAGCGGCAGGCCACGCCGGGCACGCGCGCCAAGGGCAAGTACTACTCCAACAAGGCGCCGGGGATGTCGCTGCTGGCGGTGCCGGCGTATGCGGCGCTGCGCCTGTTCGGGCGGCCCAGCATGCGCGCCACGACGTTCTGGCTGCGCCTGACGGCGTCGACGCTGCCGCAGCTCTTGTTCCTGTGGCTGCTGGCGTGGTGGCTGAGCAAGGTCTGCGCGGACCAGGTGGCGCGGCGGGTGGCGCTGGTCGGCTATGCGCTGGGGACGATGGCGTTCACCTATGGCGTGACGCTGTTCTCGCACCAGCTGGCGGCGGGCTTCGCGATGGCGTCGTTCATCGTGAGCTCGATGTGGGCGCGCGGGGTGCTGCGTGAGCGCTGGCTGCCGGTGGCGGGAGCGGCGGCGGGCATGGCGCTGCTGTGCGACTACCAGGCGGTGTTCCTGTGCGTGCCGGTGGCGGTGTACCTGGCCTGGTGCGGGCGCGGCTGGTGGCCGCGGCTGCGCGCCCTGGCGCTGGCGGGCGCGGGCGCGGTGGGGCCGGTGCTGGTGCTGCTGGCGTATCACCAGGCCTGCTTCGGGTCGCCGTTCAAGACCGGGTATGACGCCTCGAAGACCTTCGCGCACCTGCACTCGCAGGGCTTCCTGGGCCTGGTGTGGCCGCCGATGCAGGCGGCGTTCTGGGGCTCGTTCTTCACGCCCGACAACGGGCTGTTCGTGCTGTCGCCGCTGCTGCTGCTGGCGCTGCCCGGGATGGTCCGGCTGTGCCGGCGCCCGGGGACCCGCGCCGAGGGCGTGATCGCGGTCAGCGCGTTCGTGATCGGGGCCTGGTTCGTGTCGTCGATCGCGATGTGGCGCGGGGGCTGGAACGTGGGGCCGCGCTACATCGCGGCGGCGCTGCCGTTCCTGGTCTGGCCAGTGGCCGAGGCGCTGGCGTGGGCGCGCGTGCAGCGGCTGCCGCTGGCCTGGGTGGGCGGCGTGGCGCTGGTCGGGGTCTCGCTGGTGGTCTACGGCGTGCTGACGCCGATGTATCCGCACCTGCCCTCGGGGCAGTTTCATCCGGTGTTCGTGAACCCGCTGTATGACGTCGGGTTCTGGCTGCTGCGCCGCGGCTATGCGCCGTACAACGCGGGCTGGGCGCTCGGCCTCGGCGGGGTGTGGGGCATGCTGCCGTACTTCGCGCTGGTCGCGGGCGCGCTGGCGCTGGCGCTGGGGCAGGGCGGCGAGCGCAGGATGTGGCGCTGGCACGCGGCGGGTGCGGCGGGCGCGGCGGTGATCGTGGGGCTGTATGCGCTGTGGCCGCAGGGGCGCGGGGCGCACATGGACTGCAACGGCGGACGCATCGGGCCCGGCGAGCGACCCTGCATCGAGCGCATCGCCGCCAAGTACGAGCCGCCGCGGAGGTGAGGCAGATGGTCGAGGGCGACGTCATCCAGGTCGATCGGGGGGACAGCCCGTGGCAGGGCTACACCTCGTCGTACCAGGAGGAGGAGGCCGGCAAGCACATCGCCGCGGTGGTGATGCAGGCCGGCTTCGAGCGGCTGCCAGGGCTGGTGGAGTATGTAGACGGCGGCGAGCCGCTGCTGGCCGTCGATCGGGCCGCGCGCCGGGTGGTGGTCAACGCACGCTGCTTCTCGGCGCTGGAGCGCTGCGACGCCGCCGGGCTGGCGGCCGGCGCGCGCCACGCGGTCGGCGTGTGCACCAGCGCGGCGCTGCGTGCCGAGCCGCGGCGGCTGGCGCGCTTCCTGGTGCTGTCACAGCTGGTGCAGACCTACTGGCACATCGGGGCCACGGTGCACGTCGCGGGCGAGGTCGTCGAGGCCGGCTGGCACCGGGTGCGCTTCGCGGGCAGCCACGAGTACTACACCAACAGCCACAACACCGGCGCGCTGGCGTTTCGCATCGAGCTCGAGCTGGCCACCGGCGTCATGGTGGTCGTCGGTGAGTGACGCGCCGAAAATGAAGACGCCCCCTGGCGACTGCCAGGGGGCGGTGTGAGGTCAGGTGGCGCGAGCTAGCGCGAGACGCACTTGTTGTTGACGCAGGCGGCGGTCAGGCCGCCACAGGGCTGACGGACGCAGCGCACGCCGGGGCCGGTGTAGATGGGCAGGGTCTGGGCGCTCGACAGGGCGCGGCAGTCGCAGCCGGTGCAGTAGTCGTCCTCGAGGCGGCAGTCGGCGTCGCTGGTGCAGAAGCCGGGATCGGTGGCGGCGCTGATGCACGCCGACAGCTCGGCGGTCTTGGTCCAGCCGCAGTCGCCAGTGGCCTGCTGCTCGCAGGTCGCGCTGGCGTAGCAGGCGTACTCGGGGCGGAACTCGCAGGTGGTGATGACGTCGGGGCGATCCGAGCAGACCTGGCCCGAGCAGCCGCCCACGTAGCAGGTCTTGGTCGCCTTGATGGGCAGGTAGAACTGGGTCGCGCGCAGCGAGCGCGCATTGCCGGCGGGGCCGCGCACGGTGACCAGGGTGCCGGCGACCAGGGTGCCGGCGGGCAGGCGCATCTGCGCCAGGCCAGCGTCCTGCTGCTCCTGGGTCGCGCCGGCGCGGCTGAGGTCGGCGCCCGCGATGGTGACCCTGGCGACGCTGGAGTTCAGCTTGGCCGCGCGGTGGGTCGGGCACGGGTAGGTGATGCACACGATCCCCGCGTCGTTGACGCGGTAGAAGATCCCGCTGGCGGCCGTGGTGCCCGCGACGCTCCACGCCTCGGTGCCGATGAACTGGCGGTAGTTGCCGTAGGTGCCGTAGTTCTTCGGGGCGACGCGGCCCTTCCACAGGCCGGCGGAGACCGGCAGACCGCCAAGGTCGGCGGTGGCGACGTAGCACTCGCCGGTGGTCCAGTTGGGGTCGCCGGCGGGGCCGCCGCCGGGGCAGAAGGTGTAGGTCTGGTTGACGCGCTTGACGAAGTAGCCGCCGCAGAGGGGCGAGATGCAGCGCCGGAAGTCCTGGCGCGCGGTGTAGTAGGTGAAGTTGCTGATCGGGGCGTCGGCCTTGTCGGCGGCGGCCTCGGCGACCTCGTTCTGATCCGACTCGATCGAGTCGATGTCCGAGGTCTCCTCGGACGAACAGGCGGGCAGCAGGGAGAGGGCCAGGAGCCCCGTGAACATGAAGTGGCGAATACGCATGGCCGCCCGTTCAGCAGCAACCGTGCCACCTATGGGATCGTGTTGTATCGATGAGTTAGGGTTGGTTTTCGACGCGATTCGCCGGCCACTCGAGTGGACATCGTGACGACCTGTCACGGCCACTCGCGGCGTCACCATATCCGCGGCTGCGTGGGCCAGGTATGGTGCACAACATGCGCGGCGTCGGAGCACAGCTGGTCGCGCTCGGCCTCGGGCTGAGCGGGGTGGCGGTGGTGCTGGACGGGGCGGGCGTCGCACGCGCGGCCGAGCCGCCCAACCCGACCTGTGTCGCGGTGTGCATGGCGGACGCCGGCACGCCCGAGCCGGTGTGCGAGGCCTGCGAGCCGACCAACGTGTGCTCCGACCTGGCCAGCACAGATCGGCCGGCGTATGACGCCTGCGTCGCCGAACATCACGCCTGCTACCAGGCCAGCCATGACTGTCAGCAGGGCGCTGTGGCGGGTCGGCGGGCCCAGGCGTCGTGCGTTGCGGCGGGCGCCACGGCCGCGAGCTGCTGCGCCAGCGCGTGCGCGCCAGCGCTGGTGGTCGAGCCCTCGCGCTCGGCGGGGCGCTGGATCTTCGTCGACCTGGTGATCGCGGGGCTGCTGCGCCATGTGCCGGGGGACTACTCGGGTGCGGCCGCGCTCGGCCTCAGCGTCGAGTCGCTGTTCGGCGCGCGGTCGTGGCGCGGGTCGCGGGTGCCGTTCCGGCTCGGGCCGTCGGGTCAGGCGCTGCTCACCATCAAGGGTGACGAGTCCGAGGATGTCGGCCTGCAGCTGTCGGCGGCGCTGACGGCGCTGCTGTATGCCCGGCGGCGCGGCCTCGACACCTTCTCCAAGGCCGTGACGCTGTCGGCCGGGGTGCTGGCCGATCTGCCGCCCGAGGCAGAGAACCGCGTCGGCGGCCTGCTGCGACTGTCGCTGGGCGTCACCACCACCGGCCGCAACGAGTGGAAGTTCATCAGCGGCTGGGTCTTCGCCGAGGGCCACTACATCCCCGGCGGTGCCGACGAGCCGGATCGGGTCGACGTCATGCTGGGGCTGCGGCTGGCGCCGTTCGTGCTCCCGATGGCGTTCATCCCCAACGCGCAGGATCGCTGACCGGGGCGCGACGGGTGCTAGGCTGGGGTGTGCACATGCGGGCATGGCTGCTGGTCGTCGTGGGTGTCGCGGTCGCCGGCTGTGGCGATGACGAGGATGTGCATCGCGATGGCGCGGTCGCAGATGGCGCGGTGGCGGATGCGGCGTTGCCACGCGACGCCTCGTTCGACGCCGACTTCGTGCAGCCCATGCTGCTGTCGCAGACCGGCCTGTACAGCGACATCGCCAGCAAGACCGTCGCGGCCGACGTCAGCGCGTTCGCGCCGCGCTGGCAGCTGTGGTCGGATGGCGCGGCCAAGCAGCGCTGGTACCGGCTGCCGCCCGGGGCGCACATCGACAGCAGCAACATGGATCAGTGGCGCTTCCCGGTCGGGACGCAGTTCTGGAAGGAGTTCGCGCGCGGTGGACGCCGGGTCGAGACGCGGCTGATGCAGAAGATCGGGCCCGGCGAGGACTGGTTCATGGTGTCGTTCGCGTGGAACGCGGGCGAGACCGAGGCCATGGCGGTGCCCGGCGGCGTGGTCGACGATCCTGGCCATGACGACATCCCGCAGCAGTCGGAGTGCTTCGACTGTCACGCCCCGGTGCGCCTGCAGTCGGTCATCATCGGCTTCTCGGCGCTGCAGCTCGACGATGCGACACGGGTGGGGGGCAACCAGCTGGCAGCGCTGGTGGCGGCCGGCAAGCTGACCGCGCCGCCGAGCGGAGGCAGCGCGACGACGCCGTACTTCCCGCTGCCCGCAGGGGACGATGTCGCGCGCGATGCGCTGGGCTACCTGCACGCCAACTGCGGCAACTGTCACAACGCCGGGTCGGACGTGAAGTTCGCGGTCGACCTCGAGCTGCGCCTGGGCCTGCCGCTGACGGCGTGGTCGAGCAGCGCGGCGTATCGCACCGCGGTCGACGTCTTCAACCAGACCGCGGCGCCGCCGCCCGGCGCCAGCGCCATCATCGAGCCCGGCATGCCGGGCGCCAGCGCGCTGTACCTGCGCCTGACCAGCGAGGACCCGGTGTTCCGCATGCCGCCGCTGGCGCGCGAGCTGGCCGACCCGGTCGGCGGCGAGGCGGTACGGGCCTGGATCGCGGGGTTGCCGGCGACTCCGTGACGGCTGGATCACGCGGGAGGGCGCGGAAACGCTGCTAGTATCGAGGCCGTGAAGCGGTTTGCCCTGGTCTTTGCGTGCTCGCTGTTCAGTGCCAGGGTGGCGCACGCCTATGTGGTCAGCGGCGTGGTGTTCGAGGACCGCGATCGCGATGGCGTGCAGGGCAGTGGCGAACCCGGCGTCGCCAACGTGTGGGTTTCGGACGGGCGCGGCTTCATCAAGACCGGTGGCGACGGGCGCTACAGCCTGGAGGTCGGCACCGCGGCGACTGCCATCATGTGGGCGCGCACGCCGGCCGGCATGTGGACGGTCGAGCACCAGGGCTTCTGGAAGAACGCCACCGCGGCGGCGCCGGCGGCCGACTTCGCGCTGGTGGCCGAGCCGGCGCTGGCGGGTGACTCGCTGGAGGTCGTGCAGATCACCGATCTGCACATCGGACAGGCCACCAAGGCCGACAACGCGCGCTCGCTGTCGTTCACGGCGGGGCTGCCGACCGCGGTCGACCTGGTCATCGCGACCGGCGATCTGGCGCAGGACGCGCGCGTGGGGCAGCTGATGGAGTACCGCGACATGATGGACGAGAGCGGGCTGCGCTACCGCTCGGTGCCGGGCAACCACGACTGGTATGACGGCGGCGCCGCCTATCGCGCCACGCTGGGGCCGCCGCAGTACTCGTTCGACGCCGGCGGGCGCCACTTCGTGGTCCTGAACGGGCAGGACGGCAACGGCATGCTGCCCTTCCTGCAGGCGGATCTCGCCGCGGGTGTGCCGGCGGGGTCGCACGTGGTGGTGACCCTGCATGGTCCGCCCTGGCTGGAGCTGCGCCGGAACATGGCCGAGGCCGGCGCCTCGCTGATCATCACCGGGCACTGGCACACCAACCGGATCGACGACATCCAGGGCATCGAGATGGTGATGTCGGCGCCGCTGGCGTATGGCGGCCTCGACTTCTCGCCGCCGGGGTTCCGGCGCATCTCGTTCGGACCCCTGGGGCTCAGCGAAACCGAGTTCGTGCCGGTGGCGGATCAGCCGGTGGCCGAGCTCATCTTCCCACCCGACGGTGCGCGCGTGCCCGCGGGGCCGGTGCGCGTCAGCGCCAGCGTGTATGGCTGGGTCGGGCGGCCGCGCGCGACGGTGCGCCTGGATGACGGCGCCGCGGTGCCGCTGCCGGTGGGAGGCAACGGCTGGGTGCGCGCCGGCGAGGTCACCGCGAAGCCGGGCCTGCACCGGGTCGAGGTCGGCATCGACACGCCGGCCGGCCACGTGGTGCGGGTGCACAGCTTCGAGGCGGTCGACATGGCGCGCGCGCGGGTGCCCATGACGGGCACCGCATGGCCGCAGTTCGGCGGTGGTCCCGAGCGCATGGGGCGCGCCATCGTGGGCGCCGGCCTCGGGGTCAAGCCACCGCTCGTGCCGGCGTGGGTGTATGCCACCGGCGGGTCGTTCTCGATGGGCGGGCCGGTGGTGTGGGGGCCGTTCGTGTATGCCGGCGTGATCGACGGCGATGGCAGCTCGTCGGGTGTGGTCTGTCTGGATGGCGCGACCGGGACGCTGCGCTGGTTCGCGCGCACCCCGGCGTCGGTGCGCCACGCCGTCGCCGTCGAGGCCGCCACCGTGGTGGCGATGAGCGAGGACGGCTCGGTGGTGGCGTTCGACGCCATGACCGGCATGGAGCGCTGGCGCAAGGTCATCGAGTCGACCGGGCAGCTGGGCACGTATGCCTACCAGGCGCCGCTGATCGCGGACGGAGTGGTCTATGTCGGGGTCTCGGAGGACTTCGAGGCGCTGAACCTGGCCGACGGGTCGGTCAAGTGGAAGGCGTCACCGGCGACGCCGGCGTCGTGGCTGGGCGCCTACCTGTCGCCGACCATCGACCGCCAGCGCGGGATCGTGCTGGGGGCGTTCTCGCGCGCCGAGCAGGGCCTGTTCGGCTATGGCGCCAGCGATGGCCGGCGGGTGTGGGCCGAGCCGCTGCCGGTCGAGGGCACCACCGGCACGCCGGCCATCGACAGCGCCACCGGGGTCGGCTATCTGGCCGCCGGGGACGGCAACCTGTATGCGTTCGACGTCGCCACCGGGCGCCAGAAGTGGCATCGCGAGATCCTGCCCGGCCACATCTGGTCGTACTCGCTGGCGTCGTCGCTGGCGGTGGGGCCCGACAAGATCTATCTCAGCACGCAGAAGGGCGAGGTCGTGGCGGTGGCACGCGAGGGCGGCGCCGACGTGTGGCGACGCACCGTGGGGCCGGAGCTGGCCGATGCCTTCCCGTTCGCGGAAGGCCCCAGCGCGGGTGGCTCGCCGGTGCTGGTCGGTGACGTGGTCTGGGTCGGCGGCATGGACGGCGTGCTGTATGCGCTCAATGCGGCGACCGGGAAGGTGCTGTGGCAGTCGTTCCTGGGCGCGCCGACGCTGTCGACGCCGGCGGTCAGCGGCGACGCGCTGTTCATCGGGGCCACCGACGGGACCATCCATGCCTTCATGGTGCCGGCGGAGATCACGGGCAGCGATGGCGGCGTGGCCGGCGACGGCGGCGGGCCCGACATGGACGCCGGTGGCGGGGGTTGCTCGGTGGCGACCGGCGCGCGCCGGGGTGACTGGGCTGGGGGGATGGCGCTGCTCGCGCTGCTCGGGATGGCGCTGCTGGGCCGCCGGCACCGTCGTTCGCGGCGCGCGTGAGCGAGAGGCTCGGCTTCGCCGCGGGGCTGTGGGACAGCTTCGAGGACAACGCCTACCTGGTGGTCAGCCTGAGCGTGCTGTTCCAGAACGTCGGGGTGCCGCTGCCGGCGCAGGTCGCGGTGCTGGGCGCGGCCTATCTGTGCTGGCAGGGCCAGCTGTCGCTGCCGGCGCTGCTCGGCATGGTCACGCTGGCCGGGGTGCTGGGAGCGCTGGTCGGCTATCTGGTCGGGGTGCGCTGGGGGCGCCTGCTGGTGACGCGGTGGGGGCCCAAGGTCGGGCTGACCGCGCCGCGCCTGGCGCGCCTGGAGGGCTTCTATGCGCGCCACGGGGTCTGGGCGGTCGCGGCCGGGCGCTTCGTGGCGGCCTCGCGCACGCTGGGCGCGCTGGTCGCCGGCATGGCGGCGCTGCCGATGCGGCGCTTCGTGGCGGCGACCACGCTGGGGGCGCTGCTGTGGACCGGCGCGCTGGTGGGCGGCGGCTATGCCCTGGGCAGCGGCTTCGAGCAGCTCGACGACTGGCTGGGCTGGATCGGCCTCGGGACCCTGGGGCTGGTCGCCCTGCTCGGCCTGGCGTGGTGGCTGCTGCGCGGGCGTCAGCGCCGCGCGGCGGGGCGCAGCTCGACATAGTCGAGCAGCACGGTGCCGGTCTGGCCGTCGGCGCGCACGGTCAGCCAGTGTGGCCCGGCGGTCAGCGTGGCGGGCAGATCGATCGGGCGCGGCGTCGGCTTGCTGGCGTTGGTGTCCTGCCAGGGGCCCAGGGAGGCACCGTCGACCGCGAAGCCGAGGCGCGGGCTCTGTGCGGTGGCGATGGCCTCGATGTGCACGGTGAGGGCGCCGGCATCCTCGGGCGCGACCCAGATCGGGAAGCCGAACCAGGCGCCGCCCCGCGGCACCGGCTCGGACACGCCGAGGCGAAAGCGCAGCAGCTCGCCGCCCGAGACGGGATTGCCGCCGGCGGGACCGGCGCCGACACGATCGCCGAAGCCGCCGTGCGCGACCTGTAGCGGATACTTGTTGCCGGCCTCGTGGCGCACCGGGGCGTCGGCCGCGTAGGTCTGGGGCACCAGGGTGCCG
>Ga0154020_10005659_pt1 | contig 14701 bp, 9 predicted proteins | sample Klosneuvirus_201_FD_109709 | JGI IMG/M metagenome (GOLD analysis project Ga0154020, IMG submission 109709) | Active sludge microbial communities from wastewater, Klosterneuburg, Austria - Klosneuvirus_20160825_MG | ecosystem: Engineered > WWTP > Aerobic digester > Activated sludge | place...
CGGTGCTAGCTGCGGAATCAACTCAACAATTCTCTGATACGTCATCAGATTTTCGCCGTGACTGATGCTGGCTGCGCCAATTGTCGATGCATCTGCCATTAGTAATCGCATGTTTGCAGCAGGATTATCCAGTACTCGTACCCAGCCATAGAGGCTTTCGCGTTCAAACTGTACCTGGTAGGACTGTTCGGAGTGGCTGGCCGCATTACCTGAAGAAAGTCCACCGGGAAACAGCATCATGCCAGGCAGCGCCAACAAAACCACAGGAACCAGCGAATATCTCATCGGGATACGCTTGCGTTCAAAAAAAGCAACGAGTGCTGCCAGTACAAACAATCCCAGGCCAACGCCAACAAAAATCTCACGAGAACCAATGCGCGGGAACAGGTAGAAACCAAGCAACAATGTCCCTACCACACTACCGACCGTGCTGACCGCATAGATTGAACCGGTACTCGCGCCAACTCCGCTGAGACTGTCAGTTACCATCTTGACGGCGAACGGACCAACCATGCCAAGCATGATAAGACTGGGCGTAAACAGAATCAGCGTGCTGATGAACGTTCCCATCTGCAGACCCAGCGAATCGGTTGCGAGTAGCACCGGTGTTGTCATCCACGGGATAACCAGCGTCAGTAAGCCTGCCAGCGCGATGATCAGTGCGAGTCCAGTTCGTTTGGCATGATCCGCCCAATGCCCGCCCGCGTAATAACCAATGGCCAGCGCGATCATCGTCACCGAAATCAGCGACGCCCATACATAAAGACTTGCGCCATAGAACGGAGCAATCAAGCGCGTACCAAGTAACTCGATCACCATCACCGAGGCGCCAGTCAGAAAAACGGTGCAATAAAGCCACCAATAGGGCAGTTTATGAACAACAGAAGAATGCATGGGATTTTCTCTCAGTCGAAATTGGAAATGACGATCAGGGTGATTGTATAACGACTGATTGCTGTTAACATGCGACAAATTGTCGCACTCAGCCGGCTTAATGAAAACCTGATAGATTCGAAAACCACCTGCAACAGTTAATGTTTAACCAGCGCCTTGTGGCTATCATAAAAATATCACGCTACATCTCAGATGTGGCTGTCCGCGATCGGATTATGTTGTTGATACCACGTTCTGCTTGTGGTTCAAAATTTTTGAGATATGCCTGTACTCGGGAAGCTCCATTGTGATGAACGCTAACTTGTTAATCAATATGAATTTATAAGTAATAGCGCGGTGTAGACGTTGACAGAGTTTCTCTCAAAGTGTATGTTCTGCGTTCCGCCATTGGCTCTTAAATAAATGATGGGGGAGTATTAACGTAACCAAGTTATAGCAGCACCTGCAGATAGAATAATGCACATTTAATGTTTATGTGCATCATGTAGAAATTCAATAATTACGGAGGGATGTATGAATAGAACTGTTCGAGCAGTCATCGGACTGGGATTAGTATGTTTTGCTGCTACCGGAGTTGCAGTAGCCGCGACCGATATTTCAAAATTACCTAGAGTGAAACAAGAACTGGTTGCTCCACCAGCTGTTCCAAAACATGATCAAGTTGCCAAAGGTGGTCCAAAAATTGTTGAAGTACGTATGGAAACCATCGAAAAGCTGGTCGAAATCGCTCCCGGTGCAAAAGTCTGGGGTTTGACTTTTAATGGCAGCATTCCTGGACCGCTGATCGTTGTTCATGAAGGTGATTATGTTGAGTTAACACTCGCCAATCCAAAAACAAGTACCCTGGCACATAATGTCGATTTCCATGCTGCCACCGGTGCATTAGGTGGTGCTGGCCTGACCCTGGTTCAACCAGGCGAGGAAGTGGTTTTACGCTGGAAAGCAGTTAAACCTGGCGTATTTGTATACCACTGCGCTCCGGGCGGCATGATGATTCCTTTTCACGTTATCTCTGGTATGAGTGGAGCAATTATGGTTCTGCCGCGCGATGGTCTGAAAGATGCTGCTGGCAAACCAGTTCGCTACGACCGCGCTTATTACATTGGCGAACAGGATTTTTACTTGCCAAAAGATGAAAAAGGCAATTATAAAGTGTATGACTCACCTGCCGCAGGTATGTCTGATATGCTTGAGCTCTCCAAAGGGCTGGTTCCAACCCACGTGGTATTCAACGGTGCCGTTGGTGCAATTACGGGTGATAACGCATTGAAAGGTAAAGTGGGTGAAAAAGTCCTGTTTATTCATTCCCAGGCCAACCGCGATTCGCGCCCTCATCTGATCGGTGGCCATGGTGATCTGGTCTGGCAAGGTGGTTCATTCAGTGATGTTCCTTTAACCAGCCAGGAAACATGGTTTGTACCTGGCGGTGCTGCAGTTGCTGCGTTGTATGATTTTAAACAACCTGGTTTGTATGTGTATCTCAGTCATAATCTGATCGAAGCGGTGTTACTCGGCGCTGCTGCGCATATGAATGTAGAAGGTGAATGGAATAACGATCTGATGCAACAACTCAAAGCACCCGCAAGCTTTAGTGCCGATGCAGCGATGGATCACTAAAAACTGATACATAATTGAGTCAATTTGTATTTGGTTAGTTAAAGAAATGTAAAAAAGGCCTCGGTAACTTCACCGAGGCCTTTTTTATTGTTGAGAAATATTTAACCAGATATCTCACTTATGGTTAACCTGCTTCTGGAATCATATTTTCCTATTTCTAAGTAGTTAATTGTATTGGGTTTAATTTTCGCAGACTTGTACAGGTACGGGATTTTTTGATAGCTTCCGCTGCAAGGTGCGGCGGTGCATATTTAGCACTCGGGCAGTAACAGAAATATTGTTGTCATTTTCCTTAAGAATCCGATGAATATATTCCCACTCCAATCGTTCCACTGATATTGGATTGATGCTGATGGGGGTTTGCGCGTCTCCATTAATACGCTCGAATGCTGACATGATATTGTCCGCATCGACGGGCTTTGCCAGGTAATGGGTGGCGCCGAGTTTGATTGCTTCAACTGCGGTTGCAATGCTGGCATAACCAGTCAATACAACGATACGGGTTCCTGGGTCAATTTCCTTGAATTTCTCGACCAGTACTAGCCCGGATTCATCCTCAAGTTTTAGATCAATTACCGCAAATTCAGGTGTTATGGATTCCGCCAATTCAAGTGCAGTATGGATGGTGTGGGCGGTTACCACATCAAATCCTCGTTTTTTCATTGCTTTTGCCAGAACGTCACAAAAGACAATATCATCATCTACAATGAGCAGATTGGGTTTGTCAGTATCATTCATGCGTTACTCCTGTTGTGATTGTGATCAAGATGGAATGGGTTGATGACCAGATTGCATGATAGGCAGGGTGACATGGGTGCATGCTCCACCTTCAGGGCGGTTAAATAGACGGACACTTCCGCCAAAACGCTCAATATTGGTATTCGCCAGAAAAAGTCCTATTCCAAAACCTTTTCCTGGTCCTTTATTGGTAAAAAATGCTTCACCAGCGCGTTCCATTACTTCGGCATTCAGCCCTTCGCCATCATCCAGTATCTCAAGATGGAGCAGATCATGATCCCATCCACTGGTGACATTAACTTGATCGACAGAAGCGTCGGCTGCGTTATTGAGCAAATTGAGGATGGATTGACTCAATAATTGAGTATTCATAATCAGGGGGGCAGGGCTCACACCGTTACACTGATAGGTAAATTTAACCGATGGACGGATTAACTGCCATTTGTCGATTACCTTTTTTAGAAAATGATCTACCGGCTCTCCATTGGCTTCCTCTGCGCGCGCTTGTCCCGCGTTGGCAAGCAGCTGTGTTAGCGTTTGTTTGCAAAGCTCAATCTGGTCTCGCAGAATCTGCATGTTATGCTGAAATTCACTGTCATCAGGGTAATCCTGCTTAAGTTCATGCGCAATGATAGCCATGGTAGATAACGGCGTACCTAACTCATGGGCAGCCCCGGCCGCCAGTGTGCCCAAAGCGATAATCTGCTCATTCTGCAGAGATCTTTCACGTGATTTTGCAAGCTCTTTATCACGATCGCGGATAGAGGTACTCATTTTTACGATGAACCCGGTAATGAGCAAGGTGCTGAGTACGAATGTCAACCACATACCTGCGACATGCAGGTTAAATTCAAACATATGGCGACTGTGATCATCGGTGTGGTTATGTGGCAGCGGGATGTAGTAAAACAGCAGCAAGGTATAACAAGTAATGGAAGCCGCCGCCATAATCCAGGTGTAATGCCAGGGGAGTACGGTAGCCGCAATGATTAATGGAATCAGATAAAGAGAAACAAAAGGATTGGTTGAGCCGCCACTAAAATAGAGCAGAACGGTCAACGCACCGATATCAATTAATAATTGAAAGAAAAACTCAGGATTGATAACCGGCCACTGATATTGCAACCGGATGAGTGTCAGGAAATTGATCGCCAGTAATACACCAATGGTGATCATGATGTTTTTCCAAGGTAAATCAAGTTCTATTAAGTGATAAACCAGACTGAAAATAATGATTTGGGTAAATATAGCGATATTCCGCAATAAAAATAATCTGTTCAGATTATTGCTAAGTGGGGTTTGGTGCAGATTACTAATAATGCCCATGAAGTTTATTTAGTTGAACGAATGCGCGCGGGGAAAGCTCATCATGTGCATTACGATAACGCAAAATTACTATAAAAACCATGTGACAAATTGTCGCAGCAGCCACTACAACTGGAAAATCAGGCTGGGCGTGCCCGATAACCAATTACAATTCGAGAAAGAGGTTGAGGTATGGGGATAGAGAAAAGATAAAAGTGGTACGAGCCGTTGAACGCAGAATAGCGAGTGGCCATCCGGATGACCGTTGTCATCAAATGGCGGCATCCCCATGCAGAATGGCTCTCGCATTCAATGAACCGGTATGGCGTCCCCGTTCCCCTCGCCCGATATTCCAGCTATCTCCGTTGCTCACGAATCCAGACTAATTAGAATTTCCAGGTAAATCCAATACGAAAGCTGACTGGTTCAACGGGGTGAAAATGGAAATCATCTCTGCCACCAGCGGCTTCTCCTGGAAGACGTGAGGGATAAAAATACGTAATGCCATCATCCTTACGATCCAGCAGATTGAATACCTCTGCTTGAACTGTCAGTTTATTATTAAACTGGTAACCGATCATCGCTGATAGTAGCAGCGTGCTGTTCGAGCGGGCGCTATTATCCTCTATCAGCGCACGTGGGCCAAAAAAGCGCAGCCTCGGTCCCCCAAAAAAGCCACCGAAGACATCATGTACTGTTGCGCCAGCCGCGATGACGGTTTCTACCGCATTTGGAATACGGTTACCTTCCGGGGCATTATCACGAAAACGTGCCCGCGAGAAACTGAAGTCAGCATCCAGCGTCAGCCAGTGTACGGGGGAGTAGTAATTGGCGAATTCAACACCAAAGCGCCGCCCGGGCCGGCTTGCTTCGGTTGTACCTGCGTCTCCAACGAATACCAGTTCGGATTGTGTATCCATCCACCAAAAGGCAAATGTACTTTGTAATCCCTTGATCCAGGTGGAACGCAAACCAATTTCTGCATTGTAGGTACGTGCAAGTGGCCTGGCTCGGTCAACCGCATCACCGCTTGCTGGATCAATCCGAGTGTTTACGCCGCGTGCATCATTGCTGTGGAAGCCCAATCCGCCGTTCAGATACAGTTCGGTATCTTGCCACGGGCCAAGCACGATACTCCCTTTTGGGCTGATCATACCGTCATGGCGCACGCCATTATTGCCGGCAATATTGCTGTTGCTGACATCAAAACGGTAGCCATCAAACCGCACACCCATGGTGGTGCGTAGCCATGGAGTCCAGTAGGTCCGGTTTTGCGTATAGGGACTCAAGCTTGTAACCCAGACCGTATCCTCCCGCGTAATATCATGTTGTCGTTGCGCATGGGTTTTGGTCAGCGCATTTTTGATATTGTCATTCTGCATCTGAAAACCGAAGACAGTTTCGGAATCCGCGCTACCAAGTTTATGGAAAAAGGTATGGCTGGCCTTGAATCCCGTTGTCCAGCGTTCATCCGGTTGTCCGAACTGATCGCCACAGCGGCTGAAAATGTCCCGATTGATTCGTGAACGTGATCCAGGGGTAAATCCATTCAGACCACTGCAACCGTCTGGATTGGTCAACTCATTATTATCAAGAAAATACGTGAAATTAGAAAATAAGCGTAGCTTTGAATAAACACCATAGGCCATCACGCTACTGGCACTGTTGGCATCCTGACGATGCCACTCCGCAGTCAAGCTAAAGCGCTTGCTTTTACCCCCATCTGTCGGATCCAGTGCATCGAATCTCCCCAGGTTACCCTGTTCTAACGCGCGCCTGGGTATCTGGTCGGTCGCTCGCCAGTCTGATGTGCTTGCCATACCAGTAACACTCCAGCCATGGTTCTCGCGCTCCTGGCTGTAACGCAGCACGCCATTGAATTTCAAATAATTATTGCCTATTCGCCATGGGCCATCGTTATGTACGGTTTCGCCTGCAAATAATAAATTTCCACCCGCAAGTTTCTGCGAGCCGGCAAACAGTCCGCGATAATAATCAAAGCTACCACCCGTGAATTTAAAAATATTATTTGGCAACGTATTGAAATAGCGGATATTGGCCGCACCGGTGCTGGAGAAATCACCGTGTTCCACATAGTGACTTCCTTTTCTGTACTCAAGCGTCTCGATCAATTCGGGAATGAGGAAATTGGTATCCGTCCAGCCCTGGCCGTGCGCATGTGATAATTGATTGATCGGCACACCGTCTATCAATGTGAGGAAATCCGTACCGTGATCGAGATTGAAACCACGCAGAAAAAACTGATTGGCTTTGCCTTCACCACTGTGTTGAGTCGCAATCAGGCCAGGTACTGTTTCTAACACTTCCCCAGGGCGTGAAATCGGCCGAAACTGCAATTGCTCCTGCCCAATATTGCCCTGCGAAGCACTATCAGCAATGCCGACTTGAGAATCCCCGCGACCGGTAATCGTCAATTCTTGCAAAACCATGGAAGAAGCATGACTCAGCAAAACAGGACTTCCGGGGAAATGAGGCTTGATGACCTGAGAGGGGATAACGCGTTCCGCTTGCTGTGCATAAATGCCGTTGCTGGCCAGACTCGTAATACTCAACACAGCCAGACGAAACACTAAAATCCCGATACCGTGCAGCAACATGGTTGCCAGTAAAAAACCAGTTGCATAAGAGGCGAAGCTCGCCGAAACCGGGATCTCCTGACCATGAGCATAGCCATGAAAGAAAGCGAAAAAAGCCACTAGCAGCAGATTCATCCAGGTAGCGAAATGGATTTTGCGGATCACCAGAACGCACATCACGATACCGGACAATAAAATCATTGCTTCCGCACCAGGCACAGCAAGACTTAGCACCCCGGCCAGCCCACCGATACTCATATTTCCAACAAAAGCCAGCGGTAACAGCCAGGTGCCATTACCCCGCATTTGTGCCGCCCAGACACCCACCATCAGCATTACGACGATATGATCCAACCCCTCCAGCGGATGGTTAAATCCATGATGCCAGCTGCTGTCAATTATAAAAAGAGCCTGTTCAGGGGGAACTAAAACAACGCTTAGCCAGATCAGTAATGACACCAAAATAAAAAATGACACGAGCAATAGCGAAACTGTCAACCGAGCTGGCGAGACTGCGGCAGCGCTGTTTGGATCAGACATAAACTTTTTCATGTGGTGTTTGATTAAATTGTAGCGGTGTGGGATTGTAGCATGAGCCAGATTGACGGATTGATGACCAAACTATGTTACAGCCGCTCCCCCATGTGTGATCAGCAAACCAAGTAGCATGAGCGTAGCCGTCGCCAGTCGATTCTCTACAGATTAAAACTTTACGCTTGCGCTTTGGATTTCAAGCCTGTAGTCTTTTCTGGAGAAGACTTCGTGCCTGTGGTGCGGCTGTAGCCAGGGTTTCAGGTTGTCTGGCTGCAGATTTATTTTGAGCAGACCGCTCAAAAAATAGTTGATGCTTTCCAATAACCTTTTCAATTGGAGGAAATTTTGACTACTCATCCAGCTCGTGTGAAGAAGGCGGCTGTATTGGGGGCTGGCGTCATGGGGGCACAAATAGCCGCGCACCTGATTAATGCCAACATTGAAACTCTACTGTTTGAGTTGCCGACGGATGAGAAAGATACTAACGCCAACGTCATTCGCGCGATCGACAAGCTGAAAAAACAGGAACCTGCGCCACTATCGACTGCCAGCCGGGTGATTTGTATTGAACCGGCCAATTATGATCAGCATCTGGAAAGATTGGGTGATTGCGATCTGATTATTGAGGCGATTGCCGAGCGTCTGGAACTGAAAGCGCAGTTGTACGAGAAAATTACACCTTATCTGCATGATAACGTCATTCTGGCCAGTAATACCTCTGGCCTCTCCATCGGTCAATTGGCTAACGCGGTGCCGCAGTCGCTCCGGACGCGCTTCTGCGGTGTGCATTTCTTTAACCCGCCGCGCTATATGCATCTGGTCGAGCTGATTGCAAGTGACTACAGTGATGCTGCTATGCTCGATACCCTGGAAACTTTTCTGGTCACGACACTGGGCAAAGGTGTCGTTCGCGCCAAAGATACCCCCAATTTTATCGCCAACCGGATAGGAATCTTCTCGATGCTGGCGACGATGCATCATGCCAGGCAGTTTGGGTTAGGATTCGAGTTGGTGGATAAACTGACCGGGTCCCTGATTGGGCGCCCCAAAAGCGCTACTTTTCGTACCGCCGACCTGGTAGGGCTTGATATCGTCATGCATGTCATCCAGACGATGCAAGACAATCTCGTAGATGATCCCTGGCATAATTTCTACACAACTCCCGATTGGCTCGATAAATTGGTCAAGGATGGTTCGCTGGGTCAGAAAACCGGTAAGGGCGTGTACCAGAAACAGGGAAAGGAAATCTACGTGCTCGATCCGGAACATGAAATGTATCGGCTTGCTGAAGAGGAAGTCGATGATGAGGTTGAAGCGGTGTTGAAGCTGAAGGACGCAGCTGCCAGGTTTGCGGCGTTACGCAAACATCCGCATCCACAGGCACAGTTCGTGTGGGCCATTCATCGCGATTTGTTCCACTATTGTGCAGTTCAGCTTGAATCTATCGCAAACAGTACACGTGACCTCGATCTGGCGGTGCGCTGGGGATTTGGCTGGCAGCAGGGGCCGTTTGAAATCTGGCAATCAGCCGGGTGGAATGCCGTTCTGGACTGGGTAAACGAAGATATTGCTGCAGATAAGGCTATGGCAACGGTTGCCATGCCCGCATGGGTGCAATCTATCAGCCAGCGATCGATACAGGGTGTGCATGCGCCAGGTGGTTCTTTTGTGCCAGCAACCGGTGAGATCCAGCCACGATCCAGTTTGCCGGTTTACCGGCGGCAGCTGTTTCCGGACAGACTGATTGGCGAGCAGCCAACTTATGGCGAGACTATTCTGGAGACAGAAGCGTTGCGTCTGTGGCATACCGGTGATGAAATTGCGATTGTGAGTTTTAAAACCAAGAAACATACCATCGATGATGCGGTATTGCAGGGGATGCAGGAAGCCATCATCGAAGCGGAAAACCATTTCCGGGCTTTGATTATCTGGCAGACCGAGCCTCCGTTTTCATTCGGCGCCAATTTGCAGAAGGCAACCGAGCGACCAAAAGCAGAGATGCCACCTTCAGCGTTTGATGATTTTGTTAAAAAAATAAAAAAAACTGCACAGACCACCATCCTCAAAGCTGCGCGCAGTCTGGACATGGCGGATGTGCTCATGGCAGGCAAGCTCGCGGAAGTAGAAACGATGATCGCCCGGTTTCAGCAAATATCGCAGCATTTACGCTATTCCATGGTACCGACAGTGGCTGCTGTTGATGGACTGGCTTTGGGTGGAGGCTGTGAATTCATCATGCATTGTGATCGTGCGGTGGCAACCTTGGAAAGCTATATCGGACTGGTTGAAGCGGGGGTAGGGTTGTTGCCGGCTGGTGGCGGATGTAAGGAATTTGCGTTACGTGCTTCGCATCAGGCTGTCGATGGTGATCCATTTATGTACTTACAGCGTTATTTCAGAACAGTTGCCATGGCGGAGATGGCTAAAAGCGCCGAGCAGGCGAAGGTGCTCTCCTTTCTGTCGCCATCTGATGTCATTGTGATGAATCGTTTTGAGTTATTGCACGTTGCCAAGATGCAGGCGCTTGCCCTGGCTGAATCTGGCTATCGTCCACCGTTGCGGCCACGTGAAATCACAGTAGCGGGCGCAACCGGGATTGCAACCATCAAAAGCAATCTTGTCAATCTGCTCGAAGGAAAATTTATTTCGGAACATGATTACCTGGTTGGCAGCAAAATTGCACATGTCATGTGTGGTGGTGATGTCGTTGCGGGCAGCCGTGTTGATGAGGAATGGCTGCTGGGTCTGGAACGCACCGCATTCATCGAGTTGTTAGCGACTGAGAAAACTCAGGCACGTATCGCTCATACGCTTAAAACCGGCAAACCTTTACGTAATTGAAGGTGAGTGAGTTGCCAAATTACCATTCAGGAGAAATCGGATGACCAAACCAGTCCAGGAAGCCTATATTGTTGCCGCAACCCGTTCGCCGGTGGGGAAGGCGCCCAGAGGAATGTTCAGGCATGTGCGCCCGGATGATCTGCTGGTTCACGTTCTGCGGGCTGCCCTGAAACAATGTGATGGAATAGATCCAACAGCGATCGACGACGTGATCGTCGGCTGCGCGATGCCGGAGGCTGAGCAGGGTATTAACGTTGCTCGTGTGGCTGTCTTGCTGGCAGGGCTGCCTGACAGCGTGCCTGGTATGACGATCAACCGTTTCTGCGCGTCTGGTCTGCAAGCAGTTGCCATTGCAGCAGACCGGATTCGTCTGGGTGAAGCGGATATCATTATTGCAGCGGGAGCCGAGAGTATGAGCATGATTCCGATGATGGGTAACAAGGTTTCAATGAATCCCCACCTGTTTGCCGGCAATGAAAATGTTGCCATTGCCTACGGGATGGGTATTACCGCCGAGAAAGTGGCGGAAAAGTGGAAGATCAGCCGCGAAGCACAGGATGCATTCGCATTACAGAGCCACCAGCGGGCGATCTGCGCAATCGAGCGAGGGGAATTCAGGGAAGAAATCTCTCCCTATACCATCGAGGAAAACCAGCCTGATCTCAATCTGCATCAGATTCATCATGTATCCGTCACGAAAGATAATGATGAAGGGCCGCGCGCGGATACCAGTCTGGAAGCACTGACCAGACTGCGGTCGGTATTTGCCGCACATGGCTCGGTAACTGCCGGTAACAGTTCGCAGATGTCAGATGGTGCCGGTGCAGTCGTGGTCATGAGTGAAACGGCCATGCAGCGTTTCAATCTGACGCCACTGGGACGTTTCATCGGCTACAGTGTTGCGGGGGTGCCACCAGAAATTATGGGTATTGGTCCCATCAAAGCAATTCCCAAAGTGTTGCAACAGACAGGTATCCGCCAGGACGCACTCGACTGGATCGAACTCAATGAAGCGTTTGCGGCACAAAGTCTTGCCGTTATTAACGAACTCGGACTGGATTCCGCCAAAGTTAATCCGTTAGGAGGGGCGATTGCGCTCGGTCATCCATTGGGTGCAACTGGTGCCATTCGTGTTGCCACCCTGCTCAACGGCTTGCGACGCCACAAGCTTCGCTACGGCATGGTTACCATGTGCGTGGGGAGTGGCATGGGTGCAGCAGGTATATTTGAAGCGTTGTAAGTGGCTATATCACGGGATATAACCGATCGTTGTCACTTCGTATTGGATATTGGCTAGCCAACGCGATTCGGAAACGATATTTCCAATACCACGCACCCAACATCTGTCTTGAATGGTCCATGAAGTTCTCCAGGAGTCCGGCTGGCATAGCTCCAGGCCCCAGCCACATTTTGAATGCGTTGTCATAGAGACGACCGCTGACGATGAATGAGAGTGTTCACAAAAAATGTCAGTTGCAATTCTCCCGCGCCAGCGCGCATCGACTTCCCGGTAAAGAATCTCGGGAAAATATTCGCTGAATACTCAGGTTTCGGCGAGTCGCAGATCATGCGTCGTCAAGATTTGCCAGACGATGTCTTTATCCAGTAACGGGTCGGTCGCCACTACGACAATTTCATATTTTGGGTAGATCTCTTGCATCTTCCCAAGCGAGGCAAGTTCATCCATGCAATAGCTGCAGGTTTTTGCCCAGAAAGTCAGTAAAAATGGCTTGCCACTGTTCATGTTTTGAATCTGGGCGAAACTGCTCTTGACGAACGGACGGATTGTCGTCTGCTGAGGATTGGCTGGCGCAGTTGAAGCCAGCCAGAGGCTGGCGAGCAGGCTGAAATACAATGGCAGGTGTTTCATGATTTTCTCCTGAGTCTGCCGATCTTAAAAATGCTGCATCTCCAGTTCTTCACGCTTGCCATCCTTGCTCTGTGTCCACACTATCAGAAATTTCTCTCCGGCTGGCACCACCCGTGGAAAGGCTGCTCTGACATCGGGTGAGGAAACCTTTACCGGGTCGCTGAATGTACCATCCTTGCGCTGTTCCGCTGCAAAAATTGCCAGTCCATTTTCTGCCAGGCCATCCCAGACCACGACCAGTCGGCCATGTTCGTTGACTGCCACGTCGCCGTGCAGGCCACTATCATCCCCCATTCTGACCGGTGAAGACCACTGCTTGCCACCATCTGTACTTTGTAAATAATAGATGCCACTGCGCTCTGGATGACCCGTTCCCACGACAGTGTGGATATGGCTTCCATGCTTGCTCTGCCCGAACGCCATGGCGCCACCGATATGCGGACAGCCTTCGAAGAACCAGTTGAATTCGCCAACCGTCCCCATGCGCTGCCAGGCTTGTCCGTGAATCATGCCAAACGACATATCGGAAGGCAACTTGTCGCGGTAAAGCACATAAAGTTTGTCTTCGTGCAAACGTGCCGATGTCCAGCAACATGCGCAGGTGGCACCATCCAGTGTGATTGTGCTACTCCAGCTTAGGCCGCCGTCGGTGGAGTAGGCATGGCGCATACCTTGCGCCCCTTTTACTTTAACTGGCCCATGCCGGCTGTCCAGCCAGACCAGATGCAACTGCTGCCGATCTCCATCGGTAGCGAAAAACGCATGCGCACCTTTATTCCAATCAGTCGGGCTGTTGCCAGGTTGCCAGGTTTGACCGCCATCGACCGAGCGCGCGACGATCATCGGTCCGGCGCTATGCATTGCGCCTTCCTTGTAACTCGTCCAGAAAGCAAGCAGATGATCGCCCGATACCGTCAGTCTTGCATCATTGCTGCGGATCAGGTTCGGCGCCAGCGTCTGGCCGGTATCTACGGTAACGGGCGCGGACCAGGTCTTGCCGCCATCCCTGGAGGTCTTCAGCACAACGGATTGCTCGCCTTTCTCATGCAGACCCAACAGCAGGTAGATCTTGTTATTTTTCTCCACGATATCGAGGCTGATCACGCCATCTGGTTTGGACGGCATTCTATGCTTACTGTGATCTGTTTTATCGGGCTTGTCCCCTGGTTCCTGCGTGTCCTCATTAATAGTTTTCACGGGTGAAGCCAAAGTGTCCTGCCGAGTTTCAGCCGCAGCCGAAGGACGAATGGCATTCGCCCAAATCGTTATCACTAATAGCATTGAGATCAATGGCCATGACAATTCAATTTTTATTACTTTCATTAGATTCCCCGTTATTTTTTGTAAATTTTATGTATTTTCATAATTCTATCGTTATTTGTTTTCAGGTCAATGCGACAATTTGTCGCATTGACTCAAATGGTTACCTGTGATTACCATACTGCAGATTTCGATTTTTCCAGTTTAAAACCAATAATTAATAATTTTTATGAATTTACTTCGCCTAGCCGTTCCGTTCGCATTTTGTGTTTTTATTTATCTGTCGTGGGTGCCGGTTTCTCTGGCACAGTATTCACCGGTGGAGAAGAACCCGGAAATTAAACAGGCTGCTGTGGAGTCAGTAATCGATCCTGTCGTCAGAACTGGAAATTCTGATAATTCGGTTGTGTTCAAACCCGTGGTGGTCTCGGCGACACTTTCAGAAAAGTCCTTGGAAGAGACGCCTGGGACGGTTCATTTACTCAGCAAGGATCTGATTCGGATGCGTGATGTGCGTCGCATCGGTGATATTTTGCAGGAGACGCCCGGGGTTTATGTCTGGGGCGCTAATCAAGGCAGCCGCGCCGCTTCCGCCAATCGTGCCAATCGTATTTCAATCCGTGGCGTTTCGGGTGGCGCGCGCACGCTGGTTATGCTGGATAACCAGAAAATGAATGACCCTTCATTCGGCACGATCAACTGGGCCAACCTGTTTCCTGAAGATATCGAACGTATCGAAGTAATCCCAGGTGCTGCTTCGGCGCTATATGGGGGCAATGCGTTCGCCGGCGTGATCCGCGTCATTTCAAAGAAGCCGGTGAAGCGAGAGCTGTCACTCACCGGTGGCTATCAGTTCAACACCCCGGAAGGTGGATATGGCAGCGCCGTCTATCGTGACAAGTTTGATAACGGACTGGCGATCTGAATCGCCCCGGGTTTTCCGGAGATAAAATGATTTGAGAGGAGGAGGATATGAAAAATCAAATTAGTTATTCACCGGAAGTCCGGGAGCGAGCAGTAAGGTTGGTATTCGAGCAGCAAAAAG
>Ga0154020_10005660_pt1 | contig 14701 bp, 12 predicted proteins | sample Klosneuvirus_201_FD_109709 | JGI IMG/M metagenome (GOLD analysis project Ga0154020, IMG submission 109709) | Active sludge microbial communities from wastewater, Klosterneuburg, Austria - Klosneuvirus_20160825_MG | ecosystem: Engineered > WWTP > Aerobic digester > Activated sludge | place...
CAGAGCTCGCGGTCTCGGGTTCGGTCGCGCTCGAGGGCGCGCGCGCGAGCGTGCGGCTGCGCCTCGTCGACGTCGCGCGACGCACGATCGCCTGGGCCGAGCGCCTCGAGGGAGACCTCGGCGACCCGTTCTCGCTCGAGGACTCGGTCACCAAGACGCTCGAGCAGGTGCTCGTCGCGCAGGCGGGCGGCGCCCTCCGCGGCGGGCCGACCGAACCCCGCGTGCGCGCCGTCTACGACCGCGCCCACGAGTCGTTCCAGCGCTTCGACGCCGGGAGCGTCCAGAAGGCCATCGACGTGCTCGAGGAGGGCCTCCGCGCCCACCCCGGCGACGCCTGGCTCTCGAGCCTGCTCGGCGCCGCGCTCGCGCGCCTGTTCCTCCAGCAGGGCGCCCGCGACTCCGAGCTGTTCACCCGCGCCGAGGAGCTCTCGCTGCGCGCCCTCGCGATCGACCCCTCCATCGCGGAGACCTTCATGACGATCGCGGCCCTGCGCCTCGCGAGCGGCGAGCTCCGCGCCGCCGTGCGCGCGATCTACGAGGTCCTCGAGCGCGCCCCGCTGCACGCGCAGGCGCAGAGCGCCCTCGGCAAGCTGCTCGTCGAGAGTGGCTACCTCGAAGAGGGGCTCCCGCGGCTCGAACTCGCGCGCAAGCTCCAGCCCGGCCTCGCCCTCGCGTACATCGAGATCGCGCGCACCCACGCGCTCCTCGGCCAGCGCGCCGACGCCGAGCGGGTCATCGGCGAGGCGGTCGCGGTCATGGGCGAGGTCGTCGGGATCTTCCCGCTCGTGCGCCTCTGCTTCTGGTGGGGCGATCGCGCGCTCGCGACGCGCACCGCCGACGTCATCGAGCGCAACCGCAACGGCGCCGCGTGGGAGGCCGCCGTACCGCTCCTGCGCTCCTACGCCGCGGGGCGCGCCGAGCCCAACGCCCCCGCCGTCTTCTCCCGGCTCGCCGACGACGCGCGCGCCGCGCCCCACCATCGCTGCTTCATGTACGAGATCGCGGCCGAGTACTTCGCCGCGGTGGGTGAGGCCGAGCACGCCCTGCATGCGCTCGAGAAGGCCGCCGAGCTCCCGCTGGTCGACGTCGCCTGGCTCGACCGCTGCCCACCGCTCGCGCTCGTGCGCGACGACCCGCGCTTCACCCGCCTGCGCGCGGTGGTCGCCGCGCGCGCCGCGGAGCTGTGGGCGTGATCACTTGTGGCGCCCCCTTTCACTTGGGGCGCAGGGTGGCGCACCCGATCTCGATGTCGACCTTGCCGGCGCCGTCGGCCGACAGCGCCTTGCACGTCGCGGGGCAGGTGAGCACGCGCGTCGGCTTCCCGGGCGGCGGGACGTCGTAGTACCAGCCCCCCGCGGGCCCGCACTTGTCCGCACGCTCGACGTAGGGGAGCGTCGTCACGCTCCCCCCGCTCGTCACGCGAACGTTCACCTTGTCGTAGTCCGCGCCCACCCCGGCCGGCACGAGGTACTCGCACGGCAACGCGGTCCCGCGGATGGCCAGCAGCGCGGAGAGGAACGCCTTCTCGACGTCGCTGCCGGTCGACTTGATCACGAACGCGGGCGCGCCGTTGCCCGCCTTCGAGATGGTGTCGAGGTTGGTCGCCGCGCCCTTGCCGAGGTCGGCGTCGGACATCACACCGATGACGTAGGTGCGAATCGGCGGCGACTCCGCGCGCGCCTTGGCCGCGAACGCCGCGATGCCGTCCGCGTCGAGCGGCGCGCACGCCGTCGGCAGTCCGTCGGTCGCGAGCACCACCGACACCACGTGCCCCGGGTGGGCGGTCTGGAACGCGCGCGCGTACTGCAGCGCCCCCGCCAGCGCCGGGCCCGTCGGGGTGTCGGTGAACGGATCGTGGAGCAACAGCGAGGTGGCGATGCTCGAGCCGACGCCGGGCAGCGCGGCGATGGGGACGTCGGCCTTCGCGTAGTCGCCCACCGCGCACGAGGACTTGCCGTCCGAGAAGAACCCTGCGCGCCCGAAATACCCCAGACCCGCCGCGATCCCCGCGGCCGCAGGATCGGCGAGGAAGCTCTTGAACGCTCCCTTGATGGCCGTCCACTTGGTCGTGCCGCTCCCGGTGGTCTCCTTCATCGAGCCGGACTGGTCGAGCATGAAGAACAGATCGAGCGGTACCGGCGTCGCGCTGGTGGTGCTCGAGGCGCACTTGGCGTCGGCCGCGCCAGCGTCCCCACTGGGCGCGGGGTCGAGCCCCTCGCCGACGTCGAAGCTCTCTCCCGCGTCGTCCGCCGGCGGGTCGAAGGCCCGCGCGTCGCGCCCGCCATCCTCGGCGAGCTCGTCGCGTTCGTTCCCGACGTTGTGCGGGGCGCACCCGAGGGCGGTCAGGACGAGGGTGGTGACGAGCAGGGGACGGAGCATGCGCTCCGCTCTGCACACGCCGATCCGATCGCGAATCGCCGACGATCTCCCGCGGCGTTGCGCGAGTCGCGCAACGCGCTGCGCAACCCGCCCTTCACTTGACGAGCAGCTTGTCGAGCACGCCGTCGAGCACGTCGAGGGTGGCGTAGTGGATGGCGATCTCGCCCTTGTTGCCCTGGTCGCGCACCTCGCAGCGGGTGCCGAGGGCCTGCGAGAGGCGACGCTCGAGGTCCTTGACCGAGGCGCTCTTCGGCGTGGGCTCGGCGGCGGGCTTGCCGCCCTTGGCCGCCTTGGCGAGCTGCTCGGCCTGGCGCACCGAGAGCCGGCCGCGCACGACCTTCTCGGCGACGCGGGCCATCTCGGCCTCGTCGGGGATCGAGAGCAGCGCGCGCGCGTGGCCCTCGGTGAGCTCGCCCTTGATCACGCGCTCGCGCACGTTCACCGGCAAGCGCAGCAGGCGCAGCGCGTTGGCGATCGTCGTGCGGTCCTTGCCGAGCCGCTCGGCGAGCCGCTCCTGCGTGTAGCCGTGCTCCTTCACCAGGCGCTGCAGCGCCTCGGCGAGCTCGATCGGGTTCAGGTCCTCGCGCTGGACGTTCTCGATCATCGCGAGCTCGAAGGCCGCGACGGGCGAGACGTCCTTGACGACGACGATGACGTCCTTGAGCCCCGCCCGCTGTGAGGCCCGCCAGCGACGCTCGCCGGCGATGAGCTCGTAGCGATCCATGCCCGGCGCCGCCGTGCCCGGCACCTTGCGCACGACGAGCGGCTCGATGAGCCCGACCTCGCGGATGGACTGCGTCAACTCCTCGAGCGCCGGCTCGTCGAAGTGCTGGCGCGGCTGCCCCTTCATCGGGGTGATGCGCTCGATCGGGCAGAGGAACACCGACTTGTCGGCGAAGCCGGCGGGCACCTTCTCCTTGGCCACGGGCAGGAGCGCGTCGAGGCCACGACCCAGCGCGCGGCGGGGTTCCTTCTCGCTCACTTGCGGCTCTCCTTGCGCTTCTTGCCGGCACGGCGATCGAGGAACTCGCGCGCGAGGGCGAGGTAGGCCTCGGCGCCCTTGCTCTTGGCGTCGTAGAGGAGGATCGGCAGGCCGTGCGACGGCGCCTCGGAGAGGCGGATGTTGCGCGGCACCACCGCGTCGTACACCGAGAAGTGCTTCTTCACCTCGTCGCTCACCTGGTGCGCGAGGTTGTTGCGCGGGTCGAACATGGTGAGCACGACGCCGTCCACCTCGAGGTCGGCGTTGAGCCCGTTGCGCACGCGGTCGATCGTATCCATGAGGTAGGTCAGGCCCTCGAGCGCGTAGAACTCGCACTGGAGCGGCACGAGCACGCTGTGCGCGGCCACGAGCGCGTTGAGCGTGAGCAGCCCGAGCGAGGGCGGGCAGTCGATGATCACCTGGCGGTACGGCACGCCACGCGTGAACGCCTCGTCGAGCACCCGCGCGAGGCGCGAGGCGCGATCGGCCTCGTCGACCAGCTCGATCTCCGCGGCGACCAGGTCTTGCTTGGCCGGCAGCACGGTGAGGTGCGGGACCTTGGTCTCGACCACCACGTCCTCGAGGTGCATGCCGGCGATCAGGCAGTCGTAGACCGAGCGCTCGATGCTGCGCGGAGGCACGCCGACGCCGCTCGAGGCGTTGCCTTGCGGGTCCATGTCGACCAGCAGCGTGGATTGCTCGGCGACGGCGAGAGAGGCCGCAAGGTTCACCGCGGTCGTCGTCTTGCCGACGCCGCCCTTCTGGTTGACCACCGCGACGATCGAACGCGCTGACATGGACCGCCGGGGGTATCGCGCAAACCCACGAGGGGCAAGCTGCCTTTGTCGCTCCCGGACCTTGCCTGTCCGGTCCTCCACTCCGAGCAACACTTTTCTTGGCTGTCGAACCTACCTTGTGAGAGTGTGTGCGCAGATGTAGGTGAGAACGATGTCGAGCCGAAAAACACGCCAGATCATGCACGAGACCCTGATGGGAGCAGCCCCCCAGCTCGGCACCGCGCGCATCCTCGAAGCCTGGTTCCGGCCGGCCCCCACCTCCGAAGTCTCCGCCACGGTCCTCGCGTTCACGCCTCGGACGCGCCCCACCCTCTAGCCCGCTCGCTCGCCAAGAAAGGTCGACCTCTCCCATGCGTCCTCTCACCTACTACCGCAACTTCGAAGAGTTCGAGCGCGAGGAGCTGAAGTCCTCCTCCAAGATCGGGTTCTCGCTCGACGACCTCATCGAGGAGACCTCGTTCGACGGTGAGCTCGAGTTCGACACCCTCGACGACGAGGACTGAGCTCAGTCTCTGCGTCGCTCCCGGGCCGTCCCTGTCCGGCCCTCCGCTCCGACGGTGTCTCTGCGTCGCTCCCGGGCCGTCCCCGTCCGGCCCTCCGCTCCTGTCTGCGTCACGGTTCCGCTTAGCTTCGTCTCTGCCACGTCCCCCGACACCCGCTGGGTCGCCTCCCCGCGGGTGTCGCCTTTTTTGTCTGGTCGCTCCCGCGCCTCCGCCTAGTGTCGCGGGACGCATGTCGAACGCCGCGAGCCCCCTCGAGAACGTCGCCCACCCCCTGCCCTTCGACCGCTATCGCGCCGAGGACGTCGAGCCGGTGACCGACGCCTTGCTCGCCGACGCGGAGGCCAAGAAGTCGGCCCTCGCGAGCACCACCGAGCTCACCTGGGCGACCACCCTCGGCGCGCTCGAGGCGATGACCGAGCGGCTCGACGACGCGCTCGGCATCGTCTCGCACCTCGAGTCCGTCGCCACCACCGACGCCCTGCGCAAGGCCTACAACGAGATCCAGCCGCGCATCAGCGCGTTCTACAGCAGCATCGCGCTCGACGCGGGGCTCTACCGCGTGCTGCACGCCTACGCGGCGACCGACGAGGCGAAGGCGCTCGACCCGCTGCGCAAGCGGCTGCTCGACAAGACCCTCGCCGACTTCCGCCGCGCGGGCGCCGAGCTCGACGAGGCCGGCAAGGAGCGCCTCGCCGCGATCGACGTGGAGCTCGCCGAGATCACCCTCAAGTACTCGCAGAACGTCCTCGACGCGACCAACGCCTTCGAGCTCGTGGTGGAGGACGAGGCGCGCGTGGCCGGGCTCCCGCCGTCGGCCAAGCAAGCGGCCCGGGAGAGCGCCGAGCGCGCGGGCAAGCCGGGATGGCGCTTCACGCTGCAGGCCCCGAGCTACGTCCCGGCGATCAGCCACCTCGACGACCGCACGCTCCGCGAGCAGCTGTATCGCGGGTTCATCCGCCGCGCGACCGTGGCGCCGTGGGACAACCGCCCGATCGTCCGCCGCGTGCTCGCCCTCCGTCGCGAGAAGGCCCGCCTGCTCGGGTTCGCGAACTTCGCCGATCTGGTGCTCGAGGATCGCATGGCCAAGCGTGGCGCCGACGCGCGCGCGTTCGTCCAGCGCCTGCACGCCCGCACGACGGCCGCGTTCGCCGCGGAGAACGCGGCGCTCGCCCAGTTCGCTGGCCAGAAGGAGCTCGCTCCCTGGGACGTGCCCTACTGGGCCGAGAAGCAGCGCAAGGCGCTCTACGATCTCGACGACGAGGCCCTCAAGCCGTACTTCCCGCTCGAGGCCGCGCTCGGGGGCGCGTTCGCCATCGCCGAGCGCCTGTACGGCGTGCGCATCGAGGCCGCCCCGGACCTGCCCACGTGGAATCCGACCGTGCGGCCCTACCGCCTCAGCGAGGGCGACCGCGAGCTCGCCGCGTTCTACGTCGACGCGTTCCCCCGCGAGGACAAGCGCGGCGGCGCGTGGATGCACGGCCTGCTCACAGCCCACGCGCGGCGTCCGCACGCCGTCGAGGCCCTCGTGCTCAACGCCACGCCGCCCACCGCCGACGCGCCGGCGCTGCTCGATCACCGCGAGGTCGAGACCCTGTTCCACGAGCTCGGGCACCTCCTCCACCACGCGCTCTCCGAGGTGCCGCTGCGCTCGCTCGCGGGCACGAGCGTGGCCTGGGACTTCGTCGAGCTGCCTTCGCAGATCATGGAGAACTGGTGCTGGGAGCCCGAGGCGCTCGCCCTCTTCGCGCGACACCACGCGACGAACGAGCCGCTGCCGGCCTCGCTCCTCGACCGCATGCGACGCGCGCGCAACTTCCGCTCCGCCAACTTCATGATGCGCCAGCTCGGGTTCGCCGAGGTCGATCTGGCCCTGCACGTCGACTACGACCCGGCGTCCGACGTCGATCCGTTCGCGTTCGCGCGGCCGATCCAGGAGGCGCACTCGCCGGTGCCGCTGCTCCCCGAACACGGGCTGCTCGCCTCGTTCGACCACCTGTTCGGCGGCGCGGTCGGCTACGCCGCGGGCTACTACTCGTACAAGTGGGCCGAGGCTCTCGACGCCGACGCCTTCGGTCGGTTCAAGGACGAGGGCATCCTCTCGGCCAAGACCGGCGCCGCGTTCCGCAAGGAGATCCTCGCGCGCGGCGACGCCGCCGATCCCGCGGAGCTGTTCCGCAACTTCCGTGGTCGGGACCTCGACCCGGAGGCCCTGCTCGTGCGCAGCGGCCTCGCCTGAGGGACAAAAAAGAAGCGAGGGCTCCTCCGCGAAGAGGAGCCCTCGACCCGACCGCGTCAGCTCACTTGGGGCAAGCCGTACCGCGCACGCAGAGCGCGTGCTTGTGGCCCGGGAGCGCCGGGCAGCAGGTCGCGCCCTCGCCGCCACCGGCGACGAAGGTGGTGCAGTCCGCGCACGGGCACGTGGTGCAGGCCGGCGCGACGCCGTAGACCTTGCACGCGCCGTTCACGCACATCTCGTTGTCGTTGCAGCTGCGACCGCACTCGCCGCAGGCCGTGTTGTCCTTGGTGAGGTCGTAGCAGCCAGCGTTGCCGCCGCCGGGGCCACCGCCGAAGGCGCAGCGCGTGGTGCCGGTGGGACAAGCGGGCGGGGTGCCGCCGGTCGACGCCACGCACTTGCCGGAGACGCAGGTCTGACCCGTGCCGCAGACGGTGCCGCACGCACCGCAGGCGTTGGGCGAGCTGTTGGTGTTGAGGCAGGTGCGACCGCCGCCGAACGTGCAGGCGGTCAGGCCGGGCTTGCAGGCGCAGGTGCCGGTGCCGTCGCAGTAGTCACGGTCGCTGCACTGCACGCCACAGCCGGTCTTGCCGCAGAACCGGGCGTTCTCGAGGGTGTCTGCGCAGGTCGCGCCGCCACCACCACCACCGGTCGCGCAGACCGAGGTGCCGGTCGGGCACGAGCAAGCGCTGCCCGAGCAGACGCCCCAGGTGCCGCAGGTCTTGCCACAGCCGCCGCAGTTCCGCGGATCCTTGCTGGTGTCGACGCAGAGCGCGGGGGTGCCGCAGCTCGTGCCGGGCGTGGCGCAGCCGCAGACGCCGGAGGTGCAGGTGCCGAGAGCACCGCAGCTCTTGCCACACGCGCCGCAGTTGGCGGCGTCGCTCGTGGGATCGACGCACTTGCTGCCGCAGATGATCTGGCCGGTGGGACACGCGCACACGCCCGCGGTGCAGGTGCCGCCGGTCGGACACGCCTTGGCGCACGCGCCGCAGTTGCCGAGGTCCTTGGTCAGGTCGACGCAGGCCGCTCCACAGACGGAGAGGCCAGTGGGACACCCGCCGTCGACGGGGGTGATGACGTCCGCACCGGTGTCGGTCGGAGGTGTGCCGGTGTCGGTGGGCGTGCCGGTGTCGACGGGTGTGCCCGTGTCGACCGGGGTCGCCGAGTCTCCACCGCCGCCCGTGTCGTCGGTCGACCCATCCGTGGTGCCGTCCTCGGTGCCGGTGTCGTCCGAGATCGTGACGTCTTCCTTGCCACCACACCCCACGAGCGCCCCGACCAGCACGAGCACGAGGCTCGGATTCCCAAGCAAGTTCCGCATGTCAAATCCTCCAAAGGCGGATCTTCTCCGGGAATCCCGGAGATGTCCAATTCCTGTGCCCCCAGCGTGAAAAATCAGGCAGGCGAAATGACTTGGCGCAGGGGGACTCCTCCCCACATCGGCGCCTTCAGTTTCGTCCAGTCGGGCCGTCGATCGGACATGGCTCGAGCGGTCGAATCGGCGGTTCGGGAGGCCGCCTATCGGACCTTCCTGCCAGCGGCCCTCTTCGCCGCAGGCTTCGCGGGCGTCGTCGCGATCACCGAAGCGGTGCTCTTGCGGGGTGCCGCGCGCGTCGAGCTCGTCGCGGGGGCGAGCCTGGTCGCGGTGATGTGCACCGCCCTCGCCCTGCTCGCCTTCCTGGAGCGCCTGCCGGCCCAGCGCGTCGACGACGTGGTCTTCGGGTCGAGCCTCCTCACGGCATCCGTGACCCTGTGGGGCATCCACCGCGTGGAGCCCCACGCGTTCCTGACGCTGCTCGTCTTCCACGTGGTCGCGGTGTCGGTGCTGACTCTCTCGTACCGGCACTACCTGGCCTTCGCTCTCCTGGTCCTCGGTGGCTTCGTCGTCATCGCGAGCCACGACCACGTCGCTCACCTGCCGACCGAGACGCTCGGTCTCCTCGGGGCCATGGGCCTCGGGAGCATCCTCGTCACCTTGCGGCGGCGGAGCGAGGTGCGCATCGCCGAGTACTCGATCGAGACCGCCCAGCGGCGGCGCGAGCTCGAGGACGCGCTGGCGCGTTCGCGGCGGGAGCTCGAGGACCGGACGCGGCTCGAGCAAGAGCGGGAGGCCTTGCGCGAGCAGCTCGCGCACGCGCAGCGACTCGAGGCCATCGGCGCGCTCGCCGGTGGCGTCGCGCACGACATGAACAACACCCTCGCCGCGATCCTCGGCTCGGCCGAGGCGCTCGTCGAGAGCCACGACGCCGAGGCAGCGGACCACGCCAAGGCCATCGTCGCTGCGGCGCGGCGAGGGGCCGACCTCACGCGCAACCTGCTCGGCTACGCCCGCAAGGGGCGCAACCAGGTGCGACCGGTGCGCCTCGCCCGCGTCGTCCGCGACGTCGAGAGCCTGCTCGGTCGCTCCCTCGCTCGCCGCGTGCGTGTGAGCTCGACGATCCGCGACCGCACCCTCGTGGTGGAGGGGGACGCCGCGCAGATCAGCCACGCGCTCCTGAACCTCGGCATCAACGCCGCGGAAGCCCTCGACGGCGTCCGTGGCGAGATCCACCTCTCGATGCAGCCGGTCGATCTCGACGCCACGACCGCCGCAGCGACGTCCGTCGCGCCCGGCCCGTACGTCGAGATCTGCGTCGAGGACGACGGGCCAGGCATCGAGCCCACCGTGGCCCGGCGAGCCTTCGAGCCGTTCTTCACGACCAAGCAAGGCGGTACCGGGCTCGGGCTCTCGATGGTGTGGGGCATGGCGAAGAGCCACGGCGGTGCCGTCGTGATCGAGCCCGGCCAGCTGCACGGCACCCGGGTGCGCCTTCTGCTGCCGCTCGTCGCCGCGCGCCCCCAGCTCTCGGAGCCCCCGCCCGCCCTCTCGACGACGTTCCAGGGCCGGCGGACGCGGGCGCTCCTCGTGGACGACGACGCGGCGGTCCGGCGCACCACCGCGCGCATGCTCCGGCGGCTCGGCTACCAGGTGTTCGAGGCCGGCGACGGCGCGGAAGCCCTCGAGGTGCACCGACGCGAAGGGCGGATGGGGCTCGCCGTGCTCGACGTCGCGATGCCGGTGATGGGCGGGGCCGAATGCTTCGAACGCCTGCGCGCGCTCGACGCGGCGCTGCCGATCCTCCTGGTTTCGGGCTTCGCCCCCGACGGCGAGGTGCAGCGCGCCCTCAGCCTGGGCGGGGGGACGTTCCTCGAGAAGCCGTTCGGCACGCGCGATCTGGCCCAGGCCATCGAGTCGCTGCTCGAGCCGCCCGCGCGACCGAGCGAGACGCTGGTGGTGGCCAAACTGGCCAGCGATCCAGCGCTCAAGAAGCTCGCCGCAGGACCGTTCGACAAGGCATGGACTGGGGGAAACTGATCGGGCCTCTCGCTCTCGCTCTCGTCAACGGCTGCGCGCTGCAGGCGGGTGCCGATCTGCGCGGCGATGGTGAACCCCTCGGGGACGAAGCCGGGTTCGACACCGGAGCGGTCTCCCTCGAGGACGCGCCGCCCGACGCGGCGAGCCCCGACGGGACGGCTTCGGATGCGGTCGTCGACACCACCATCGTCACCGACAGCCTCGTGAGCCCGGACGTACTCCCCGACACCAGCTCGGACAGCACCCTCACGGACGCCGAACCGGACTCGGCGGCGACCGACAGTGCGGTCGGTCTCGACTCGGCGACGCTCGACAGCGCGGTGAGCGACACGAGCCCGGACGTCGCCCTGGACAGCGCGCCCGCCGACACGGAGGTCGTCTCCGACTCCATCGCTGCCGACTCCATCCCTGCCGACTCCATCCCTGCCGACTCCTTCGCTGCCGACTCCGGCCCCGACGCGGTCTCGGGCGACTCGGCGAGCGACAGCGCGATCGACGTGGAAATTGTCGACGCTGGGCCCTCGCTCTGCGCGGTCGACGGCGATTGTCCGGTCGGAGGCTACTGTCGCCCCGTGGAGGGTCGCCTGGTCTGCGTCAACCTCTGAGGCCCTCAACGCAGCAAGGCCACGGACCAGACCACGACCGCCGGCGCGATGAGGACGCACCCGAAGCAGAGGAGGATGATCGCCCCGAGGGACCGGTGCACCTCCAGGTACGCGGTCGAAGGATCGGCCGGGTCGCAGAGGACCATCACCGGCGCCCCGACCGTATACGGCGCGATGCGCGCCTGGGCGCGCTCCCTCTCCGAGCTGCTCACGCTGCGGGCGAGCCGGGTCCCCTCGAACTGCCGGCCATCCACCGTGTAGGTGAAGTGCACCACGGGCGTGTAGATGGTGGTGCTCTGACGGAGGCCCTGCGGGTCGTCGTAGGTGCTGCGGTGCGACTCGAGGAACGACTTGGTGACGACGGCGGGCACGCGCGGCCACCCTCGGATCGCGCGATCCTTGGCGAACGTCCGCAGCGCCAGCACGATCATCGTGAGGCCGAGGAGCGCGAAGGTCCCGGGGACGAACAGCAGAGCCACGACCCGCGATGGTACCCGCGAAGCCGTGGTGGGCGGCCTACTTCTCCACGGCCTTGGTGAACGCGGTGATGGCGGCGGGGTCCGAGGTCCCGTTCACGTTGACGACGGTGACGCGCCCGTAGCCCTGCTTCAGGTCGTTGCGGAAGTCGTAGACGGCGCCCACGATCACGAGCCGCCCCTCGCGGACGCGATCCGCGAACCGCGCGGTCGCCGCGCGCACCTGGTCGTGCACGTTGGCGAGGACGGCCTCGGTGAGGGCGTCCGCGTCGTTGGCGCCGGGCTTGCGCGTCGGCACGACGATGCCGTCGATCTCGGCCTTGATGGGGCCGTCGAGATCGGCGTGAGGCGCCATCGCTGCCTTGACCGCGCCGCAGCCGCTGTGACCGAGGATCAGGAGGACCGAGGTCGCGAGGTGCTCCACGCCGTAGAGCACCGATCCCTCGGCCGTCTTGAACTGATTGCCGAGGTTGCGGACGGTGAAGAGATCGTTCTCGGCGCCCTTGACGAGGGCGTTGGCCTGCACGCGCGAGTCGGCGCAGGCGAGCAGCGTCGCGCGCGGCTTCTCGGCCGCGACGAAGGGCTGGAAGTGCCCGGTCGGGTGCCCCGTCACGAACGACTCGTTGTCGCCGAGCATGGCGCGCATGAACCCCTTGGCGACGTCCAGGCTGCCCGGCTCGCCGATGAACGGGACCGGCAGCTTCGACTCCACCGTCGGGTGGCCGCCGCTGGCCGGCGGCGCGTGCCCGTGGCCGGGCGCGTCGTGCGACGCCGAGGCCGCGCCGTGCGCAGAGCTCGAGGCCGCAGCGCCGTGTTCTGCCGCGTGCGCGGCCGCCTTGTCGCAGCTGAGGAGTCCAGCGGAGAGCAACAGGAGGGTGAGCGAGAGCGGGCGCATCGTCCCGACGAACGGACCGCGAGGACCCGCCTTGAGGCCACCGCTCAGGGCTCGACCTCGAGCTCGCCCGACTGGAAGCGCTCGACGAGCTTCTGGAAATGGTCCTTGTCGCCGGCCTTCTCGAGCGCCGCCTCGGGGGCCACCTTCCCCTTCATGACCTGACGCTCCAGCGCCGCGTCCATCGTCTGCATGCCGACCGCGGCCCCGCCCTGCATGATGCTCGGGATCTGGTAGGTCTTGCCCTCGCGGATCATCGACGAGAGCGCGCTCCCGCCGAGCAGGATCTCGTGCACCGCGCAGCGGCCCTTGCCGTCCTTGGTCTTGAGGAGCTGTTGCGCCACCACGCCGACGAGCGCCTCGGAGAGCATGCCGCGGATCTGCGGCTGCTCGTCGGCGGGAAAGGCGTTGATGATGCGGTCGATGGTGGCCGGGGCGCTGTTGGTGTGCAGCGTCGCGAACACGAGGATGCCGAAGCTCGCGAGCGAGAGGGCGAGCTTCATGGTCTCGTTGGTGCGCAGCTCGCCGATCAGGATGACGTTCGGGTCCTCGCGGCCCGCGCTGCGGATCGCGCCGGCGAAGCTCGCCGCATGCGACCCCACCTCGCGGTGGGTGATCTGGGCCTTGTCGGGCTCGTGCACGAACTCGACCGGGTCCTCGATGGTGAGCACGTGGCACGCGCGCGTGCGGTTGATGTGGTTGACCATCGCGGCGAGCGTGGTCGACTTGCCGGAGCCGGTCGGCCCGGTCACCAGCACGAGGCCGTTGCGCCGCTCCGAGAGCTTGCGGATCGCCTCGGGGCAGCCGAGCTGATCGAGCGTGAGGATCTTGGTCGGGATCGTGCGGAACACCGCGGCGAGCCCGGTCTGCTTCCAGAAGTAGTTGGCGCGGAAGCGCGCGTGGTGGCCGTAGGAGTAGGCGAAGTCGAGGTCGAGCTCCTCGATGATGTGCTTCTTCTGCTCGGGGGTCGTGATCTCGTAGAGCAGGCGCTCCATCTCGGGCTGGTCGATCGGCGCGGGGCGCAGCGGCCGTAGCTCGCCCTTGGCGCGGACCATCGGCGGCGAGCCGACGCCGAGGTGGAGATCGCTGCCGCCTTCGCGGAGGAGGAGGTCGAAGAGTTCGTCGATGGCGGGCACGTTCAACCCTTCCGGAACCGATCGAGGAAACCACCGCCCGGCTTCTGCGCCGCGGCGGCCTGCTGCGCGGCGGCGGGAGGCGGGGCAGCAGGGGCGGCGCCAGCGGCGACGGGGGCCCTGGCCACGCCGAGCAACGAGAGGAGCGTGTCGGGCGACTCGGCCACGGCGAGCGCCGCCTCGCGGTCCACCTTGCCCGCGCGGACCAGATCGGCGAGCGAGTCGTCGAGCCGAACGATGCCGAGCGCCTTGCCGCGCTGCTGCAGGCTCGGGATCTGGAACGTCTTCTCGTCGCGGATCAGGTTCCAGAGCGCCACCGTGCCGGTGAGCAGCTCGACCGCCGCGTGCATGCGCGAGCGATCGGCGGCGGGCACGAGCCGCTGACCGACCACCAGCTTGAGCGCGCCGGCGAGCGTGGTGCGCACCTGCTGCTGATCGCCGGGGGGGAACATGTCGATGATGCGGTCGATGGTCTTGGCCGCGCTCGGCGTGTTCATGGTGCCGATCACGAGGTGGCCCGTCTCGCCGGCCGCGAGCGCCATCTGCATGGTCTCGAGGTCGCGCAGCTCGCCGACGACGATCACGTCCGGGTCCTCGCGGAGCGACCCCTTGAGGGCGGCGCGGAAGCTCTTGGTGTGCGTGCCCACTTCGCGCTGGCTCATCGTGGCGCGCTTGCGGCCGTGCACGTATTCGATCGGGTCCTCGACCGTGATCACGTGGTGGCTCGTGGTGGTGTTGATGATGTCGACGATGGCGGCGAGCGTGGTGGTCTTGCCGTGACCGGTCGGGCCGGTCACCACGATGAGGCCCTGGTGGTGGTGGGTCGCCTTCTCGATGTCGCGCGGCAGGCCGAGCGTCTCGAGCGAGGGCACCTCGGCGGGGATCAAGCGGAAGCACCCCTTGAGGCCGGTGCGCTGCTTGACGATGTTGATGCGGGCGCGGCCGTGCTTCGGGTGGGCGAGCGCGAAGTCGCACGAGCCCTCCTGGTCGAAGCCCTGGCGGAGGCGCGCCGGAACGATGGCGAGCAGCATCCTCTCGACGGTGGCCTCGTCGAGCACCTCACCCTCGGGCGCGAGCTCGCCGGCCAGCCGGAACAGCGGCGGTCGACCGGCGACCACGTGCAGATCGGTGGCCTGCGCCGCGCGCGCCCCCTCGAGGAGCGCGTCGAGGTCGTACCCGCGGAGCGGCACGCGACCGTTGGTGACGTAGCCCACCTTGGGGCCCTTGGTGAACAGCGAGGCGTCGGCGTCGCGGTCCAGCATGAGCGCCGCGGCGCGGTCGGCCGCCGGCGCCGCGGGGATGTGCGCGACGTGTCCCGGCCCGGCGTGCACCACGTGGCGCGTGGG
>Ga0154020_10005662_pt1 | contig 14697 bp, 10 predicted proteins | sample Klosneuvirus_201_FD_109709 | JGI IMG/M metagenome (GOLD analysis project Ga0154020, IMG submission 109709) | Active sludge microbial communities from wastewater, Klosterneuburg, Austria - Klosneuvirus_20160825_MG | ecosystem: Engineered > WWTP > Aerobic digester > Activated sludge | place...
CGGACGAGTCCGTTCTGGGAGTTCGGTCTGTTCTTCCTGGGCGCGACCGGATCGGCGACGGTCGACGCACGGGTTCGCAGCGCCAGCGGGGGCACCGACCTCGACGGCGGCTTCGCCAACGTCGATCCCGAGGCCAGTCAGCGACATCTGTTCGGAGGTGTCCGCGCCCGGATGCACCTGGTGCGGACCAAGCGCTTCGACGGATGGCTCGGGATCGACTTCGGTGGATGGAGCGAGTCGTGGACGTTCCAGGGCAAGGACGCCTTCACCTACAAGTCTTCGTCCCCCGCGTTCGGTCTCGGCGTCGGAGTGGACGTGCCCTTGAGCGCTCAATGGGCGCTGGGGCTCGGCGCGAGGTGGTTCGCCGCCTCGGCCTCCAACGGTCGCCGGGAGGAGTGCGGGAGCGGCTCGACGACGGGCCTCTGCAACTCGAGCTACGCCCTGGTCGGCGAGGTCGGCCGGGGGCTCTCGAGCCGTTCGTTCGCCGAAGTGGGCATCCGCCTGGTGTTCTCGCTCCCCGCGGGTCCGTCCACTCCAGCTCCGCCCAAGCCCGACCCGGGGGCACCCACAGCGGCGGCGATCTCCCCCTCCGTGGGTCCGTGAACGCCGTACATTGCTTGCGCACCCGTTCATCTGGTAGGACTGTCGACCGAGTCCTCGGAGGGTTCATGCGTTCGATTGGAAAACTCGTCGCTGTGGTCGCTGTGGCTTCTTTGTGCACCACGGCGGCTGCCACCGTCACCACGGAGGCCAAGGCCGAGACCGAGGTCAAGGCGACGGGCAAGGGAATCGCGGGTGGCGCGCTGCTCGGCGGCGAACTCGGCTTCCTGACGCTGTCCGCCTTCGGCGCGCGCAGCTCCTGGATGTACTACACGATCCCCACCGCCCTCGCGATCGGCGGCGGCGTAGGCGGCTACTTCATCGAGAAGGGCGGCACACCGAACGTCCCGATGTACATGCTTGCCGGCGGCATGGCCCTGCTCATCCCGACCATCGTCGTGACGCTGAGCGCGAACTCCTACTCGGCCCAGTCCGAGGACTCCACCCCGAGCGACGCAGCCCCGACGGTCAAGGCCGAGGGCGGCGGCGGCGCGGGCGGCAAGACCGAGCCCGCGGGTGGCCCGGCCAAGCACAAGGTCGAGGGTCGCAAGGCGCTCCCCATGGCCCTCCTCAACCTCGACAGCAACAGCGTCGGCATCGGCGTGCCGCTCGTGCACCTGCGCCCCGCGTTCACGACCGAAGAGGTCGCGATCTACGGGCTCAAGCAGCGGTACGAGGTCCACGCCCCCGTCGTCGCGCTGACCTTCTGAGCCCTGCTAGGCCGCCGCTCCCTTCGCTCGCTCCGCTCGCTCCGTTCACTCAGCAGTGCGGATCCACGTGCTGCGCCGTGACGGTGCGGCGCGCGTAGATCGTCTCCATCACGACCACGAGGAGCGCCGTCGCCACGAGCGCGCAGGTCGCCGGTCCGACCAGCGCGCGCACGCGTTCGCTGGTCACGAACGTCGACCACCCGAACGCGGTGCAGGCGCCGAGCACGGCGAGGCCCAGCGGCGCGGTGAGGCCACGGCGACCGTCGAAGGCGCGCACGAGCGTGACGAGGCCGACCAGCGCGAAGGCCTTCACGGCGAGGACCGCGAAGGTGGAGACGACGATGGCGAGCGGCCGCGGATCGTCGGTCGCGATCGCGCCGCCGAGGAACATCACCGACCCGAGCACGGCGAAGCTCGCGAGGTGGATCGCCCGGGCGATCGGCCCGCCCTCGTCGGCGCGCCGGGCCACCGACAGCGCCCACGCGCCCAGCAAGAGCGCCGTCGGCGGCACCCGCGCGAGCGTCCACTCCCACGGGCGCGCGCCCTGGAGCGCGGCGAGGTCGGAGAGGCGCAGGGACCCCGTCGTCGCGACCACCGCGCCGATCGCGATGGCGCCTGGCAGCTGGCTCGTCGCCGCCGAGAGGGCCGAGCCACGTCGCGCGAAGAAGCCGGCCGCCAGCGCGGCGAACGTGGTCGTGAGGAACGCCGCCGCGAGATCGGCCTCCCCGGGCGCGAGCCGCAAGGCGACGGCCGTGGCCGCGACGGCCGCGAGCACGACCCCCGTCTCCAGGATCGAGAACCGTACGCGCCGCAGCCCGCGGTCCCGCGCGAGCGCCGAGAGCAGGCGCGGCGTCCGGGCGAAGGGCAAGAGCAGGACGATGGCGAAGAAGCCGCACGCGATCGCGGAGAGCAGCAGGTCGCGGGGGACCCGCTCGGCGAGCCCGGGCGGCCGCAGCGTGACCAGCTGCGGTGCGCCGCTGGCGCCGGCCTTTCGGATCCCGAGCGTCACGAGATCACGGGCCGGGGCGAGGTCGCTCACCGCGAACACCTGCAGACCGTCGAGCTCGGAGAGGACGTCTCCCGCCGCGATGCCCGCGGCGTCCGCGGGGCTGCCCAGCGTGACCTTCGTGGCGAGGAGACCGCCCGACGCTGGCGCTTGGGGCGACACGGTGACGCCCATCCAGTCGAGCAAGCGCGAGCCTTCGGTGGCGAGTCGGGCCTCGCTGCGGGCCAGGCGGCCGGGCCGGACGTCCAGGACCACGGACGGCACGCTGCCGACGAGCTTCGCGGTGCCGTTCTCGAGGGGATCGAAGGTGACCCGGACCTCACCGCGGAAGGTGGCGTGTGCGGCGCGATCCCCGCGGCCGGTGAACTTGGCGACGAGCGACTCGTCGAGGGGCAACGTGAGGCGACCTTCGGAGCGAGCCTCCACGTCCACCTCGAAGTCCGCGTTCTCGGCCGGGGCGCCGGGGTGGAGCAGGCGGCCGACGAAGCGCAGGTGGGCGACCCGCCGCAGAGGGAAGCCGGCGCCGTTCACCTCGAGCCGGTCGCCCAGGTCGACCTCGTGCGGGGAGATCCCGTCGATCTTGAGCGTGCTCGGGGGCGCCTCCAGGGCGCAGCCCGAGAGCGTGGAGAACACGAGGATGGCGAGGAGCCCACGACGCATCACCCCCGCCGATGCCTTGGTTCGACGCGCCGGGCCAACTTCGGGGAGTTGCGCGGCGGGGCGGTCGCGCGTACACGCCCGATCCCGCGGCATGTCCTTCCAGAGCCTCACCGGTGATGTCGCGCTCGTGTCTCCGAGCGGCGTATTGCGCCTGGCCGTGCTCGCCCCGCTGGCCTCGGCGCTCGCCGCCGCCTCGTTCCGGCCGCGCCTGCAGCAGTCGGCCCGCGAGGCGCGGGCGGTCGCGGTGTCGGGGCCGCTGTTCGCCGGCGCCGTGATCGTGATGCACGCGAGCTCGCTCGCGGGGCGCCAGTTCGTCGACGGCCCGCTCCGGCTCTGCCGGGTCGGCTCGTTCGAGCTCTCCCTGTCGCTCTTGCTCGATGGGCGCGCGGCGCTCCTCACCCTCGGGGCCTGCGCGCTCGCGGTGGCCGAGCTCGTGCGCACGACCGACCTCGACCGGCTCCTCGATCGCACGCCCCGCGTCGGCATCGCGCTGATGGGGGTCTTGCTCGCGGTGCTCGGCGACGGTCCGCTGCCCTTCGCCATCGGCGCCACGATCGCGGCGCTCGCCGCGAGTTCGCTCGGCCCCGTGGCCAGTATCTCCTCAGGCGTGGCGCGGCCGCTCGGCGCTTCGCTCGCGCACGCGAGCGGGGTGCTCGCGATGGTCGGCGGCTTCGTCCTGGCCTGGGGCCTCGGGGGCAGCTTCGGCATCCGCGTGGGGCACGAGCCCGACTACACGCGGCGCAACCCCGTGCCCGCCGAGATCTACACGGCCTCCGAGCTCGGGTACGACGCGGAGGCGAGCGCGGTCGGCCCCGAGCTGTGGCCCGTCCTGGTCGGTCTCCCGGTCTCGGCCGCGACGGGTACGCCCGGGCCGAAGGCGCTGGCGAGTGGTGGCATGCCCACGCTCGCCTCGCCCGGCTGGGTCTCGTTCGTCTCGGCGCCGGGCTCGCGGCTGTTCCTCAAGGGCACCGAGGCCGCGGGCACGTCGCCGATCGTCCGTCGGGAAATCCCCTCCGGGTTCGTCGACATGGAGATCGAGCCGCGCGGGGGCGGCCGTCGCGTGCGCTTCCGCGCCGTCCAGGTTCCCCCGGGGCGCGAGATCGCCATCGTCGCGGTGGGCCCGACCCTCTCGTTCCGGGAGCTCTCCGCCCAGCTCGCCCTCGACGACGGCACCGGCCGCTTCGTGCGCCGCACGCTCGACCCCGAGGCTCCCGAGCATCGCCGCGCCCTCGGCGTACCCGTGGTGGATCTGGGCGTGCTCGCGTTCGCGCTCGCCGCGCTCGCCATCGCCCTCCTGGGCAGCGGCACGCTGGGGGTCGGGCTCCACGCGATCCTCGGGGTCGGCCTCCTCGCCCGGGTCGGCGGGTTCGGCCTGCCGACACGCCTCGCGAGCGCGGTGGCCCTCGTCTTCGTCCTCTCCGGCCTCGCGCTCCTCGCGCGGGTCCTCGTGGCGATCCGTCGCCGCGACGAGGTCGCGATCCCCGCCGAGCTCTCCCGCGTGCTCGCCGCGCTCGCGGCCGCCGGCGCCTTGGCTGTTCCCAACGCGGCGTCGCTCCTGCTCGTCGGTGGCCTCCTCGCGCTCGCCGGGCTCGAGGGGCTCACGAAGGGCGCGGGGCACACCCTCGAGGCGCGCCTCCTGCCCGTCGTCACGGGCGTGCTCGCCGTCGTCGTGCTCGTCCTCGGTCGTCCGCTCCTCGTGGGCGCGGTCGGCAAGCTCGCGGGGCTCGGCCTCGTGCTCGGCCTCTCGGGGCTGGTCCTCGCGGTGCGCTCGGTGTCTCCGGCCAAGCGCAAGAAGAAGGCGAGCCCGTTCGGCGCGCGCATGGCCGCGGCCCTCGCGGCGCTCGCCGCGCTCACGGGCCTCCTCGTGGGGGACCCGGTGCGCATCGCCCCCGCCGAGGTGTTGCTGCGCACGTTCCAGGGCGCCGGCACCGATCTCGCGGTGACGGGCCTCTTCGCGCTCGCGCTCGTCGTCTCGTGGGTGGTGGGGGCGCGCCTGCCCGAGCCCGCTCCGGAGGCCCAGGCATGAACCGCCTCGTCGTCCTGTGCACGCTGCTGTTCGCGATGCTGCTGCCCGGCAGGGCCGCGGCCGCGGTGTTCGTCGTGGGGCCGCGCATCGTGAGCCTCGACGCCGCCGGCAAGGCCTCCTTCGTGCTGCGCAGTGACACGCTGGCGCCGGTGCGGCTCGACGTCGTGCGGGTCGAAGGCGTCGCTGGCGCTCCGTTGCAGGGCACGCTCACCGTCACCCCTCGCGAGCTGACCCTCCCGCCGCGCGGCTCACAGAAGATCGAGATCAAGTGGGACGCGCCTCGAGACAGCCAGCTCTTCGCCCACGTGGTCTTCCGCGTCGAAGGCAAGGAGCTCGTGGTCCCGGTCCAGTCGGGCAACGAGCGCGGAGAACCGCTGCGCTTGCTCGTGCTCGCGCCGATCGTGCTGGCGATCGTCGCGGCCTGGCTCGCCCGCAAGCCGGCCCTCGCAAAGATCGCCGGCTTCGTCGGCGTCGTGAGCCACGGGGCGCTCCTCGCATGGGCGCTCGCGCGCTTCTCGCCGTCGTTCGACGCCGAGCGGGGCAACGACGGGCTGCAGCTCGTCTCCCGGACGCCGGCGCCGTGGGGCACCTGGCTGTGCGCCGTCGACGGCCCGGGGATGCTCGGCCTCCTCGCCGTGGTCGCGGTCGCTGCCGGCGCCATCTCCGGCGGCGTGGCGGTGCACGGCGTGCTCGTGCTGCTCGCCGGCGCGAGCCTCGTGCTCACCGCCTGGGACACCACCTCGATCGTGCTCGGCCTCTCGCTCGTGGTCGGCGGCGTCGCGCTCTGCATCGGCCCGAAGGCGGTGGGCCGCACGCTCTTGCCGTCGGCGATCGGCGTCGTGCTGGTCGGGACCGGGCTGCGGGGCCTCGTCGCAGCCGCGCCGTTGCACGTGCGGTCGCTGCCGGAGCTCGCGCGCGTGGACTGGGTCTCGCTCGAAGGAGCGCAGTCGAGCACCGTCCTCGGCCTCCCGCTCGTGCAGGGCGCCTTCGTCGCGGTGCTGCTCGGGCTCTGTCTGCTGGCCGCGGCCCCCCTCGCCAGCGGTGCCGGGGTGGTGGCCGTGAGCGTCTCCCGCCTCGTCGCCGGCCTCTTGCTCGTGCGCATCCTCCCCTACGTGCTCGGCGCTTCCACCCAGTGGGCAGCGCCTGGCCTCGCGTGGGCGGGCGCCGTCCTGCTCGTGCTCGCGGCCGCCGCCACGTTCGCGAGCCGCGGCGACGGCGCGCGTCTCGCGGCTGCCCTCGGTGTCGGGCAGCTCGGCGCCATGCTCCTCGGCCTCGCGGCGTGCACCTCGCAGGGGCTCGCCGGCGCGATGATCGTGGCGATCGGCGGTTCGCTCGGGACCGCCGGGCTCGGCCTCTCCGTCGAGGCCATCGAGCGGCGGCTCGGACCGACCGATCTGCGCGGTCTGTCGGGTCTCGTGAAGGACGCGCCGGCGCTGGCCTTCGGCGCGGTCGTGGCGCTCGCCGCCGCGTGCCTCGCGCCGGGAACCGTCGGCTTCCACGGGGGCGCGCTGTCGCTCGGCGGGGCCTTCCCGCTGCACCGCGCAGCGCTCGTGGTCGCAGCCCTCGGGTATGCCGCCCTCGGCCTCGTGGCCCTCCGCCTCGCCGCCACGATGCTCGGTGGCGAGGTCGATCGCCGGCTCGTCGAGAGCGCGCGACTCGAGCCCTTCGGGGGACACATCCCCGAGCTGCGGCGGGACGAGGCGCTGGCGCTGTTCTGCGCGCTCGCCCCGGTGCTCGCCCTCGCGTTCGGCGAGGTGGCCCTCGGCTTCGTCGAGGTGGCTTCGCGACAGCTGCTCGGCGACGCCACCCGCCTCGGCATCGGCTAGCCACCGCCGGGGCTCGAAGTCGCAAGAACGTCGCCGCCCGGCGACCCACCCGACCCAGCGAGGAGGCAGCATGGGCGCCGCCATGCACCACGTCGCCCACGTCTGCCCTCGTTGCGAGGTCGCCACCATCTTCGAGCCCGAGGCGACCCATCCGCGGCGGTGCGCGCGCTGCCACGCGCTCCTCCGCCTGCCACCCGTGCGGCCCGTGGTCGCTTTACGCCCAACCGTGGACCACCCAACGTCCCGGGCATGGACCGCCTAGAACCGTCGTCCACCCTCCTCCTCGTCATCGACCTGCAGGAGCGCCTCGCGCCCGCCATCGAGCCGCGCGCGTTCGAGCGCACCTTGAAGGCGACCGACCTGCTGCTGTCGGCGGCGGAGCTGCTGGGGGTCCGCGTCGTCGCGACCGAGCAGTACCCGAAGGGCCTCGGGCCCACGGTGCCGTCGATCCTCGGCCCCCTCGAGAAGGCCCGCGCGGAGCGGGTGGAGAAGACGGCGTTCTCCGCGCTCGACGCCCCGCGGGTCGCCGCCATCGTGGGCGAGGTGGCCCCTCGCGCAGTGGTGGTCGTGGGCGTCGAGGCCCACGTCTGCGTCTACCAGACCGTCCGCGATCTGCGCGCCCGCGGCCTGCAGGTGCACGTGCCCCACGACGGCGTGGGGTCGCGGCGGGAAGAGGACCGCATGGCCGCGCTCGGCCTCTACGAGCGCCTGGGCGCGTTCGTGAGCACGAGCGAGTCGGTCGTCTTCGACTGGCTGCGCAAGGCCGAGGGCGAAGCCTTCAAGGCGCTCAGCAAGAAGATGCGTTAGCACGCGGACCGTGAGCCCGCGGGGAGGCTCTGCTACAGGACCCGGACCATGTCCGAGGACGCGTCCGAAACCGAGCTCGAGAAGGCCTACGATCCCCGCACCGTCGAGTCGCGCTGGTACCCGCGCTGGCTCGAGATGGGGGTCTTCCACGCGGCGGACAAGAGCGACAAGCCGGCGTTCTGCATCTCGATCCCGCCCCCCAACGTGACGGGCTCCCTCCACTGCGGGCACGCGCTCTACACCATCCAGGACATCTACACGCGCCAGGCCCGCATGGCCGGCTGCAACGCCCTCTGGCTGCCCGGCACCGACCACGCGGGCATCGCCACCCAGGTCGTCGTGGAGCGGCTGCTCAAGCGCGAGGGCACCGACCGGCACGCGCTCGGCCGCGCCAAGTTCCTCGAGCGCGTCTGGCAGTGGAAGGCCGAGAGCGGCGGGCGCATCGACAACCAGTTCAAGGTGCTCGGGTTCTCGCTCGACTGGGAGCGCTACCGCTTCACCATGGACCCGCAGATGTCCCGCGCGGTGCGCGAGGCGTTCGTGCGGCTCTACGAGGAGGGCCTGATCTACCGCGCTGAGCGGCTCATCAACTGGTCCGTCGGCAGCCAGACCGTGCTCTCCGACCTCGAGGTCGAGAGCGAGGAAGAAGACGGCGAGATCTTCGAGTTCGCCTACAAGATCGCGGGCACCGAGGAGGAGATCGTCGTCGCGACCACGCGCCCCGAGACGATGCTGGGCGACACCGCGGTGGCCGTGCACCCCGACGACGAGCGCTACAAGCACCTGCTCGGCAAGGAGCTCGTGCACCCGTTCGTCGACCGCCGGTTCCCGGTGATCGCCGACGGAATCCTCGTCGACCCCAAGTTCGGGACCGGCGCCGTGAAGGTCACGCCGGCGCACGACTTCAACGACTTCGCCACCGGCAAGCGCCACGACCTGCCGATGGTCTCGATCATGAACAAAGACGGCACGCTCAACGCGAACGCCGGCGAGTTCGTGGGGATGGAGCGGTTCGCGGCCCGCAAGGCGGTCAAGAAGCGCCTCGACGAGCTCGGGCTCGCGCGCGGCACCAAGCGCCACCGCCTCGCGGTGCCCCGCTGTCAGCGCACCAACACGGTCGTGGAGCCGATGCTCTCCGAGCAGTGGTACGTCAAGACCGAGCCGCTCGCCAAGCCGGCGATCGAGGCGGTGCAGACCGGCAAGACCGTCATCGTGCCCGAGGAGTGGACCAAGACGTACATGCACTGGATGACCAACATCCAGGACTGGTGCATCTCGCGTCAGCTCTGGTGGGGGCACCAGATCCCCGCCTGGTACTGCAAGGCGTGCAGCAAGACCACGGTCTCGCGCGACGACGTGTCGGTGTGCGCGCACTGCGGCAGCAAGGAGGTCGAGCAGGACCAGGACGTGCTCGACACCTGGTTCTCCTCGGGCTTGTGGCCGTTCGCCACGCTCGGCTGGCCCGAGAAGACCGAGGCGCTCGCCACGTTCTACCCGACGACCATCATGGAGACGGGGTTCGACATCCTGTTCTTCTGGGTCGCCCGCATGATGATGATGGGCATCCACTTCGTGGGCGACGTCCCGTTCAAGAAGGTCCTGCTGCACGGCATGGTGACCGACGAGAAGGGCGACAAGATGTCGAAGGTGAAGGGGAACGTCATCGATCCCCTCGACGTCGTGTACGGCATCGAGCTCGAGAAGCTCGTCGAGAAGAACCGCGACGGCGGCGCCACCGAGGCCGCCCTCAAGAACGTGCGCAACACGTTCCCGCAGGGGATCCCGGCCTACGGCGCCGACGCGCTCCGCTGGACCCTCGCCACCTATCCGCCGCAGCAGCGCAAGATCCCGCTCTCGATCAAGCGCGTGGAGGGCGGACGGTTCCTCTGCAACAAGCTGTGGAACGCGGTGCGCTTCGCGCTGCCGTCGATCACCGGTGCCGCGCTCGACGTGGCCCCGGCCTCGCTCGCCGACCGCTGGATCCTCTCGCGCCTGTCGACCACGGCGGCAGCGGTGTGGAAGGCGCTCGACGAGTTCCGCCTCGACGAGGCCACCACCGCGCTCTACCGGTTCTTCTGGAACGAGCTCTGCGACTGGTACCTCGAGCTGGTCAAGCCGGTGCTCGCGGGCCCCGACGGGCCGGCGAAGGCGGCGGCGAAGGCCACCCTCGCGAAGGCCATCGAGGGCACGCTGCGGCTGATGCACCCCATCATCCCGTTCGTCACCGAGGAGCTCTGGCAGAAGGTGCCGCGCGCCGCCGACGCGCCGGCCTCGGTGAGCCTCGCCGCCTTCCCGAAGGCCGAGGACTACCCGTCCGACCCGGGCGCCGAGCGCGAGATGGCCGCGCTGCAGGCGGCGATCTCCGCGGTGCGGTCCATCCGCAGCGAGCACGAGGTGCACCCGGGCGCGAGCGTCCACGTGCGGCTCGTCGCGGGCGACGCGGTCCTTGGCCTCCTCGAGGCGCAGGCCGAGGCGGTCCGCACGCTCGCCAAGGTGGAGCCCCTCGAGATCCTCGCGAGCGGCGCCGAGCGGCCGAGTGGCTTCGCCACCTCGTCGGCGGGCGAGATCGAGGTGCAGGTCCTCCTGAAGGGGCTCGTCGACTCCGCGCACGAGGCCGCGCGCATCGAGCGCGAGCTCAAGCGCCTCGACAAGGATCTCACGGCGATGCGCAAGCAGCTCTCGCAGCCCAACTTCACGGACAAAGCGCCGCCCGAGGTGGTCGCCGAAGCCCGGGCACGCCTGGTCGAGCTCGAGACCGCGCGGGGCCGCCTCGAGGCCGGTCGTGGCCTGGTCGCGGAGCTCGCCGCCGGCTAGCCCACGTACTTGCGCGCGAGCTCGGCGTGGGGATCGCCCGGGTGCTCCTCGATCAGGCGCCGCAAGGTCTTCTCGGCGAGCTCCGGGTGACCCGCGGTCGACTGCGCGCGGGCCACGTCCCAGAGGGCCTGCGGGAGCGAAGGGCTCCCGGGCCACTCGTCCTGCAGGCGCGCGACCGCGCGGACGGCGAGCCGCACGTCGCCCGCCTCGGCCGCCGCGTGGGTGCCGAGGGCGAGGCTGCGGTCGCTCAGCGGCACCTCCAGGCCCATGAGCGCGCGGAACGCGAGGGCCGCGTCGACCCACCGGCCGGCCTCGGCGAAGCGGCGAAGCGCCGTGGGCGCGAGGCGCTCCATCGTCGCCACGTCCGCGTGGGCCAGGGCCTCCTCGAACGCGCCGAGCACGTCGAGCTCGAACGTCGAGTGCACGGCGGGAACCGGAGGTGCCTCGCCGTGTGGGGCGGGGGTGATGCGGAACCGTGCGCGCCGGGCGTCGGCGGACGCCGGGTCGCGCGAGGCCATCGGAGCGGCGTCGTCGTCGACGCGCTCCACGACCGACACGTGGCCCGACGCCGTCCTCCGTGGCGCGTAGGTCACGCGACCGCCCTCGGCGAGGACCTCCTCCTCGATGCGGGTGAACTCGTCGACCCACCGCTTCTCGAGGCCCGTCCCGCGGACGAGGCCCGCGATCGCGGCGCCGACGACGAACCCGCCGACGTGGGCCGAGTAGGCGACCGCGGTCCCGTGGCCGTGGGCCTCGAAGATCGTCTGCACGAGCTGGCTGCCGAACCAGACCGGGAACACCACGAGCGCCGGCAGCGCGAAGGTGCCCGCGCGGACGAACAAGAACAGCCAGACGAAGTACCAGAAGCGCACCCGCGCCCGCACGAACGAGACGAAGAAGGCGGCCATCGCCCCCGCGATCGCGCCCGACGCGCCGACGAGGATCACCTCCGAGCCGGGGTGCACCAGCCGGTAGGCGAGCGCCGACCCGAGCAACGAGGCGAAGTAGAGACCGAGGTACGGCAGCGACCCCCAGCGCGCCTCGACCGTGCAGCCGGCCAGCCAGAGGAACACCATGTTGCCGAGCAGGTGCAAGACGCCGCCGTGCAGGAAGCCGTGCGTCAGGACCCCGAGGGAGAAGCCGTCCTTCGGCCGGTAGCCGAAGCGGCGCACGGGATCGGCGGCCACGAGGCGGTCGAGGGCACCGTCGATCTCGAGCAGGGTGTCGACGTAGGGGTCAGAGACCCCCACCCGGTGGGCGCGCACGTCGGCGAGGAAGCGGACGACCTCCTCCTCGGTGAGGGGCGCGGTGCGCGGGGGTGCGGGCGGCGGCGGCGCGAGGTATCGCTTGACGAGGAACACCTCGTATTCGTGCTGCCGCACGAGGCTGTTCTTCACCGTCTGCGGGTTCACCGCGAAGGTGAGCTGCAGCCCGTAGGCGACGATGCAGAGGAACAGCAGCGCCGCCGTGACCCACGGCATGCGGCGTACGCTCTGATCGTGCCCGATGGGCAGGAAGAAGAACACCCGAGCGCTCTAGCGCGACCGCGGGAGGGCTCCGAATCCGGTTCGGGTCGCGCGGCCGACGCCACTCGGGCACAATGCCCTCTCACCCGGAGGGGACATGTCGAAGGAACAAGAAGAGCTCGTCACCAAGATGAAGGCGCTCCTCGTGCGGCGCTACGGCGACACGTCGATCGAGAGCATGCGCAAGCTGTTCGACGCCTACGACACCAACAAGGACCAGAAGATCAGCGCCGCCGAGCTCGAGGGGCTGCTCGAGGACGCGGGCGTCGGCAACGCGTTCACGCGCGGGGCCTGGATCAAGGGCATCATCCAGAACCTCGACCAGAACGGCGACAAGCTCATCGACTGGGGCGAGTTCTCGCAGGCGATCGGCTAGCACTCAGGGCGTGGGGTCACCCGCGCGCGGACCGAGGCCGAGCGAGTGGTAGGCGAAGCCGAGGGCGGAGACCCCGGCGGCGCCCCACACGTTGCGCGCATCGACGATGGTGCGGGTGCGCATGCGCGCGCCGAGGGCCGGGAAATCCGGGGCGCGGTAGCTCCGCCACTCGGTGAGCAGCAAGAGAGCGTCGGCGTCGTCCACCGCGTCGAGCGCGCGCTCGCACCGCACGACCCTCTCGGCCGCGGCCCCGACGCTGGCCTGCAGCGCGCGGAGAAAGTTGTCGGTCGCTTCCGGGTCGTGGACGCGCACCTCGACGCCCGCCGCGAGCAGCTTCGTGACGACCGCGAGCGCAGGGCTCTCGCGCACGTCGTCGGTCTCGGGCTTGAACGCGAGCCCCCAGACCGCGACGCGCTTGCCCACGGGGTTCGGGCCGAGGGCGCGCAGGACCTTGTCGACCACCCAGCCGCGCTGACGCTCGTTGGTCTCGTGGGTCGCCTCGACGGTGAGCAGGGTCACGCCGGCGTCGCGCCCGAAGTGGGCGAGGGCCTGGACGTCCTTGGGGAAGCAGGAGCCGCCGTAGCCAGGGCCGGGGTAGAGGTAGCGGGGGCCGATGCGGCTGTCGGAGCCGAGCGCGCGCCGCACGTCGCGCACGTCGGCGCCGAGGGCGTCGCAGAGGCGCGCCATCTCGTTCATGAAGGAGATGCGCAGCGCGAGCAGCGCGTTCGCGGCGTACTTGCAGAGCTCGGCGGAGCGCACGCTGGTGATCTGGACCTGGCTCGCCTCGAGCTGCAGCGGTGTGTAGAGCGCGCGCATGCGCTCCTCGGCCCAGGGTGTGCGCACGCCACACACGATGCGCTCGGGCTGGAAGAAGTCCTCGAGCGCCGTGCCCTCGCGAAGGAACTCGGGGTTCGAGACGTGCTCGAGGCCGAGTCGCGAGCCACCGTCGAGGAGGGCCTGCACGCGGTCGCCCGTGCCGACGGGGACCGTGCTCTTGACCACGACCAGGGCGCGGCGCTCGGCGAGCGAGGCGATGGTCTCGGCGACGGAGAGCACCGCGCTGATGTCGGCGGAGCCGTCCTTGGACGGCGGCGTGCCGACGGCGATGAACCAGGCGTCGGCGGTGCGCGCCGCGGCGGGCACCGCGGTCTCGAAGCCGATGCGGCCCTCGCGGACGTTGCGGGTCACGAGCTCGGCGAGCCCAGGCTCGAAGATGGGGATATCGCCCGCGCGGAGCGCCGCGACGCGCGCCGGATCGGTGTCGACGCAGACGACGGAGTGCCCGAGCTCGGCGAGCCCGGTGGCGGTGACGAGGCCGACGTAGCCGGCGCCGAAGACGACGAGGTTCACGGGGTGCTCACGGGGTTCGGGGTCACCCTGCCGCGGAAGTCGGCGAGGGTCTTCTGCATGCCCTCGGCGACCAGCACCGTGGGCGAGAATCCGAGGCGCGCCCGCGCGCGGGAGATGTCGGGCCGGCGCTGGCGGGGGTCGTCGACGGGCAGGGGGCGGTGCTCGACGCGGAGCGGGGCGCCGAGCGCGGCGGCGACGACGTCGACGAGCTCGCGCACGGTGAGCTCCTCGGGGTTGCCGACGTTGATCGGGCCGTCGAAGTGGTCCAGGCCGAGGGCCGCGACGAACGCCGAGACGGTGTCGTCCACGTACGTGAACGAGCGGGTCTGCGTGCCCTCGCCGAACACGGTGAGCGGCTCGCCGCGCAGGGCCGACACGAGGTAGTTGCTGACCACGCGGCCGTCGTCGAGGGCCATGCGCGGGCCATAGGTGTTGAAGAGACGCAGGATCTGGAGCGGGAACGGCCGCTTGCGATGGGCGTCGACGAGGAACGTCTCGGCGACGCGCTTGCCCTCGTCGTAGCAGGCCCGCGGGCCGATGGGGTTCACCTTGCCCCAGTAGGACTCGGGCTGCGGGTGCACGTCGGGGTCGCCGTAGACCTCCGACGTGGAGGCCTGCACCACGCGCAACCCGGGGCGCTCCTCGAGCAGCTCGACGATTCGGAGGGCGCCGAGCACGCTGGTCGTGAGGGTGAGGTGCGGGTCGCGCTGGTAGTGGACCGGCGAGGCCGGGCACGCGAGGTTGAGGACGCCGTCGATCGGCGCGCCGCCGATGTCCGCGGGTAGCGGGTCGCGCACGTCGGCCACGCGGAACGAGAAGCGCGGGTTCTGCTTCGCCGCGCGCAGGTTCTCCTCGGAGCCGGTGTAGAGGTTGTCGATGGCGAGCACCTCGTCGCCGCGCGCGAGCAGCCGATCCACGAGGTGCGAGCCGAGGAATCCGGCGCCGCCGGTGACGAGCCATCGAGCCATTTCCGCCCTCATACCGCCGTTGCGGCGC
>Ga0154020_10005663_pt1 | contig 14697 bp, 17 predicted proteins | sample Klosneuvirus_201_FD_109709 | JGI IMG/M metagenome (GOLD analysis project Ga0154020, IMG submission 109709) | Active sludge microbial communities from wastewater, Klosterneuburg, Austria - Klosneuvirus_20160825_MG | ecosystem: Engineered > WWTP > Aerobic digester > Activated sludge | place...
CTCTAACACGACTATAATCAATTAAATTTTTCTTTGCATGAAATAAATTGGTAACCCTAAAGTAAAAAATAGTTGGACTAAAAGGAAGAAGTATTCATTTTTTTAGCTGATTATTATCTCACATTTTGGCTTGTTTATGCTTATTCAGACTTATAAAAACAACTAAAATACGACATTGAAAGGTACAAAAATTCTAAAAAAATTGTTAATTGTTGCTACCACATCTATCGTTGCATCTTCTTATGCCTTTGGACAAACGACAAAAACAACCACTACTGTAACAACCACTTCACAAACATCTGAAAATAATAGCTCAACCCAGGCTCAACCTCGTTTTATATTTTCTTTAGAGGGTATTTATACCATGACCCGTACAAATGAAATTGAGTATGGTCGTGTTGGGTTGTTTAATCCCCAGTCACGTAATATTTCTTTGGATAAAGGCTGGGAGATTAGAGGTACGGCCAGTTTCCGTCTTGATAATAATATTGAAATAGGACTTGGTTTGGGTTGGTCAAGACTAAATCCGGTTAAAGATAGTGGGCCAGGTGGATTCCTCGCTAGCGTCAATTTAGATCCTGATGTAACAATACCCGCAATTTTTTCAACCGGGACTCAGGCTAAATTAAAAGAAAGCCATTACGTGGTTGATGCCCAATTAGCATTTCCGCTTGCTTTTAACTCTTTTAAGTTGAAAATTTTTGGTGGTATTCGGTATGCAAATTTTGATGAAAAAATTAACGCCTCAGCCACTGCGTTATTTGGGTTGGTCAATATTGCCCAACAAAGAAAACAAGATTCCTGGGGAATTGGTCCACGCGTAGGGGTAGCTTTTGAGATGCCCATTTCATCGGGTGGTTTGAGTCTTGTGGGTGACTTTGGTGCCGCCGCTTTGTTTGGCAATCATAAAACCAAAACCAACACAACCCTAAGTTTGTTAGGATTTCCGATCATCAATAGATCAGTTGCACAAAAAGACAATAGAACAGTTTATTCTTTGGAAGGTAATCTTGGTTTAGCATACAATTTCGGTCAGTCTGGAATACAGATTGCTTTAGGGTACCATTTTGAAAATTGGGTTAATGTTGATAATACCCAGACACGTCGTGTGGGTGGTTCGTTAGTTGGTGAAAAACAAAGCGATCGGCTACAGCATGGCCCATTTCTAAAAGTATCTTTTGGATTCTAAACCGAACCTAGAACGTTGAAAATAAACTCTTCTTGTTAAAAACAGGAGGAGTTTATTTTTTTTAATTCGAAACCTATTTTAAATTTTGATATACAACCTAAATATTAGATTGGTTCGTTAATGAATTTTTATGATCAAAAATACTTGTGGAAAGAACAAATGTGCGCGCTTTAATTAAAATTGAAGGCTTAAATAGGAAAGAATTCCTCAACCGATTAGTTACCAACGATGTTATGCGCGTTTCAACGAACCATACGGTATATTCTGCCTTACTCAATCCTCAAGGAAAATATTTACACGATTTTTTTATCATAGAAATACTTGAATATTTGTTAATTGATATTGCCGCCGATGAAAAAGAGGAGTTTATGAAGCGGTTAAGATTGTATCAATTAAAAAGCAATATTGAAATCACTGACGTCAGTCAAAATTGGAAAATACAATATTTAAAACTTAAGTACTTTCCAGACCTTCTTCCTCAGTTTGCAGAAAATGCTCTTGAAAGAGGAGATACTTTCTATGATGCCTCATACGGATGGTTTATTGTTGACCCTAGGCATCAAGAGCTTGGGTTGCGCTGGTTATCTAATGGGCAACTAACACAAAATGTTCCTGTTGATTATTTCTTTACACATGAAGAGCAAGAAAAAAACAGGATGTCACTTTCTATCCCCAAGGGGCGGTTAGATTTAATAGCTGATAAATCGTTTCCTTTAGAGAATAATTTTGATGAAATAGGTGCTATCAGTTGGAAAAAAGGCTGTTATGTAGGGCAAGAAGTAACCGCACGAATGAAATATCGGCTGATGCCCAAAAAGAAGTTGTTCCCTGTTTGGCTTGAACATCCAATTATATCGGAACGTCAAAAAATTATGACAAATGACCAACAGGAAGTTGGAGAAATTTGCTCAACCCATCTTACCTGTGGTTTGGCCTTATGCCGTTTAGAATATATAGTCAATACTTCACAATCCCATTCACCATCTTTCTTTGTTTTATTCCAAAACAAGCAAGTTAAGATAAAAATCCTTCAATCATAAAAATATTTACCATTATTATGGGTCACTACACTTGAAAACAAGTGATTGCCTGCTTATTAGTTACTGTGGCAATAGCATTAATGTAAGGAAAAGAAAATGCTTGTGGAATTTTTAGATCAATTATTGTGGGGATCTTTTCTTGGCAAAGAAGGTTGGTTCTGGCTTATATTTTTCAGCCTGGTTACTTTTTTATTGATTCTTGATTTAGGTGTTTTTCATAAAAAAGATCATGAGATTTCTGTCAAGGAAAGCTTGTATACGAGCTTAGGATACATTGTCATTGCCCTGTTATTTGGAGCGTGGATTTGGTATTCGTTGGGGGATGAAGCAGGAAAAAACTATCTGACAGGATTTTTGGTTGAAAAGACTTTAGCCATAGATAACATTTTTGTTATTTCGCTTATTTTCAGCTTTTTTGCCATTCCAAGAATTTATCAGCACCGAGTGCTTTTCTGGGGAATTATTGGAGTTATTGTTTTACGTGGCATTATGATTGGGTTAGGATCCACTCTTGTGCAACAATATCACTGGGTTTTATATGTTTTTGGCGTGTTTTTATTGTTAACCGGCGTAAAAATGCTTTTGTTCATAAACCATGAACCCCAATTAGAAAAGAACATTCTTATTAAATTGTTGCGCCGTCTGCTGCCGGTGACCAAAGAGCTCAGGGGAAATAGTTTTTTCTCAAGGGAAGCTACACCTGAAAATCCAGGAAAGAAACGTTTGCTTGTTACGCCGCTATTCCTGGCTTTAATAATGGTTGAAATTATTGATTTAATTTTTGCTGTGGATAGTATTCCGGCAATTTTTGCTATTACCCAAGATACCTACATTGTCTACACAAGCAATATTTTTGCGGTTCTTGGTTTAAGGGCATTGTATTTTGCACTTGCAGCTATCATCCACAAATTTCATTACCTAAAATACGCTTTGGCCATGATTCTGATATTTATTGGTAGTAAGATTTTTGTCGCAGATTTGTTTGATGGTAAATTTCCTGCTGAACTTTCTTTGGCTGTGACGCTTATATTACTGATTGGCGGGATTTTATATTCAATATTCAAAACAAGGCCTTCAAAGCTATGACAAAAACATTGTCAACAGTTATTGTCCAATAATTCCTTGTGCGATTCAGGCTGAGCATTTTTATCAGCTAAATTGCCCGTGGCGGTTTTTCCATCTCTATCGCTACTGTTTTCATTCCTTAAGGCAATTCCTTGTTGCTCGAAATACTCGCCATTCGTATTCATTAAAGCGTTTACAAACGCTACTGGCCGTTCAAGGCCTGTGTTTTGATCGCGAATACGAAAAATGTGTAAGTATTTGCATTGGTTTCCGCAATCATATATCGCCGCTAGATAGGATGCTCAAATGGTATTTCAATATTTGATATTGCTGGAATGCTTGGTCAAAGCGTTATGAGAATAACGGAACGATATGCAAAACATAAGCCAGATCATTTAAGAGATGCTGCATGGGGAATTTTAAGAAAAAGTGCGCCAAATGTACGCCAGTTGACTAAAACAACAAATGATAAAAAGTCTTAAAATCAGCCTTGTAAATGGTGGGCGCGACTGGGATCGAACCAGTGACCCCTACGATGTCAACGTAGTGCTCTCCCGCTGAGCTACGCACCCACTTTACCTAAAAACGAATATAGAATTAGGCTAGGAGAAAATATAAGCCTGTTAAAATTAGTCAAGTTCCTTTTTCAGATAAAAGTTTTTTTAAAGATTTACCCTAATATTAATAAGATAAAATTGTGCCCAAATCCTGTTTTTATTCTTTATCAATAAGATGGATGAAAGATCCAATTGTTTTTTTGCGTTGTAATCCCGCTAAGCCTAATTGACCTGCCTGATTATCCAAGACACTATATAAATGCTGGTCTGAAGAGACATTAATTGAACTTGCATAATGAAATTCATGTCCCCTGTAACAACTGCCAGCCGGGCCCAATATAGTCTTTTGAAGTGTTTGAACCTGCCTATAACCTAACACCAATTTTTTATGTTGCATTGAAGTCGTTAAATCAAATAGACCCGCCATCGGCCATAAATTTCCACTTTCGTCCTCAATATTTTGCCCCATAACCATAAAACCACCACATTCCCCATAAATAACCGTTGATGAATCGTCTGAAAAAATTTTTAAGGCATTTAAAAATCCACGATTTTGAGAAATTTCCCTCAGATAAAGTTCAGGATAACCGCCAGGTAAATAAACGGCATCAACATGAGAAGGCGGTTGTTGGTGGGCCAAAGGGGAAAATAAAAATATTTCTGCCCCTGCTAATCTCCAAGCCTCAAGAAGAACTGGGTACACAAAACTAAAGGCCTCATCAAATGCAACCGCAATACGTTGCCCAAGGACAGGCAAAGAAACTTCAGGAAAAGGCAAAGGTTGTAGGGAGGGATTCTTTATCGAACTGTTTTTTTCAATTATATTAATCAACCGATCAATATCTATATAATGTGCAACCAAATTGCTGATCAGCTCAAATTTTTCTTGAAAGTGCTGTATGTCAATAGGCTGATGCAACCCTAGATGTCGATGGTACAGTACTAAATCATTTAATCTTGGTAAATATCCTAAAATTGGCACCTCTATTTCTTGCAAGCTTTTAGATAAAATTTCTTCGTGACGCTTACTGCCCACCTGATTAAGTATAATTCCTGCTACCTTAAATTGCTTTTGAAAATTTAAAACCCCTTGGATTATGGGGAGAATGGTTTCTGCTAATCGGTGGCAATTCACAATTAAAATAATAGGAAGGTTCATTAAGGTTGCAATATCAACCGTGCAAAAACCAACGCTTTGACTGCCATCAAATAATCCCATCACCCCTTCCCCCACCACCCAATCATTATGATCCAGCAAATATTCTACGGTTGCATGAACCCTTGTTTCCGGCATCGCCCATAAATCAATATTAAAACAGGAATTTTGGGTGATTTTTTGATGAAACATTGGGTCAATATAATCAGGCCCTACTTTAAAACTGCCGATTTTATATCCTTTTTTTTGTAATAAATTTATTAAAGCGGCGGTAATAACTGTTTTGCCCGAATCCGAACTCAGGGCACTGACAATAAATCCTTTGTTAAAAAAATGTGGGTTCATAATAGTATCCCAAATGAAAAAATTACGTTAATAAGTAATGGGATAGTTCTGTGTAATATTGGACAACTGGCCCCAAAATAATAATCGCGGGTGGGATAAGGGTTAACATATGTGCAGAACAATCATTTAAAAAATCTTCAATATTAATAACTAGAATCTTTTGATTATGGTTTGAAGCATGCCCGATAATGGCAATGGGATGATGCTTGCTATATCCACTTTGAATAAGGCAATGAAGGATGGCAGGTAAATTCTGCAACCCCATGTAAATAACTATCACGGGGGGGGCAAGGCCAGTGGCAAAATTTTTTAATAACCCCTCTAATTCTTTAGATAAGATATGGCCGGTGACAAACGTTACGGACGAATTTTCTTCCCTAATAGTTAATGGAATAGGCATTGCAGCTGCGGCGGCAAGGGCCGCTGTAACCCCGGGTATAATATAAAAATGGATTTTTGCTTTTGCGAGCATCAGTAATTCTTCGCCCCCCCTTGCAAAAATTAGTGGGTCCCCACCTTTTAAACGCAGCACTTTATTGCCTTGTTTGGCCCAATCAATTAATTTTTGTGAGATATCCGATTGATTAGCGGAAGGTTTCCCCCCTCTTTTCCCAGCAAAATGTAATTTAGCTTTTGAAGGGGCCAGTTTTAAAATTTCTTCCGAAACCAAAGCATCATACACGATAATATCAGCTTCTTGTATGGCTTTATAGGCAGCAATAGTTAAAAGCGAAGGATCGCCAGGGCCCGCACCCACCAACCACACATTTCCAGCTTTAAAAATTGGCTTAAAAGGTACGTTTGAGAAAGTTTTTTCTACCATTGCTCTTTGATCATTATTTATAAATTGATTTTAATTATTTTTATAACTTATATCCCATGAAATCATAACAACTTAATAAGAATTTTTTTTATTGTTTGTTTATATTAAATTTTGTGTTACTGATTCGTCGGATGCTGATGATAGTTCGTTTAAGTTTAATTGCTTAGTAAAATCGTACTAGTGAATTAAAAATTAAGGGTGGTAAAATGAAGAAGAATTTTGCACTCGTAGCTTCGGCTTTTGCTGCGGCTTTGATAGTGAATAGTGTAACCCCGGTTATGGCGGAAGAAACTGCTCAGGAAAAATGTTATGGCATTGCCAAAAAAGGCAAAAATGATTGCCAAACAGCCAAATCTTCCTGCGCTGGCACTTCTACCCGTGATAGTCAAGGTGATGCTTGGATATATGTGCCAAAAGGAACATGCGAAAAAATAGTCGGCGGTAGCTTAACTTTAAAGAAATAATTGTTTTTCTAATTTCAATTAATCTAACTTAGACCTCCACAATAAGGATAATAAAAATGAATAAATTATTAATTGCCTCTGCTATCAGTGCTGCTTTTGCTTTAAGTGCCTGTACAACGACAGATAATAAAGCACATATGGAAAAGTGCATGGGCATTGCCAAAAAAGGCATGAATGACTGCAAAACTGCTCTGCACGCATGTGCTGGCAAATCAACTGCTGACAAACAAGCCACTGATTGGATTTGGTTGCCAGAAGGCACTTGTGCTAAAACGGGTGGTAAATTAAATAGGTAGTTTCAACTTAATTTTTAGTTGAATATGGAGGGAGATATATGGAAAATGATACCTATTCTCCCCCGCCTGTTTATGGTGCCGGAATAGGGTTGAGATATCAGCATCATGAAGATGTCTTACATAGTAAGCCCCGGATTAATTGGCTTGAAGTTCATAGTGAAAATTATTTTGGCGGCGGCTTAGCACTTGATTATCTGAAAAAAATTCGTCTCGATTACCCAATCAGCCTGCATGGCGTTGGCCTTTCTCTTGGTTCTGCTGACAACCTATCAAAGACCCATTTAGAAAAATTTAAGCAATTAATTCATATTATCTCCCCTGCTTTGGTTTCAGAACATTTATCCTGGAACATCATTAATGGCGTCTATTTAAATGATTTAATCCCAACCCCTTATACCGATGAAGTGTTGGCCATTGTTTCTCGTCATGTTGATGAAACACAGAACTATTTCAAACGACAGATCTTAATTGAGAACCCCTCAACTTATTTAGAGTTCAATGTGGCCGATTACTCGGAAGCTGATTTTTTATCGGCCCTCGTTAAAAAAACGGGGTGTGGCTTATTACTTGATGTTAATAATATTTTTGTTAGTAGCAAGAATCATCGGTTTGATGCGAATGAATATTTACTGAAAATTCCAGTTGAAGCGGTTAAAGAAATTCACTTAGCAGGCCATACCAAAAAACAATTCAAAAAAATTTCCATTCTGCTAGATGATCATGGCAGTAAAGTGGATGATGAAGTATGGGCCTTATACCAGCGTACACTACAAATAATGGGCCGAAAACCTACTTTAATTGAGTGGGACAGCAACATCCCAGCCTTGGATGTAATATTAGAGCAAGCACGTATCGCAGAAAGTTATCTGGAGCGTGAGAACTAATCATGGAATTTATCAAGATCCAACAGCTATTCTTGCGGTATATTTTGTATGGGGAATATCACCCATCTTTAGATAAATTAATTAAAGGTGATATTATAAACCCTATGGAGCGTCTTAATATTTACCGCAATAATACCTTCATTAGCTTACAAGAATGTTTGAAGTCCACTTTTCCCGTATCGCAGCAAATTCTTGGGGAAAAGTTTTTTACCCAAGCAGCTAGAAAATACATTATTGATTTCCCACCAACCAATGGTTGTTTGATATTTTATGGGGAAAATTTTTCAAAATTTTTATCTTCCCTGATAGAAATTAAGGATTGGCCCTATATCATTGATGTTGCATCTTTTGAATATGCGATGCAGCAATCTTTTTATGCAGAAGATTATCCAGTCTTAACAGCGGAAGATCTCTCCTTAATACCAGCAGAAAAATACGGCGACCTAGTGCTGAATTTTCAGCCTTCCTTGCAATTGATTCAATCGTTTTATCCTATTGATGACATCTGGTCTATTCATAATGATCATTCAATCGAGCAAATGGTTGAATTGAAAATTATTAAGGCAAAGAACCCTGAAAACTATTTGGTTTACCGGCTAAATAATACAGTTTATTTTGAGAAAATTGATCAAGATGAGGCAGGTTTTATTCAGCATTTGAAACAAGGTATGACTTTTGAAAAAGCGTTTTCTGTTATCTCCAATATTTACCCTAATTTTAATCTGACCAAAACGATCCAACGGTTGATCCAGTTTCAAGTCCTAACTAGTTATAATACTTAAATGAGGGAGTAGCTGATAATGGAAGAACCTTCTCCGCCTTCAGTCAGGTGCCACAAAAATTTTATATTAAGTTTTTATAAAATATTAGAAATGATACCGGAAGCGATACCAGCTTTTATCCTAAGATTAGGGGTTTCATTAGTTTTTTTTCGCTCCGGTTTAGCCAAGCTACAAGAAAATAGTTGGGCTTTATCGCAACAAACCATATTTTTGTTCCGCGATGAATATCATATGCCATTTCCCGAGCTAACTGCTTATGTAGCTGCATCGGTTGAACTGTTTGCACCCTTAATGCTGTTATTTGGTATAGGTAGTCGTATAGCTGCCGCCGCCATGTTAGGAATGACCCTGGTAATCCAGATATTTGTTTACCCGGAAAGTTACCCTGATCATTTAATGTGGTTAGGCCCTTTACTATATATTGTCCTCCGTGGTCCAGGCGGTCTATCCTTTGATTATTTATTTCGTAAAACTATCGATAAATAAACATCATGAGATTTTTTGATATTTTATTGAAGTTAGAGACTAGCCTGGACGAAAAAAATGGAAAGCTGCTGCAGCATTGATTTGGTATCGGCTATTGCTTGATCAATATGAATATTGTTTTTTCCCCGAAAAACAATATTTGTCATAGGCTTGCTGTTTTGCAGGAAAGGATAACTTCCAATATCAACATCTTGGTATTTATCCTGGATAGTTTGAAGTTCACCTGCAATTTTGCTTTCCCCGCTTTCAACTTTGAGCACTATAGAAACAATCGGGTTTCCTTGAATTAACGTTGGCAGAACATTATGTAACATCGCCTGCATAATAATGGGAACACCTGCAAAAACATACACATTATTTAACTTAAATCCCGGCGCAGCGCTGATTGGGTTATCAATTAATTCGGCACCTTCTGGAAGGCAGGCCATTTTAAGCCTGGCATTATTCAATGATTCCGAATTGTAATATTTTTCTAAAATTTGCTTGGCTATAGGATTTAGAATGACTTTTCGCCGGAACGCTTCAGCAATTGATTCCGTGGTAATATCGTCATGTGTCGGCCCTATACCCCCGGTTGTGAAAACATAATTATATTTCATGGATAATTCTTGTACGGTCGCAATAATGTTGGATTTAACATCAGGAATTACCCTCACTTCACGGAGATATATCCCCTTTTCTGCCAGTTTTATAGCAATGTATTGAAGGTTCGTATCTTGGGTACGCCCAGATAATATCTCATTGCCAATAATGATAATTGCCGCTTCAATTTTTTTTGTTTCAGGCATATATTGTCCTTAATTATGATCTTATATAGGGTGTATTCAGCTTACATGAATGATTCATTTATTGTGATTAATCTTTTGTTAATTGTTAATGATAAAAAAATAGATTTTTAAATAATTCAATAATTTTGCGAGGGATGCTTTGCCTGTTAAAATACACAATGAGAAAGATTTTGTTGGAATGAGCAATGCAGGTGCCTTAGCTGCGGCTTGTCTTGATTTTATTACTCCTCATGTCGTACCTGGAGTTACAACTGAAAAGCTTAATGTTTTATGTCACGATTTTATTATCAATCACCAAGCCACCCCTGCCCCTTTGAATTATAAAGGATATCCTAAATCGATTTGCACCTCTGTTAACCATGTGGTGTGTCATGGTATCCCTAGCGAACGTCCCTTGATTGAAGGCGATATATTAAATATTGATATTACCGTTATTTTAGACGGTTGGCATGGAGATACCAGCCGCATGTTCGCAGTGGGTAAAATCGCTTTAAAAGCTCAACGCCTCATCGATGTTACATATCAGGCAATGATGCTTGGCATTGCTGCAGCAATGCCAGGCAACACCTTAGGAGATATTGGTTATGCCATTCAAAATTATGTAGAAAAGCATCAGTTTTCGGTGGTTCGTGATTTCTGTGGGCATGGTATTGGCAAGGTTTTCCATGATGAACCAAATATCTTGCATTATGGATTACCATCAACTGGATTAAAACTGCAACCCGGAATGTTTTTTACCATTGAACCCATGATAAATATCGGTAAACCTGATGTAAAGATTTTGGCTGATGGTTGGACGGCCGTTACGCGTGACCGCTCTCTTTCTGCACAATATGAACATACCATTGGTATTACTGAAACCGGTGCCATAATCTTTACCCTCTCTTCCTAAGACCTTAAAAGATAACCTCGTGAAATTTTTATATATGACAAACTTACAAGACAAACCAAGTTATTTAGGGCATCGGCAGCGGTTACGAGAAAAATTTATCCAAGGCATGGGAAATGGTCTGGCGGATTATGAATTATTGGAATTGGCCTTGTTCCAAGCCTATCCCCGGCAGGATGTCAAACCGATTGCTAAAAAACTGATGCAACATTTTGGTAGTTTATCCGCTGTCATCCAAGCATCTAGCGAAGAATTAAAAACGGTTCAAGGTATTGGTTTAGCTTCAATTGTGGTTATTAAACTTATTCATGCCACATGCTTGCGAATGCTAAAACAAGATATGCAGCAATCCTTGATTTTTCATCAAAATACAGATGTTATCAATTACTACCACTTAAAATTAGCCCATGTTCAACGAGAAGAATTTCATGTTTTATTTTTAAATCATAAATTCCAACTACTTCAAGATGAAGCCCTACAAACGGGAACAGTAAATTATATAAATATTTTTCCCAGAGAGTTAATTAAACGAGCATTAGAACTTTCCGCAAGTTATCTGGTCTTTATTCATAACCATCCTTCGGGGGATACCACACCATCAATTGAGGATCGGCAGACAACCGAGGAATTGCGTAATATCTTAAAAAAACTAGGTATCGAAATTATTGATCATCTGATCATTTCAAAATTGGGTTATTATAGCTTTAAAACAGATCAACAATTTAAACATTCACAGATGGAAAAATAATGGCCATTGATCGTTATAGTCGCGCAGAAACAGCAAAAATTTGGTCCGATGAAAACCGGCTTGATTTGTGGAAAAAAATTGAATGTTTGGTAGCTAAAGCGCAGGCAAAATTTAGTATTATCCCCATGAAGGCTGCACAAGATATTTGTCGTTTGGCCGATTACCAAATAAGCCGTATCAAAGAAATTGAACTTATTACCCAACATGAATTTAATGCTTTTTTAAAAAACTTGTCTGAAAATATTGGGCCTTCCGCCGCTTATTTACACCATGGAATGACCTCTTCGGACGTTTTAGATACAACTTTATCCATCCAACTGACGCAAGCTGCTGATGCCATTTTAATACAACTTGAAAAATTACTGGCTGTTTTAAAGCGACGGGCGATTGAGTTCAAAGATACAGTTTGTAGCGGTAGAACACATGGGATCCATGCTGAACCTATGACTTTCGGACTAAAACTAGCTTCTCATTGGGCTGCTTTTTATAGAAATCGTCAACGATTAATACATGCTAGGAAAGAAATTGCTGTAGGTGCAATTTCTGGGACGGTCGGAACGTATGCCACGATTGATCCACGCGTTGAAAACTATGTTATAAAGGAGCTCGGCTTAAGTTCTGAAACTATATCTACTCAAATAATCCCCAGAGATCGTCATGCTATATTCTTTTGTACTTTAGCCGTTATCGCAAGTTCTATTGAAAATTTGGCAACAGAAATCCGTCATTTGCAAAGATCCGAGGTCCGGGAAGTGGAAGAACGCTTTGACAAAGGACAAACCGGCTCATCCGCCATGCCTCACAAACGCAACCCCATTAAATGTGAGAATCTAACAGGATTATCTCGATTAATCCGTTCCGGTTGTATCGCGGCATTGGAAAATGTGACCTTATGGCATGAACGCGATATTTCTCATAGCTCAGTTGAGCGCGTTCTTTGTCCTGATGTCACTATTACGCTTGATTTTGCGTTATCCCGATTGGCTGAAGTGATGGATGGCCTGGTTGTCTACCCAGATAAGATGTTAAAAAATATCTATAACTCGGGCGGCATTATCTTTTCTCAAAGAATCTTATTAAAACTCACAGAAAAGGGGTTAGATCGTCAAAAATCATACCATTTAATTCAGCAACTCAGCCACGCATGCTGGCAAGAAGGTCAAAATTTCCTTCATCTATGCCAACAAAATCCAGAGATAAGAGAAATACTAAGCCTTGAGGAATTAGAAAACTTGTTTGACGTCGATTTTTATTTAAAGCAAATTCCCTTTATTTTTCAAAGAGTTTTTGAAGCGGACATAAATAGTTGAGAAAATTTTAATTTATATTAAAATTTTCCAGCTTCTTTATCATTTAAAACTTGCTGTTTAGCTAACTGCCTCAAATCTTGCATTTGTTTGCGCAATGCAGCTTCAGACATTGAGAGTTTGTATTGCTTACAATCAGCCATTACTTTTTCTATCACATCATCATCCCCAGGTTTTTCAAAATCAGCCATCACAACGGCGGTGGCATACTCCTCGGATTTTTTTGAATTCCAACCCAATTGCTTAGCAACCCACAAACCTAATAATTTATTTCTCCGTGCCGTAATTTTAAACTCCGTTTCTTGATCCATTTTATATTTTTGTTCAGCTGCTTTCTCGCGTCCATCAAAAGTTGTCATAATCTTTTTTTTCCTTCCTATTTATAGCACATCTTAGGTTTATATAATGATATTCTATAATCATTGTCATCTTTAATGATATTGGCCTGCTACCGAAATTTACTACAGTTTTGATTAAAGTCTGTATTGTTTTTATAAGGTTAATGAGTTTTTTATGCAAGATGATGGCAACAGCGATTGTTATTCAATAAGATCATGGCCTATTGAATATTTTTCTTTTTGTTTCTATTTAACCTACACCGAGTATATTTTTGTAAAGGCAAAATTGATGGCAATGAACCCGGAAGAAATAACCCGATTAATTAAAAAATCTATTCCAGACGCTATTATTGATATTAAAGATTTAGTTGGGGATAACAACCACTATGCGGCGACCATAACTTCATGCCGATTCATTGGAAAATCAAAAATTCAGCAACATCAGATTGTATATGCAGCTTTACAAGGATATATTGGGGGTGCCTTACATGCTTTATCGTTAACCACGGTTACCCCCCTGCTAAATAAATGATATGATCTACACATGTATAAACCCCTGTTTTTAAAATTAGGAAAGATAAGATGAATACAAAAAATGCCCTGGAAGTCATAAAAAAGGATGTCCAACAAAATGATGTAATCCTTTATATGAAAGGCACACCAAACCTTCCACAATGCGGTTTCTCCTCATTGGTTGTACAAGTGCTAAATCGTTTGGGGGTATCATTTAAAGGTGTTGACGTGTTACCAGATCCAGCTATTCGTCAAGCAATCAAAGATTTTGCAAACTGGCCAACTTTACCCCAATTATATATTAAAGGTGAGTTCATTGGGGGGGCGGATATTGTTAAAGAAATGTATGAAAGCGGCGAATTAAAAGACTTACTGGTCGCTAAGGGTATTAAAACGGTACAGAAATAGTGCCGCATCATGAACCCATCTCTGTTCTGATTACAGGGGGCAGTAGTGGCATCGGCGAAGCGTTGGCTTTTCTTTACGCCAAACCTGGGTGTACGCTTTTTATTTGTGGCCTAAATAAATTGCGGCTAGTCCATGTTGCGGAGCAATGTGAGAAAAAAGGAGCAACTGTTTTCTGGCGCATTCAAGATGTTACGAACCAAAAGACAATGGAAAACTGGATTATAGAATCCGATCAAAAGCAACCTATTGATCTGGTTATCGCTAACGCTGGGGTTTCGGGTGGAAATGATGGAGACATGGAAAGTGTAGACCAAACTATCCAAATCATGGAAACAAATTTTTTTGGTGTTTTGTATTCTTTGATTCCAGCCATTGAGATTATGAAAAAAAGAAGAAAAGGACAAATTGCCATTGTTAGTTCGTTAGCGGGGCTGAAGGGGTTTCCTGGGGCACCTGCTTATTGTGCCAGCAAGGCAGCCATTAAAGTCTGGGGAGATGCTTTGCGACCGTCTTTAAAAATGGAGGGAATAAATTTATCAGTTATTTGCCCGGGCTTTGTCGGCACCAGGATGACGGATCAAAATAAATTTCCAATGCCATTTTTGATGTCTGCGGATAA
>Ga0154020_10005664_pt1 | contig 14697 bp, 10 predicted proteins | sample Klosneuvirus_201_FD_109709 | JGI IMG/M metagenome (GOLD analysis project Ga0154020, IMG submission 109709) | Active sludge microbial communities from wastewater, Klosterneuburg, Austria - Klosneuvirus_20160825_MG | ecosystem: Engineered > WWTP > Aerobic digester > Activated sludge | place...
ATGTTGGTTGGTCTTTATGGCGGAGGTGTGCAGTTTTATTATCAGGACAGTCTTATTAATGTAATTTCTGAGAATGAGAATCGACCTCAATTCTCCATTTTCCCTAACCCGGCTGGGAAATCTTTTAGCATTCGCGTTTTGTCAAATAAAGAACCAAGAAGCAATCGAATTCAGATTATGAATTCCCTGGGGCAAATTGTTTTGAATAGGAAAGCAAGTTATGGGGAAGAGATTGTTCGGACAGAGGATTTTCCTTCTGGAGTGTATTTCGTTTCTATAAGCGATGGCGATTTACAAACCGTACAAAGAGTGGTAGTGATTCATTGATGAGAAGCTGATTTTATTTTGACTATTTAATTTTGCAAATGGATCGTTTATTCTCAATCATGAACAAGCCACAAACAAATTCGACGGAAATAAATATAGAGGGTCTTTCAATATCCGTTGAAACGGTTTCGAATATCGATGATTTATTTGAAGAGTTGTTGAAGAAGGGAGATGATCATGAGGATGTTCGGGACGAGAAGATACCTTATTGGGCAGACCTTTGGCCTTCAGCAATTGCATTGTCGAATTTTATTGTCCGGAATAAACTAGTCCAATCCGGTTCAAAAGTGCTGGAGCTTGGATGTGGGATAGGTTTGCCCGGAATCGTTGCCGGCAAGATGGGAGCACAGGTTGTTTTCACTGATTATATACAAGAAGCCCTGGATCTGGCCAAGGTAAATTGGAGCCGAAATAATAATCTAGATGCTGAATTTGTATTAATGGATTGGCGTAATCCTTTGCAGGCGTTTAAGGCCGACATAATTCTGGCTTCCGACATCGCCTATGAAAAAAAATCTTTCGAACATCTGCTTCGTGCTTTTCGAATATTGTTGCATTCCACCGGAAAAATGTTCGTGTCGGAGCCAAACCGGGCATTTTCACAATCGTTTTTTAAAGAAATGGAAGACCATGGTTTTAAGGTGAATTCAAGTAGCGAGAAGATTGTTTTTCGAAATCAAACCTACCTCATCCATGTGCATGAGATCATGCTTAACATATAAAATCAAATTTTTTTTGATGCCATTTTCATTCTGAATTTTCTCACAGAATTTTGAAATGGCTGTGTTTTTTTGGTAAAAAGGATCTTTCTCGGCTGGAGGATTGTGTTTCAATTTCAACTTGCAGTTAGCAAAGCATCAAATATCAGAGGCTTATTCGGATCAATTTGTATTAAATGATTGTATAAATTTGTATAACATGTTATAAAACGTATAAATTTGCATAAATGATAATATAAATAGACCTTATAGGAAAATTCCTTTTGTAAGAATTCTGCAAGGAGCTCAGTTGTATTGAATCAACTAGTTTTTTACTTAAACGTTTTTATGCAGATATATAAATGTCCAAAATGAAATCTTTCATCAAAATTGTTGCTGTTTTTGTTATCCTTTTAGTGAAGCTCTCAGTCTCCTATTCCCAATCATTTAAATGGGTCAACTTCGGAAAATCTGAAGGATTCGATTACGGGAATGACATAAGCACAGATGATTCCGGCAATGTCTATATCGCCGGTCAATTTGAGTTTACTGCTAAGTTCGGTAATGTGACTTTAGTGTCGGCCGGACAGCATGACATTTTTGTAGCCAAGTACAATTCGCAAGGAGATTTAATCTGGATACGTAGTGCAGGAGGAAGTGATGGAGATGCTGGTTCTGCGATTGCACTGGATCCAAGCGGCAATGTTTATGTGACCGGTGAATTTGAAACTACCTGTAAATTTTCTCCAACGGATAGTATTACTTCGAGCGGGAACAATGATATTTTCCTTGCCAAATATAATAACAATGGAATCTTTCAATGGGTGAAAAAATTTGGAGGTACGGGTGATAATCGTGGACGTGCAATTGCTGTTGATGCCTCAGGTAATTCTTATATTTCGGGAAGTTTCTCAAGTACAGTAAATTTTGGCGGACAGAATCTTACCAGTTCAGGAGGCAATGATATTTTTCTTGCGAAGTACAACTCTTCCGGAACCCGACAATGGTCAATAAGGGCCGGTGGCACAAAGGATGATCGTGGTCGCGACATTACACTTGATGGATTTGGAAATTTATACCTTACTACCAGTTATACTCAATCTGCCAATTTCAGCGGTACAAATGTTTCGGATGCAACAGGCAGTTTATACAGTGCTGCAATTGTAAAATATACTACTTCCGGTTCTCTTTCATGGGTACGATCTATAGGTGGATGTTGTGATACAACCAGAGCTTATGGTCCTTCTGCTGACGAATTCGGAAACGTATATTTTACCGGATATTTTAAAGACCAGTTGAAACTTGGAAATATTACACTGAATGGCAGTGGGAATACAGATGGGTTTATTGCAAAATATTCATCGAGTGGAAATGTAGTTTGGGCAAAAAAATATGGAGGGACATATGAAGATTTCGGTAATGGCTCTGCAATTGATAAATCTAGACAACTTGTTTACTTCACGGGTATGTTTGATTACCGTGCAGATTTTGACAGCATAAATGTATTCAGTGCCGGGAACCGCGATATTTGGGTATCTGCTGTAAATTATAATGGGGATATTCAATGGCTGAAAACTGCCGGTGGCAAGGGACGTGATGCCGGTTATGCAGTAGCAACAGATACTTCAGGAAATATTTACCATACAGGATTTTCTAATGACACGGCATATTTCGGAGCATATTCTGTAAGTGGATATCCATTAGCCGATTTTTTTGTTGCGAAAATTTCTCCCGCCGTGACTTCAGAACCGACCAATGCAGCCAGTCTTATGAATGCCTCATTGGCTAACTGTATAAATGCTCAGCTAAATTGGACTGCAGGTAATGGTGATAACAGAGTGGTAATTGCCCGTGCTTCAGCACCTGTAAATTCATTACCTGTTGATGGGAATTTATATAGTGCCAATTCAGTATTCGGATCAGGAACGAATCTTGGTAATGGAAATTTTGTGGTTTACAATGGTTCCGGTAATACCGTTACAGTCACCGGCCTGACTACAGGAGTTAATTATCACTTTGCTGTTATTGAATACAACGGATACAATGCTTTTACGAATTATTTTACCAGCGGATATCCGGTTGCAAATTTGCTTGCAAACAGTTTTAATATTACAGCTACGACAAATACAGCAGGTGTTTGTCCCGGCGGCTCCGCCGATCTATCTTCCAGCGGAGCAATATCCTATACATGGTCGCCTTCAACAGGCTTGAATACTACTATTGGTGCAAACGTAACAGCAAGTCCGGGGTCAACCACAACATATACTGTCACCGGGACAAATTCAGCCGGTTGTCAGGCAGCAAATCAGGTAACCGTTAATGTTCTCCCGCCCCCAATAGTTAGTTTATCTTCTTTATCAGCGGCCTGTATTAACACGCCTGGCTTTGCACTCAGCGGAGGCTCACCAAGTGGTGGAACATATTCCGGAAACGGCGTATCCGGTGGAATGTTTAATCCGGCAAACGCAGGAGTTGGATCACACTCCATTTTATATTCGTACACAGCCGCGAATGGTTGCAGTGCAAGTTCCAGTTCAAATCTGGTAGTAAATGCATTGCCTTCAATGTCGTTGCAGTCCTTTAGTTCTGTTTGCACAACTACACCTTCCTTCGCTCTAAGCGGTGGCTCGCCTTCGGGGGGAACATACTCAGGTCCGGGTGTAAGCGGAGGGCAATTCTCTCCTTCAACTGCAGGTGCAGGAACGCATACCATTGTATATGCCTACACAAATGCAAGCGGTTGCTCTAACTCTATCAGTGGTTCGATCACTGTTATTCCGCCACAAGTGGTAACTCTTTCCTCGTTCAGCTCGGTTTGTTTGAACTCATCTTCCTTTGCATTAACCGGCGGTTCCCCTGTAGGTGGAACTTACACCGGGCCTGGCGTAACAGGAGGAATGTTTAATCCATCAATAGCAGGAGTTGGGACTCACACGATAACTTATTCGACAAACGGAGGTGCAGGATGTTCAGGTTCAAGCTCGGCAACACTTCAGGTATTGTCGGTTCCATCTGTTAGTCTTTCTCCATTCGCAGATGTTTGCTCCAACAATCCTGCTTTTCAGTTAAGTGGAGGTTCGCCAGCTGCTGGAGTCTATTCCGGAACAGGAGTGAGTGGCGGTTCATTTAATCCAGTAACGGCGGGAGCTGGTACATTTGTTATTACATACACATATACCGGAACGAATTCCTGTGTAAGTTCTTCTCAAAGAAATATTCTGGTCAAGCCGGCACCAATAGTAAATTTCGCTTCGTTGCAATCCGTTTGTTTAACCAGTTCACCTTTCACACTGACAGGTGGCTCTCCGGTAGGTGGAACTTATTCCGGGCTAGGAGTTGGTGGTTCGGTATTTAATCCGTCTTCAGCTGGACAAGGAACACATACAATTTCTTATAACTTTATTGATGCAAATGCTTGTTCAGCTTCCGCTAATTCAGCAATTACAGTCATTGCTCCACAAACGGTGACACTGTCCGGTTTTAGTTCGGTTTGTCAAAACACTCCTGCGTTTGCCCTTAGCGGAGGTTCCCCTCAAGGAGGTGTCTATAGTGGGCCCGGTGTAAGCAATGGTATGTTCAATGCTTTGCTTGCAGGAGTTGGTACGCATTCGATTACTTACAATGTAACCGGAGGTGGAGGTTGTGATGGTTCAAGTTCAGCAAGCATTCAGGTATTGCCTTCGCCTGCAGTTTCATTATCGACCTTTTCTAATGTATGTGATAATACTCCTGCATTCCAATTAAGCGGAGGTTCTCCGTCAGGAGGTACCTATAGCGGAACCGGAGTAAGTGCCGGAGTATTTTCTCCGGCTGTTTCCGGAGCAGGTGATGTCATCATTAATTACTCTGTTACCGGAGCAAACTCATGTGTAAATACTGCTCAACAAACTATTCATATAAATTCCTCGCCAATAGTTAACGTCGGTTCTCTTTCTCCGGTCTGTATTAATGCTTCAGCAATTAGCTTGTCAGGAGCTGCACCTTCAGGCGGAACATGGTCGGGCCCCGGAGTTAGTGCTGGAACATTTTCGCCAATAAACGCAGGAGTGGGAACTCATACCCTTATTTATACTTACACAAATGCAAGTACCTGTTCAAATTCAGCAAGTACAACTATTACGGTGAATCAACTTCCGGTAGTAAGTATCTCCTCTCTCAGTCCTACATGTCTGAATTCAATTCCTTATCAACTTAGTGGAGGCTCTCCTGTTGGTGGGACTTATACCGGCCCGGGTGTTAGCGGAAATATTTTCAATCCATCAGCGGCAGGAGTCGGAACACATTCAATTATATATTCTTATTCAAGTGCTGCAGGATGTGCAGGCTCAGCCAATTCTACTTTGCAGGTGATGACACAGCCGGTAGTAAATCTTTCTGCCTTATCCGATATTTGTTCGAACTCTGCACCAATCACACTGAGTGGTGGAAGTCCGGCCGGAGGTGTTTATAGCGGAAGTGGTGTTAGCCTTGGCCAGTTTAATCCGGCTGCCACAGGGCCTGGATTTTTTCCAATTACATATACATATACAGTTAGTAATACTTGTTCGGCATCAGCTCAAAAGAATATAAATGTAAAAGCTTCACCCTTGGTATATCAAAACACCTTTGCTGCTGTCTGCGTTAACTCTTCGCTTGTTACCTTGCACGGAGGTTCTCCTGTTGGAGGGGTCTATAGCGGGCCGGGAGTAAATAGCGGGCGCTTCGATCCAAATATTGGAATAGGTGATTTTACCATTGTGTACACTGTGTTTGATGCAAATGGTTGTGCAGGATCTGCATCTCAAATAATGTCGGTAAAACCATTGCCTGCTGTTTCCTTGAATTTCTTTGCTCCGATTTGTGCCAATGCAAGCCTGCTCAGCCTTAATGGAGGAACACCGTCTGGAGGAATTTATTCCGGAACCGGAGTAAGCTCCGGAAGTTTTGATCCTTCTGTCGGAACCGGCACTTATCTTATAAATTATAGTTATACTGATGCCTTTGGTTGTATTTCAATGACCTCGAATCCTATACAGGTTAATCCTGCTCCAATAGTACAGTTGAATTCATTCTCTCCTGTATGCTCTAATGCAAGTCCGGTTGTTTTACAGGGAGGAACACCTGCAGGAGGATTATATGGTGGAACAGGTGTGAGTAACGGAACTTTCGATCCTTCCATTGGTACAGGAAATTATTCCATCAGCTATACTTATACTGATGTGAATACATGTTCAGATTCCAGGTCCCGATCAATGCTTGTGAATGCTGCTCCTGTGATAAATCTCGGTTCTGATACTACAGTTTGTGCAAACTCCAGTATAGGTCTTAATGCCGGTTCAGGATTCTCCTCGGTACTTTGGTCAAATGGTAGCACTGCTCAGTCGATTCAGGTTGACAGTTCAGGATTAGGTATTGGTACGAAGAATGTTTTTGTAACAGTCACAAATACTGTCGGATGTTATGGGCGGGATACCATCAAAATAAGTTTCGATGTATGTGCCGGCATAGAGGTAAATCAAAATTCGACTCCGGGCGTTTACTTATATCCTAATCCTTTTTCCTCTTCTCTTCGGGTACTTTCTGAAAGGATGCTGACCATAAACATCTTTGATGTGAGCGGCCGACTGATTGAGCGCAAGGAGAATATTGGTGGATCGGTTGAAATTGGCCAGGAGCTGGCTGCAGGAACTTATTTCATTGAAGTGAGCAGTAATGGATATCGAAAAGTATTCCATGTAGTAAAGGCAAGTGATGCCGGTCATTAATCCCGGATTCTCTTCTGATTCAATCTGAATAAAATTCTATTTTTTGCGGTTGTCATTCGAACCGGCAAGAGCTATTATTGTACATGTCATGGAAGCGCCACTTTGATTTTGTATTGGATGGTTTAGACGGTTTGTCTTACTTGATTTTTCCGGAAACTTGTCCGGCATGCACGTTGCCTCTGAATAAAGGAGAAAAATGTTTGTGCACGTCATGCAGATTCAGGTTGCCGAGGACACAATATTACAGGGATGATCAGAATCCTGTATTTAAACATTTTTGGGGAAAGGTTCATATAGAGGGTGCATCCGCATATTATCATTTTGGTAAAGGGGAGAAGGTGCAAAGATTGATTCATCATTTGAAATATAAGGGACGAAAGGATGTAGGAGAATTTACAGGTGAATTGTTTGGCTATGAGATTATGAATACACAACCATTCTCAGCTGTAAATTTAATAGTTCCCGTACCTCTGCATCCGGCTAAATTGAGAATTCGAGGCTATAATCAAAGTGAATGTTTCGCTGAAGGAATAGCTAAAGCAATGGGAGTTTCTTATCACCATGAGGCTTTGTTGCGTTTAAAGGCGACAGATACTCAAACCCGCAAACATCGTTACGAGCGATATGAAAACGTGAACAAAGTCTTTTCTGTCCCGTCACCTGAATTAGTAGCGGGAAAACATATTCTTCTGGTAGATGATGTTATAACGACCGGCTCTACGTTTATCGCCTGTGCAGAAGAGTTACTTTCAATTCCTGGTACAAAAGTGAGTATCGGAGCATTGGCATGTGCCTGAAGATAAAATTACAAGCGATTTTCAACTAGCTGAGCAGAGATAAACGGGTTATTCATCAGCTGAAAAAAAACGATTAATTTTCCCATCTTTGCAGAAACAAAGATGAATGGCTGAAGAAATATTCCTGCCTTTAGATGTCGGCAAAGAGGAGAAATACGAGTCTTTACTGCCTCAACTGAAAGCCTTGGTTGAAGGTGAACCAGACTCCATTGCAAATGCAGCCAACGTAATGGCCGCATTAAAGTATGCAATGAATTTTTTCTGGGTAGGGATTTATTTCGTTCGAACGCATGCTGAAAAAGAAGAATTGGTTTTGGGTCCCTTTCAAGGTCCTGTAGCTTGTACTCGCATTGCTTTTGGTAAAGGCGTGTGTGGAAAATCATGGGAAGAGAACAGGACAATTATTGTGGATGATGTAAATAAGTTTCCCGGCCACATCTCCTGCAATAGTTTGTCAAAATCTGAGATTGTAATTCCTGTAATAAAAAACAACAAAGTTATAGCCATACTTGATGTTGACAGTGCAAATCTTTCGGAATTTGATTTGCTGGATCAAAAATATTTGGAACAGGTTGGCACCCTTTTGGCGAAAGTACTATGAAGAGTTTCTCGGTTCATTATTTTGCATTTCTGGTATCGATTTTTCTTACTTCATGCGCAATCCAGGTGCCGCCTGCAGGTGGTGATCAGGACACATCGGCACCTAAAGTACTAGAGTCAGTTCCTGAAAATTCGAGTACAAATTTTACCGGGCATGAAATCTCTATCAGGTTTGATGAGTTTATTCAATTGAAAGACGCGCAAACCCAATTAGTAATTTCGCCGCCATTAAATCAATTTCCGGAACTAAAGCTAAGAAAGAAAAATCTTTTTATTCATTTTGAAGATACGCTGGAACAAAATACGACCTATTCGTTCAACTTCGGAAATTCGATTGTAGACAATAATGAAGGGAACCCAATCGAGAATTTTCAATTTGTATTTTCCACCGGAGATGTGATAGACAGTTTAGAGGTTACCGGAAGCATTCATAATGCTTTTGACGCTAAGCCGGAAAAAGATGCCTTGGTGATGTTGTACAAGCAAGATATTGATTCATTACCCTTTATAAAGAGACCTTATTATTTTGGCAAATCCGATGAGAAAGGGGATTACCGGATACGTAATATCAGACCCGGTTCTTACAAAATCATCGGGTTAGCTGATTTAAACAAAAATTACCTTTACAATTCCTATGAGGAAGGAATCGCGTTTTCTGAATCGATGGTTGAATCCGGACAGGTGAATGTAAATTTAAATCTCTTCAAAGAAACGGAAGGGTTTAAAATGATGAGAGCATATTCAGAGGAACCGGGAAAATCAATTTGTGCTTTCAATGGAAGGGCGGATACATTAACTATCATTTGGATTTCAGATACAACTTTATTGGATATCCATTCTATCAATTATTCAGAGAAGAAAGACAGTTTGACAATTTGGTATAAGAATATTCTTTCAGATACTATTCAACTGGTGTTGCCGCAACTTAGTTCTGATACCATAACGATACGATTATTAAAAGGCGACTCCAAAGTATTTTCCAGGTCTAAACCTCAGTTGAGAATTTCTGCCGGTGCAGGGGCTTTGCAATATCAGGAATTGAATCGCGATTTTGAATTAGTATTTAATCATCCTGTGAAGAAAGCGGAGTTGAACCGTGTGAAAATATTGGAAGATAGTGCGGATGTAAGTCAAGAGAGTTTCAGGTTCAGTGACTCATTGCATACTCGGTTGAGGTATCAGGCTAAGTGGAAACCTGAGGCAACTTATAATCTTTTTATTCCTTCCGGTGTTTTTACAGATATTTTCGGACTGGAAAATGACACCTTAATTTCTGTATTTAAGACGCGACAGGAATCAGATTATGCTTCACTAACTTCAATTATAAGTTCCGGCAAGGAGAGTTACCCGGTATTGCTTCAGCTTGTCGATGAGAAGGATAATATTTATAAGGAGGTCGTAATACAAAAGGATTCAACAATTGAGTTCGGTTTTTTGATGCCCGGGATGTATCGTTTGAAAATTATCTTTGATTCAAATTCAAATGGACGCTGGGATACAGGAAGTTATTTGTCAAAGCGTCAGCCGGAATTGGTGAAGTATTATCCTGATCCAATTCAAATCAGATCTAATTGGGATGTTGAAATTAAGTGGCAATTACCCTAGGCTCATGCACAATTTTCCGGATTTCAATAATATAAATTTCGGCGTATAAACATTTCAATCCCTATCAATGAGAGTTAAGTTTGGAGTAATCGGTATTCTTGCATTGTTTTTTCTTTTGTTGTTGTTTTCCGGTTGTAAGGTTGGCCGTTTTGTTTGGTATAATTATTCAAATATTACCGACTATTCTATTTTCCCCTCTCGCCCGTTGCATAAATCAGATAATCCCTTTCTGTTTACAGAGGCTAATATGAACGGAGCGCTCGATCAGCGAATTCAAATAATGAATTACAAGAGAAAGGCGTTTTCATTGAAATCATATTTGGAGGAATCTCCCACCGTTGCTTTTCTGATTATTCGTAATGACAGTCTTTTGTATGAAAGGTATTTTGAAGGCTATTCAAAGGAATCAGATGTGGCCTCATTCTCAGTTGCTAAATCATATATTTCAGCCTTGATAGGCATTGCCATTGATGAGGGAAAAATAAAGTCGGAGAACGACAGAGTCATTAACTATGTAGCCGAATTAAAAGGGGTGGAAGGCTGGGATAAAGTCAGCATACACCACTTATTGCAAATGGCATCGGGAGTCAATTTTACTGAAAAGTATAATACACCGTTTAGCGGGGCAGCAAAAATTTATTACGGAAGAACATTACGTAAAGCACTTTCAAAATTGAAGATAGAAAAAGATCCTATGTCCGGCTTTGAGTATAAAAGCATCAATAGCCAATTACTTGGATTAATTCTGGAGAGGGCGACCGGAAAAAGAGTTACTGAATATCTTGATGAAAAAATATGGAAGCCTTTAGGAATGGAATATGATGGAAGCTGGAGTTTGGACAAAAAGAAGGATGGCCTTGAAAAAACTTTTTGCTGTATTAATGCAAAGGCACGTGATTTTGCAAAGTTCGGAAGGCTGTATTTGAACGACGGTAACTGGAATGGAACTCAAATTGTTTCAAAATCCTGGGTTGAAAAAAGTACAGAAGTAAATACTGAACAAGGGGCCGCCTGGTTTTATAACCGTCAGTGGTGGATAGGCTCTGAGCTTAATGGTGACTTTTCTGCCATCGGACATCTGGGCCAGTATATTTATGTTCAGCCTAAAAAGAACCTGATAATGGTGAGGCTGGGAACAGGCCGTGCTAATGAGGATTGGATTAATGTATTGCGTCAGGTGGCGGAACAATTGTGATTTAAATTATTTATTTGGGAGAAGATTTGTAAATTAGTAGAATGAATAAGCCAATTAAACGACATTCTGCTTTAGTAAGTCTTTCACGTGATCATTATTCGGGATTACTACTCTCTTCTGTATTAAAAAAAGACACGCCGGATTTCAAAAACATGCCAGTAGCAGCTGTTGATAAATTGCTTTATGTTCAGGATAAATACAAAGATGAACTGCAGAAACATTTCCGTGCAGAAGAAGAAGTTTTATTTCCATTTGTGGCCGGACGATTGCCTGAAATCGACAAGCTTATTCAGGAATTGATCAGTGAGCACAGGGAGCTTGAGACGAAAATAAATTCACTGAACACTGTCAGCGATCTCGTGAATGCTTTGAATGAAACCGGGTATCTTCTCGAGTCACATATCAGGAAAGAAGAGCGCCAGCTGTTTCAACTCATACAGGAAAATCTTACAGAAAATGAGTTGTCAGATTTAGAGAAGAAGCTGGGCGTCAGTTGAATTTAATAGACAATTAATTTTTGTTGAAGAGTGCTGTTATTTGTATTCAAATGAATGAAATAAACTCCGGACGAAAAATGCACTGTATTCACAAATAGATTTTTTCTTCCTGAAATTTGTCCTGAGTAGATTTTTTGAACCAGCTGACCGAGAGAATTTCTGATTTCCAATTCTACATATTGTTCTGTATTTGAAGAAAGGGGAATGCAGGTTATTCCTTTTGATGGATTAGGAAAAGCTTTATGCAATTCTAAAGCTGAACTGAGCGACTTTTCATCTAAGCCGGTGTTCAATAATACATTGAAACTCCAGTAAGCGGCAGGTGCCGGAAGCGGCCGTACCTGTTGCTTGCCACTAACTGATTCTGCTCCGACATAATAATAGATTTTGGTTCCTGCCGCTTGCGGAGGAATATAGCCGGTCCATAAATCATTCGCAGAAGATGTTAATGTCATAACCGAACTTTGAAATGGATTGATGGTGTCCGTGCGATAATAAATTGTTGCATTTGAAATTCCGGAGCGATGTAAAATCCGTGCATTTACTTCGTAAGGAGAAGCCGTATTATAAGTATCGTGTAAAGCCTGATGTGAAATTAAAAGTGGATCGAATGCAGAAACTTCCTTAGTGATGCAATGAATTGCGCCAAGTGCCGGAATAATAGAGTTGCAGTCAATTCCGGTAATCGTATAGCCTGGCAGTGCTTCTCGCCAGATTCTTATTGCAGTAGTATCGTATTGCTCTTGATAGGTTGGAAGTATTACAGTTTTGTTAACGAAGACGGCATTTGCATAGGTGCGATAATCACCTCCAGAATTAGGATATGAACCAGAATTATCAGGTGGCATTGGTATGCGGATTACTTTGTATGGAGTACCATAAACAGAATTAAAATTTGAAAGAACGTACTGAAGATTTGCTTCTATCTGAGGGCCGTCGGCTACGCCAGGCGGGTATTCTCCCATAAGAATTGTTTCTTCGTCCAGCAATTTCATATGCATATCAATATGATGAATCTGATCATAAGGCAAGGTTGACATTTTAATGTATCTCGAAATTCCCATAAATGCATCCATGATAGAGTCAACTTGCGCTTCACTCTTCGTAGGATTTTCCTGTAAAATAAGATTGGAAGAAAAGCCAGTTCCAAAACCATCGGTCATAAAATTGCCACCGGTATGAATAAGATCATAGGGACTTTGAGTCGTTTGATACATCGGGAAGCTGGTATGTCTTTGTATCGCAGAAGGAACTGAATCGTCTTTCGCACGGGGTCTGTTGTATATCCAGTCAACAAGAGCAAGAGAGTCTACATCATTTGTGTAAATGTTCCATGGTCCATAGTCACGGCACCATATTGAGTTAAAGGGTTCGATGAGGTAATCAATGTTTGTTAAGGGAACTGAATTTGATGTCAGGTAATTTTTTACCGTCGTAGAATCAGAGCAAATAATAAAAACCTTGGTTTCAGTTTGTGCTGCCCTTACAATTTCTTTGAGGATTGATGTGTAGCTTGTCCAGGTGATCATCAGTGCATCGATCTCTTCCCATTCGGCACTGGCACGAACCGGTGATTGCGGAGGGGTCGGAATTCCATTCGAAGAATTTGTTTGTATGCGTCGAAGGTAATCCGGCATCAAAAGTTTTTCGGAGGGATTCAGTTTGTGATCCGAGCTGATTGATTGCCCATAACCTAAATTCATCAGAAATAGCAAAAATGGGAGTAGGAGTTTTTTCATTGAGATTCATGCAAAGCTATTGGAGGAGCTAAAGCCAAATTTAGCAATAATTCCAACCCCTACTCCGGAAAAGAATCGTTAAATATTTGGGACAACTTATTCAATATAAAATTCAAGCAACGTACACAGAAAGCCAGATCCATCCGAAGCTTGGCCTCTAATGCCTTCAAAATATAACAACGAACCCGATTTCATGTTTTCAAGCATATTTTTTTGTTCACCGTTCAAGAATTCTGATTTACTGATAAGGCTATTTTTTTCTCCACCATCCTTTACTGTCATTTGAAATTCTGTTATTGTCAAGCGTTTTGGTGATCCGTCCTTATCGATATGAAATGAATTAATCGCAAAAATGCTTTTGGCTATATCAGCAGAAATTGTGTCAGGCACAGCGTTTCTGGTGTCCGGCGTAACTTTAAATTTACCCAAAAGAATTCCATTTTGAGATACAGCTAGAGCATAAGGATATTGAGCCATTGTTTTAGCGATACAAAAAACAACAAACAGTAAAATGAAAACGAGTGTTTTTTTCATGACAGAATAATTTAAAAAAGGAGAACGAAAATTTTCAATAAATATTTTTATACCGGCTAATAGTTTTTCGGTCGATTTACATCAATTTGAAATCATCGGCATCTTTCCAAAATGCATATTGTTCTCTGAAGTCGAGCAAAGATTCTTTATTTAATGAAATAGTTTCATGGTTTTCTTCATAAGGTTTGAAAGAAGAAAGTAAGTCGCCTTTATAGTCGATAAGGGCCGATTCGCCTTTGTAGACAATATTTTTTCCATCCTCACCAACTCTGTTGACTCCCGCCACATAACTTTGATTTTCTATTGCACGAGCAATAAGTAATTGATTCCAGGCTGTACTTCTTCTTTCAGGCCAGTTAGCTACATAGATGAGCAAATCATAATCGAGTGATTTATTCCTTCGGCTCCATACCGGAAATCTGAGATCATAGCAAATGAGAGGAAAAATATTCCAACCTTTTAATGGCATAATCCATTGATGGTTTCCGTTGCTGTAAGTTTTTTCTTCTTCAGCAAGTGAAAACAAATGCCTTTTATCATAATGACTAAAGGATCCATTCGGGTGCATCCATATTAAGCGGTTATAGTATTTTTTATCCTCCTCGATGATGAGACTTCCGGTAATTACTGCTTTCTTCTCAGCAGCTTTTTTGTGCATCCATTCCATGGTCTCGCCATTCATAGTCTCGGCCAATTCTTTAGCGTTCATAGAAAAACCGCTGTTAAACATTTCAGGGAGTACAATCAAGTCTGTTTCTTGGTTTATTCCCTGAAGTTTTTCCGACAATTTATTTCTGTTTTTTGTTGGGGCTTCCCAATATATATCTGATTGAATTACAGTCACCTTTAGGTTTGACATGATGGTATTTTTTAAATCGAAACTTATTAGTTAAAAAGATGCCCAAATCATGAATTTTCGACTCTTATGCGGAGTAGGTGATGTATATCATGGACTAATTAG
>Ga0154020_10005665_pt1 | contig 14697 bp, 11 predicted proteins | sample Klosneuvirus_201_FD_109709 | JGI IMG/M metagenome (GOLD analysis project Ga0154020, IMG submission 109709) | Active sludge microbial communities from wastewater, Klosterneuburg, Austria - Klosneuvirus_20160825_MG | ecosystem: Engineered > WWTP > Aerobic digester > Activated sludge | place...
AGAGTGCAGGACCCAACCTGTCGGTGATGAATGCCACGCCTTTGAGCAGGATCACCACCACCACCCCGGCGATGAGGTAGTGGAACGCGCCGCGCTCATTGTCGTCGAGGTTCAGCCGCATGTGCCGGGCATCACTTGATATAGCGCCAGTCCTCGTTGCCCTTTAAGGACCGCAAGGTGGCCAGGATCAACTTGATCACGTTCTCCACGTCCTGCTTATGCACGCTCTCCACAGTGGTATGCATGTAACGGAGGGGCAGGCTGATGAGCGCACTTGGCACGCCGGCCGCACCGTATGCAAAGGCGTCCGTGTCCGTGCCCGTGGCCCTGCTTACCGCCGCGCGCTGAAAGGGAATCTTGGCCACGGTGGCCGCTGCCAACACCTTCTTCAGCACGTTGTTGTGCACGGCCGGGCCATATGCCAGCACAGGGCCATTGCCGCAAGCCACGTCCCCGCTTTGCACTTTGCTCATCATGGGTGTTTGCGTGTCGTGTGTCACATCGGTCACCAAGGCCAGATTCGGCTTGATGCGTTCCACGATCATTTCCGCCCCGCGAAGCCCCACTTCCTCCTGTACACTGTTGGTGATGTACAGCCCGAAGGGCAGCTTCACTTTCTGTTCCTTGAGCAGGCGCGCCACCTCCGCGATCATGAAGCCGCCCATGCGGTTGTCCAGTGCCCGGCCAACGAAGGTGTTGCCGTTGAGCACCATGAACTCGTCCTCATAAGTGATCACGCAGCCCACATGCACGCCCAGCTTCTCCACTTCCTCCTTGTTCGCGCAGCCGCAGTCCAGAAAAATGTTGTCCAAGGCGGGGGGCGGGTCGTTCTTGGCGGTGCGCACATGGATCGCCGGCCAACCGAACACCGCCTTCACGATGCCCTTGTCCGTATGGATGTTCACACGCTTGCTCGGTGCGATCATGTGGTCGCTGCCACCGTTGCGGCGGACATAGATGAAGCCTTCGTTGGTGATGTAGTGGACGAACCAGCTGATCTCGTCCGCATGGGCCTCGATCACCACTTTGTATTTCGCGTCCGGATTGATCACGCCTACGGCCGTGCCATAATTGTCCGTGAAATGGGTATCCACCCAAGGTTTTAGATAGTCCAGCCAAAGCTGCTGGCCCCCGCTCTCGAACCCCGTGGGGCTTGCATTGTTCAGATAGCGCTCCATGAAGTCCAATGACCTCTTGTCCAAGATGCTCTTGTTCTTTCCCGATGCGGACTTTGCCGGTGTGGCGCCTTTCTTGGCCGGCTTCTTCGCGTTGGTCTTCTTTGCCATGGGTGGGTATTTGTGCCGGAACGGACCGGCGGGGCCAAATGTACCCGGTACCCCGACGCACGAACCTGCACGCGCCGATCACGTATGAACACCCGTCGTGGATCAAACATGACCTGATCATCCATGCTTTGTCGTGCATTTTCCTTGGTTTCCTTTTTCGCTTTGGCGGGGTGCGTCGTTGCCCAATCGACAGGTGGCGATGTGCCTTTTGACAGGGCCCATATTGCCGATGGTACCCTATTGAAAAAGGCGCTGGCCGCCATCAAGAAGGGGGATGCCTTGGCGGACAAAGGCGGGTTGGACCTGCCACAGGCAGTGGCCAGCTACGAGGAAGCCCTTGAGGTGAACCCGGATAATGCCGAATTGAACCTGAAGTTGGGCGTCTGTATGCTCAACGGACCGCAGCCTACATCGGCCTTGGCCAAGATCCAACGAGCGGCTGAATTGGACCCGGCCATGGCGCGGGTGCATTTTTTGTTGGGTTATGCCCTCCAGTTGAACGCCAAGTGGGACGAGGCCATCGCGGAATACACTCGTCACGGGCAGATGATCCGGCTTTCCCCGGACCCCGACCGCACGTATAATATGGTGGACAAGCACATCGCGGAGTGCAGGAACGGCAAGGTCTACATGGCCTCGCCGGTGCGTGCCACCGTGATGAACGTAGGGAATGCGGTCAACACGATCAGTAGTGAGTACGGCGCACTATTGGACCCCGATGGAGAACTCTTTTTCACCGCCAGACGGGAAGGGACCACCGGAGGAAAGATCAACAAGGTCAACAACAACTGGTTCGAGGATATATACGGTTCCCGATGGGAGGCCAATGGTTGGTCCGTCCCGGAACCCGTGCCGGAACCACTGAACGGCCCTCGTAACGATGCGACCGTATCCCTGAGCCCAGATGGAAAACAGATGATCCTGTACCGCGATGAGAAGGACGGAGGCGATCTCTATGTCAGCGAACGGACCGGGAACGGTTGGACTTCACCGGTACCCCTTCCCGCTTCCGTGAACAGCTCGGCCCAAGAAAGCAGCGCCTGGCGTACCGCCGACGGGAAATGGCTCTATTTTGTCAGCAGCCGCGAGGGTGGCTTGGGAGGCAGTGATGTCTATCGCAGTTCTTGGGATGAGGCCGCCGGTGATTGGGGCACGGCAGAGAACCTTGGGCCCGACATCAACACGATGTATGACGAGGAAGGAGTGTTCCTGCCGACGGACGGCAATACGCTCTATTTCGCAAGCCAGGGCCATACCTCGATGGGCGGATATGACCTCTTCAAGAGCGAGTTGAGGAACGGGAAATGGTCCAAGCCTGAAAATCTGGGCTGGCCCATCAACTCGCCGGGCGACGACCAGTTCCTCGTGCTCAGTGCCGATGGGGCCACTGGCTATTTCAACAGCGTTCGCTCTGGCGGAATGGGAGGGGACGACATCTACCGTGTGGAATTCCTGGTTGGTAGGCAGGTGGATGGGACCGCCCTGCTCGTCAGTGCCGGTACAGGGGTGCCGTTGAGCGTAGATGAAAAGAAATTGCGCCTCATCGGTTTCATCAAGGGGTTGAAGATGATGGAACCGATCAATGCCATCGTGGAACTCATGACCTTGGAGGACCCGGTCTTCAGAGCAACGTTCACAACCGACCCGAGGACAGGGGAGTATACCGCCGAGGTTCCTGCTGGAAAAGAATACGCTGTGCACGTCTCCGCCGATGGATACCTGATCCACTCCGAACATGTGGGAAGCGGCAAGAGGCAGGTCCAGATGGATATGGATCTGATGGCTCTGGATCCCGGGAATTCGGAAGTGATGCGGAACATTTTCTTTGAAAGGGACAGCTATAAGCTCAGTGCGGCCTCAACCACGGAGCTGGAGAAATTGGCCGAGTTCCTCAAGAGAAACCCGACACTTCGTATTGAGATCGGCGGTCATACCGACAGTGATGTGGGACCCGTTCCCAACCAGCAATTAAGCGAGGCCCGGGCCTATGTGGTGCTGAACTGGCTCGTCGCCCATGGCATTTCGCCTGACATGCTGGAGGCTAAAGGATATGGGGACAGCCAGCCGTTGAAGCCGGACCCGGTCGACGGTGAGAAGGCATTGAACCGAAGGACGGTGATCCGGGTGCTTTAAGCAGCCTTTTCGGCCGTTATTTTGTGCGGCGTGCATAAAGAAGCGCACAGCAGAATCGTGTTCACCCCGCCTACAGACCTTCTTGCCACGCGTACAGCGGATGGCTCCTTTACCCTGGCCAGTGCCTCATTGAGTGAGCACTACCATTCCCTGTACGGTGCGCTGGCAGAAAGTCGCCACGTATACTTGGAGAGCGGCCTGTTACATCTGGGCAAGCAGAAGGTGGATGTTCTGGAGGTTGGCTTAGGCACGGGCTTGAACGCCTTACTGACCTGGTCGGAAGCCATCAACAAGAGGTTGGAGGTGAACTATTTGGCCCTTGAACCGTTTCCATTGTCCCCCGGATCCATCGCTGCCGTAGGCCATGTAACGGCGACCGGGCTTTCCAGTATGGGAACCGGGTATAATGCCATGATGAACGCAAGAACAGGGGAGCGGATCGAACCGTCCAAAGGCTTCCGCTTCCAGTGCGTTCAGCAGGGGGTGCAACAATTGGAAGCCGTTCAAGCTTTTGATCTGGTGTATTTCGATGCTTTTGCACCCGCAGTACAACCGGACATGTGGACGGTGGGCGTTTTCCACCGGATATACGAAGCTATGCGTCCGGGCGCGATGCTGGTGACCTATTGTGCCAAGGGGGATGTGCGCCGGGCGATGTTGGAGGCAGGTCTGCTCGCCCAGCGGATACCGGGTCCGCCGGGGAAGTACAAGATGATCAGGGCCACTCGTCCGGCATGAGCATATCGCGCTTCAATATCCGGGTTTATGGCCTGTTGATCCATGCTGGCCGATTGCTCGTGTCCGACGAAGTGATCCAAGGTGTTCACGTGACCAAATTCCCGGGAGGCGGCTTGGAGCCGGGGGAGGGGACACTCGACTGCCTGCGACGGGAGATCCAAGAGGAGATGGGGATGGAAGCATCGGGTCTAAATCACTTCTATACCACGGACTTTTTCCAGCCCAGCGCCTATCGACCGGAGGACCAGATCGTGAGCATCTACTATACGTTCCAAGTGGAAGACCCCGGATCATTGGGGAACGGAGAGCGGGCAATGGGGGCCGGGGCGGACGAGGCGCAACAGTTCCGCTGGATACCGTTGGACATGGCGCGGATCGAGCATGTGGACCTGCCGATCGACAGGGTGGTGATGAAGCTGCTCATTAATGGGGAAAACCGTTTGAAGGCCTCATGAGAAATGTGGGATTTGTTATGATGGCCAACATTGGACAGCAGGGCGGGAGCACCGTATTCTTGCCTTGTGTAGCAATAAGGTGGCTAGCACCGGCCCCGGTAGGGAAGTTCCATTCGCCTGTACCAAAGTGATGATGGGGCAAAGTGTGTTTTTGATGCAACGATGATGAGCAGGACCAACGCATCCCTCCACCCTGGTTTCGTCGTGTTCACCATCGGGGATTCGCGCAAACCGAGCACCTGGTCGAACGTCCCGTACTTCTTCACCCGGACATTGGAGGAGCAGGGATTCCCGGTGAAACACGTGAATATAGCCCCGTCACGTTTCGTACAATTGTTGTTCGACCTGCCGTGGAAGGCGTTCTGCAAACTTGCCGGTAGGCAGACGCGCTTCACGTTTTTGCGGAGCCGGTTCAATCGGAGGGTCACGAACGCCAAGATCGGAAGGGCGCTGAAACGATTTCCGGAAGGCCATTGCTTGTTCATGACCTTCTCCTTCGGCCCCCCTCCGGACCGGCCCTACACCCTGTTCTGCGATCAGACCTTCGCGCAGCACATCACCTACTTTGATGAGCGGAAGCCGGACGGGCTGGAGGCTCCCACCATCGTCGAGGAGCGAAAGAACCTGAAGAACGCGTCTTTGATCATCGCTTTATTCCCGGACCTGGCGGGGAACCTGAGAGAGCAACATGGGAACAAGGTGAAATACTATGGCAATGTGGTCAACATCGACCGCGTGGAAGTGGACGGGGACGAGCTGCTGGCACGCAAGCGGAATGTGAACGAGATCGTTTTCATCGGTAATCGCAGGTATAAGGAGGGCTTGGAGCGGCTTGCGGAAGCGGTGGCGATCATGAATAAGGACCAACTGCCGGAAGTCACGGTGAACGTGATCGGGATGGACCGTGGAGACCTGCCTTCCGCACCACCCAATATGAAATTCCATGGTTATCTGGACAAGGGCGATCACCGCCAGAAGCAGGTCTATCTGGACATCCTGGAACGTTCGCGACTGTTCGTGAACCCGAACCCGAAGTGGGCCGCATTCTCCGCTTCCTGTGAAGCGCTATTCCTCTTTACACCGGTGGTGATCTTCCCATATCGCGAATTCGAACACACGTTCGGTGACACGAACAGGGTGGGCCTTGCACTTAACTCCGTGCGACCGGCGGACATTGCCGATGCGATCTCATCCCTCCTTCAAGACGATGAAGCGTGGAGCCGGAAGGCGAGGGCCGCGCATGAGGCCACGAAGCTGATGACCTGGACCAACTACGTCAACAGTTATCTGGCCGACCTGGGCATTGGTACGCCTGCTGGACAATGACGATCCCGCAGGCCTGGCGCTCAACCCAGCCGCTTGGTCACCTGTGCCTCCACTTGTGCCATCAGTTCATCCGGCTCCATGGTGCGCCACGGCATTTCATCCAGCTTGCCCCCGAATATGAGGTACTGGTCCAGGTCCGCGGCCTGTAGGTCCTCCCGCACGTGCGGCAAAAAGTTCACCAAGACGATCCAGCCGTCCGCGTCAGTGGCCTCCTCGAACCATTCGGCATAGTAGTCCTCCTCGCCGAGGTGGAAATTCAGTACGCTATCCCCGATCAGGATGAACTTGCTGATGCCCTCGGCCAACATCGGTTCGATCACGTCTCTTTTCAGGTACATGATGTCGTTGTGCAACAGGTCGTTCCACTCGCCGATGAATTCGATGATGACAAAGCCCTCATCGTAGTCCGCAAAGAGGACCTTCAAATACAGCGTGCTGCTTCCGAACGGGTCCCATTGCGGATGGATGGCGTGGTCGTAGATCGCATGGCTGAACTCGAATTCGCTGTGCTCCGTGCCGTGAAAGGGGGAACGAGGGTCCTCCTCCGCAGTGTACAAGTGGCGCCAATTGAAAAATGGTTCGATCGCGTGCATGCGTTACAAAGGTCTTGGCCCAGCGTGTTCCGGCAATGGAGTGCGGCAGGAAGAATGAACGATGGGGCCTGATAGGTGATCGTGATCAGTATGGTCCAGGCCTGGTTATGCCCCGGGCCGGATAAGAGAACTGGATCATATCGATCCTCGTCGCATTCCGCTGCGATTCTCCACTTCTGTGGAAAGATCCAGTCTCACTATCTTCCATTTTCCACGGCTTTTCTCACACTGCCGTGTGTTTTCAACAGGGCGTTCGCAGTATCATAATCCACGCCTAAGTCGTCCATCACCATGCGGGTGCCGCGGTCCACGAGCTTGTTGTTGCTCAGTTGCATGTCCACCATTCGGTTCCCCTTCACGCGCCCCAACTTGATCATCACGGTGGTGCTGATCATGTTGAGAATAAGCTTTTGCGCCGTGCCGCTTTTCATGCGGGTGCTGCCGGTGACGAATTCCGGGCCGACCACCGCGACGAGGGGATGGTCGCATACTTGTGTGACCGGGCTGTCCGGATTGCAGGTGATGCAGCCCGTGAGGACGCCCGCGGCCCGCGCGCTCTTCAATGCGCCTACAACGTAGGGCGTGCCGCCGCTGGCCGCGATGCCGATCACCGTGTCCTCCGTGCCGACCTCATGTTCCTGCAGGTCTTTCCAACCCTGTTCCGTGTCGTCCTCCGCGAATTCCACGGCCTTGCGGATGGCACTGTCCCCGCCAGCGATGAGGCCCACCACCATGCCGTGCGGTACGCCGAAGGTGGGCGGGCATTCGCTGGCGTCCACGATGCCGAGCCTGCCACTGGTGCCCGCACCGATGTAGAAGAGCCGTCCACCGAGCACCATGTGTTCCGCTATCGCGTCGATCAATGGCTCCATCGTTGGGATGCACTTCGCCACGGCAACCGCCACGGTGCGGTCCTCCGCATTGATGCTCCGCAGCAGGTCCGTGGTGGACATCTGTTCCAAGTGTTCGTAGCGGGAAGGAGATTCCGTGATGCGTGCCATGCGGACAGATTATACGCCGCGAAGTTGCGAAGCGATGCCCAGCCTTTCGGGGCCTTCCTCTATTTTTGGCGTTGGACGCCACCATGCTCATCGAAAGCCATCGGTCCGCAACCGTCCGAAACGGCCATGCCTGAAGGATCAAAGCGGCACCGCAGAAGGGAACACCAGCCAGGGTGGAAGGGCTTCCGCACGGACCTGCGTTCTTCATGGGGCCATCTCTTCCGCCGGTCCAGTACGGACCATAAACGCTTCGTGTTCCTCGTGCTGGCGATCGGTGTCATTCTCCGCATCCTCCGGCTGGACGGCCCGGTGACCTATGACGAGGCACTCACCTATGTGAACTATTCCAGCCGGTCGTTCGGCTTTCTGTTCAGTGATTATATGTACACCGGCAATCACATCCTGCACTCCGCCTTTGTGCGGATCTCCACCCTGATCTTCGGGGTCCATCTATGGTCGCTACGGCTTCCCGCCCTGATCGCTGGGATACTTGTAATGCCCCTGTTCTATGCATTCGTCCGGGCATTGTTCAATCGCCATATCGCGGTGATCGCGCTTTGCTTGTTGGCGGTCAGCGGGCCCTTGGTGGAATATTCAGCCTTGGCAAGAGGGTACGGTCTCACTTGGTTCTTCATGGTATGCTCGCTTCTGGCTGCGAGGCATTTCGTAAAGCACGAGAATTCCGTGAGCGTGGTCATGTTGGGCCTCTTTTGCGCGCTGGGCATGTGGGCGGCACCTGTCATGATCTATCCCGCATTGATGGTATTCATTTGGGCATTCTTCATGCTGGTGACCAATTATCAGAGTACCGTGCGGCGCCGTATCGCCAAGCTTGCCGGGTCGTTCCTTCTGTTCATCCTGCTGAGTCTCCTGTTCTATTCCCCGGTCATCATCAAACACAGCCTGGACCAGCTTATCCATCACCCTTCGCTCGACGACAACACCTGGGCGGCGTTTGTCAATACCCAGCAGGACCGGGCTTTCGACCTCTGGGCCTATTTCACCGGTACTGCGTCCACGGTCCTTGCTTTCTTAGGGGCGGTGGGTATCATCTATTCCGCCTACGCCAGCGTAAAATACCGCCTGCTGTTGTTCGCGATGATCATCGGGTCGGTGCCGTTGGTCATTATACAACACATGGTGGCCCCGCCGGCGGTCTGGTCGTTCTGTCTGTTCGTACTTCATCTGGGCACGGCCATCGGTGCGTTCTACCTCATGAAGCTCGTTCAGGACAAGTTGGCACCCCGATTCAACAAACCGCAACGCACATTGGTGGCTGGTCTGTTCATGCTCACCGTGTTCGGCTGGTTCGGGGTGCGTGGACAAGGTGATCCCGTGGAGCGGTTCCCGGAGGCGGGCGAGGCTGCGGAATGGATCAAAAAGGACACCAAGCCCGGGGACCGGGTATATGTGGCGCTCCCTTGGGATGCACCGGTGGAGTTCCACTTGGCGTGTGACCGTGGAGACCCTCAGGTATTTAAAGGCAAGCCTGTCGGCGTCGGAACGACCTATGTCCTGGTAGCTCCCGGGGCCGGGCAGACGCCGCTGGGTGTGATGAACGACGACGATCAGGGAAACACAGCCCATCCGGAACTGCGGATAGTGAAGAACTGGAAGCGGTTGGAACTCTATTCGGACCGTCCATAAGAGCGGCCTCTGCGAAGGTCGCCTGTGAAGGAAGTTCCCGATCTGTCGTTCATACGAAAAGATCCCGGACCTTTGCGGCCCTAAAATGACGGTGGCGGGCAAAACCGCTCCGCATCCAATACTCAGCGAACATGGCAGAAGAAGGACGTCAGATCATCTACAACATGGTGCAGGTCGGCAAGACGCTGCCCTCCGGAAAGACCACCCTCAAGGACATCCACCTCGGCTTTTACTACGGTGCCAAGATCGGCATCCTCGGCCTCAACGGATCCGGTAAGTCCACATTGATGCGGATCATCGCAGGCAAGGAGAAGGACTTTCAGGGCGACGTGCATGTGACACCCGGATACAGCATCGGTCACTTGGAGCAAGAGCCATTGCTGGATGAAAGCAAGACGGTGATCGACATCGTGCGCGAAGGTGTGCAGCCGATCATGGACCTGCTGAAGGAATATGAGGATGTGAACAACAAGTTCGCTGACCCTGAAGTGCTGGAGGATCCGGACAAGATGGAGAAACTCATCAACCGGCAAGGCGTGCTCCAGGATCAGATCGAGGCGCAGGGCGCATGGGAGATCGACCAGAAGTTGGACATCGCCATGGACGCGCTACGTTGTCCCGAGCCGGACGCCAAGATCAGCGTGCTCTCCGGTGGTGAACGGCGCCGCGTAGCGTTGTGCCGCCTACTGCTGCAAGCTCCGGACATCTTGCTGTTGGACGAACCCACCAACCACTTGGACGCCGAAAGCGTGGCTTGGCTGGAACACCACCTCTCCGAGTACAAAGGCACCGTGATCGCCATCACCCACGATCGTTATTTCCTTGATAACGTGGCGGGCTGGATCCTCGAACTGGACCGCGGCGAAGGCATTCCCTACAAGGGCAACTACACCAACTGGCTGGAGCAGAAGACTGCCCGCCTCACCCTGGAGGAAAAGAGCGAGAGCAAGCGCAACCGCATCCTGAAGCAGGAATTGGAATGGGTGCGCAGCAATGCCAAGGCGCGCCGCACCAAGAGCAAAGCCCGCTTGGAGAACTACGAAAAGATGCAGAGCGAGACCGTGAAGGAGAAGGAATCCAAGCTGGAGATCTTCATCCCCAACGGCCAACGCCTCGGCGACAAGGTGATCGAGTTCAATAAAGTCTCGAAGTCCTTTGGCGACCGTGTGCTTTTCGAGGACGTCAGCTTCACCCTGCCGCCTGCTGGCATTGTGGGCATCATCGGGCCCAACGGCGCGGGTAAGACCACGATGTTCCGCATGGTGATGGGTGAGGAGAAGGCCGATGCAGGCACTGTGACCCTCGGCGATACCGTGCAGCTTGCTTACGTGGACCAGAGCCACAAGGACCTTTCACCGGAGAAGACCGTGTGGGAGGTGCTGAGCAACAGTCAGGAGATGATGACCATCGGTGGCACCCTGGTGAACAGCCGCGCCTACCTCGCGCGTTTCAACTTCACCGGGCAGGACCAGAACAAAAAGGTCGGCGTGCTCTCTGGCGGTGAACGCAACCGCCTGCACTTGGCCATGACGCTGAAGAACGGCAGCAACGTGCTCCTTCTTGACGAACCGACCAACGATCTCGACGTGAACACGCTCCGGGCGCTGGAGGAAGGCATCCAGGACTACAGCGGCTGCGCGGTGATCATCAGCCACGACCGCTGGTTCCTAGATCGTGTTTGCACGCATATCCTCGCCTTTGAGGGTGATAGCAACGTGTACTGGTTCGAAGGCGGCTTCAGCGACTACGAGGAGAACTACAAGAAGCGGGTAGGGGACGTGGTGCCTAAGCGCTTGAAGTACCGGAAGCTGGTACGGGGGTGAGGGAGGTGATGTCGCGGTATCGCAGTGGAGTTCGCGGCATGGAACTGCGCCTAAAACGCAACTTTCAGAAACATTGATTCCATGAGTTTTCTAAAGTTCAACTTTAAAAAACTCATGGAATTCAATCTTAAAACCTGTTCTTGGGACTCATTTTTTTGAAGCGTAATGCTGTAGCGCTTCAAGCACCGGAAGTTGGTGCGTGGTGAGGCAGCCGCGAGGTCTGAAACCTTGATCTGCGGCAATCAGTTCTTTGGGTTAGTCTTCAACGCTAGGTAGGCCCGCGCATCCGCCCAGTTCCACTCCTTCCAAGAGTGATCAGGATAGCTGCCCACGAATTCCCGCACCCGTTGGTCGATGAGCGCCCGGTATTCCTCCGGTGTCATGTACAAGTTCCGCGAATAGCGTTCGGCACCTCCGATCAGTTCCGTGTTGTGTGCTGCGACCTTCTCCAATTCCTCCGGAGAACGGACCAAGTACGGCAATGCCTTGTCGGAAAGGCCGGCCATAAAATCGAGGTGTACGAAGGCCTGCTCGCGGTGGTCCATGTTGTAACGGGCGATGATGCCGTCCCAGTTGAACAGCGCCATCACCAAGGCCACGCCGTACACGGCCACGCCATTCGTGCGCAACAGGTAATGAGCCGTTCGGCCGCGGTGTACCTTGATCATCACCAGCACTAAGCCGATGCACAAGGCCAGCAAGAAGAAGGCGACACCGATGCGCTTGTAGGCCAAGGCGTAATAGTGGATGTACCAGTAGTTGCGCATGCCCACTGACAGCGCGAGCACCACGTTCTGCCCCAGCCATGCGTAGCTCAGCAGCTTCACCACGCGGTTGGGCCGATGGAAGTTCAGGTCGCCACGGAAGTAGTACAGCACGATGCCCGCACCGAATACGATCGACAAGAGAAGCAGGTAGGTGCCTTCGTGCACGAACTGCTTCAGGTATTGCCCATCGAACTCAAAGCCGGTCCAGACATATTTGATGTCGAGCACATTGGCGATCAGCAGCAGCACGTTCAGCCCGGCGAGGAGCATTGTGGCGGTCAGCCGTTCACTGCGCACTTTAGGGTCGGCGGCACCTTCCCCGGTTGACAGCAGTTGGTCCTTGCCACTTGCCGCCCAGCGCAGGAGTCCTTCGTTCCGTGTGGTCAACAGCACGAAACCGCTGATCACCAGACCGATGATGAAGCTGCCAAGAAGGGCGAAGTCGATATGGTCCAGGACCGCATAGGCCTTGACCATGAACTGGTCGAAGTGCGGGTTAGAGGCGCGGTACATGGCGATGAACAGCAGCAGCACCAAGGGGACCAATGTAACGGACAGGACACTACGCGGAGTGATCCGCGGCCCTTGTGCTGGGCGCAGCGGGAAAGGGATGGTGTGGAGGAACGCCGACGGCACGGCGATAAGGTGCGCGACCGCCAGCACTGCGGACCGGTGCAAGGCGTTCAACTCGGGGGCCAGAAGTGCGCCGATGGCCAAGACTGCGGAGATCACATTCAGCACCACGGCCAACAAGGACCCGTGGACCAACACCATCGCAGCGGTGATCAACACGCCGCCTAACGCCAACCGGGCCAATGGTGGATATCGTGCCGGGCGTGTGGCCCAAAGTGCCGTGGCGATGATCAGTTCGAAGAGGAGCAGGTTGATCCCTGTGCCGGTCCCGTGAAAAAGGAATACGTAGAGCCCGGCCAGCAGTAGGCACAAGAGGAACAACGTGGTGGAATGCCGCATGCATGGAGGTTTCCGGATCAACGCGGTTTTCTGCGAGATCCGTATCCGACGGGAAAAGCATCTTTCATATTGAAGTTCAGGAGACCGGAGGGGATGATCCCGCGAAGCATTTCAATTGAGCGAGGACATGTTTTCCGGATCTGAATGAGCCTCTCCGGTCCCCTCGCCCTACCTTCGCGGCCTAAACCAAGAACCATGGCACAGAAACCACGGGCACAAGCCATCCGAAAGCGCAAGGCAACCCTCAAGCTCGCGCGGCTGAAGGAAGGGGCCTCCGAGACCAAAACGACCAAGCCGGCAAGCAAAACAGCCACCGCAAAGAAATAGAGGGCCGCATAGGCCATAAATGACGGAGGCGGGAAGTGAACTTCCCGCCTCCGTATTCGTTTCCGGGCTTGCGATGGCCTACTTCAGTAAGGTCACATGCCCCATCAGCTCACGCTTGGCCTCTGTGCGGGCGACCTCGAAACGGATCCGGTAGACGTAAACTCCGGACGCCAGCACCTTGCCGCCATTCTTGTAACTGCCCAGCCATGCTTCGTAGGGATCTTCGGTGCTGAATACCAGTTGCCCCCAACGATCGTAGATCAACATCTCGAAATCCGTGATCGCAGGTCCGTTGGAACTCATGAGGAAGCCATCATTGCTCCCGTCCCCGTTGGGGGTGAAGGCATTGGGAATATAGGGTTCCAACACGTCCTCGATCGTCACATCGTAGCAGATCGTGTCGGGGCATTCATTGTAGTTGAAGGCGGTGAGGCACACGGGATAAATGCCGGGCACTTTGTTCGTGAACAGGAAGGAGGTGTCCGGAAGGGTACTGTAGGCGAACCCGGCAATGTCCCAGTGGTAACTCTCGGAACCGGTACTGGTGTTATGAAAATAGATCGTGGGCGCTTCCACGGTCGCAGGGATCGGCCCCCAGATGAAATTGGCCGTAACCGGGGGCGGGCCTGTAACAACAGTGGGCCGCGCACCTACACAACCCGCAACGTTTCGGATCACGGCGTGATACAGCCCTTCGCAGGTGTTCGTCAGCAGGGATGAACCGCTCCATGTGTTGCCGTCATCGAAACTGTATGCCACGGCTTCCGGATCGTAGACCTCCACTTGGCCATCGCAATCACCGGAGCAGGTCACCGGCCGGCTGACCAGTGAATCGATCTCCAGCAACACCGGTTGAAGGATCACGAGGCTGTCAATGGCGGTGCAGCCATTGTCATCGGTCACCAGCAGGTCGTAGGTGCCGAAGCACAGTCCACTGACGCTGTCCGGGGAAGCACCCACGTTGCCGGCGGACCAGGCGTAGGTGAAGTCGTCCACGGTGTTGCCGCCGGTCACGTTGACCCGTGCGTTGCCGTCACAGTAGGAATAGCATGTGGCATCGGTGGTGCTGAAGGTCAGGTCGATGGCATCCGTGAATGTCATGTCAACACTGTCAATGGTGTTGCAGTACGCGCCATCGTCCTCGATCCAGTAGAAGCGATGGGTGCCACCTTGGCCGGGTGGCATGGTCACGGTGGTCTGAGGGTCCGAGGCATCGGCGAACAAGGCGCCTGCGGGGCCGCTCCACACGCCAACACCGGTATTCCCGGGCGTAGCATCGAGACTGATGGTCAAGTCGCAGGAATAGGTCGGCAACCCGGCGTCAGGCACCCCGCAACAGGTGGGGTCCGTGTCAGGGATCACCGTGATGTCCAACTGGGCGGTAGCGATACAGAGGGCCGGGCTGATCACCGTGTAGGTGTAGGAGTATATGCCGGGGGTGGCGGTCGCAGGCGTGAAGTTGTCGGCTTGCACAGTACCGGCCACGTCCGTCCATGTACCGCCGATCTGCGGGGTTCCGCCAAGAGAGTCGGTCATGACGAAGATCGGCGAGGAGGGACAAATGGTGATGGCGGCATCCTCACCGGGATCCAGGGAAGGTGGCGGGGTTACCAGCACACTGTCCATTAC
>Ga0154020_10005666_pt1 | contig 14696 bp, 14 predicted proteins | sample Klosneuvirus_201_FD_109709 | JGI IMG/M metagenome (GOLD analysis project Ga0154020, IMG submission 109709) | Active sludge microbial communities from wastewater, Klosterneuburg, Austria - Klosneuvirus_20160825_MG | ecosystem: Engineered > WWTP > Aerobic digester > Activated sludge | place...
GAGGGCGGCGAGTGCGCCGCTGTCGCTGTGCGGGGTACGCGCGGCAATGTTGGCGACACGAACATCGAGTGCGCGCCGATAGAGCTCGGCCGTTTGTGTCGGCGTCATGTTGCTGATCGCCCCGGCCAGCGCGTGCGCAAACTCCGACACGGAGGCAAACCGATCGCGTGGTTCAGGCGCGAGCGCCTTGTCGAAGATTTCCTGCAGCGACTCCGGCCACGTGACATCTTCCTTGGCACTCTGGAGTGACTGCGGGCGACTGGTGAGCCGCGCAATCAGGGATTCCTTCGACGACTCGGCAGGAAACGCCAACTTGCCGGTGAGTGCGCAGAACGCGACCAGCGCGAGCGCATACTGGTCGCTGCGCGCGTCGAGGGATTCGCCCGCCAGTTGTTCGGGCGACATGTATTGCGGCGTGCCAACGGCGAACCCGGTGCGCGTCACACGTTCGTCGTTGCCGTCCATCGTGCGTGCGATGCCGAAGTCGACCAACTTCACCATGTAGGTGCCGTCGGGCCGCTTGCCCAACATGATGTTGTCCGGCTTGATGTCGCGGTGCAGCATGTTCATGTCATGCGCGGCCTGCAAGGCATCGGCCGACTGTCCCAGAATGTCGGCCGCAACGTCGGGGTGCAGCAGGCCCTCGCGGGCGAGGGTATCGGCCAGCGATTCGCCGTCCACGTACTCCATCGCGAGGTACACCACCCCGTCGGGCGTCTCGCCGAAATCGAAGATGGCCGCAATGTTCGGGTGCGAGAGCTGACTGGCGTTCTCCGCCTCGCGCGTGAATCGCCGGAGTGCTTCGACTTCACCGACGAGTGACGGGCGCATGATCTTGATCGCGCTCTTGCGCTTCATCCGCACGTGCTCGGCCAGATATACCTGACCCATCCCCCCTTCACCGATGCGCGACACGATCCGATAGCGCTCGGCGACCACGGTGCCGATCACATCGCCCGTCTGTCCGCCACGCACCAGTCGCGTGCCGTCTTTGGCGCAGAATGCGACGTCGTCGTCGTAAGGGTCCCCGCACCGGGGGCAGATCTTTGTCAGGGACACGCGTTGCGTGAGAAGTGGCGAAAGGGGGCGTGAACCGTATGGAACCCGTACGTAAAGTAGTGCAAAAGCCGTTACGTTGGAGGATGACTCGACACAGGGAAGATCGTACCGAACGGGCGCGTTGGCGCGGCCGCGCCATACTCGGCGGGCTTCGCACGGCGCTGGTGCTGCTCTCCGTGGTCCCGGCGTCGTTGTTGGGTGCGCAGGGAACACCGCCCGTCACATGGGCGCGCGCCGGTGTCCAGGGCGATTTTGTGGTACGGGACTACCGGTTTCGGTCGGGCGAGGTCCTCCCCTCGCTCGCCCTGCATTACACCACGTTGGGCACCGCACGAAAAGATGCGCGCGGGGTCGTGCGCAATGCCGTCATGATTCTGCATGGGACCGGCGGCGCCGGCCGCAGTTTCCTGAGCGGGGCGTACGCCGGTCAGTTGTTTGGTCCGGGACAACTCCTCGATACGGCGAAGTATTTCATCGTGTTGCCCGACGGCATCGGGCACGGCGGATCGAGCAAGCCGAGCAACGGCCTGCGCGCGAGGTTCCCGAAGTACACGTACAACGACATGGTCGACGCGCAGTATCGGTTGCTGACCCAGCATCTGGGGATCAATCATCTGCGCCTGATCATGGGGACGTCGATGGGGTGCATGCACGGTTGGGTGTGGGGCGCGACCTATCCCGACTTCATGGACGGGCTGGCACCGTTTGCGTGCGTTCCGGCGCCGATTGCCGGTCGTAACCGCATGATCCGCATGATGGCCATGGATGCCATCCGCGATGATCCAGCATGGAACAACGGCAACTACACCGCCCAGCCACCTGGGCTCAGGACGGCGCAGATGATGCTGTTCATCATGTCGAGCGCGCCGCTCGTGCAGCAGCGGCAGGCGCCGACGCGTGATGCCGCCGACAGTGTGATCCGCGCGTACCTGGCCGCCCGCATGCAGTCCACGGACGCCAACGATTTCCTCTATCAGTTCGACGCATCGCGCGACTACGATCCCTCTGGCGCACTGGGTCGCATCACGGCCCCGGCGTTGTACATCAATTCGGCTGATGACCAGGTCAACCCGCCGGAACTCAAACTGGCGGAGATGTACGCTCGCACCATGCCCAAAACCACCTTCATTCTGTTGCCCATCTCCGACCAGACTCGAGGACACGGCACCCATTCGCTGCCCGCGGTGTGGGGCGGATACCTGCGCGACTTTCTCGCCACGCTGCCGGAACGATGACCTTCATTCGGCCGGGGCTCTGGCGGCTGCTGCGACGCGCCTTACTGCTCAAGTGTCCGCACTGCGGTGGTGGCGGCATTTTCGAGTCGTTCTTCAAGCTGAAGGCGCACTGTCCCACCTGTGGGTTGCGCCTGGAACGTGGCGAGGGGGACTACTTCGTCGGGGCGTATCTGTTCAACCTCATCGCGGTTGAGCTGATCCTGTTCTTCTGCGTGTGCGGGTTTGTGTACGTGACGTGGCCCGATCCGCCCTGGACGGTCATCACCTACGTGACGGCCACGCTGATGCTGTCGGGGTGCATGTTGTGCTACCCGTTCTCCAAGACCACGTGGCTGGCGGTGGATATCGCCATCCGGCCGTTGTCGCCTGAAGAGCTCAACTGGCACCTAACGGGCGGCGATGTGGGTGACCGTGAGTTGCCGCACCTGTAGCCGCTGCATGCCGGGCACAACCTCACCGCGTGTGACACGGTAGTCCGTGCGGGCGCGGATCGCGCGCATCCGCGCGCTGGCAACGTTCGAACTCCGGCAGCAGGCCCGTGAGCCACTCACGACGCTGTACGCGCTCGTGTTTCTGTTGTTGATGATCGGCTTTGCCAGTTCGAGCGCCGTTGAGCTGGTGCGCGACCGCGGTGCCGTGCCCAAAGACAGCGCGTGGACCTTGTGGTTGGCGTTCGGCGGGCTAACCGCCTTTGGTCAGGTCATCACCACCATGGTGGTGGTGACGGCCGTGTTGCGCGATGATGCGCTGCGTTTCACACCGGTGTTGGCCACCACCACCACCACGGCCCGCGAATGGCTCCTGGCGCGACTGGTGGCTGCGGCCAGCGTGTTGTCGCTGGTCTTCGCGGCGCTGCCCGTGGGCGCCGTCGCGGGATTCTGGCTTGCCGGCGACACGCCACTGCTTCCACTCGCCGCGCGTGTGGCGACCCCATATCTCGTGCTCACGCTGCCCAGTATGCTCGTGGTGGCGTCGGTGGTCGGCGTGACGGCCGCGCTCACGCGGCGTGTGACGATGGCGTTGGCCGCGTCACTGGTGCTGGTGGGATGTTGGCAAACGGGAATGACACTCGGTGCCCGCGCGCAGACCCGCGTCATCGGCGCTCTGCTCGATCCGTTCGGCAATGCGCCGGTGCTCGCGCGTTCGGCCGACTGGACAGCAATCGAGCGCAGCGTCGCCGTCATGCCGGTGGACGGCCTTCTGTCGGCCAATCGCGTCCTCTGGCTGGGTCTCGCCGCCATCGCGCTGTTGGTGGGACTCTGGTGGGTGCACTGGGGCACGGCGTCGGCGGGCGACACCACCGCGTCGCCACGCGTGCCCGTGCGCCGCAGGACGTCCCCGGGTACGATTGCCGCGTTTACCTCGCAATGGATCTCGCGGGATGGCGGGTGGCGCATTGTGTTGCTGTTGGCCGTGGCCAACGTGATGCTCAACGTGGTGGTGAACGCGACTGACACGCTGCCCGCGTTTCTCGACAGCGTTCGCACACACGCCCGCGTCTTCCTGATTCTGCTCGCGACGGTCTATGCGGGCGAAATCGTGTGGCGCGATCGCGACGTGCGCGTGCACGAACTCATCGATGCGACGGCGGTGCGTACGGCCACGTTGGCGCGCGGCCGCGTGATCGGGTTGCTGCGCGTGCAGAGCGTGGCGGCGGGCACGCTGGCGGGCGTCGCGCTGGTGGCCAGCCTCGTGTTCGAACGATCGCTGCCGCGTGTCCCGTGGTTCGAGTGGATGACCATCTGGGCGGCGTGGGCCGCCTTCCATCTCTGGCTGCCGTTTCTGGGGTGGGGCGTGTTGTCCGTGGCGGCGCACGTGGTCGTTGGGCACAAGGTGGCGGCGCACCTGCTGTTGATCACCGGATGGGTGGTCGCGGTGATGCTCGATGCCGGTGGCGCGAGCGTATTCTGGTACCGATATGCAGAACCCGCGCCCCTGATGCAGGGGCGCGGGCTTGCATGGACCGCCTTGCTGTGGCGCGGCGGGTATTGGTTGTCGATTGCCGCTCTGCTGGTGCTGCTGATCGAACGACGGTGGCCGCGAGGCCTTACTTCTCGGCGATGATCAGGTAACGCGAGCTGGCCCAGAATTTCGCCGGATCGACGATGCGAATCGATTCGCCGCGGAACGAGCCGTCCTTTTCCTTCTTGGCCACTTCGATGAGGCCGACATCATGACGCGAGATGATCCGATACGGGCGGTCTGCTCGCGGCAGGGCAATCGTCAGCGTCTGTCGACGATCGCCCATCGTGAAGCGCTGTTCGTCGAGTGCGCGCGCCGGGACGAGGGTTTTGCCCAACTTCACAATCAAGAGTCCGCGTGAACCGCCCTCTTCCGTGACCAGCCCATCGGCGAGCAACTGTCGACGTGAGCCGACGACGTAGAACACCTTGTTCTCGCGCACGTCCATGGCTTTCACCGTGTCCGTCAGCGTCGCTTTCTCGGCCGTCAACTGCGCATTCTGTGAGCGCAGCAGCTTCACTTCTTCCTGAAACGCGGTGATCTCCTTTTCGCGATTGGCGAGCCGCGTGTTCAGGTCGGCAAGCAATGTCGCGGTGGCCGACGAGTCCGCTCGCATGGTCTTGAGCGTGTCGATCATCGCGCGCACCTGTGCCTGGCGCGCAGCCAAGCGCTGGCGCATCTGCGTGAGGCGATCGAGAATATCCTTCTTGGCGTCGGCGGCTTCGGTCTTACCCGATTCGTCGCTCTTGTTCACCGTGACACGCGAGGTGAGCCCGCGAACCTGGCGAAGCTCGGCGTCAACCTGATCGGCGAACTTGGTGGCTTCCACCACCTGGTTGAGCGCGCGATCCTTGTCGGCCGAAGCCGACTGCATGACGCTCTGCAGCGAATCGCGCTGCGCGTTGGTGCTGGCCAGCTCGGCGGCGAGTGAATCGGCGCGGGCCTTCGACGCGGTGTCCGTGCAGGCGCCAAGACCGGCGCCAATCACGATCAAGGCGGCTGCGGTCAGGGCACGGGTACGAAGTTGGGAAACAGGCATGGAATTGTCGGAGTGGGGGAACGAACGTGCTGAACGTACCGGTCTCGACTACTGCATGAAAGTGACCCGCGTCACGTACAGGGAATTTCGGGCGCTCATTCGTCACTATTGGGCGGCACTCTTCGCACTCATGCTTATTGTTGAGCTTGCTTCGTGCCACCGGCGCGGAGTGTCCCCGGCAGGGTCTGGCGTGGCGGACAGTCTGGGCATCAGCCTCCCGCGCGCGATGCCCGGTGCTCAAGCCTTGACGCAGCCGCCGCTCGAATCGGTATGGCTACGCCTACCGCCGGAAACGGCAGACGTTCCCTCTCTGATTCGCAAAGCGCTGTTCAACGCCGGCCTGCAGGCCACGGCTGACAATCGGCGGGAGCAGTGGGTCCGGGCGTCGCTGGGCGGCCTATGGGAGGATCCGTACCGCTATCGGCAGTGGTACGTGGTGGTGACCTATGCGTCTGACGGTGGCCAGTCCGGTGTCACGCTCGTGGTGCGTGGCATCGAGCAGCTGACCACCTACATGACACCGGCAGGACGAGCATCATCGACGGGACCGCGGTCGTCCGGGTTTACGTCGCGTCGGGCGGTGAGCGACGCCATGAGCGGCGAATCCCGATCGGCATGGTTGCATCTGGAGCGGCTCGCCCTGGCGCTCACCGATCAAGGTGCGGAGCTCCTGACCGACTTCAGCGGTCGTCGCCGCATCAACGTGGCGCCGAACTAGCCGCCAATTCGCGCCCATAGCGGTCAGCGCCGAATTCGTTCCGCCGCTGCGCCTGATGCGCCTACATCCACGAGCGTGAGCGATACAGCAGGCGCGCGGCGGTCTCGTACAGCACGTCCTGAAAGGCCAGCCGGCGATTGGCCGCGCGATCGAGCCAGCGCAGCGAATAGTCGCGAGACTCCGCCGGACGACATTCCACCAGCAGCCCGGCCACCTCGACGGCGCGACAGGCGCGCGCCGAGTGCATGGGCGAGGTCACCACGATCACACGTTTCCACCCGTGCGTCCGCGCGAGCGCGGCAAACGCGAGCGCTTCATCGCGCGTGCTGTGCACGTTGTACACGAAGCGCACGGTAGCGAGCGGCGCCATGCGTTGCACCAGCGCACGTTGATCCGCTTCGGAGGTGACTGGCGGCGATTGATCGTCACGCGACACCACCGAGAGCGCGAGCTCGGGAACGTTCCGCTGCTGCACCAGCGGCATCGCGGTGAGCAAGCGATCGAGCGCTTGCCCGGTCATCCGCCCATCGTCCGTGATCGATCCTGACAACACGGCGATGGCATCGACCGGTGCGGCGCTGGCGACGTCGGCGCGGACGAAGGGCGCGATGAGTGGCCGAACGATCGGCGTGAACGTCACCAGTGAGAGCGTGACGGTCAACACGCCAGCGACGGCCCAGAGCAGTGCCCCAGCACCAGTGGACGCGAGCAGCAGTCCGCCGAGCAAGGCGCCGAGTTGCGCGCCCCAGTTGGACAGTCCGGCCGCCTGCCAGAGGCCGAGGGCATCACCCAGCAAGTAGATCGCCGTTCCGACCACGGCACCCACGGCGTTGGTCAGCGTGTGTGAGGCGCGCACTCCGACATCGGCGCCGCGTCCACGCAGCAGGATGTCCCGACCTATCACCACGTTGTGCGAGACCCGCGCCTCAGCGCAGGGTATCGGCGATGGCGAGAAGACTGTCGCGGAAACTGTCGCGCGTTCCGTCGACGAGGCGGCGAACGCCTTTCCACTGACGAATCAGCGGCGAGCGCGAGGTCAGCGAGGTCTCAATGACGCGGCGTTTGGAGGTGCTGGCGTGCACCATGCGTCCTTCGCCAACGTAAATCCCAATGTGCGAAATCGTTTTGCCGCGTCCGAACGTCAGCAGATCACCCGGCTTGAGCGCGGCAAGATCCTTGGGAATTTCCTGACCCACTGTCGCCTGCTGACGCGCCGTACGTGGCAGAATCACGTCGAGCGCACTCATCACCACCTTCACAAGTCCGCTGCAATCGAGTGCACGATTCGGACTGGTGCCACCGAGCTTGTAGCGCGTCCCGATCTGTCCGCGCGCCTTGGAGACAATGCTGTCACGAAGTGCCGAGGCCGACGCACTGAACGCGGCGAACGGCTTCTTGGACTCGCTGGCCAGCACCGTCTGCGCGTCGCTCCGTGTCGCGCCTGCGGCAAGCGCAGTAGCGAGACACAGCGTCACGAGCAGATGGCGGCGAAAGGCCATGCGACGGGTCGGGTCAGGATGGATGGCGAGAGCCACTCGAAAGGAGTAGCTCGTAAGCACAAGAAACTATTCCTCAGACGACGCAGCCGCTACCGTCGCCATCACACTCCCGGCCAACAATCGTCAAATCGGGGGCGGTAGGAGCAGCTTTGTGATGCCATCGGCCACCAGGACGGCCTGTTAGCGGATCGCGAGCGCCTTGTGGGTCTGAAACGAGAGCCGCCACCGCGGATGCGCCAGACAGTAGGCCACGGCGGCGCGGGTGTTTTCGGCCGCCTGCGGACCGTCCATGGGCTGCAGCAGAAAATGCCGGAACGCCATCCCTTCAAAACGGGGCGGCATGGCCTGCGGCTGCGGGAAGACCAGTTTCAGTTCGTCCCCACTGGTGAGGAAAAGCGGGGCGTCTGACTTCGGACTGACGCAGATCCAATCCAACCCCGCCGGTGCGGGTTGGGTGCCATTGGTCTCGACCGCGATTTCGAACCCGGACGCATGGAGTGCCGTGATCGCCGCGTCATCGAGCTGCAGCAATGGCTCACCGCCGGTGCACACGATAAAGGGTCGTGCGTCGGGTGACGCGTCCAACGGCCATCGGCTCTTGGCAAAGGCCGCCAAGGCGTCCGCGGTGGCAAACCGGCCGCCATCGGGTCCAACGCCCACGAAATCGGTGTCGCAAAAGGTGCAGACCGCCGTCGCGCGGTCCGCCTCGCGACCGGTCCACAGGTTGCATCCGGAGAAGCGCAGAAACACCGCAGGGCGTCCCGCGTGTATGCCTTCACCCTGGAGCGTATAAAAGCACTCCTTGACCGTGTACGTCATGAGGACGCGTGGTGCGCAGAGACGCGGTCAGCGATCGGCATACACAATCGGATCGATGAGACCGTTGGCGGCGAATCCTTTCAGCCGAAGTTGGCACGCATCACAGTGCCCGCACGAGGTGCCATCGGGTGCCGGATCGTAACAGCTGGTGGTGACGGAATAGTCGACCCCCAGCGAGATGCCCAAGGCGACGATCTCCGCCTTGCTCAGCTGCTGCAACGGCGCGTGAATGGTCAATCGCTGGGTGCCCTCCACTCCGGCTCTGGTGGCGAGATTCGCCATCGTGGTAAACGCCGAGATGTACTCGGGCCGACAGTCGGGATAGCCCGAGTAGTCGAGCGCATTCACGCCGATGAAGATCGCGTCGGCACCCAGAACCTCGGCCCACGCGAGCGCAAACGACAGGAAAATCGTATTGCGGGCCGGCACATACGTGACGGGAATTTCGTGCGAGTCGATGTCCACATCGCGATCCTTGGGCACCGCCAGGTCGCTGGTGAGCGCCGAGCCGCCCCACTGGCGCAGGTCGATATCGACCACGACATGCTGCGCGACGCCCTGTGCCGCTGCCACGCGACGTGCGGCCTCGATCTCGACCGAGTGTCGCTGGCCGTATCGAAACGTCATCGCATGCGGCGTATACCCCTCGCGTTTCGCCACCGCGAGGACCGTGGTGGAGTCGAGGCCGCCGGAGAGGAGCACCACGGCGGGGCGTGCAGCGGGCGCCGCGGCTGAAGAGCCGGCGGACGGACGTGTGGGATCGGGCGCAACCATATGCCAAACATAGTGGGGCGTGCCGTGCCGTTGCGTGGCCACCCCGGACCAGGCCCGGAACGCGCCTCGGCTGAGACGTTGCTGAGGCGTTGATGGGCGTGCGCCCGTGTGCGAGTTTGCACGCGGCAGTGCCGTGCGCCCATCCGGTCGCCGACGGCCATCCCTACGCACGGTCCCGCACATGCATTGGCTGTCCGATCCGAACGCCTGGATATCGCTCCTGACGTTGACGGTGCTCGAAATTGTTCTCGGCATCGACAACATCATCTTCATCTCGATTCTCAGCAGCAAGCTGCCGGTCGCGCAACAGCCGCGCGCGCGATCGCTCGGACTGGCCGGCGCGTTCGTCACGCGCGTGTTGCTGCTGCTGTCCATCACCTGGGTGATGCGGTTGACCGAACCGCTGTTTACGCTGGTGGGACGCGCGTTGTCCGGCCGTGACCTGATTCTCTTGATCGGTGGCCTGTTTCTGATCGGCAAGGCGACGACGGAGATTCACCACAAGCTTGAAGGGCCCGAGGACGAGGCGACGTCAGGCAAGCCGGGCCGTTCGCTGTTCGCCACGGTCTTGCAGATCACGATTGTCGACATCGTCTTTTCACTCGACTCGGTGATCACCGCCGTCGGTATGGCGAGTGAAGTGTCGATCATGATCGGCGCCAACCTCATTGCGCTGGCCATCATGTTGTTCGCGGCGGGACCGATCAGTGCGTTCGTGGATAAACACCCGACCATCAAGATGCTCGCGCTCGCCTTTCTCGTGCTGATCGGCACGAATCTGGTGGCGGAAGGGTTGGGGCAACACATCTCCAAGGGCTACACGTACATGGCGATGGCGTTCTCGATCGTTGTCGAGATGTTGAATATCCGGGCGCGTGCCAAGCAGGATGCCGTCAAGTTGCGTGGACCGCACATGCCCGACGAACCGGATCGCTGAGCCACTCACGAGTCCAGGAGACATCGACATGGATGGCCACGCGTTGCACCTGATGGTCAATCACTTTCCGATCATCCTCGCCCTGCTGGGCGCGGCCGCGGCAGTCGTGGCGTTCATCACCCGCAAACGAGCGGTGCTGTTGTACACGGTAGCAACACTGACACTTGCCGGCGCCTCGTCCTATCCGGCGCTGTGGAGCGGCGAGGAAGCGGAAGAGGCCATCGAAGAACGGTGGTATGTGAATCGCGATCAGATTCACGAACACGAGGAATCGGCCGAAATCGCCAACTGGATTCTGCTGGCGACGGGTGTCGTCTCAGCCGCTGGCTGGTGGCGTCTTGCGCGCGCCGGGCGCGATGCACAGCCCGGAATGGCGCTGCTCTCGGCCGTACTGGTGCTGAGCGTCGCGAGCGCAACCGCCATGGCCTGGACGAGCTGGCAAGGTGGGTTCATCGCGATCAAGAACCCCACACTGGTGACGAGTCCGGCACCGGCCGGGCGAGTGGCTGCGCCAACCGACGGCGTGAACGGCGCGGTCATGGATTCCGCGATGACAATGGATTCGTCGATGGATCACGCGAAACACTGAGGCGAATGGCGTGCCCGCCTCCTACGTTGGCACGATTGCCAATCGAAACACCTGCGGATTTCCACCGCGTTCATCTCGCTGATCGTGGGTGTGCACCCGGACGAGTGTGGCGCAACGCGGATTGATGGGCTGGTTCGGCATTCGAGGGATCGGCAGCCTGTACTACGTGAGCTACGCGCTGAATCACGGCGTAAGCGGTTTGCTCGCAGAAACACTGGTGCAGATCGTGGTGACCGTGGTCGCGACCAGCATCGTCCTGCACGGGCTGTCGGTGACGCCGATCCTCGCGCGGTATGAACGCACGCTTCCGCGAGCGCCCGTGTTTGCCGCGTAGGGTGGCGGATCCTCGTTGGTGTCAGAGGGTAGCGCCTTGGTCGGGCCGTTTGCGTCACCGGCGCCTGGCCCCCCGACCCCGCAACTTCTGACTGGGATCGGGTCCCGCGATTAGCTTGAGATGCGATCGCGATTTGACGATTTCTCCGGAGCGAGTCGGTGCAGATTATTCGAAGGATCCGCCGTGTGCAGGTCACCACGGTCGCGCTGATTGTGTCGGCGCTCTGCGGCGTGGCCACCACGGCGCCGTTGACGGCACAGGGGGCGCCGCCGCGGGATTCGGCGCCGCGACCAGCGGCCACACCCGATCCACTGCGCGGCGAGCGCGAAAAGCTGAGCGCCGTGGGCGCACAGGCGCGCAACCAGCAGGATCAGTTCGAGCGCAATCATCGCTCTGGGCTGCGCTTTTACAACGGCGGCGCTGATGCCAAGTGCGACGTCGATTTCGGTGGCAACCTGTGCTACTGGAACAACAACGACGACGTCCCACCACCGGATGAGCGTAACGACGCCAAACTCGAACGTCTCGAGTTGCTGCAGGTGCTCAAAAAGGCGCAGGAGGCCGACCCCGCCGATGATTGGGTGAGCGGCATGCGGGTGCGGTATGCGCTGGAAGCCGCACAACTGGATACGGCCGCGATGGCTGCCGCCGCGTGCAGCGGCACCGCGTGGTGGTGCGCGGCGCTGCAGGGCATCGCCGCCCATATCGCCAATCGACACGACGCCTCGTCTCGCGCCTTTGCGCGCGCGCTCAGCCTGATGCCCGCCGAGCAGCGCTGCGAATGGACTGATCTGTCGCTCTGGCTCGAGCCAACCGCGCACGCCAAGTACAAGGCGATTCCGTGTGCGGGCCGCGATGCAGAGAACGCGCGCATCTTCCGGCTCGCGCAACCGCTCTGGATGCTGTCGGCCGGCGACATCAGCAACGAACTGTACTCACGTTGGACGATCTCGCGGGTGCATTCACTGGGGCGCATTCCGTACGACATGAACTTTGGTCGCAACATCCTGGAATCACAGGTACGCTATGGTTGGCCAGAGGCGTGGTCGGTGCAGAATGGAGGGGTGGCCGACCCGCGACCGCCGAGTGTGATCGGACACGAGCCCACGCCGAGCTACGATTTCATGCCGAATCAGTCGGTCATCGACAATCCGCTCTCCGCGACCGACGCCGACTGGAATCTCCGCGATCCCAAGGCGCGCATGCGCTACAGCCCGCGATACGGTGTCGGATACCGTCCACTGCCACATCAGATCGCGCGATTCCGTCGGGGTGACTCGACGTTGGTCGCTGGCGGTTATCGCATGGTGCGCGAACTGGAGATGGGGCGCGCTCCGTACACGGCAGCGCTCACCTTTGATGCACTCAACGGCGCGCCGCCGCGGCAGATCATCAAGGACAGCGCGACCGCCGCGGGGGCACTGCTGCTTCCCATGGGCGCCACGCCGATGCTGGCCAGTCTCGAAGTGCTGGCGCCGGCAAGCCGACGTGCGGCGCGGGTTCGTACCACCGTGCAGCCGCTGCCGGCAGGCGCTCGTCTCTCCGACTATCTGGTGCTCGTGCGCGGCGATCCCTCAGCCACGCCGTCACTCGAGCGCAGCGCCGCCACGGCGTACGGTTCGCTCGAGATCGAAGGCGGGACCGCCGTCGGCCTCTACTGGGAGGTCTATCGTCCGGCCAATACCACCACGCCGCTCTCCACCTCGATTCGCGCCACCCGCATCGGTGCGAGCTTCTTTCAGAAGCTTGGCTCGTCGATCGGTCTGTCCAAGGCCATCACGCCAGTCTCCATCCGGTTCGCCGACAACGGTCGCCCAGACGGCGGTTTCGGCCGGAGCCTCACCATCAATTTCCCGCAGGTGCCCGATGGTGAGTATCAACTGACGCTGATCGTTGCGGGTGGCGGTCAGACGGACAGCACCACACAGCGCATCCGCGTACGAAACGGACGGTAGGTCTGCTCGAACGTGGCGGCGTGCGACGCGGCTGAACGAAAAAGAGCCGAGCATCCTTGCTCGGCTCTTGTGTTGTATGCCTGTGCCAACCCTGCAAAGGCTGTGCGTCTTAGCGGGCGCCTTTGACCACGATCATGCCCACCGGCGACCCGTAGTCGTCATTGCCGATTGGCAGATTGGGCGGGGCAATCCATTTGCCACCGTCGGTGCGCACGGTAATACGATGAACGCCCGGGGCGAGCTTGAGTTCGGCGCGCCATTTGCCATTGCGATTGCGCGTCATCTGCGTGACGGTCCACTGCGTGGCATCGCCCATCAGTTCCACGCGCTCAGCCTTGGGTGCGTCGATGAGCAACAGCACCCGCAGCGTGTCGCGATCGTCCGGCGCGAGCACCGCTGAATCAACGGCGGCAAACGTCGACGTCACGTTCAGCGAATCCACCGAGCCGATGGTGCGGGTTTCGAAGCCAAGGATGCCGCTGGGCGTGTCATCGCCACGCCCGAAGAAGGGCAAGCGAGAGAGCCGCACGCCAAGTGCAATGACTGGGGCGAACGACCGATTGCGTCCGGCGCCCAGATCGTCGCGCAGTGCCGTCGATCCTACGGTGGCCGAATTCGTCGAGGCGGCGCCGACCACCGACAACCAAGCCGTGACCGGCTGCACCACCGCGAGTGACGCGACTGCGGGTGCAACACGCGCCTTGGGGGCGAGCGCGTCGCTGGTGATCCAACTCGCGATCGGAGAGGTGACCGACACGAGCCACGTGGTCGGGCCCGTGTTGAATCCCATCGAGGCGACGCCCGATGCGATGTCACGACGCTGGAGCGACCGGGTGACACGTGTCGAGGCGGTCTGTCCGGCGAGCGGAGCGATGGGCGGCAGCCCGTTCTGTTCGTCGATGGTGACGGTCTGCGTGGTGACACGCGACGCGCGTTCAACCGAAAACCCGAACGAAAACTCCACGCCGGACACGCTGGACAGAACGCCGGCTTCGGCGCGACTGATGTTGCCGATGTCGACCCGGCGGGAGACCGTCGTGTCGACCCGTGCGCCGTCGAAGCCTGTCCCGAGCGCCGGAGCCAATGCGGCCGCACCGGCAGCGCCCGAGCCCGACACGTTCACGTAGCCGTAGCTGACGGCACTCCACACCTGCGCGCCGCCGACGCGCGCACGTGCGCGCAAGGCGAGCATGCCGTCGACAGCGCTGCTCGCGCCGGCGGTTTCGCGTGCGCGGACATCACCTTTGCCGATGGCACTGAATCGGACGCGTCCGACCTGGCCGAGCGGCTGTGTGGCACCCATCCAGATTTCACTGCGCGGCGTGATCGACGCATCGCTGCCTTCGTTGGACGAGGCGAGTCCGAGCACCGAAAACGTGGGCCGTCCTGTGGCCGGTCCAATCGCGGACGCCGGTGCGATTGGCGCGTTCCCCATCGACTGCGCGTCGAGCGACGACCCAATGGCGGTCGATGCGGCAACAGCAAACGTGGCCAGTGCGCGCATCGAGCGTGTGCCACTCGCGTCGTGGCGAGGCACCATGCGCCCGCGGCTCTCGTGAGAGCGGCGGCGCGACGCGCGTGTGTTGCGGCGAGCGTGCGTCACGGGGAAGGGGGTCGGATCGGTTTGCGGTCCGTCGTCGCAGGCGCTGACGGGGGGTTGCCTCCAGATACCGTACCACGAAGGTAGCGATTGAGCGCGTCGACGGCCATACCCGGCCCGCGGACGGAGTTCTTGGCCACCGCCGCCTGTAGTCCCTTGAGCGCGTCATCCGACGA
>Ga0154020_10005667_pt1 | contig 14694 bp, 11 predicted proteins | sample Klosneuvirus_201_FD_109709 | JGI IMG/M metagenome (GOLD analysis project Ga0154020, IMG submission 109709) | Active sludge microbial communities from wastewater, Klosterneuburg, Austria - Klosneuvirus_20160825_MG | ecosystem: Engineered > WWTP > Aerobic digester > Activated sludge | place...
CCGTCGTCACTTGGTTGTGGGGCGCAGGCGGATGCCTGCTGGTATTCGTGGCGGCCAACCAGATCGCTCAGTTCATTCGCTCCATTTGGAAAAAGGGGCATTCTTTGACGGGCTGCTAAGCGGCGCATCGCGCGAACAACAGATTGGATGTGGGTTGATCCACCTGCATGACCGCACCAGTCAATTCCCGCATCCTGGTTGACGTATAAAATCTTCATAGCAATGAGCGGAAAGCGATCATCTGCTTGTCCACATCACAGTGCGTCTCAATCCATCTCCTGCCAAGCCATAGAGACTCCTGAGTAGGCGGGCACTGCATCATCTGCTCGATAGCATGGCTCAATTGGGCTGGATCATTAGGCTCAACCAAATTGTTACAGAACTCAGGTATGCCGACAACGCGTGTCGCCAGAACAGGAGTGCCAGCGGCCATGCCCTCCGAGAGAACCGTAGGAATGCCATCCCTGTCTCCATCGGGTGCGATGCAGCAGGGAAGAACGAGCAGGGCCGTACGGCAGATCCAAGCATAGGCGGTAATACGGGGCAGGAAACCGTGTAGGTTCGCTCCCTGCAACTTATGGCGCTCTGGCCCATCTCCAATGATGTGCAGGGGGTATTGGGCCGGGCAGGCTTGGACTAGACTGGCAAATCCCTTCTTTGGCACGAGTCGTCCGACTCCTAGAACGAAACGTTCGCGAGGAAGAGGGCGGAATGGGAATCGTTCCAACGCTAGACCCGTGTGCAAGACTCGTATGCTCGCCTGGGCATTGAGTGAGAGCAGGTATTTGTAGTTGTATTGACTGACGGTAAGGCAAAAGCGTGCGCGACCCAATTTGTCGGCTAAATCTTGAGCCAAAACAGTCTGATGAAATATGTCTCGTGCATAAGCTGTAAAAGTAAATGGGATATCAGTCTTCTGGGAAACGAGGTCAGCCACCGTGGTTGCGCTTGCTGCAAAGTGGGAATGGATGTGCGTAGCTCCGCCACAACGAAGGGCAATCCACTCCGCCTTTTCCTCCAGTGACCCCTCCGGGGTATACTGAATAGGATACCGCACCTCCTGGAGATAATCTTGGTGCACCGAATCTGGAGAATGCAAAAGTGAAAAGATGGTCATCGATACCCCAGCCTTTTGGTGAGCGAGGATCTCGTCCAAGACAAAGGTTTCCGATGCTTTAGGAAACCATTTCAGAATGTAGACCAATTTCATGCAGAATGGTTGTCGCGGCGTGCTGTGCGCCGGTAAAATCAATTTGAGCCGGTGGGTGTGGTTTTTGGGCGACCGCCCGCTGTAGCGCCTCGACCGTGAACTGCGATGGATGAATGCAATGAAGCCAACCGCGGTCAGCGAAGATCTGCGCCCTTACCAGTTGTTCAAGCCGTGGAGCGACGCGAGGGATGCAGATGACATGTAATCCGTAGAAAAGAGCTTCAATTAGCGTGTTGTAACCACCCATGCAAACGACTGTATGGTGGGTCGCCCACATCTGAGGCATGTTTGGATAATAACAAATGTGTTCATGTTGGGGTTTAGCTTTTAGGTGGACATCGTTGAACGGTCCGCTGACCAGGGTCTTTTTGTCTTGTAGCTCACAGTCCCAAAACATCCGGGAAATCTCAGCAGCGAGACCGCTGTCGCCCCCGCCCACGGTGCAAAGCGTGCCCTCCTGTGACTTGTGAACGGGGGTGGTTGAGCTTACGTAGCCGCAATACTCAATCTGTGCAGGATCAAGGCCGTATTGTGTGACATCGAACAAATCTCTTTGGCCGTAGACCAGAACCTTGCGGAAGCAACGAGCAATGCAATGTAGAACCTCCCCCCACTCGGCGCGCACTCGCTCCGGGTGGTCCAAGATGTCGCGTAGCCCGTAAAAGCAGGGAATGCTGTGTTCATTCGCCCAGAGCAACGCGGCTTCAAAATCTGTGCGCACACCCAATGGATGCTTGTCTACCAGCAACGCCTGTGGCTTGTATTGTTGAACATAACTCAGTAGAAACCGCGAGCGGGCCTGTGTTTCAAAGTGGGTTGGCAGCGGTAGAACATTCAGAAAAGATGGGGGTGGCAGCGTGCAACTGGTTGCCAGAAAGATGGCTGTCTTGGACGACTGGTCGTGTAGCGCGGCGGCAATATTGCACTGCCGTCTAAAGCTACCCAAGCCACGGCTGTCATGCGAAATGAGTATGATCGCAGGTTCAGACATCTTTTCGGTAGACGGTTGCCGCGCGGGTGCATGCGTCGCAGAAGTGATAATAGTTGTGTTCGCTTATCCGGCGTAAATGGAGTCGTACAAGTTCCGAGGTCCAGATGGTGTGAATACCCTCTTTCGCATTGCCCAACACAATTTCGCTGTTGTAATCAAAACAACAGGGCAGAACGTCCCCATTGTGATTGATCACCATCCAGTGCCGGCACGGGTCTTGGCGGACAGACACATTCGTGTCTTTCGCCACATAGCGGGAGAGCCTGGGTTCGTCGGGAACGAAATCGCGGAAGGTAGACTCCAAGCCATCCATGACGCTGAAAGTTTTCACGCAGACTTGCTTGAAGCCGAAACGGCGGGCGAAATCCATTAGCTGCGGAATCTGATGCAAGTTGTTGCGGTGTGCCACGAATTGCAGGACATACCGAGTGCTCGCCCCGGCCATTACTGCCCCGATTTTTGGAAGACCCATCATCACCCCACCTAGCGTGCCGCCCTTTTGATGATAGGCGTAGGTGGTCTCATCTAAGCCATTTATCGAAACAATCAGTTCTTCCAGGGCGGTTAATGGCGACCAGTCTTGATGTTTTTGAAAGGTGAGGCCTGTCGTGCTCAGAAAGCCGCCAACCGAATACTGGCGCAGAAGCTCCAGCATCTCCATTGCGTTGGGGTTGAGCAGCGGCTCGCCGTAGTTCCACAGATACACTCTTTCCAAGCTGTGACCTACCTCCTTTAGGATTGCTGAATAAAGCGATAGCGACATGTGCCCTTTATGTCGGGTCATGTAGGTTTGCGGGCATCCCACGCAGGAGTAGTGGCAAACGGAACTCATCTCAAGATTCAGTTGCCTTAAAACAAAGTTTGTCATGGGCTATGGCGAGAGTTGGGTTGGACTTACGAGTTTCGAATTTGTGCTGGTTCTCAGTGTTGTGCTGAGGAGTGAAATAGCTTTTGTCGTGATCTAGGTGCAGTGTGCGAAAGCGCTCTTCATCCGGGATGTGAGAAAGCGGGCATTTTTGCTGTAGCTTCCATTGGGCATCTACGTCTTCAAATCCCCAGGTTTGATATATTTCGGAATACCCGCCAACCTCGTGCCAAAGAGCCTTTGAAGCCAAAGTTCCTCCTCGGTGGCAAGTGGAGTCCCAAAAGACAGGGGCTCGTTGTCGCATCTCAGGTGCTGAGCGCCACAGAGTGTAATCTGACAGGATGCACGTGTAGTGGCGTCCTTCTTTCTCGGTCAGTTTATACTGGATGGGCTCCTTGAAGCTGGCGACGAACGGATCACCGCACAACTCCACCAACGTTGCCTCCAATCCCTGCGCCTCGACGCGGGCGTGGAAGTGCAGGAATTGCTCCTTTGGCAAGCGACGCTTGGGAGGGTGGATCCACACTTGAGATGGTAGTGAAAGAACGTCTGCCATGAAGCTTGGAGGAAATATGATGTCGGCATCCGTGCTATAGATGAATTCTCCCACCGCCTTCGCAAGCGCCAGATTCCGTACTCGGCCGGGGTTGGCGATCTGGCCCGATGGTTCGAACGCATAGTGAACGCCTAGCTCCTTGGCGCGCTCTGCAAATTCAGGCTTCGGATTCGATTCCGCCACCACGATTTGAATTTCTACGCCCCTTTGCTCTCGCAAAGATTGGATGGCCAAAGCCAAGCGCTGATAGTCAAACGCGTTGTAAATGGAAAGGATTACGCTAAGTTGCATTGTAGATATGGATCGCTGTCGTCGTGGATAGCCTGAACCCAATTGGCTAGTTCAAGGTCATGCCTCTTTGGCGGTCGGAGCACGCTGCGCAAAAACGCACTAAAATACCGATAAAACCGCCGCTTCTTGTGGAAGGTTTCGGAGACCCCGTAAGCCGCCAGAAACGTCCGCATCGCCCCGACTGGGTAACCTTCTTGGAGGATACGCTGGCAGAACATGTGTAAATCCGAGTCCGGATCACCGTAAATTGAATGCTCAAAATCAATGACATTGGTGACTTGCACACCGTCAGTCAAAAGATTGCCAGTCTTGTAATCTCCGTGCGTAAAACAGAAGCGGGAGGAGCGGAAAACGTCTTGGATGTCCGAATCATTTGCCATGCGTTCCAGCAACTTTATCAGCCAAGGGCTCAACGGGCTATCGAGTGGGATTCGCTTTAGCCACCGAGCGCACTGGCTGATGCGGAAATTGTAGCCGAACATTGAATCCCACTCCGCGTCGGCATATCGATTCTGGCAAAGCCTCGAAACATCAAGCTTCTCATCGTGTAGGCGACGCAGCATGGTGCCACACGATGCGAAAAAGGAATCTGGCAGGTTCGGAATGACTTGGGCCGTTCTGCCGCCATACTCCATCGTGTAGGCAGTATCAGAAACAAATAACACCTTGGGCGTCGGGACATCCTTTAGCGTTTGCTTGATGTAGGTTTCTTTGGTGACTTGCCAACTAAATCCCGTGGGCACGGTCCGATAAACCCAAGCGTGGGATGGCGATGTGCAAAGATATGTTGGGTTTCGCGAGCCAAGGTTGAAGCGGTAGATGCGGTCTGCTCCATACGGCAAAAGATACGAAGGCAGCAATGCGCGATTCTCCGGGATAAGGGTCCATGGTGGACTGACGCGTCCAGACCAATTTTGTTTAACAGGTCCGAGGTGGATGACATCACCTGGCAAGAAATGGCGTTGTTGCTCCGGAAATTGTAGCGCGAATTCTACATCATATTCGGCCGCGTTCAGACTAGCCGGGAAAAATTGCTTTCCAGATGTTCCACGATTCCAGAGATGGAAGTAACCAGAGAGTGCGGCAGGTTGAGACGTGGGGCGACGCCAGACCATTCCATTGCGCACAGGAGGGATGGCGAGTGGGAAGTCCGGTCGCTGGCTTGCCGGACAAACCCAATCCCATTCTAAGTCACAGATACGTCGGGGCACTGAGTAAAGGAACTGAGGATTCAAGCCTTCCAAATTTAATTCAAAACTGTCAGGAAGGTGAATGTCCGCATCGAGGACTAATATCCAAGTCATCGGTTGGAGGGACAGCCATTGGTTTAGGGCTGCCGATTTATTAAAGGCAGCACCTTCCTGAAACCAAATGTCCGAAAGAAACACTTTCGCGCCCAAGGTCCGCGCGAGGCTGACGGTGTCGCGGTCTTGCTCCGCAGTAATGACGGTGACGTTGGAAAAATGACGGAGTGTCTGAGCCAAAGTATGGCGCAGAAAATCTGCATACTGATAGCAGACTATGCCTACGGGGAGAGTATCTTTATTTCTTTTGGATGAGAACATTTTCGATAATCAGATAATCCATGTCTGTGCGGGTGAAGGTCAGGAGTGCGTCTTCTGGGGTTTCAACGATTGGATCACCAGCGATATTGAATGATGTATTTAGGACCAATGGCACGCCGGTCGAGCGGTAGAATGCCTCGATCAAATCAAAGAAGCGGCCATTCTGCTCTCTAGTGACGGTCTGGATGCGGGAAGTATTGTCTACATGGATCACCGAAGGCACCTTCTCGCGAACACCTGGTCGCGCTTTGGCGGCCAAAAGCATGAAGGGACTTTCGTGCTGAAGTTCAAAATACTCGCTAAGGTGTTCCTTGAGCACCGCAGCTCCAAATGGCCTCCATTTCTCTCGGTGTTTTACCCGCTGATTGAGGACATCCTTTGTGTCGCCCCTCCGTGCGTCAGCAAGGATAGAACGGTGACCGAGCGAGCGCGGCCCATATTCACTTCCACCCTCGAACCATCCAAGAATCTTCCCCTCCGAAAGGAGGGCCGCTGCATCCTGAGCGATTGTGGAGCTTTTCCTGTAGATTATTCGGTCATTAAACGCCTCAAGCGCTGAATTGATTTCTTCTTTGGTATAAGAGCGCCCGAGATACGCGTGCTGCATTTCATAAAAGCGCTGTTCACCGAGGACCATGTGGCACCCCCACAGCGCACAACCCAAAGGTATGCCAGTGTCGGACGCCCCTGGTTGCACGAATAATCCGTCGAAACCCACTTTTTCGAGGAAGTTTCTGTTGGCATCAATGTTGAGGCCAAGTCCTCCGGCGACGCAAAGATTTCGTGAATCAACGAGGCCACGAAGTCGTTTCCCCAATCGAATCGCGACTTGTTCGAGAATATGCTGACCGGCGCGAGCGACGGATGCGTAATACCGGTCCGGCAAAGTGTCTTGTTCGGTGCGTGCTGGCTTCGACAATTGAATGGGCGTGAAGATACTCGGTGTACGATACAAGCCATAATGCTGAAGTTGTGTCACCAAACGCAGTGGGGAGCTGAGGAGGTGCCTCCCGAAGCGCCGTAAGCGTTCAGTCACCCTCTCAAGAATGGGTTTGCCGGCACGCTGAGGAACGCTGAAGTGTGGGTTACACAGAATGTGCCCGTTGACTTCTGTAAACCATCGTTCTTCCGGAATTTGGTGAATGAGTGAAAGATCACCATAGGGGGCGAGGCCCATCATCTTGCCCTGATTATATGGGCCGAAATTGAGGTAAACATTTGAAAGAAAGCTGTAGAGTTTTCCAACGCCGAACGTGTAGAAAAACTTCTCCCCCACGCGAGCGTGAGTAGTCTTTTGGAAAGCCTCCAGACGATTATTCAATCCCCTATAAAGAGTCTCAGTTTCAGTCGCGTAAACCCCGTGATGGTTGAGGGAACGTTCGCCCGATCCGTCATAAACGAGCACCGCTGCCTGGGTGAAGGAACTAGCAAAATAGGCAGAGGCCGCGTGCGCATCATGGTGGTTGATAACTTCAACCCGCGCTTTGCCGAATGCCCCTTTCGTTTCGCCATCGAACCGTTTCCTCATCAAGCAGTCGTTGCGAAGTCCCACTTTGTCGATCACCACCAACTCGATATCGGAGGGGTTGAGAGCGAGCGCGGCGAGGCAGTATTTGATCGCCAAGTGAGGAAACATGTTGAACGAATGCTTGATGCGGTTGAGCCGCTCTTCAGCAATAGCAACAATTTGGCCTTCTGCGATGAGGGCCGCCCCTGTATCGTGTCCGCTGCACTTTACTCCGAGCACCTTACTCATAAGGAAATGTTGGACAATGATGTGCCGTCTTTGAAAATCAAATGCCCGACCAAGCTCTCACACTCGAAGCGGGTTTTGGCAACATTGCTACGATAATCAAAGCGCGTAGGCGCGCAAAGTTGCCCAAACCAGCCTTCGTATTTCCACAAGGACGTTGCGATGAATATGCGTTCGGCGGCGTGTTCTGCCGGCACCTGCTTCGTCTTCTTGCGTTCGAATGGCACGACGGGAGATTACCCGCTCTCATGTCGTTTGACGAGGCCCATGGAGCGGAGAAAAAGCGCGTTGGTCACGGCGATTGATACAATCCGTGAGTTTCGCTTGATGGCGGAATGCTGCCACTGTTCATCTGCAATCAGTGGCAGCATTATTGGCCAGCTAGACCTTTTGCAGTGTAGTCCCGGACAGGTCCCCGGTGTTCCCACCGCGCAACTGGTATTCGTCGAGAAGTATTTGACGGAATCTCGGAATCACAGCCGCCGGAACAAACTCGCTAATTTTGAACGAGTCGCGAATGCGAGTAAGGACGGCGGATTGTCCTTCCGCCTCAAAGCACTGGTTGATGCGCTTCTCTAAACGATTGCTCAACTCGGAATCCGTCCTGATGGCAGCGGCGGCATCTTCGAAACCTTTGGCGAAGTGTCCGTTCTTTGGGTTTATGATGTCGCGTTCGCGATACTGCTCCGCACCCGTGCGAACGACTTCGCCACTGAGCAAGCCAAGCACGAGGAGGCGATATGGACGTGCCGGGTCGGAACGACTTTCCGGCTTGTAGTCGGTGATCTCGGAGTCATCGTCCACGACCGTGATCGCCAACGATTGGATTTCAGGAGACATGGCACTGAATGTTCTGGCGCAAGCAGCAAACTCGACTATTTCACTTGCCGGCTCGTAACGGCTCTCCGTAACCACAAACAGTTCAGTCGGGTCTGCGTGGTTGATGGCCCGGCAAAGCACGCTATTTGAACGCACTTTCACTTGTTCAAACGCTGGGCAAGATATGCCTCCGTGAGCAAGGACGTGCCGGACACGCTGCTGAACTCGGCCCGGGATGGGTTTGGTGACGGCAAATTCGTTTGCCCCTGTGTCAATACTTTCAAGCAACTTTTCCCTGCGGAAATCATCCGCTGCCGCCCACCACGCATCAAAGGTCTTCGGCATCACCTCCGCATCAGCGATAATCTTTTCAATCGCTTCCTGCATCGTCTCGCGAATCTGGCCGCCTGTGTGGGCGGCGAAGCTCCCGAACACTTCTTGCCTGTTGGCCGACACTACTTCGGTTGCTTGATCGAACACGTCCGCGAGGGAAGGGAGCGCCCTTCCAACGAAAGATTCGGTTTGATTCGACTCCGTAAGCTCGCGTTTCTTGGCCGAAACCTCCTGGCTCAATGCCCGCAAAGAGCCTTCAAAGTTCTGAACCGTGCCGCGAGTTGAGACAATTTGTTCAGCGATGCTCCTGAGCAATTGGGCGGTGCATTCCCAAACAATCGTTGCGCGACCTTGTTTGACAAGTTCTTCCGCCGCCGCCACGACTCTGCGCGCCAATGTGCGGACACGACCACGGCCTGACTTCTTTGACGCAATCGCGCGAAAGGCCGCTTGTGATTCCTGTAATGCTTCGCGAGCCTCTTTAAGTTTCTGATTGGCCGTAGCAAGGTTGGACTCAATATCGGTCGTGAGTTGCGTCATTGCTTCGACAGTTACCTGAAGTTGTTCCCTCATTTCCGGCACGGGTCGTCCGGCAACAAATTCACCCTTGAGCCAAGTCTGAATGGTTTCCTGAAATGCAGTTGCGGCGACGTTTGCGTTCGCCTGCGCTGGTGTTCGCCAGGAAGTATTTGTGGCGTCATTACAAACGGCCTCAAACAATCGCAGTTGAGTTTCAATCTTCTTCGCGTCGCACGACATGGCGACCCAGATGCCGATGGGAATCAGCAGCAGACCGAGGATGGCGACTGGCATGGCCAACGGCGTCACGTAGAGCAACAAGCCGCCTGCGATCATGCACCCGCCAAGAATCAGGAGGGCGAGACCCCAAACGATTCGGCTACCCATTCCCGCGACCGCGATAAACCGGTAGGTCCGCGCAACTTTTTGACGAAAGTCGGAGGGGTCTGACGTTGGAGTGATGCGCCGGACAACGGTGTCCAAGCTCGTAATGCCGAATTGTGGAAGCAGAGTTTTCATGGTGTTTGTCATGTTGATGGGTTTATTCGTTGCCGAGAAGTTGATGGGTTATCGTTTCCATCCCGGCGAGCATCGCCGCGTAATTATTGCGCATGTCGTCGAGATGGAAGCGTGCGACTCCGAGTCTGCGGAAACCGCGAAAACCGTTTCGCCGGTCGAGCAGGTCTTTTGCTCCGTCGCGGAATTGCTCCTCCGATATTTGAGCAAGCGGAGTTTCCAGCAAGGCGTGGATGGCGAGTGCGATGTCTGCCGCTGCTTGCTGGCGATTGCCCAGCGTGATCTTACCGCTGCTGACGCCCCACGGGATGATTGAATCGAACAGACACTCGCCCGGTTCGTGCGTAATGGTTTCGCCGTTGAAAAGGTGAATCCGAATCTTCTCCGGTTTCTCGCAAGCGAGCGATGCCGTCCGAAGAAATGCCGCACAGTTTCTTGCCGCCAGGTCACGGTCGTGTGTTGCAGCGACGCTTGGCAACAGGGAAACTAGGTGGATTTTGACGGGCAACCCAAACTCCTTGCTCCAACGCTTGATGCGCGACGCGATGGGAATGGCAGAACCATTGAACGTGCCGCCAGCGGCGTTTCCCACCACAAACTGATGACTGACGGAATGAACCTCCATTGATTGGCCGCGTTCGGACTGCTGCATGATCAGATGCCGCTCCCGTTGGGCCAGCAAACAGGCGCGCACGTGCTCATCCAACGCAGGCGAGTCGGCCAGATACGCCATCAGCCCAACGATCGGTTGTCCGCCGACACCGGCCGCAGTGCTGGTGTCCGGCACGCGCTGAAGCTTTTCTCCGTAGCGTCGCGTGTTCTTGCTCTCCAATGCGAGCATGGCGAGTTCCTGATTCGTGCGCGCCGGAATGATGCGGAACATTTCGGGGGGAAGTGTTACTGATTCGTGTCCCGGCCCAAGGGTCACGGTCGTGGCACGCATGGCGTCCGCTGTTTCCCACGCGAAAATCGAGCGCGGGCTGCTGTCGTCAAGAAGTCCCTTCATCAATTCGATGGCGTAGAAATAGGTGCAGGCGAGGAATCCAAATGTTCCCCCGCCCCAAATGCCGCCGATGGAGCGGCGGGCTTTAGTGTTGTCGGTGGTGAAGTTCATTCTTGAACTGCCGTTTCCGTTATGGCCGTTTTGATTGCTGAAGCGCGTGATCATATTCTTTCCTGGTTAATTGGTTGTTGTGGTTGCTGATTCAAGTGATGCGGAAGGTTCTTCCGCTGAAACAAAGTTCCCGCCTTGGAACGTGAAAGTGTGGCTGTCGTCGCTCGCGTTGACTTGAACTACGTCTCCGGCGCAAAGGCGTTTCGCCTTGGAAATACGTTCTCCGTTCAGCCGGACTTCCGTTGTCGTTCCTGGACGCAGTTGCGGACCTCCAAAAGACCGCACGAAGATGCACGGTTGGTCGCCTTCTGCTCCCCGCACTTCGAGGCTCGGACGTTCACCACCCAAGACGACACACTGCTCAGTCGGGTCAAAAGCGAGCGCGATGCTTTCTTCCTGGCCACTGAGTCCGCAGATTAGCGACATCTCAAACTCGCTCTGGCGGCGCTTGGCGTATGCCAGTCCAAGTGCCACAGCGACGATCATTACGAGAGCTCCGGCAGCGGCGGAGATTAACCACAGAGGGTTCATTCGTGGCAGAGTGGTGATGGCGGCGTGAGAAACCGCATTGTCAACAGTTGCATCGGCTACATGCTCGGAAGCAGATTGTTCGGCCGTGGCGCGCGAGTTGACTGCGTTTCCGCCGACAGAACTTGCCGCCGTTGCTGGCGTCTCATTTGTCTTGGTAACGTTGGCGGTCAGAGGTTGCACTGCGTTGGTTTGATGTGTGTTCGTTGGCGCAGCAAGGGCTACCGGGAGAGTCCCGCTCGTATTCACAGGGAGTGTCGTAGTAGTTGACGCGATGGGTGGTGGAGTTGGGTTTGTGGCGATGTTCGTCGCGGGGAGTGAACCAGTCGTCCTTGCGGCAGTGAGGGTAAGCTGGTCAATGCCATCTCGCCGTGCTTGAGGATTACCCTGCGCAACGGTTGGCGTTTCTGTCGAGTCTCTGGTCTTTCGCGTTGAGAGGTCGTTGACAAGATTGCTCTGATTTTGCCGTAGTTGGTTTACGGCCTGATCAAGCGCAGAGGTTTTCCGCTCCAATTGCTTAAGGGCTGTCGTTGTCGGATCGCTCGCGGTCGGTTGTTTTGCAACGGTATGAACTGTGACGGACGGCTTCAGACTGCCGTCAGCCAAGAAGTCAATGCCTGTGGGCGAGCGCCATGACCCGTCGTTGAGCTTTGTCCATGCGCGGTAATTCTTCGCGTTGATTATTCCTCCAACGACCAGAGGCAGGGGGTAATCCTGGAGCAGTTGAATGTCGCCGGCCAAGTCTTCCGCGCTGAGAGACTGGTCCTTGAATCGGCTTGCAAAATCGGCTCGCTTGCTCAGATAAAGCGGCAAGGATTTCCAGCTGTTGGTTACACCAGATGGCTGCCGGTTCAAAAGCTCGAAAGTTGAATCTTCCAAGCGCCGCTCCTTGGCTCGGAGGTCGGCATAGGTGGCAGACAGAAGTTGGATTTGCTTGTCGCGAGAATAACTGAGCGGCAATGAGCGTAGCGCGGCGACCCTTTGCTCATGCCCCTCGATTCTGATATTGGCGTCGTCCAGGTAAAGCATGGTCAGCAGCAAGTTCCGCTCGGCCAGCGCGGCCATTCCCTTCGTCAGACGGTCCTGTGCCGCATTCAATTCCGTAGCGGCGCGTTCGACTTGGACTCCATAGGTGCGTTGCTCGTCTCGCAGATAATCCCGGGAATATCCAAGCGGTTGTTGAATCGTGTCGGCGGCTTGTGTGTTTGGGAGAAACGCCATACCGGCGAGTGCGGTCAGGATGTTCAGTCCAAGGCGGATGGCTTTGAAGTTATTTTCTGCTTTGAGTGTTTTCATATTGTCTTTGGTTACATAAGGCGGACGAGATTCGTCCGCGAAGTTTGTGGTGTCGGCATTTTTCAGAAGGTTGAGTTGAGTCGAATGGTTGTCTTCATTTCAGTTCACCTTGCTAAGTGAGACACCTTGTGTCCGCAGATTTGTCAGCGCGAAAGGAAGTCGGAAAAAAGTCGTGCCCGGAAAGAATCGTGTTCACCTCCCCAAGAGGGGCGATGCGTGTCCGAATGGCGCGGTCGCGTGCTGGAAAACGAAGGCGGCTTCGCGCCCGAACAGAGCCGCCGAAAATAAATGCCTAACGCGGGTGCGGGTTATTAACCGAAAGGAACAGAGGGTGACGAGGTCACGGCGCGGTTTGACTGTGTTTCATCAAATAGCAATGGAACGGAGCCGTTTCATCGTAATTGGGAGGAAGGACAGGAGGCTCTGGTGAAATGTGCCATTCCAGGTTGCCGTCATACCACCCCTCAGATTCGTAGGGCTCCTTGCCGATCTTGATGGCCTTTTCCAGGTGCATTGCCAAGTGTGGGCACCCAAATGAATTTAGCAGCCCGACAATTCGATAGTGGTCAGTCATCCGATGGAATTGCTTTGCTATCGAACCTGCAAGCGGGTTCGGGATTTTCTTTTTGTAACCCTTCTTGCCCGCTTTCGCGATTTTCCGAGCTTCAATTTTTGCACCTGAAAGTTGTGATACTTCCTTGGACAACGCATCGCGTTGGGCGATCCAACCTGCTAGTTGCTCAAACAGCCACAAGGTTATTCTTTCGCCAACGTCTTCGACTGGCCCTGTCGATGTTTCTGATTCATGGCCTGAATTGGCTGCGAGATCATCGCATTCTCCAGACTCAAAGCACACGTCTTCCAACTCGCTCCCAAACAGCATGTTCAGCTTGTCTCTCGCTTCCCCGCTGTTTGATAGGAGTTCAAGAAAATCTTCAACAAACATGTTGATCCAGTTGCCCCACCCGTTACGCCCAAGTTGGAGCAAGCATGATTCAACGCTGCTGCTCATTGACGGGCACAATGCCTTTAGTTGCCGGAGTCTGTCCTTTGGATCGCGGTGATTGTTGTTGAGGTCGCTCAAGAGATCGCGAGTTCTGAAAATTGTATCGCGAATTTTCTCAAGCTCCCGCTTGACCTCATTGACGCTGCCTTCGCGATCGGCCTTTTCGAAAAGCTTGCGGCCAACAGTTAGCGCAATCTTCTTCTCTAGGACTTTTAGTTCATTGCGTTTGACTTCGCTTTGCGCATAAACGTCATTCAAATTAGCTCTTTGGCGAGTTTCCTGGCTTTCGTAGCTTGCCTTCTCTGGTCTTGAACGGTGCTTTTCATCATCAGATTTTGGCTCGTCCAACGATTCAATGGAACAAATTCCTTTGCAGAAATTGTTCCACTTATCAATCAAACGACTCTGCTCCTCTTTTTCCTTAAAGGCAGTCAACGCTTCAAGTTTGACGCGTTTTCCAGCCAAAAGCCAATGGGTCACGTAGGCGTAAGTTTGCTCGCAATGCCGCCACCCGCTGATTTCCCAGCGCGTATCGTGGTAGAATGTCACGCGGATTTGTCTTTTGTAAGGCTGGATGTGAAAGCTGTTTTTCCGAAACGTATTTTGAAACCCCCGCAAACGTTCCAGGAAGAGCATTCTGGTTTCATCGTTCAAGCCGTCCTCTCCCGCCTTGTGCAAAATCGGGATGTAGTTTGGTTTCTCCAAGTGCAATCCTCGCGCCTTGGCCTGTGCATCAATCTGTTCGCGCGTGTAACGAGAAGCAATGTTGATGCGTCCTTCGGCGCTTGAGCGAATTTCTTTCCAGAAATCCCACCCGGCTTCCTCAAGTTTTGAGAGTGAACGAAAATGTTGTCCGGCATCCGGTGCCAAGCGAAGGTCCAAGAACACGAGCACCAGCTCCTTTTCTGGACTCTCGATTGTCACTTCTTGTCGCTCCTTTGGGTTGCCAAACGACGCTTTACCCTTTTGGACCAGATCGAAGGATTCGTTTCCGAATGGCATTGTCATTGCAAGACGACAATTCTCTTTGGCCACGAGTTCAACCAAGAGCGGCTTGAAAATCCCCGGCTCGTCTTCGAGTATAAGGACCGAGAACGCAGGCATATCGTTCGGCGAGGCTTCCACAATGCAATATCGTCGGTTGCCGTGGTCGTAGTATCGGGGCAGTTTTACTGCGGCGTCATTCTCGGCGGCTTTAGCACTCATAAATATCTCACTTTTCGATTCGTGCGATGATCCAAACGCTTTAGCAAGACAAGCTATGTCTGTTCATTCTCAAGACGGTTTGACCGTCAGTTTTGCAATCCACTCAACGCTCTCGTGTTCACCTGC
>Ga0154020_10005668_pt1 | contig 14694 bp, 12 predicted proteins | sample Klosneuvirus_201_FD_109709 | JGI IMG/M metagenome (GOLD analysis project Ga0154020, IMG submission 109709) | Active sludge microbial communities from wastewater, Klosterneuburg, Austria - Klosneuvirus_20160825_MG | ecosystem: Engineered > WWTP > Aerobic digester > Activated sludge | place...
GCCAGGTTGAGTCCACCGGTGACCAACTGCACCACGCTTTGGCTGGGCAACACGCTGGCCGCGCAGGTGCCACAATGCACGGCGGTCAACGCCGCCTGGTCCGACGACAAAGCCGGGTGGTCTGCGCAGTAGGGACACAACAACGGAGCAGGCGCGTTTGACATGGCCCAAAGGACAGCAGCCCATCACACCCCGGTCAAGCACGCGCCGCGTCAGCCCGTTGCGCCACCCCGCGCAGGAATTCCTCGGTCAACGCCAGGGACTCCAGGACAAGTGCGGGGTGGGTGGTGGAATTCCAGAACCGCGCCTCCAGGGTGGGCGTACGCGTGCGCGTCAACACCACGCCGCGGATGTTCCAGTCCAACGTTTTGGCCAGCGGCAACGCCGCCACGCGGCGCGCCAACGTGCGAAACGGCATGGTCTTTGGAACCCGCGCCAGGGTGCGCAGCAACTCCGGCGGGAACGGCCCGCGCCAGCGTGACTCCTGCCGCGGCTGCCACCGACGCAAGTGGCGCTCCCGCTGGCGGTTCCACGTTGTCACCAGGGCCTTGAGCCGCCGCGTGTCACGCCACGGCGCGCGGTCAAAATGGAACTGCAGGGCACCATCATCCGGGGGGGAAAAGCCGTGGTCGTTGGCCAGGTCCAGCCAGCGGGTGAGCACCGCCGCACGTTCACCGCGCCGCAACGGCCGGGTGATGATTTCCACCACCCGCTCGCGGTCCCGGGGATAGCTGGTGCGCGCCGCAACGTGGTTGCCGTACGGGTCAAACAGGATGCGCTCGTCCGGGTCCGTGGTGGATTCCAGCTTGCGCCCTTGGGTGAGCCCAAACACCGCCGCAAACCGCTTCACGGCGTCCTCCAGCGTGGTTGGAGAGACAATGCGGCGTTCCAGGAACCACGCCAGGGACGGCTCAAGGCTCAACAGGCGCAGCTGGCCCCGGCGGGTTGGACGGCTCAGGTCCAATGTGTGGGTGATGCTCAGGTCGTCATCCAGCGTGAGCTGCCACGTCCCTCGCGCGTCCCGAACGCGGTAGGACGGCGTGAGTTCGTACACCACCGGGCCGTCTGGAGAACGGCGGCCCTCAAAACACTTGAATCCAATTTCAACGGATCCCCTGAGCAGGCGGGCAAACGCACCGGCCAACGTTTCCCGACGGGAACCGGGGGGGCCCACCAACTCAACCTCAACACCGGTGAGGCTGTTTGCGCCAAACGGGGCAACCGTCACGTCAGCGTCAGTTGGTAGGGCCGCGGGCCATCACTTGCCCTTGCCTGACGCGCGCACCGTGGACTTGCCTGACGCAAAAGACCCCTTGCCCGCGCTGCGTGACGAAGCCTTGCCCGAGACAAACGACCCCTTGCCGCCCTTGTCCGCGCTGCGTGACGACGTCTTGCCGGACACAAACGACCCCTTGCCGCCCTTGTCCGCGCTGCGGGACGAGGTCTTGCCCGAGACAAACGATCCCTTGCCGCCCTTGTCCGCGCTGCGTGACGACGTCTTGCCGGACACAAACGATCCCTTGCCGCCCTTGCCCGCGCTGCGTGACGAGGTCTTGCCCGAGACAAACGTTCCCTTGCCGCCCTTGTCCGCGCTGCGTGACGACGTCTTGCCCGAGACAAACGATCCCTTGCCGCCCTTGTCCGCGCTGCGTGACGCCGTCTTGCCGGACACAAACGTTCCCTTGCCGCCCTTGTCCGCGCCACGCCAGGGGCCCTGCGGCAGCCCGCCCCGCACCGTGGTGGCGGTGGCGTTCTTCCCCTGCCAGGCCTCACGCAGCGTGGCGCTGCTCTTGCCGCGCGTTTCATTGGCCCCGGTACCATGCTCCAACAACTCCAGTTGCGCGCGCACCACGTCGGCCACGCTCACGCGCAACGCTCCGGCCACGCCTTCGGCGTCAATGGACTTGAGGTCCAGGCTCTTTTTCTCAATGTGACTCTGGAGCTGACGCGCAACCGGGGACATCTTGACGTTCATGGACACAACAACCTCCGCGGGCAGCCGGGCTGAAAAGAGCGCGCACTATGCATGCCACCCCTGGACCTGTCCACGGCGCATGCCTGACGCCGTCACACCAGGTTGAGCCGCGTCACGGCGTTGCGCGCCGTGGCCTCGCGAACGACCAGCACATCCATCCCCCGCAGCCGGGCAATCTCATCCGCCACGTGTGCCACGTAGGCCGGCTCATTGCGCTTTCCCCGGTGTGGAGCCGGCGCCAGGTAGGGGCTGTCGGTCTCGGTCAACAGCCGTTCCAGCGGTGCTTGCGTGACCACCTCGGGCAGTTCGCCCGGCTTGGCAAACGTGAGCACGCCGGGGATGGAGAGGTGGAAGCCCAGGTCCAGTGCCTGTTTGCCCCACGCCCAGCTGCCCGTGAAACAGTGGATGATGCCGCCCACATCGGACGCGTGCTCAGCCCGCAGGATGTCCAACGTGTCCTCGTACGCGTCCCGCACGTGAATCATCAGCGGGCGTTTCACCCGGCGCGCCAATGCCACCTGGTGGGCAAAAACTTCGCGCTGCGCCTCGCGCGGGGAGTTGTCGTAGTAATAATCCAGCCCACACTCCCCAACGGCCACCACGCGGGGATGGGTGAAGTGCTGCGCCAGCCCGTCCAGGAACTCCGGCGTCACCTCCTTGGCGTTGTGCGGGTGGATGCCCACCGTGCACCAGACGTCCGAATGCAGCGCCGCCAGCGCCCGCGCATTGGAAATCCCGTTGGGGTCACAACCCACGGTCACAAAGTGCGTCACCCCCACCGCGCGCGCACGCGCCAGCATGGCGGCGCGGTCGTCGTCATAGCGGCGGTCATCCAGATGGCAGTGGGCGTCCACCAGCATGGCGGGGGAGGGCGGTCAGCCCTTCTTCTTGCGCGGCTGCGCCCGTTCCAGGGCACGCGCCAGGGTGCTCACCGGCACCGCGGTGTTGGAACTCTTGGACGGCGGGTCCATGTCATCCAGGGCTTCCACGCGGCGTTCCAGCTCGGCCAGTTTCTGCGCCACCTCGGCCAGGTCCTCCTGCGTGGGGACCGTCAGGCGTTTCATGGCCGCGCTGATGGCCTTTTGGACCTTGTCCTCAACCTCATTGCGCCGCTGTTCCACCAACGCGCGAACGTCCCCGTACATGCGCGCGCCGTCTTCACGGGTCAGCGTGCCCAGGGCCACCAGGCGGCCCAGCAGGGCCTGGGTTTCCTCTTCGGCGCTGCCCAGCGAGCCCAGCGTGGCCAGCCACGCCTCACGCAGCGTCTTCTGCCGAGGGGTCTCCTCGGCCGCGCCTTGGGGTGCCACCGTGGTTGTGGGGCCGGCGGGGGTGCCGTTGTTGGCCCCGTGTGCGGGACCCGTTCCACCGTCATCTTTGCGCGCGGAGTCAGCCATGCCGGGGAGGGACTGTTCCCCGGTTTGGCCCGGCGCGTCAATGGATTGTTGTTGGACCGTGGCGTGGTTCAAGCCGCGTAGGGGTCATACGGGTCATACCCACCACCCCCGTTGCCACCGCCACCGCCGCCTTTGCGCCGCATCTGCCAGAACACAATAAGCAGGACCATGAACGCAATCCCGCCGCCAATCCACCAGCCGGAGCGCGTCCAGAACGTCAACGAGTCCTGCAGCAGCAACGCGTCCCGGTTTTCCGGGTAGTAGAGCAGGGCTGCGTTCACCGCCTCTTTGGCGCCCTTGGCGTCCCCGGCGTCATAAAGCACGCGCGCCAGCTTGGAGAGCTTGAGGGACGCTTCCTGTTCTTTTTTGGCCTCGGGGTTGCGGGCCGCCGCAATTTCAAAGTGCGCCAGGGCCTCGGCCAGGTCCTTCTTCTCCAACGCCATGCTGGCCAATGCACGGTGCAGGTCTGCTTCCACCGGTTTGCGCTCGGGCAGCTCCCCCGCCACCTTGCGTGAAAGTTCCAACGCGTTGTCCGTTGCGGTCAGGTCACCCTTCTTCAGGTGCCCCGCAGCACACCGGATGTAGGCGTATCCGGCCTTCTGCTTGCGCTTCTTGAGGTCCTCACCCAGCTCCCGCAGCCGGTCCAGGCGCGCGCAGGTCTGCTTCCATTCCTTGGCCAGGAAGAAATCATCCACCTGCTTCCACAACGCCTCGGGCGTCTTGCCAAAGCTGTTGGGATCCGCGGGGCCGTCTTCATCCTCGTCCTCACCGGCCTGCGCCAGGCTGTGTGCCGGCAGGAGCACCACGCCCGCCATCACGGGTGCACCCAGGCACAGCCACAGGGCCAGGCGGGACGTTGCACGGCGGCTCATGCGGCTCCTTGGGCGGCGGCGGGGCGCCAATCTCTGACGTGCAGGCTCACGCGGCGCACACCCTGGTAGCTCTCTTCTTTGGGCGTGATGAGGAAATCACACGGCTGGGCGCGCATGGCGTCAAGGTGCGGCGCCATGCGGAACGCAATGCCCCGCTGGCTTCCCCCAAACCACAGGCTGACGTGCTCCTGCGTCTTGCCCACCACCCGCGCCTCGCGGAGCGTGGCACCGGGGACCAGGAAACACGGCTCGGCGTTGGCGCGGCCAAATGGCGCGGCGGGCGCCAGCGCGTCCAGCGTGGACTGGGCCAGGGCGTCCAATGGCAGGACGCCGTCATGGTGGGTGCGGGGGGTCAAATCTTCCGGGGTCAGCATGGCCTGGGCATGGGCATAGAGCGCCAGACGGAAGGCGTCCAATTTTTGCGGGTCCACCCGCAGCCCCGCGGCATGGGCATGGCCCCCAAAACCCAACAAATGCGCGGATGTTTCAGCCAGTGCGCGGTGCAGGTGGAAAGCCTCAATGGACCGGCCGCTGCCCTTGCCGCCGGCCCCCACCAGGATGGACGGCTTGTGGAACTGCTCCACCATCTTTTGTGCGGCAATCCCCACCACGCCGGGGTGCCAGTCTTCGCTGTAGAGCACCAGCGCCCGGGCGCTGAGATGAGGCTCCAGCTGCGCCATGCGCAACGCGTCTTCCACCGTGCGCTTCTCGGTGTCTTTGCGGTTCTGGTTTTCCTGGTCCAGCACGGCGGCCAGCTGGGCGGCGCGGGCCGGGTCATCCTCCAGCAACAGCTGCACGCCAACCATGGCGTCCTGCAGGCGCCCGGCCGCGTTGATGCGCGGGCCCAGCTGGAAAGCCAGGTCTCCCGCCGTCACGCCCGCCGCATTGACCTTGGAGATGTCCATCAACGCGCGCAGCCCCACGCGCCGCGCGCCCGCCATGGTGCGCAACCCCGCCGCCACCAGGATGCGGTTCTGTCCGGTGAGCGGCACCAGATCCGCCACAGTCCCCAGCGCCACCAGGTCCAGGTATTCCTTGAGGTCAGGACCGCCGTTGGGCCCGGCCAGCCCGGCGGCCCGCAGGGCGGTGCGCAACGCCACGCACAGGTAGAACGTCACCCCCACGGCGCACAGCTGCTTGTACGCAAACGCGCAGTCCGTCCGGTGCGGGTTGAGCACCGCCACCGCCGGGGGAAGTGTCACCGGCACCGTGTGGTGATCAATGACAATGACGTCCATGCCCGCGTCCACCGCGGCCTGGACCTCTTCCACCGCCGTCACGCCACAATCCAGGGTGATGAGCAGCTTGGTGCCGCGCGCGGCAAACGTTTTGACCGCCTCATGGTTGAGGCCGTAGCCGTCCCGGATCCGGTGCGGAATGTAGAGCACGGGATTGATCCCAAACGCGCGCAACACTTCGGTCAACAACGTGGTGCTGGTGACGCCGTCCACGTCATAATCCCCGCACAGCCCCACACTTTCTTTGTTGGCCACCGCACGCGCCACGCGCTCCACCGCGGCGTCCATGCCGGCCATCTGCCGGGGATCCAGCATGTCTGCCAGGCGCGGCGCCAGGAATTTGCCCGCCACCGCGGCATCACCCACGCCGCGCAAACACAAATGCCGCGCCAGCACTGGGGCAATGCCCAATGCCAGACTGAGTTCTTCCGGATTGCCGGCCAGTGGTCTGGCCTGCCAGCTGCGCGCCATGCGCGGGTCTCCTCCCCGACGGGAGCCTACACGGTCCCACCCCCGGCCACCAAGTGGCATGGGAACAAACGGTCAGCCCAATGACAGCCGCGCAAACCGCCAGACGGGGGAGAGGTCCAGGAACACATGGGGCAGCAGGTCCACGTCCAAGGCCCTTTGGGCCACCACCGTGTCCCGCAGCGTCGCGTACGCACGGTCCACGCGCTGGCGTGCCTCGGCCAGCGGCACGGGTTCCACCGCACCCTCCCGCGCGTCGGTCACGGCACGAAAAAGCCTGGCCGAGGCCACTGCGAGTTGCTCGGCACGGTTGGCGGCGTCCGGGAGTTCCGGATGACGCAAATAGGCCTGCCGCAATGCATCCATCCGGGTGATGCGGCGCTGGACGCTGGATGCACCCAGGTTGAGCGCCACCGCGGGCCGGAAGCTCTCGGCCTGTGGGTCTGTGGGCGAGAAAAAAGCCTGGAGGAACGCGTTCTCCTGTTGGAGCAGCCACGCGGCGTACGCACCGGCGCGTTGGAGCGCGGTCAAGCGGACGTCGTGCGCCAGGCGCTCCGGTCCCATGGCGTCGCGCATGCGCTCCACCTCAGGCCAGAGACCGGTGAGCTCGTTCAGCAGCTCGGTGGCAAACGGGTGGCTCCAGTGCTGGGTCACCTTTCGGCTGTTCTCCAACAGCAGCGCGCGGTCCTGGTCACTGGTGGGGAACCCCGCCATCACCGGCCCCGGTGCCCCCCACAACAGCCTGCGTGGATCACCCATGTGTGTTGCTCCCGTTGACGTGGTTGAGGCGCGTTGTGCCACGCCGCTGCTGCGCACCCAAGTGTGTTGCCGGCCGGCCTGTGTTGCACGCCACCATCCCCACGTTATGCACGCCCCATGGGCAAAGTGCTGGTGGCCATCCATGATCTGATGTTCCTCTCCAAGGTGGACGCCACCGCCCGCGGGCTGGGCGTGGTCTTTGAGCGCGCGCAGCGCGGCGCCTTGTTGGTGGACGAGGTGCGCCGCACCAGCGCCACGCGCGTGTTGCTGGACCTGGCCGCGTCCCCGGCCACCGTGGACGGCGTCACCCGCCTGCGCGCGGCGCTCCCCGCGGTGGAGGTCATTGGATATTGCCGTCACACCCAGACCGAATTGATTGCGCAAGGTGAAGCGGCCGGATGTGCGCGCGTGCTCACGCAGGGGGAATTCAGCGCGCAACTGCCCAAGCTGCTGGTGGTGTGACGCCGCGTGTTGACGGCGTCACCCCGCGTTGGCCAGGTTGATGCGCTGCAGGTAGCGCTCTTCCAACGCGTTTTTCAGTGGCGCATGGTGCGGCGCCTGCAACTCCGGGTCCGCTTCCAACACTGCGTTGGCGGCGGTGCGGGCGTCCTCCAGCAGCACGCCGTGGCGCAACAGGTTGGCGTACATGAAGGGCGGCGCGCCCGCCTGGCGCGTCCCAAAAAAATCACCGGGCCCGCGTATGGCCAGGTCCTCCTCGGCCACGCGGAATCCATCCTGCGTCTGCGCCATGATGTCCAACCGGCGCTCCGCCTCCTCGCTGCCCTTGGCGCGCGCCACCAGCCAGCACTCCGCCGCTGCCGCCCCACGTCCCACGCGCCCGCGCAACTGGTGGAGCTGGGACAGCCCAAACCGCTCGGCGTGTTCAATGACCATGACCGATGCATTGGGCACGTCCACGCCCACTTCAATGACGGTGGTGGACACCAGCGCCGCCACCTCGCCACGGGAGAACCGCGTCATCACCCGGTCCTTCTCCTGCCCGCTCATGCGCCCGTGCAGCAGTTCCACCGTCACGCCGGGCAACATGGACCGCCATTCCTCGGCGCCGCGCGTGGCGTCTTCCAGGTCTGATTTGTCGCTCTCTTCCACCAGCGGGTACACCACGTACGCCTGCCGCCCCTGAAGCAACGCCGCGCGCACCGCTTCCACCGCCTTGGGCCGCCCGTTGACGCCCACCACCGTGGTCTTCACCGGCTTGCGTCCCGGCGGCATCTCATTGAGCACGCTGATGTCCAGGTCCCCGTAGAGCGTGAGCGCCAACGTGCGCGGAATGGGCGTTGCCGTCATCACCAACAGGTGCGGCACCTGGTGCACGCCGTCCACATTCGGGCCACGTTCGCGCAGCGCGGCGCGTTGTTCCACGCCAAAACGGTGCTGCTCATCAATCACCGCCAGGCCCAGCCGCTTGAACGCCACGTCCTCCTGCAACACCGCGTGGGTCCCCACCACCACCTGTGTGACACCCTGGCGCAACCGCGCCAGCGCACTGGCGCGCTCCTTGTTGGTCCGGCTTCCAGTGATGAGGTCCGTCACCACGTCCAACCGGGCCAACATGCGCGTGAGGTTCTTGAAGTGCTGCTCAGCCAGGATTTCTGTGGGGGCAACCACCGCCGCCTGGCAGCCCGCGCGCACCGCCATGAGGCACGCCGCCGCCGCCACCGCGGTCTTTCCGCTGCCCACGTCCCCCTGGAGCAAACGCGCCATGGGCTCATTGCGGCACAGGTCCTTGGCAATCTCCCCCACCACCCGGGACTGCGCACCGGTGGGCGGGAACGGAAACAACGACGTCACCAGCGCCACCGGGTCCAGGCCGCGCCCCACCGGAAGCGCACTGTGGCGCGCCTCACCGCGGCGCCGCTGGCCCAGCGCCACCTGCATGATGAAGAACTCCTCAAAGGCCAGCCGCTTGTGCGCCGGCGTGTTGCGGAACGTGAGCGCCTCCAGGTTGGCGTCTTCCGGCGGCTGGTGGATGAGCCGCAGCGCGTCCTCAATGGACGGGAGCTCCAGCGTATCCCGCACGGTCTGCGGGAGGATTTCCGGGATGCGCCCGGCCACGCGCTCCAGCGCCTGTTCCACCAGGCTGCGCAGCCGCCCACGCGGAATCCCATCCAGGTCCGGGTACACCGGAACCACGCCGGACAACGCGCCGTCCCCGGAATCCAGCGTGACCTCCGGGTGGACCATTTGCGTGTGGGCGCCAAAACGTCCCACCGCGCCCGCCGCCGTCACCACGGTGCCTACCGGCAGACGTTTCTGCATTTGTGCGGCATTGAACCGGAAGTACGTGAGCCGCACGGTCCCCGTCCCGTCAAAGACGTGCACCTCCCAGCGGCGGTGGGAGCCAAACCCGCTGGGCCCCGCCAGCTTCACCACGCCCCGCACCAGCGCGCGTTCGCCCACGTTGAGCGAATCAATGCTGCGCACGGTGGTCCGGTCTTCATACGCGCGTGGCGTGGTGCGCAGCAGGTCTGCCAGGGTGGAGATGCCTTTGTCTGCCAGGGTGACGGCGAGCTTGGGGCCCACGCCGCGCAGCGTGGACACGGGTTGCGCCAACGGGTCTTTGAGCGCGGGTGTTTCCGCGGCGGGTGGCGCGGCGGCCGCCTTGGCCTTTGTGGCCCGCGGCGCGCGGACCGGCGCGGGCACCGCAGGTGGCAACGGCGTCCGGGGTGGCTGGGGCGTTGCGGTCAACAGCGGCGGGCTGGCGGGCAGTTTGGACCCACCCATGGACGCAGCCAGCGCCAACAGCGCGCCGTGGGCGCGTTGCACCGCAGCCAGCTGGTCCACCTCCGGCAGCGCGTCAAAACCCTTGAGCGTGCCAACCACATCCAGCAGGCGTGCCTGCAACGGCTGCGGAATCTCCGACGACACCCTCCGCGCAGCATTCTCCAGCGTCTGGTGCAGGCCCCGCACGCGCGTCACCGCACCGGGCCGCAGCGCAAACTCCAGCGGCAAACGCAGCGCATCCAGCGGGGCAGGGGAGGGCATGGGAGGTCCTGGCCCGGCGTCACAGGCTTCCGGGGGGTATACTGAACGGAATACCAGATACGCCGCCGTGCCGGCAAACAGCCAGCGCGGCGTTTCAGGTTGCGTTGGCGCCGCACGCGGCGCAATCTTCCGGTCCTTTGAAACCGGCGCCGTCCGTCGTCACGGGGCGCCGAACGTCCCTGGAGAGATGAAATGCAACGTCTGGCATCTGTGGCCGTTCTGGCAACGCTGTTGGTGGTCCTGGGACTTTCGGTGCGGGCGGACAACAACCCCGCAACCTCCTCGGTGCCAGCGGTGTTGCCCTACCAGGGACGGCTTGAACTCAACGCCGGCGTGGTCAACGGCCCCATGGCCATGCGGTTCAGCCTCTACAACGCGGCGGCAGGCGGCACGGCCATCTGGACGGAGAGCCACGGCCTGGGCGGCGGAACGCCCGTGCCGGTGAGCGCGGGCCTGTTCACCGTGCTGCTGGGGCAGACCACCGCGCTGCGCACGGTCATCCAGGACGCAGATGGTTTGTACCTGGGCGTGGAGGTGCAAGACCCCACCTCCATGCAGGTGTTTGAGATGACGGGCCGCCAGCAGCTGTTCCCCGCGGCGTGGTCCCTGTGGACAGAGACCGCCAACACCTTCAACGCGGCGGGCAACATCATTGGCGGCGGGACGTTGAGCGTGGCGGGCAGCGCCACCGTCTCCGGCCAACAGCTTTCAGTGGGAACCAACGGCACCTCAGCCGTGTTGCTGGCCGCCAACGCTGCGCCCTGGCGCCTGGTCACCGCCGCCAACAACAACCTGGAGCTGCGCCGTACGGTTGGGGCGGACCGGCTCTACGCGCGGTTCTCCCAGGACGGCGCCATGGAGTTCTTCCCGGGCGGCGGCAGCAACGCCATCACCCTCAACACCGACGGCACCGTCAACCAGACCGCCTGTCCCACCGGCACCTCCCGCATTGGGGACAGCTGCATTGACAACACCGTGCGCGCGGCGGCCACGTTTGGCGCCGCAACCAGCACCTGCCACGCCGTCAATGCGCACGTGTGCACCCTCTCTGAAATCATGACATGTGACAGCCTCAACACGCCCTCCAGTGACTGCAACGCCCTCACCGACGCGGCTGGCCCGTTGTCCGTCACGTACTGGACTTCCACGGTCCATACCTCCGGGGGGTCCCAGGTCATCTACACCAGCCTTGCCTGTTACTGGCCGCGCGGTCTGGTTGTTCCTGACGTGGTGGACAATGTTGTGACCCCCTGCAACGGTGGAGGAAACAACAACGCACCGTACTGGTGCTGCCGCAACGCGCGTTGACCTGGGCTGAGCCCTCAGGTGGTCAAGGCCCGGGTGTGGGCGGTACCACCAACGTCGTCACCCAGCCTTCGCGGATCAAGACCGGTACGCGGCCAATGAACTGGCTGCCCGCAATGCGGGTGGCGGTGAGGTACGCCACGCCGGGACGCGCATTGAAAAAACCCACCGCACCGGTGCGGTCTGTCTGGGTGGCGGTGTTGTCCGGGATGTTGTTGATCAGGTAGGCCCAGCTGGTGAACTCATCCACGTTGTCCAGGCTGAACACCACGCCGGAGGACGGGTTGCCCGCGCAGTCCTCCACCAGCGCGCCAATGTGACCGCGGCTGGGCTTGAGTTCTTCGGCGCCGGCAATGCGCGCCACCAGGTCCAGCTGGCCCAGGTTGAACACGCCCACCTGCCACTGCGGGGTATTGCCAACAATGGGCGGGTTGAGATGCACAATGGTGGGCACCTTGTCCGCGCCGGTGAGCTCCAGGTGTCCCCGGAAACCGTGCCAGGGGTGCAGCGGGATGGTCAGGTCTGCGCGGCCAAAACTGTCCGTCACCACCGTGGCCACCGGGGTGGTGCACGCGGTGTCACCTTCGCCGCACAGCTTGATGGTGACGTCCGGGACGTTGGTGGACTGCAAATGGTCCACCGCCCGCACGGTGATGGGCGCCTGGGTCACACCCTCCGGCGGAGCGCCCCAGCACACCGTTCCCAGGCAGTCCCAGGACGGGGGCATGGACGTGGAGCCGCCACTGGAGAACCCCCCGCTGCTGGAGGAACTGGAGGACTGCGCCGGGCAGATGATGGGCCCGGTCTCAGACGAACTCTGACGGGATGAACCGCCCTGCGCCGAGCTGCCGTTGTTGCCCTGCGAAGACCCGCCTGCCGTTCCTGAGCTGGAGCTGGCCGTGCCTCCGTTGCCGGAGCTGGACGAGCCTGCGGTGGTGCATCCCGCCGTCAAGGTGAAAGCCAGACCAGCCACTGCCAACGCGCGCATGTGATTCTCCTCGGAAAGTGGGGAGCGTCTAAGGGGGCGCAGCGCAGTTGTCCACCAGCTACAGGCCGGTTTTTTCTTTGGCGCAGCGTCAGCCGCCCACCATCTGGCAACACCCGGTGATGCAATAGTTGGGCGGGGCGCAATCCGCCTGGCCGGGCAGGCCGCAGGGTTGTTCGCCACCGGGACATTGCAGGTTCACCCCGCCAGAGGACGAGGTGCTGCCCCCGCCCGACGACGGGGCCGCGCTGGTGCCGCTCACGCCGCCCGCACTGGAACTGCCGCCCACGGCACTGGCGCTGGACCCGCCGCCCACCGAACTGGAGCCCGGTGTGCCGCTGCTGCTGGAGGACACGCCCACCACGCCCGCGTCCGGCCGGTACGTGGGGCAGCTGGGGTCCGGCTCGGGGCGGCCCACGCACACCTCGCAAATGCCGCAGTCATTGAAACAATCACCCACCGGCGTGCACGGGGGACACAGCGCCTGGTCTGCAATGCCGGCAAACGTGCACGTGGGCGTGGTGCCGTTCATGGCCCCAAGCCACACATAACCCTGGCCACCGTCTGCGCCCCGGCCGGCCAGCACCGGGAAGGTGCAGCAGCCAAAACAGTCACAGCCGTTGGGCGTAAGCGGCCGGCAGCTGTTGTGGCACTGCTGGGATTGGGTGTCCGGGCAGTCACTGCTGCCCACGCGGTTGGCCTGGAACGCGCAACTGGCGCCCTCCGGCGGGAAGTTGGGTGCCACTGCCAGCGGGTCACAGCGGTGGTCCCAGTGGCAATCGTCGTTGCCGGGTCCGTTGCCCCAGTCAAAGTAACAATCCGCGCGGCACGGCCCCCCGGTCTCACCGCCTACACCGCCGTTGAGCGTGGAACCTTCGGTGTTGTCACACGGGCCCAGGCACTCCACGTCACGGAAGTCGGTCCGGCCGTCCCCGTCGTTGTCGCGGCAGTCCCCACATTCGGCAATGTGCGAATCACACAGCACCGGGATGCACAGGAACACCCCGCCGTCATCCCGGATGACAATGCCGCCGTCAACCAGCACCACCACGCCGCCGTCCGCGTCAATGATCCACCCGCTGCTGGCGCCGCCAATGACGCCGGAGGACGCACCCGCCACGCCGGAAGATGCACCCACCACGCCGGAAGACGTCCCCACCACGCCGGAAGACGTCCCCACCATGCCGGAGGACGCGCCCACCTGGCCCGAGGAACCTCCGCCACTGGCACCCCCACTGCTGCTGGTGCCTTCAGGCGGCGTGTTGGTGTTGGGACACTGGCAACGGGTCATGGGGATGACGGCCAACAGGACCAGGACTGGCAGGGACCACTGGGAACGCGGGGATGTCATGACGTGCCTCCAAGAGAACGCGGGTTACAGTAGTCCTCGCCGGGCACAGAAACATCAAATCTTCTGCATGCTTGGGTGTGGGATGGGCCCTGACCTGGGCAAAGCCCCACCCGGTCATTCTTCGCGCATGGCGTGCAGAACGTCCACGTTGGCGGCCCGGCCGGCGGGCGCGGCGGCGGCCACGGCAGCCACGGCCAGCGCCACCAGGAAGCTCTCACCCACCGCCTGGAAGGGAATCTTGAACGGGAGCTGCCAGCCGGTGGCGCTGTCCGCCACGGCGGTGGTGAACACCGCGCCAAACGCCAGGCCCACGCCCACGGCCAGCAGCGCGCTGCACAGGCCCAACAGCACCGCTTCGGTGGTGAGGATGGTGATGACCTGGCCGCGCGTGGCGCCCACCGCGCGCAACACACCAATCTCCCGCTGCCGGTCCAGCACCGCCGCCAGCAGCGTGTTGATGATGCCCATCAACGCAATGAGCACCGCCACCAGTTGCAGCGCGCGCGTGGCGGCAAACGCGTCATCCACAATCTCCTCCACAAACCTCTTGAACGCAGCGTGCGTCACCACGTTGAGGTTCCGGCCTTCCCCGTAGCGGGCCATGATGCGCGTGCGCACCGCCTCCGGGTCCGCGTTGGGACGCAGGTAGAGCATGAACGCGTCCACCTGCGGGTCCTGGAACAACGCCGCGTAGACCTTCCAGTCCATGAACAGGCTCCCCACCTCAGAGCTGTAGTCCTCCACCACCGCGCGTATCTTGAGCGCCTTGGGTCCGGCGGCCGCGGGAAGGTTGATGACGTCACCCGCGTGGAGGTTGAGGGTGCGCGCCAGGTTGTGGCTCAAGAACACCTCGCCTCCCATGAGTGCCGCCGCATCCACCGGGCCCACCTGTTCCACCACCGGAAGTTTTGCGCGCGCCAGGTAGCCTTCGGCGTCCAGGGCCTGCACGCGCGTGACCTGTTCCCCCAGGTCCAACAGCCGGAAGCGCTGGAACACCACCCGCTCCACGCCAGGGTCCGCCGCAAGCCCGTCTCCCATGGCCGGCGGCATGGGCACCGCGCGGGCGCTGGGCAGCGAGGAGCCCTCCAGGACACTCAAATCCGCCGGGACCGCCTGGTCCACCCAGGTGAGCAGCGTGACCTTGTAGCTGTGCACCACCGACGAGATTCCAATGTACAGCGCCAGTCCCAGCATGAGCGCAATGACGGTGCGCACCGCGCGGGACCCTTCACGCGTGAGCCCCTGCGCGCCCAGCCGCAAGGCCACGCCCGCCCGGTCGGCCAGTGGCTGCATGCCCCGCTGCACCACCAGCAACGTGATGGGCGCTGCCGCGGCCCCCGC
>Ga0154020_10005669_pt1 | contig 14693 bp, 11 predicted proteins | sample Klosneuvirus_201_FD_109709 | JGI IMG/M metagenome (GOLD analysis project Ga0154020, IMG submission 109709) | Active sludge microbial communities from wastewater, Klosterneuburg, Austria - Klosneuvirus_20160825_MG | ecosystem: Engineered > WWTP > Aerobic digester > Activated sludge | place...
CAAAGAAGGGACTTACGGAGAATGGATTTCTGCCGAAAGGAGTAGGTATGTCACGGAAGCGCGTGTTGTTTGTCGGTGAGGATCTCGCCCTCTGGGAACAATTGCAGAATCAATCGGGCGGGTTTTCTGAGAATTGGGACGTCGCATTTGCCAAGTCCGGCCTACAGGCTCTGGCGTCGATGACGCAATCCCCCTGCGACGCCATCGTCGCCGACATGCAACTGCCAGGCATGACGGGAGCGCAACTGCTCGACGAGGTGATTCAGCGCAGCCCGAAAACGCTGAGATTCATCCGCGCGAGCATGGCGGACCAGCAGGCGGCGATGAAATGCGTCGGCACCGCGCACCAGTATCTCGTCAAACCGAGCGATGCACAGACAATCGGCTTTGCCCTGGATCGCGCGTTTTCGCTGGAGTCATGGCTCCCAAATGACACGGTCCAAAAGCTGATCGCGCAGATGAAGAAGCTGCCGAGCCCGCCGAACCTCTATTTCAAGATCGTCGCCGAACTGCAGTCGCCCGACGCCTCCATCGAGAACATCGGATCCATGATCGCGCAGGATCCGGTGCTGAGCGCCAAGCTGCTCCAGGTGGTGAATTCGGCCGTTTTCGGGTTGCAGCTACAGGTCGTCAGCGCTTCCGAGGCCGTGATGTATCTGGGCATGGAAACCACCAAGGCGCTCGTACTCCTGGCGCACACGTTCTCCTACTTTGACAAAGTTCGTACGGCGGAATTTTCAGTCGAGAAGCTGTGGAAACACTCTGTCACGACCGGCAAGTTCGCGGAACAAATCGCGCGGGCGGAAGGGGTGGCACCGGAAGTCGTCGGACAGGCTTTCACCGGCGGAATGCTGCACGACCTGGGCAAACTACTCCTTGCCGCGAATGTTCCCGAGGGATTCAAGGAAGCCTTGACGAAAGCAAAGGAACAAAAGATTCACCTTTGGGACGCGGAGACTGGTGTATTCGGCGCCACGCACGGCGAGTTGGGGGCTTGTCTTCTCGGAATCTGGGGCCTCCCGATGCCGATCGTTGAAGCCGTCGCGTTGCATCACTTCCCGATTCGTTTTCTCAGCAAACAATTCTGTCCGCTCACCGCCGTCCACGCCGCCAACGTCATCGAGCATGAGATTCAGGCGGAGTCCAAAGACTCACTCATTGCCGCCGCAGACTCGAACTATCTGACCGAACTGGAGCTGGCTGAACGCATGGATACCTGGCGGGATCTCTGCAAGGAAAAGCTGTTGTAGCCGGGCGTCACGCGCTGGCCCGGGAGCCGCGCGGAACTCGTCGTATTGAGAACTGCTGTCGTAAATGGCGCAAAAGCGAAAAAAAATCCTGTTCGTCGATGACGACGTCAACCTGCTGGCAATTCTCCAGCAGATCATGGCGAAGTTTTCCGGCAACGCCTGGGAGGTACTGACCGCGCCGGATGTGAGTCGCGCCTTGGGCAGCCTGCAGGAACACAAGATCGACCTGCTCGTCATCGACATTCACATGCCGCTGGTGGACGGCCTCCAGTTCCTCAACCTGCTTCAGCGAAAATATCCGAACATCCTCAAGGTAGTCCTCACCGGCGACGCTACAGACCAAAATCGCGCGACTTGTCTGGGCTCTGGCGCGGAACTTTTCCTCGAAAAGCCACGCGACAGCGGCGGCTGGCAGAGCGTCTACGCAACCCTGCACGAGTTGACGCGGTTTCAACCCGAGGAAGGATTTCACGGCGTGCTGCGTCGGGTGGGATTGCAGGACGTGCTCCAGATGGAGTGCCTCGCGCGAAATTCGTCGCTGCTGAAAATTTCTGCCGGCAGCGTACAGGGAGCAGTGTTCGTCAAGGACGGCCAGATCATCCACGCGCAATGTGGCAATCGTTCGGGAGAAGATGCGTTCAACTATCTCCTGAGTCTTTCCGGTGGCGAGTTCGACGTTAAACCCTTCAGCGCTCCACCGACGCAAAGCATCACGGGCTCATGGGAGTTTCTGCTCATGGAAGCGGCGCGAAAGCGCGATGAAGAGGGAGGAGCCACCGAACCACCCGGAGGAACGGACGAAAGCTTCCCCACTCCACCCGTCATCCACACTTCGGAACGCAACACACCGGCCATCGTTCCCGTCATCGAGGCAGCATCTGCCGCCGAAATGGAACTGCCGGCCGCGCCACGGCGATTGCCGGCGATCGCTGATACAGGGCGGCCGAAGGTGGAGGAGATGCTGGTCTGCTCGCTGCAAGGCGAGGTGTTGCACGAATATCAGTGCACCAACACGAACGGCCGCGTGGGCTTTCTCGAGTTTCTTTCCCAAAAATCCCGGCAACTCGCACAGGGACTTCCGATCGGGGAATTTGATCGTCTGGAAATTACCGCGTCTGACGGCCGGGTGGTGGCACAGGTCCAGGCGGATCGAGGCTTGTTTGTCCGGACCAGCAGGGCAAAAGTTGCGGAGCCGGACGGCACGATGCAGCCATGAAAGAGCAGATCAACCAGTGGTTCGAACAGAGCGCCCCGTTCGAGGGAATCCTAGCGTGCGGGCTGCGCTTTCCGGATCAATCTTCGATCTCCAAATCGTGGGCGGACGGCTTCGAGGAAAGTTCGATTGAGAATGCGCTCCGTTGCGTGAGCGACGGATTTCAAGTCGCACAGTTCAATCGAATCGTCCCAACCCGGCTGCGCTGGGTATACTCCGGGGCATTCCTTTATTGCGAACGACGTCAAGACGGGTCGCTTCTTGGGGTCTTCACCTCCAAAAGTTTGGAATCGCTCGATCTCGACGGACTGGAAAGGTTCTTCGGCGAGTTTCAAACTGTCGCTCGTGCCGCCACGCTGTGACAGACGCCACACCACAACAGAAAACCACCGTAACTCAAGCGTCCAAACCACCGTTCGGACCCGTCGACATGCACGTCCACATTGTCGGAAACGGCAGTGGAGGAACCGGCTGCTGGCTGAAGGTCACCGGTTGGCATCGGCCGCTGGCCGCACTGATGTTGCGGCAAATCGGTTTGCCCGCATTGGCCATGAAGGGAGACCTTGATCGCCTTTACGTCGATCGACTGTTGGAACTGGTTCGAACGTCCTCCCTCAGTGCAGCCGTCATCCTGGCGCACGATCACGTTTACGATTCGGTTGGCAACAAGATGGAGAACGTCGGCTCCTTTTTTGTGCCGAATGACTACGTTCTGGGCTTGGCCAAAACTTACCCCGAATTTCTTCCGGCCGTCTCGATTCATCCAGCCCGACGCGACGCCTTGGAAGAACTCAATCGCTGCATCGCAGGCGGTGCAGTGATGATGAAATGCCTTCCCAACTGTCACAACATCGACTGTAGCGATCGTCGGTTCACGAAGTTCTGGGAACGAATGGCGGAGGCTCGCGTGCCGCTGCTGGCCCACACCGGAGGTGAGCATACGGTTCCTGTCGTCAGGAAAGAGTTCTCGAACCCAAAAGTTCTCGAACTGCCGTTACAATGCGGCGTCAACGTCATCGCCGCGCATTGCGCCACCAAAAGCGGATTGCTCGATCCAGAATATTTCCACCTCTTCGCCGAAATGACCCGCCAGTATCCAAATCTTTACGGCGACAACAGCGCATTCAATGTTCCCATTCGAGGACGCCACGTCCGGAAATGCGTAAAAGAACCATTGGTTGACCGAATCCTGCATGGTAGCGACCTTCCGGTGCCTGTTCATGGACATTTCGCGTGGCTCAAGGGCTACGTCGATTGGAAAACCTTCCGCCAGTGGGAAACGCATCCAAACATTTTGGAACGAGACTACCAGTTGAAGCTCGCCAGCGGATTCCCCGGAGCCTCCGCGACGAAAATCTGGAGTTTGCTGCCCCGCAACGCTCAATCAGCCAACGCACGCGTTGGTGGATAATCCCCAGAAAGCCGACCGTTCCGCGAGTTCGTCACCTTCCGACCATAAAAAAACCGGGTCGCTTGGTCAGGGGGTGACGCAGCGACCCGGGGAATTTCGAATTTAATACAAACGTAGGATTACGTGGAAAATTCGGCGCCAGCTGTATTAGACCGATGCCGAAAACGGTTTGGGCTAGAAAGAACAATTCAAGTTGCCCGAAATTCAAGTGCCGTAATCCGCGCCCAATAGACTACCCTCGGCGAGATCTGTCAAGAATCCGGGCCATGTATTAATTCTCATGCAGTTGATGATTAATTTCGCTGCACTGGACTTCACCGCCGGCAGAGCTGCTCTGTATTACTCGCCAGAGATCCCAAGGAACCGGAATCTCCCACGTCCATGTCCGCATGATTCGTCCACGAAGGGTTGGTTCGACGGCATCTTGGGGTAAGGTCGAACTTCAGGTGCAGAAATATTTTCTCCAATGGGCAGATCCGAGTTTACACGTGAATCGAACTCGATAACCTCGCGGAGCTCCGAGTGCGCCAATGACTGTGGATTGTCGCGTTCGACGCCGATGGCGGAATACGCGACAGCGATAGATGTACGGATTGACGAAAGGTTGCTCCGTCCGCAGTCGGCGAAGAAACGTGACCAAAGCGCCACCAAACCGTCGTTTTTCGAGGGAAAACGGGTTGTGAATAACTCGTGAACAAGAGTTAATATGTTGTCCTCGTCAGTTCCAAGCGGTTGGCCTAAATAGTCGCCCCGTTAATCGAAGTGCAAAACTCTGCGGTGGATTTGTCGTCTGAATTTCTGGCGGGACCGGAAATTGTCCTTTTGAAGGGTTTGAATTGCAGGAAGTTGCGGATAAGAATGAATTGCATCGAGGGCAATGTGGGTTCGATGCAGGTGCGTTTGCGAAGTAGATGCTGGCACCAGTAAGCCGGTTTTCGATTTCAAAGCTCAATTGAGAGCCAAGAATCGGGGCAGGTGAATAAATCCCCTAAAAACGGAATTTTGATTTGGGACAACAATGCAAGAATCTGCTGAAAAACTTTGGGCTGCGGCGCAGGATTTCCTGCGGGCGATGCTCAGCAACAGTGAAATCTACAACCTGTGGTTCGCACCTCTTCGTGCCAGCGCTTTGGATGGAGACTCCATCACACTCGACGTCGCCAATGAGTTTTCCGAAGTCTGGCTGAAGGACAATTACCTCGACCTGCTTCGCAATGTCCTCTCCCAAGCTTCGGCCCGCCCGATGTCGGTCAAGTTTCGGGTAACGAACGCGAGCATCACGCTCAAGCGACCCGCCGAAGTCGTTGTTCAACCCATCGACGACGAAACCAAGCCGGTTGTTCTGGAGGATCTCGCCCCCGAACGAAACGCGGCCGTCAAAGAACTGCCGTTCAATCCGAAGAACACCTTCGATACATTCGTCGTTGGCAACAACAACACCTTTGCGCACGCCGCCGCCATCGCCGTCGCACAGCAGCCCGGTAAATCCTACAACCCCCTGTTCCTCTACGGCGGCGTCGGTCTCGGCAAGACCCATTTGCTCCACGCGATCGGCCAGCACGTCGCCAAGCACAAGAAGGGCGCGCGTGTCACCTACGTCTCGACCGAGAAATTCACCAACGAGTTCATCGACGCGATTCAGAACAACCAGCTTGTCCGCTTCCGCCGGAAATATCGCCAGAGCGATGTATTCCTGATCGACGACATCCAGTTCCTCGCCGGTAAAGAACGCATTCAGGAAGAGTTCTTCCACACGTTCAACACCCTTCACGAAGCCCGGAAGCAGATCGTGCTCACCTGTGACCGACCCGCGAGCGAGATCCAGAATCTCGAGCAACGCCTGGTCTCCCGGTTCGAGTGGGGACTCGTCACCGATCTTCAGCCGCCGGATGTCGAAACCCGCTTGGCCATCCTTCGGAAGAAGGAAAAGTCCATGGGCGTAGAGCTGCCTGAGGAAATCGTCAACTTCATGGCCCAGCGCATCCGGACCAACATCCGCCGGTTGGAAGGTGCGCTCGTTCGCGTTACCTCCTTCGCTGCGCTGACCGGCAAGAAGCTCACCATCGAAGTCGTCGAAGGACTCCTGCGCGAGATCCTTCACGAAGAAGGCCGCTTCACCATCAGCATCGACGTCATCCAAAAGCGTGTCGCGGAACACTTCGACATCCGCCTTGCGGACATGACCAGCAAGCGTCGTCCGGAGAACATCGCGTTCCCGCGCCAGATCGCCATGTATCTCGCGCGCCAGATGACCGAAAGCTCGCTGAACACCATCGGCGAAGCGTTTGGCGGCCGCGATCACGGCACCGTTCTCCACGCCTGCCGCCTCGTAAAGGACCGCATGCAGATTGATGCGCAAGTCCGCCAGGTCGTGAGCTACTTGGAAAAGCAACTCACTCGCTGAAAAGATTTGTTGGTGTGCATATGAATCGGGAGCGTCGCAGTTCGGCGCTCCCGATTTGCTTTTGCGAAATGCGCGCACACCCACACTTTCCAAACCTCCAACTCTCCCTACACTTCCCGCGATGGCAGTGATTCAAGTTCAAGGTCTGACCAAGAGCTTTCGCACCTACAAGAAGGAGCCAGGCATCGCCGGGGCACTGAAAGGATTGTTCTCGCGCAAGTACGAGACCACCTACGCCGTCAAAGATGTCTCCTTTCAGGTTGAGGAAGGCGAACTCGTCGGCTTCCTCGGTCCCAACGGCGCTGGAAAAACCACGACGTTGAAGATGCTCTCCGGGCTGCTCTATCCGTCAGGCGGATCCGCCACCGTGCTCGGCTATACGCCGTGGAAACGCGACGATGGTTATCGCCGGCAGTTTGCCCTGTTGCTCGGTCAGAAGAACCAGCTCTGGTGGGATCTTCCCGCTCGGGAATCACTCGATCTCAACGCCAAGATTTACGGTATCGACCGCGCAATCTTCGAACGCACCGTCGGCGAGCTCACCGAAATGCTCGGTGTGAAGGAAAAGCTCAACGTCATGGTCCGCGAGCTTTCCCTCGGTGAACGCATGAAGATGGAGCTCATCGCCTCCCTGCTCCACCAACCCAAAGTTCTCTTCCTCGACGAGCCCACCATCGGTCTCGACGTCATCTCGCAGAAAATCGTCCGCGAGTTCCTCCGCGACTACAACGCGAAGCGCAAGACGACCATTCTCCTGACCAGCCACTACATGGCCGACATCCAGGCGCTCTGCCGCCGGGTGATCATCATCGACCACGGGAAAATTTTCTTCGATGGCCAGCTCGAAGAAGTGATCGATCGTTTCGCCGACTTCAAGATTGTCACCATCCACTGCGACAGCCAGAAACCCATCCCCGCGTTGGAACTCTCGAAGTTTGGTGAGGTCATCGAGAAAGATCGCGAGATCGTGAAACTCAAGGTGAAACGCGACCGCGTCATCCCGGTTTGCAAGGCGCTGCTCGACGAGCTTCCGGTGAACGACATCGACATTCAGGAAGTCCCCATCGAGGACGTCATCCGCCAGATTTTCGCCCGCTGAACAAGCCTACTTCACCCGATTCCGCTTCAGCTGCAATGCCTTCTTCAGCTCCTTGAGGGGCAGCGCATTGATCACATCCGCCTTCTCCAGCCAGCCCTTGCGCGCAATGCCGGCGCCGAGACGCAGGAAACCCGCGTGTTCGTTGCGATGCGCGTCGCAGTTAATCACGCACTTTACGCCCTTCGACTTCGCGTAGAACCACAGCCGCCAGTCCATGTCGAAGCGATACGGATTCGCGTTCAGCTCAATCCATGTGCCCGTCTCCGCGCACGCGTCGATCACCGCCTGCTGATTCACCTTATATGCCTCGCGCTCCAGCAACAGCCGGCCCGTGAGGTGCCCGAGCATGTGAACGTAAGGATTCAACGCCGCACGAATCAGCCGGTTCGTATTGTCCGCCTCGTCGCTGCCTGCGACGTGCAAACTCGCCACCACCACGTCCAATTCCGCGAGCAGGTCGTTGTCGAAGTCCAGTCGCTCCTTCAAAATGTCCACCTCAGAACCCGCCAGCAGCCGAAACTCCTCGCCGCTGTCCGCGAGCTTCTGATTGTGCGCCACCACCGCCTTGATTTGTTCCCGCAACCGCGCCGCATCCAGACCGTGCGCCTGGAACGACGACTTGCTGTGATCCGTAATCGCCCAGTAATCGCAACCAATCTCAATCGCGTACGCCGCCACGTCCTCGATCGGATGATGGCCATCGCTCCACGTCGTGTGGTTGTGCAGCGACCCGCGCAAATCCGTCCACTCGATCAACTTCGGCAGCTTCCCGTGCTCCGCCGCGGCGAACTCCCCGTGATCTTCGCGCATCTCCGGCGGAATGTAGCCCAGCCCCAGCTCCACAAAAACGTCCTCCTCCGTCTTGCAAGGCACGAGCAGCTTCGGGTCGCGCGTTTCTTCCTTCGACTTGAAGAGCCCGTACTCATTCAGCCGCAGCCCGCGCGCGATCGCCCGCTGGCGCATCACGATGTTGTGCTCCTTGCTGCCGGTGAAATAGAGCAGTGCGAAAGGAAACTCCGCATCCGTCACCACGCGCAAATCCGCCTGAATGCCACCGGGCAAAATCACACTCGCCTTCGTCTCCCCCTTCGCGCTCACGCTGAGGATCCCCGGCTGACTCGTGAAGAACTCAATCACCGCCGCTGGATTCTTCGATGATACCAGGAAATCAATATCGCCGATCGTCTCGCGCCAGCGCCGCAAGCTTCCGCCCGTGCTGCAACGAATCACGTCCGGATGATCGCGCAACGATTCCAGGATCGGCTCCGCCACCGTCAGCGCCGTGTGCAAATGATGCCGCGACGCGTAGGTGCGTTTGAACTGAATCCCCTCCAAAACTTTGCTCTGGGTCTTCTCGCCGAACCCCTCCAGAGTCGCCACCTTGCCGGCCTTGCACGCAGCTTCGAGTTGTTCGATGGACTCGATGCCCAGCTTGTCGTGAAGCGCCTTCACCTTCTTCGGTCCGACGCCGGGAATGCCCAGCATGTCCACCAACCCCGGAGGCACAGACGCCTTCAGCTCGTCGTAATACTTCAGCTTCCCCATGGTCACGAGCTCCGTGATCTTCTGCTGCAAGGCATCGCCAATGCCTTTAATCTCCCCGAGTCGTTCCTCCGCCACGATATTCGCCAGCGGCTCCGTCAAACCCTCGAGCGTCCGCGCCGCGTTCACATACGCGCGCGTCTTGAACGGATTCTCGCCCTTCAACTCCAGCAACGTCCCGATGTCCACGAGGATTGCCGCCACTTGCTCTTTGTCCATGCGGCGATGCTACGAAGCGCCCGAGGGAAGGAAAGTGGGAATTCAATCGTCGCTCGCCGGCACCGAGTCGAAAGGCTCAAACAACTTCCGCGCCTCCGCCAGCTGGCGCTCGTTTCCAATCAGCAATACCTCATCGTTCAGCTGGAACTCAAAATCCGGCTCCGGACTGATCACCGTCTCCGTCCCGCGCCGCACGGCGACCGCCGTCGACCCAGTGCGCGTCCGCAATTCCATCTCCCGAATCTGTTTCCCGAGCGCTGGTGACCGCGGGGTGATTTGAACCGTGACCAGCTCGGCGTTCTCGAGCAAGGACGGCATCGGCTTGGAATGTTCCGGCGCATGATGCAGAGGTTCGCGCGACAACGTTTCCCGAATCGTCACCTGCGCCCGCGCATATATTCGGATGAAGAACGTCCGCAGCAAAACCGCCAGCAACACACCGATGCTGCCCAGCACCACGAATACCTCCCACGACGGCAGCAGGACTGAACTCAGCGCGAGCACGAGCAATCCCAGTCCGACAATCCCGGCGAACAAGGTTGTGTTCGAGATCATCGCGCGCATCGCCATCTTGTTCTTCATCGTCGAACCGCCGCGAATGGCCATCTCGGAAAGCAGCATGCTGAGCGCGTCCAGCTTGCGCAGCGTGGCGATGAAGAGCGGCAGGCTGCACAACATCGCCGCCAGCCAGAGCACCGTGTTGCGACCGCCGGTCCAACGCGGCAGATCCGTCAACCAATCGACCTTCCAGCGATCGAGCAGGGTCGCGGCGAGAAACAGTCCGGCAATGAGCGCGACGTTGATCGACAGCTGAAAGACCATCAGGCGCACCATTTTCCTCGGCGCGCTCACCGAATGATTCTCCCGCACACGGCGAATCCACGCCGTGTAATCCTGCTGGTAATGGAGCAGCGAGCGCGGGGCGAACCGGTCATGAAACTTCACCAGCCAGTCCGCGTGCTGGATGAGAAACGGAGTCAACGCGGAGGTGACCGTGGAGACGCATACCGCGATGGGATAAAGGAAATGACTCGTCACGCCAAGGTCCTTGCCCAGCGCGGCGATGATGAACGAGAACTCGCCGATCTGCGCCAGGCCAAGCCCCACGCGCATGGACGTGCCGCGATCGTAGCCCGCCACAAAACTTCCGAACGAGCATGCCGCAATCTTTCCGACCACCAGCAGCACGCTGATTACCGCGATCGGGAGGGCGTATTGCACCAGCAGCTTCGGCTCAATCAGCAGGCCGATCGCCACGAAGAATACCGCGCTGAACATGTTCCGCAGCGGAGCCGTCAATCGCTCGATGCGCCGGATGTCGTGAGATTCCGCGATCAACGCGCCCATGATGAACGAGCCCAGCGCGACGCTGTACTTCAACTTCAGCGCCAGCAACGCGAGACCGAAGCACAGACCCAGCACGGTAATCAGCATGGTTTCCTCGTTGTGAAACCGCGCCACCAACGCGAGGAGTTTCGGGACAATCAGCAACCCGAGCACGATGGACATCACGGTGAACACGCCGAGCCGTCCCATGGTTTCCAACACCGCCCCCACTTCAAACGCGCCAGTCATCGCCACGCCTGAGAGTGACGCGATTAGCAAAATGGCGATGATGTCCTCCGCGATCAGAATGCCGTAGATGACTTCGGCGAACTTCTCTTTGCCTTTCCCGAGATCGGCGAGCGTCTTCGTGATAATCGTCGTGGACGAGATCATCATGATGCCGCCGAGGTAGACACTGTCCGTCCCGCTCCAGCCGAAGTAGCGACCGATCTGGAATCCGATGAAGAACATCAGCGCCGTTTCGAGCGGAGCAACGATGAACGCTGTGAAGCCAATCTGCCGAATCTTCCGAAAGTTAAACTCCAGCCCCAGCGCGAAGAGGAGAAAGACAATGCCGAGTTCAGAAAGTGTCTGGATGTTCTGCTCGTCGGCGACCAAGGGCGAGGGAAGCACGTGCGGACCGATGATCACGCCGGCCAGGATGTAACCGAGCACCACCGGGAGCTTCAGCGCACGGAAGCTGACCGTGACCAGTCCGGCCACCATCATGACCACGGCAAGATCCTGGAGGAATGCGGCGTTGTGCATTACGCGGGCGTTGCTGCGGCGAACGCTACAAACTCCGCCGCGTCACGGCGAGCGGCAAAACTTCACCCGCCTAGTCCCGCACCGAATTTTGCGCCAGTCCGAGCAATCCGCTGCGTTCGTCTTGCGTCGGCGTCATTGCCACTTTCGGCCCATCAGTGCCCCAGCCTGTTGACAGCCCACTCGCCGTCGTTAGTCTCGTTTCAGCTGCATCGGCGCCTCCGGCCGGCAGCAACTGCCGTAATGCGTTTGGATAAATCAACAAAGCACTCATCAACGTGGTTATGAAAACGACCTTCTCACTCAAAACGACTTTTGCACTGCTGTTCGCACTGGCGACCTTCGTGTTCCAGGCCCCGGCTGCCGAGAAATCCGAAGCCGCCGCCATTGCCGCGCTGTCGGACAAAATGGAAAGCAAGGTGACCGCCGCAATGCAGGAGATTGAAAAGAAGTATCCCAACAGCATCGAAGGCGTCGCCAAGATCAAATCCATGCTCGGTGACGAACGTGTAAAGGTCCGCCGCAAAGCCGCTCGCGTCGTGGGCACGCTGCACGCGGATGTCACCGAGGCTGAGCTCAAGCAAATCGCCGCGTTGCTCAAGGGCAAGACGCCGGAGGAAATCATCGACGGTTTGAAGGCGCTCCGCGGACTGAAGTCCCAGCCGGTCATCCCTGAGATCAAGGCGCTGCTCGATCATCCCACGCCGAACGTCATCCGCGACGCGTGCCGCACGCTGTCTGAAATCGGGGGCAAGGACCTGATTCCCGCCATCGAACCGCTCCTCAATCACGCCAACGCGGCCGTGAAGAAGGACGCACAGGACGCCATCTTCAAGCTGAAGAACAAGTAAGCTCAAGTCGGCCCGACATTAGCGTCGGCGGAGACCCTCTCTCTCCAATAGGTCAATGAGCCGGTCAGCTGCACGTTTCGCTACGGTCTCGGGCGGAAGCACGTCTTCGCCTCTTTCGAGCGGATAGCTCCACGATCCTGAGCTAAGAATTTCCCCGCCCCGACGGGCAACTCCAGTAATTCCAGAAACAGCACCATGTTGCACGCTGTTACCGTTTCCAACGACAACAGACGTTTTCACGCCGGATTGGCCTTCAGGAAGATGGGAGAACGTAACTGTGCCCGCAATCGCGATGTCGGCGTCTCCTTCGGTGACAACTCTCACGTCGCAGCGTCGAACGAACATTTCCACGAATACATTCCTAACGGCCTCTCCAACGACTTCATCACCACATGTGAATCGTTCGATCCGAACGGAGTCGATCGGACGAGCGGGAGGCCGGTTCTTGAGTGTTTGAGGTTTGGCAAGCTGGCACCCCCCGAACAAGAGACTGACTAGGACGAGCCCTCCCAACCTTAGAGAAAGACTCTCGATTTGTTTTACCAGCACGGCTTGCCGAATTGTTTCAAGGATAGCATTCATTGCTCTATAGAATTTATCACCCGTTGCTTAAACTCTGATTGGTCGAGGCACATTGGAACAAGAAGAATTGAGCTTCATCAAGGGAGTCTTGCACCGCGTATCCTGAACTCGTAAACCTTTGTGCGTTGAGTAACTCGATGATTCTTCTCGATGGCCACCATCTGTCACTCCAGGACGTCTGGCGTGTTTCCTGTCTCCAATCCCCGTGCCAGCTCGCCGAAAGCGCTCGACCGCTCGTGCGTCGCAGTCGCGAGCTCGTGGACAAGCTAGCCGCCGAACCTCGCGCCATCTACGGCATCAATACCGGATTCGGCCCGCTCAGCGGCTTCCGCGTCAGCAACGAGGATCAAGCGCAGCATCAGATCAACCTGCTGCATCACCTATTCGTCGGTCAAGGCGTGCTCTACTCGGAAGTCGAGACGCGCGCGATCATGCTCGCCCGCGCGAACGCGCTCGCGCGCGGTTACTCCGGCATTCGCGAGGAACTGATCGAGCTGCTCATCGCCGCGTTGAACAAGGGCATCCTGCCGGAGATTCCCAGCGAAGGCTCCGTTGGCGCCAGCGGCGACCTCGTTCCGCTCGCGCACATGGGTGGATTGCTCGTCGGCCTCGGCCAAGCCCGCTTCGGTGGTAAACGCCTCGCATCCATCGACGCTCTACGCCAGGCCGGGCTCACTCCCGCCGTCCTCCGCGCCAAGGAAGGTCTCGCGCTGGTCAACGGCACTTCCGTGATGACCGCACTCGCTGCTCTTGCCACGCACGAGGCCGATCGCATCCTCCGCTGGATGGAGCTGCTCGCGTCGTGCCTGTTTCAAGTGCTCGGTGGCGAACCGGAAGTACTCTGTGGTCAGGCGCACATGGCGCGCGGATTTCGCGGCCAGTCGCTCGTCGCGCGACGCATCAGCGATTCGCTGCGCACACATCCCGATTACGCCCGTCGCATCGATGACCATCAGTGGGGCTCGATGCTCAAGCTGGTCGATGCCGGCGCGGAGATTCAAGATCCGTATTCGCTTCGCTGCGTCCCGCAAGTGCTCGGCGCATTCCAAGAAGCGCTCTGGCACGTCGAGGAAGTCGTCACGCGCGAGCTCAACGCCAGCACGGACAATCCGCTCATCTTCCCGGACACGGGCATGGTGATTCACTGCGGCAATTTCTACGGGCAACAGGTCGCCATGGTAAGCGATTACCTGCGCATGGGCCTCATCAAGACGGCCCTTCTCGCCGAGCGCCAGATCGAGCGACTGGTGAACTGGCGTTACAGCCGCGGACTACCGCCAATGCTCGCGGGCGGCGCGGCGGGATTGAACTCCGGCTTCTCCGGCGCGCAACTGCTCGCCACGTCACTCGCCGCCGAAGCGCGTTTGCTCGGCACGCCGGCGTCCATCCAGACGATTCCGACGAACGCCAACAATCAGGACGTGGTGAGCATGGGCAGCATCGCTGCGAAGATGACGCGCACCGCGTTGCCGCTGGTCTGGAAGATTCTCGCCATCGAAACGCTCGCGCTCGTTCAAGCGGCGGACCTACGCGGGAAGGACTTCGTGCTCGGCAGCGACTTCCGCAAGTTGCACGACATCGTCCGCAGTGTTTCCGCGCAGCTCGGCAGCGATCGTCCTCTCGTCACCGACATTGAAGAAGTCACGCGACTGCTTCAGTCTGAGAAAGTGCAACAGCAATGTCTCGCGCCTCAAATCGAAAATGAACACTGACGTGGATGTTTTGATCATCGGTGCCGGCCCGGCGGGTTGCGTCGCCGCGTCGCTCCTGCACCGTGAGGGCTTCAAGGTGCGCGTCCTCGAAAAGCAACGCTTCCCGCGCTTTGTCATCGGCGAGAGCCTGTTGCCGCACTGCATGGATTACCTTCAGGAAGCCGGTCTGTTGGAAGCGGTCGCGAAGGAGAATTTCATCCAAAAAAACGGCGCGGTGTTTCATCGCGATGGCGGCACGTGCAATTTCGATTTCTCCGCGCAGTTCACTGAAGGTTGGAAATACACCTGGCAGGTCACGCGTGCCGAGTTCGACCTCGCG
>Ga0154020_10005670_pt1 | contig 14693 bp, 10 predicted proteins | sample Klosneuvirus_201_FD_109709 | JGI IMG/M metagenome (GOLD analysis project Ga0154020, IMG submission 109709) | Active sludge microbial communities from wastewater, Klosterneuburg, Austria - Klosneuvirus_20160825_MG | ecosystem: Engineered > WWTP > Aerobic digester > Activated sludge | place...
CCGAGGGGGTGACCTTCGCGCTCCTCGCCGACTACGCCGACAACCAGCAAGGGTGCGTCGAGCGCAGCAAGAATCTCCACCTCGGCCAGCAGGCCGCCTCGGGGTGCGAGCACTACGTACCCGCGAAGGGGTCGGGATCGAGTACCGACCGGCGCGACCAGGACGTGCTGTGGTCGTTCCAGTTCGGGGGCTCGTTCATGTCGCCGCGCGACACGATCCCCTGGCAGGCGGGGCTCGGCGCGGGCCTCGGCGTCGCCCTCCTCGGCGCCACCTGGGAGCTCGGTATCCGCGGGCGTGGCGGCTACCACCCGCGCCCGACCGACGACCGCACCCGGTTCGCGACGCTCTCGCCGTACATCGGCTTCCGGTTCGCGCTCACCCCGGAGACCACGCTGCGGCTCCTCGGCGGCGTCGGTGTGGGCTCGTTCTGGATCGCCGACCGCGGCCCCGAGGGCCGGCTCGACGTCGACGTCACGGTGCACATCGCCTCCACGACGGCCCCGCGCTCGCGCCTCGCGGTCGGGCCGCTCGTGCGTCTCGGTCGCAGCTTCTCGCTGATCAAGAAGGACCACGCGTGGACGCTGACCGCCGAGGTGGGGCTCACGCTCTAGTCTTCCGGCCTGCGGCCGGGTCACGCGCCCATGGGGGAGCGCTACTTCGCGGTCTTCATGATCTCGTCGTAGACCTTGTCCGGTGCGACGCCGTCCTTCACGAGCTTCTCGGCCTCGGTGAGGCGCTCCTCGACGAACGATTTGAGCTTCGGGTAGGGCTGCGCCCCGACCAGCTTGCGCCCGTTCACGAACGAGCACGGCGTGCCGGTCACCGACAGCAGCGTGCCCATCGCGTGGTCGCGACCGAGCTCGGTGGTCCACTTGTTGGTGGCCACCGCCGCCATCGCCTTGGGTGCGTCGAGGCCGTTGGCCTTGGCGATCGCCTCGAGGTCCGGGTCGTCGAGGTGGGGCGAGGCGGCGAAGAGGGCGTGGTGCACGACGAAGAACGTGGGCGCCCCCTTCTGCATGAACGCCTCCACGGCGAAATGCGCGGCCGGCAGCGCGCGCTTGTGGAACGCGAGCGGCTCGTGCCGGAACGCGAGGCGCACCTTGGTGGGGAAGTCCTTGCGCAGCAGCACGAGCGCGTCGTCGAGCCGCTTGCAGAACGGGCACTGGTAGTCGCCGAAGGTGACCACCGTGACCAGCGCGTCCTTGGGGCCCTCGAGCGGCGCGCCGACCAGGCCGACCTTGTAGACGGTCTCGTCTTCGGCGGCCGAGCTCACGGGCTTCTTGGCCGTGAAGAACCGCTCGCAGAGCTTCTCGTAGATCTTGTCGGGGGCGACGGTGAGCTCCGCCGCCGCCTCGAGGTGGGCGTCGATCAGCGACGTGAACTTGGTGTCGGGCTCGGCGCCAGGGACCGAGTGGCCATCGACGAAGCTGTGCGGCGTGCCGGTCACGCCGAGCTTCTTGCCGAGCTCGACGTCGGCGAGGACCCGCTCCTTGGCGCGGCGCCGGAGATCGGCGGTGACCTCGTCGACGCCGAGCTCGGCCATCCACTTGTCACGGTTCTCGTCGGTCAGGCTCGTCTGGTTGGCGAACACCTTCTGGACGAACTTGGCGTGCGCCTCGCTGCCCTTGGCCAGGAACACGATCTGCGCGGCCTCGGCGGTGGCCTGCGCCTCCTTGTGGAAGTCGAGCGGGAAGTCGTGCCAGACGATGCGGAGCTTGTCGCCGTACTTGGTGCGCAGGGCGGCGAAGGTGCCGTCGAGCCGCTTGCAGAACGGGCACTGCAGATCGGAGAAGACGACGATGGTCACGAGGGCGGTGCGGGAGCCGATCTGCGGATCGGTGCTCTTGACCGGAATGGGCCCTCCCTGGGTCCACGCCTCGTCCGTGCTCTTCTTCTTCTTCTTCTTGGGCTTCGGCTCTTCCTCGTCGGCGGAGACGGCCGAGTCGTCGATCCTCTTGCAGCCCCCCGGCGTCGCGAGAGCGAGCACAGTGATCGCGATCAAGGTCCGGGGGCGCATGCTGGGTTTCACTCCGGACAGGCCTGGAAATCAAGCCTGGCGCAGCAGTTCCGTGAAGCCGGCGTGAAGAAGTGTCAAGCCCACCGTTCGGGGGATGACGGCGGCGGGCGCCTTCGTCATCCTCGTCGCGTGCCGTACCCGGGACTGTACCGCGACATGCTGGTGCTCTCGTTGATCGGATTGATCACGTCGGGCATCGTGTTCGTGTTCGTGCGCTAGAGAGACCGCGCGCTCACCGCTGCGGGTGGGCCACGTGCGACAGCTTGCCCTCGCGCTCGAGCAGGAAGTAGCTCGGCGTGCCCACCTGGCGCGGGCCGAGGTCGACGTAGGTCCACCCGAGGAGGCGCTCGACGCTGCCCGCTTCGAGCGCGACGATCGGGTCGCGCAGCCGGCTCATCGGATCGAGCCGACCGTTGCCGCCGAGGCCGTAGTGGATGAGCAGGCCGGGCCCGCACGGCTGCGGCGTGCGACCGAGCGGCACCACGCGGTAGTGCCCGAACGTGTGGGGGAGGCCGTCCTTGCGGCGCAGCGGCACGCTCGGCGCATCGAGCCCGCGCTGCTCGATGCGCACGTTCCACCCGCGGAGCGCGCCGGTGGCCGGGTCGCGGTGGAAGGTCTTCTGGAAGGTCTTCCAGGAGAGGCGCTCGATCACGTTCGGCAGCCCGAGGCTGATGCCGCGGTACTCGGTGTCGTCGAGCGCGGCCGCGTCGATGGCGTGCCCCTTGGCGAGGAGCTCGCCCAGCTCCTTGCGTCCCAGCTCGAGGATCGCGCTCCGTTCCACCGCGCAGACTCTAGCGCAAAGCGCGGTCGAGGATCGCGTCGACGTGGCGAAGGACGTGCGACAGGTCGAAGCACTGACGCACCTGCTCAGGGGTGAGCCGCGCGACCACGTCCGGGTCGGCGGCGAGCGCCTCCTCGAACGACGCGCCCTCGTGCAGGGCCTTCATCGCGTTGCGCTGCACCCAGTAGTAGGCCTCCTGCCGCGGCGCGCCGGTCTCCACCAGCGCGAGGAGCACGCCCTCCGAGAAGAACAGACCGCCGGTGCGATCGAGGTTCTTCTTCAGGTTCTCGGGGTAGACCACGAGCCCCTCGACGAGGCCCGCCGCGCGCTCGAGCATGAACGCGAGGGTGGTCGTGGCGTCGGGCCCGATCATGCGCTCGACCGACGAGTGCGAGATGTCCCGCTCGTGCCACAGCGCGACGTCCTCGAGGGCGGGGATGCACGCCGCGCGCACGATGCGGGCGAGGCCGCACAGGTTCTCGCTCAGGATCGGGTTGCGCTTGTGGGGCATCGCGCTCGAGCCCTTCTGCCCGCGCGTGAACGCCTCCTCGGCCTCGCCGACCTCGTTGCGCTGCCAGTGGCGCACGTTGGTGGCGAGCCGCTCGATGCCCGCGGCGACGGTGGCGAGCGCGGTGAAGTAGGCCGCGTGCCGGTCGCGCGCGACGACCTGGGTGGCGACCGACTCGGGCTCGAGGCCGAGCCCCGCGAGCGCCTCGGCCTCGATCTCCGGCGTGAGGTGCGCATAGGTGCCGACCGCGCCGGCGATCTTGCCGACGGCGATCTCGGCGCGCGCGGTCGCGAGCCGACGACGCCCACGGGCCATCTCGGCGTAGTGCCCGGCGAGCGCGATCCCGAAGGTGATCGGCTCGGCGTGGATGCCGTGCGAGCGCCCGATCATCGGGGTGTGCGCGTGCTCGCGGGCGCGCTTCTGCAGGGCGGCGAGCAGCCGGTCGAGGCGCGGCAGCATGGCGTCGACGGCGTCGCGCAGCTGGATCGCGAGGGCGCTGTCGAGGACGTCGCTCGAGGTCATCCCGCGGTGCAGCCAGCGGGCGGGCGGGCCGACCTGCTCCTCGACGTGGGTGAGGAACGCGATGACGTCGTGCTTCACCGTGCGCTCGATCTCGTCGATGCGCGCGGGGTCGATGGTGACGCCTTTCTTGCGGATCTCGTCGGCGGTGCCGGCCGGCACGAGGCCGGCCTTCTCCATGGCCACGCAGGCGGCGAGCTCGACCTCGAGCCAGATGGCGAAGCGGCGCGCCGGGCTCCACAACGACTCCATGTCGGCGGGCGTGTAGCGGGGAATCATGGTCGCGGTCGGTACCCGCGAGGCCCCCGCTCGACAAGTCCGTGGCTCGCCACTAAGCTCTTCGACCCCCGTTCCCTATCCTCGGCAACCCTCGCACCGCCGCGTACCGTCGGTACCGACCTCGGGAAATCCCACGGGATCCGGAGTTCTCCATGCGCCAAGTCCACCCGTATTACCCCGCCTGCACCATCACCTGCGCGTGCGGCGTCTCGTACCCGACCCGCAGCACCCGCGGCGACTTCAGCGTCGACGTCTGCGGCCAGTGCCACCCGTTCTACACCGGCAAGCAGAAGCTGATGGACACCGCCGGCCGCGTCGACCGCTTCCGCAAGAAGTTCGGCGAGGGCAAGGCCGTGGTCAAGCCGGGCAAGGATCCCGCCGCCCAGGGCCAGAAGCTGCCCAAGAAGGCCAAGGAGAAGAAGGCCGCTCCGGCCGCTGCCGCCGCCGTCGAGGCGCCCGCCGCCGAGCCGGTCGCCGAGGGCTGAGTTCCAGGGCCCCCGGGCTGAAGCCCGGGGCACCGACAAAGGCTGAAGCCCGGGGCATGAACCCCGGGCTCGGCGCTTTTTGTGGCTGACGGACCAGACTGCTGCTCCACGGCGGCGACACCTCCAGCCAGTGATTCGAAGCGTGAAGCCCGGGGTTCCAGGCCCCGGGCTTGCGGTGCCGTCGGTGCCCCGGGCTTCAGCCCGGGGGAGACCTGCAGTCCCGGGGGAGGCTCTTTTGCCCCACGAGAAGCCCCCCACGTCGCCCCGGCATCTCACCGCCGTGCACCTCCCTCGCCCGTTCCCCCTCTCCACGCTAGGTTTCCGCGGATGAGCGAAGAAGAGAACCGGCCCTACATCGGCGGCCAGGCCGTGCTCGAGGGCGTCATGATGCGCTCTCCCCACTCCTTCGCGATCGCGGTACGCCGCGCCGACGGCTCGATCTCGATGAAGGAGCGTCCCTTCGAGATCAAGGCCTCGTCCTGGTCGAAGATCCCGTTCGTGCGCGGCATGGCCACCCTCGTCGAGTCGCTCCGCCTCGGGAGCGAAGCGCTCCGGTTCTCCGCCGAGCTGTTCGAGAAGGACATGGAGGCGGCCGAGCAGGCCGAGGCCAAGCCCAAGGACGCGAAGAGCACCGCCAAGAAGGCCGCGCCGCTCAGCGTGTTCTCGGCGTTCGGCCTCGTCCTGGCGCAGGTGTTCGGCCGCGCCGACGGCGAGCCCGGCGGATCGAGCTCCGGCGAAGAGGAAGAGGGCCGTCAGCCCAACACGATGGCGCTGATGACCATCGTGATGGTGGTCTTCATGGTGGCGCTCCCGCAGCTGCTCGCCTGGGGCACCTCCACGCTGTTCAAGATGCAGCTCGACGTGCGCAGCGCGAAGTTCCAGCTGCTCACGGGCGCGTTCAAGCTGATCGTGGTGCTCGGCTACCTCGCGATGATCCGCCGGGTGCCCGAGATCTACCGCGTGTTCCAGTATCACGGCGCCGAGCACAAGACGATCAGCACCTACGAGGCGCGCGAGGAGCTCGTGGTCGCCAACGCCAAGAAGCAGACCACGCTCCACCCGCGCTGCGGCACCACGTTCCTCATCATGACGGTGCTCGTGAGCATCGCCATCTGGACGGCGCTCGGTCCGCTCATGCCGCGGTTCGGCGGCAGCAAGGCCGTGGAGCAGATCACCTTCTTCTTGATGAAGCTGCCGTTCCTGCCCGTGCTCGCCGGCATCACCTTCGAGATCCAGCGCTTCACCGCGCGCTACTGCCTCACCGGCCCCCTGCGCGCGCTCCTCTGGCCGGGGTTCCTCGTGCAGAAGATCACCACCATCGAGCCCGACGACGCGCAGCTCGAGATCGCCCTCGCCTCCATGCGCGCGACGCTGTGGCGCGAGAAGGTGGGCCCCGAGACCAAGAAGCCCACGAGCGATTCGGAGGTGCTCGCGTTCCCGAGCTACGAGGCGCTCCTCGAGACCCCGGAGCTCCGCGCCGCCTAGGTGGCGAGCGTGGCCTGGAGCTCGGTGCAGCGCGCCTGCAGCGCCTCGGCCCAGCGCTTGCGACGCGCGTCGTCGTCGGTCGCGCCGTAGAGGATCTCGGCGATCTCGTCGAAGCGCAGGCCGCGATCGAGGCAGAGGACCAGGAGGTGCTTGTCGTCGACGGCGAGCGCGTCGAAGCCCGCCTTGGTGCGCGGCCCGCTGCGCGGCTGCGAAGACACCACGGCCCGTGACGAGGCGGGCTGGGCCTCGAGCGCCTGGACGTGGGCGAGGTGCGCGCGCCGCGCGAGGCCGAACAGCCAGGTGCGCAGGTTGACCTTGTCGTGGTCGAGCCCGAGCAGCTCGGCCATCGCGCGCTCCTGCACCTCACCGAACAGCCCGCGTGCGGTGTGCTCGTCGAGGAAGGCCTCGAGGAACGCGAACACCTCGGTGCCGTGGGAGGCGAACAGAGTGGCGGCGGCGCGCGGCAGCTCCCCCCGCTTGCACAGGGCAGCAACGCTCAGCTCGCGGGGGGCGACGCTCACCAGGTTCATTCCTTCACCTCGGACCGAGGGTGAGTCCGGGTAGCAGGCTCGGCGTTACTTGCCACCCACGAGCGCCGCAAGCACATTGCCTGGATGCACCGCGGCAAACTCCTCCCTGGCCTGAGTGGGTCACTCCTCGTCGCGCTCGCGGTCGGCTGTGGCGACACGTCGAGCGTGAGCCAGGACACGGGTGGCGACGCCGCTGTCGAGGCCGCGGCCGACGCCTTGGTCCCTCCCGACCAGTTCGGGGGCGACCGGCCCGTGAGCGTGTTCCGCGTGCCGAACGGCTACGACCCGAAGAAGCCCGCGCCGCTCGTCGTCGTGCTGCACGGGTATGGCGCCGGGGGCTTCCTCCAGAACGCCTACTTCGGCCTCGGCACCCTCGCCGACGAGAAGAACTTCTTCCTGGTGGCGCCCGAGGGCACCGTGGACTCGAAGAAGAACCGCTTCTGGAACGCGGTCGACACCTGCTGCGATTTCGACGGCAAGAAGCCCGACGACGTGAAGTACATCACCGGGCTCGTCGACGAGATCGCCACCTACTACGCGATCGATCGCAAGCGCGTGTACCTGCTCGGCCACTCCAACGGCGGGGCGATGTCCATGCGGCTCGCGTGCGACGTCCCGGAGAAGTTCGCGGCCGTCGTCGACCTCGCCGGGCCGTTCTGGTCCGACCCCGCGGCCTGCAAGCCGAAGACCCCGATCGCCTTCCGCCACATGCACGGCACCGTGGACGAGACGGTGCCCTACGCGGGTGGCGCGATCAGCGTCGGCGGGTTCTCGACCCCGAGCGCGCGCAAGATCGTCGACACGTTCGCCGCGCTGAACGGCTGCGCGGCGAGCCCGACGGAGGCGGCCGCCGTCGACCTCGAGCGCTCGCTGGCCGGCGCCGAGACCAAGGTCCTGCGCTTTCCCTCGTGCAAGGACGGCGCGGACGTCGAGCTGTTCTCGATCGAGGGCGGCAGTCACATCCCCAAGGACTTCGATCCGGTCGCCCTCCCGCGGTCGATCTGGGCCTTCTTCGAGGCCCACCCGCGGCCCTGACCGCGGCCATGCTAGGACGCCGGCCCGCCGATGCTCCCGCTCGACAAGCTCGCCTCGCTCGCCCGCCGGTATCGCGAGCTCGAAGACATGCTCTGCCGCGCGGAGATCGTCTCCGACCGCCAGCAGTTCCAGCGCCTCTCCAAGGAGCGCAGCGAGCTCGAGCCGATCACCGCGGCCTACCAGCGCCTGCTCGAGCTCGAGAAGAAGATCGCCGACGACGAGGCCGCGCTGCAGGACCCGGAGCTGCGCGAGCTCGCCCAGATGGAGCTGCCCGAGCTGCACACGGAGCAAGCCACGCTAGAGGCCGACATCCAGCTCCTCTTGCTGCCGCGCGACCCGAACGACGACAAGAACGTCATCCTCGAGATCCGCGGTGGCGAGGGCGGCGAGGAGGCGTGCCTGTTCGCGGCCGACCTCTTCAAGATGTACGCGAAATACGCCGAGAACCGGGGCTGGAAGCTCGAGGTCATGAGCCTCAGCGAGGCCTCGGCCGGTGGCTACAAGGAGGTCGTCGCCATGGTGAGCGGCCGCCAGGGCCAGCCAGGCGTCTACTCGGCGCTGCGCTTCGAGGGCGGCGTCCACCGCGTCCAGCGCGTGCCGGCGACCGAGGCCCAGGGCCGCATCCACACCTCCACCGCCACCGTGGCCGTGCTGCCCGAGGCCGAGGAGGTCGACGTCCACATCGACGAGGCGAAGGACCTCGAGATCAGCATCGCCGCGTCGGGCGGCCCCGGCGGCCAGGGCGTGAACACCACCAACAGCGCCGTCCAGATCCTGCACAAACCGAGCGGGATCATCGTCAAGTGCCAGGACGAGCGCTCGCAGATCAAGAACAAGGCGAAGGCCCTCAAGGTGCTGCGCTCCCGCCTGTTCGACATCGAGCGCGAGAAGCAGGACGCGGCCACCGCGGCCGAGCGGCGCGGCATGGTGAGCACGGGCGAGCGGTCGATGAAGGTCCGCACCTACAACTACCCGCAGAACCGCGTCACCGACCACCGCATCAAGCTCACCCTCAACAAGCTCGAGCGCATCGTCGCCGGCGACCTCGACGAGATCGTCTCCGCCCTCCAGTCCTACCGCCAGGCCGAGCTGCTCCACGCGGCCGGCCTCGGCGACGGCCCGAAGCGGGCCGGCGAAGCCGACGACGACTGATCGGGCCGGGGTCGATCCAGCCTGTTCCGAGGCACCCGGGTTGTGGTGTAGGCTCGCGGCGGGTCTTCCTCACTGGCTCTCCAAGAGGTGCTTCATGCTTCGCCTTCGTCGTCTCCACGGCCTGCCGTTCGCCTCCGCGCTCGTCTTCACGCTGCTGGCCGGGCCTGTCCTCGCCGACGAGAAGAAGGCCGAGAAGAAGGAAGAAAAGGGCGACACCGCCGACAAGAAGGACGACGGCAAGAAGGGTGACGCCAAGGACGACGACGACGACGACGACAAGCCCAAGAAGAAGAAGAAGGCCGCGGCGGCCGAGGAACCGGCCAAGCCCGAGCTCCCGCCGAACGACCCGACCGAGGACCCGTCGAAGACCTACTACTTCCTCGGCGCGCGCTACCAGTACGCGATCCTCCCGAAATACCTGCTCTCGCTGTTCGTCGCGGGCGGCCCCACCACGGTCGGCGTCTGGCAGACCGGCATCGAGGGCGGCATGCGCAAGGAGGGCTTCGAGACCCGCTTCGCGCTCACCTACGCCGACGTCTCCACCTCCGAGCCGTTCGGCTTCAAGGGCAAGAACGAGGACCCGAACGCCTGGGAGCTCGTCAAGTCCGACCTCAAGATGATCAACGCGGTCGTCGACTTCATGTGGAGCACGCCGTTCAGCAAGTACGTGTCGTTCGAGTACGGCATGACCGTCGGCCTCTCCGTCGTCATGGGCGATCTCGCGCGCGTGCAGGCCAAGAGCAAGGACGGACGGCCCGGCGAGACCGACCCGAAGAACCTCGAGCCCTGCTCGGGGCCGCAGGCGGGCAGCTACTACTGCGACAACAGCAACACCCACTACCCGGGTGACCCGGCCAACCCGAACGAGACCAAGAACTGGTACAAGGAGTCGTCGTGGTTCAATGGCGGTAGCAAGCCGAACCTCTATGCGCGCTTCGGGCCCGCGCTCGGCTTCCGCTTCAAGCCGGTGAAGCAGTTCGTGGGCCGCGTCGACCTCGGGTACGACCTCTTCATGGGCTTCTTCTTCGGCGTCGCAGCCAACTACGGGTTCTGAGCCCCTCGATGACGGCGTCGGGCGGGGCGAGCGAGCCGGCGCCGGCGGTCGGCACCCCGGCGATCGGCGCTGGCAAGGCGCTGCCTGCCCGCTACGAACCGATCCGTCGGCTCGGCGCCGGCGGTGGCGGCGAGGTGTGGGCGGTGCGCGATCGGCTCGACGGCCGCACGCTCGCGCTCAAGGCCCTGCCCCCCGGCGCCTCCGATCCGCAGGAGGTCGCGGCGCTCGTGCGCGAGGCCACGACCCTCCTCGATCTCTCCACCAGCACGGGCAACCTGTTGCCAGGCGTGGAGCGGTTCGGACGCCTCGCCGACGGTCGACCGTTCCTCGTGCGCGAGCTCGTCGAGGGCGCGAGCCTGCAGTCGTTGCTCGACCGCGGCGGTGGGCTCCTCGTCGCGACGCGCGCGCTGCTCGGCGCCGCGAGTCAGCTCACGCTCTTGCACCGCGCGGGCCTGCTGCACGGCGACATCAAGCCCGCCAACGTGATCGTGCGGCCCGACGGCACGGCCACGCTGGTCGACCTCGGGCTCGCGACCACCTGGGGTCCGCGCGGCGCCCGCGTCGAGGGTCTCACGCCGCGCTTCGCCGCGCCCGAGCTGTTCGAGGGCGAGCCGCTCACCGTCCGGGGAGAGGTGTTCGCGCTCGGCGCGAGCCTGCGCGACGTCCTCGACGCCTGCACCGGCGGCGAGCGCTCCATGATCGTCGCGCTGCGCGAGATCGAGCGACGGGCGACCGCGCGGGACCCGAGCGTCCGTCACCCGAGCGTCGACGAGCTCGGCGCGTCGATCGCGGCCGCATGCGGGTTCCCCGCCGAGCACAGCGGGCCGCGCGGGATCTGGACCGTGCGCGGCGTGGAGTCCGTGCTCGCCGACCTGGTGCACGCGCTCGATGGGATCGCCACCGGCGAGGAGCTCTCGGTGGTCGGGCCGGTCGGCGTCGGCGGCCGCACGGTGCTCGCCGCGCTCGCCTTCCGGCTCGGGCTCGGTGGGTGGCCGGTCGCGTGGCTCCGCGGGCCGTTCGACCGCACCGCGCTCGCGCTCGAGCTCGCCACCGCCATCGGCGCGACCACCGCCAGCGCCACCTCTTTCGCCGTGCACGGCGGCGTGCTGGTCGTGCACGACCCCGAGGGCGCCGAGGAGGCGCTCGCCGAGCTGCGTCGCGCCGGCGCGCGCATCGTCGTCCGCCGCACGGCTGCGCGCCCGGGCGAGGGCGTGCGGGTGTTCACCGTGCCGCCCCTCGAGGAGCGCGAGCTCGCCGAGATCGCCCGGCGCGCGCTGCCCTCGTTGCCCGAGGCGGTGCTCGGTCGCGTCGTCGGTCGGAGCGACGGCCTGCCCGGTCGGCTCCGCGCGATCGTGGCGGCCATCGGCGACCGCGCGATCGTGCGCGCCGAGTCGGTCGACGTCATCGTCGCGCACATCGATCGCACGGGGGGTGCCCCCTTGCCCGAGGCGCCCGTCACCGTGGAGCGGGTGCGCGAGCTGCTCGACGCGGCGCGCGTGTCCGAGGCCGAGGCGCTGCTCGCGGGGTTGCCCGACGACGGCCGCACCGCGCTCTTGCGCGGCTGGATCGCCCTCGGCAAGGCCGATCTCGCTGGCGCTCGTGCGCTGCTCGACAGCGTCGATCCGGCGGGCGACCACGGGCTGCTCGCCGAGCGCGCTCTCCTCGCGGCCAAGGTCGAGAACCGCGCGGCCGCCTACGACCAGGTGGCCGCCCAGGCCGCGATCGTGCTCGCCCTCGAGGGCGACCCGGCCGTGTCCGGGGCGGTGGTGGCGGAGGCGTACCAGGCGCGCGGCGTGGCGCGGATGTACCAGCGCGACGACGCGGGCGCGGTCGAGGATCTCACCCACGCCTCTCGGATCGCGCGCGAGGCAGGGGCGCAGCGCATCGAGGCCATGGCGTTCGCGTCGCTCGCGATGGCGCACCAGCGCGCGGGGCGCGCCAAGGACGCGCGCGCCGCCTACGACGCCTCGATCACCGCCGCGGAGGCCGCGAACGACGCGGCCGCCGTCGCGCTCGCGCGCCTCAACCTCGGCACGCTCGCGTGGTCCGAGGGCGACCTCGCGGAGGCTATCTCGGCGTTCGAGGCCGCGGCCGACCTCGGGCGTCGGGTGCAGCGCAACTCCACCGTCGAGCGCGCCCTCCTGAACCTCGCGGTCGTGGATCTGGGTCTCGGCCGGTACGCCCGGGTGGGCGCCACCCTCAAGAACCTGACCGCGATGGAGGCGCAGATGACGCCCGTCGGTCAGGCGCAGCTCCTCGGCGTGCGCGCCGAGCTCGAGAGCCGCATCGGCGACGTGCAGCGGGCCTCGGGCCTGTTCGCCGAGACCGCGGCGGCCTGGCGGGCGATCGGTCGCCCGGGGGACGCCGCCGAGGTCGAGATCGACGGCGTGCTCCTGCGCTGTCAGCGCGACACGCCGTCCTCCACGGGCGCGAGCAGCGTGCGCATCGACGAGGAGCAGCGCATCCTCGACGCCGCCGAGGCCGAGCTCGGCGCACGCGCGGGCGAGCTCGCCGCCCCGCTCGCCCTCGCCCGCGGTCTCGTCGCGGCCCACCGTGGCGACGAGCAGGGCGCGCTCGCCGCGTTCGACAAGGCCATCGCCGCGGTCAAGGACGCCAAGGACTGGCTCTGGCAGGTGTACGCCGCGCGGGCCCGGGTGCTCAGCAGCCAGGGCAGCCACGCACGCGCGCGCCGCGACGCGGACCAGGCGGCCGCCGTGCTCGAGGAGATCGCCGAGAAGCTCTCGCGGGATCTGCGCGAGGTGTTCTGGGACGAGCCGCGACGCCGGGCGCTGCGGCAGGTGCACGAGGTGACCCAGCTCAACACGCGGGCCACCATGGCGCCCGCGAGCGGGATGCCGTTGACGCCGCCTTCGGGCATCATGGGGGCCACCATGGCGTCGGGGACCATCGGGCCGCCCACCGCGATCTCGGGGGGGTCGACCCAGTTCGTCCGCCTCGCCGAGGATCGCCTCGCGCGAATCCTCGCGGTCAACCGCGACCTCGCGTGCGAGGCCGATCTCGGGCGCTTGCTCGCGCGCGTCACCGATCAGGCGCTCGACCTGCTCGGCGCCGATCGCGGGTTCGTGCTGCTGGCCGGCGAAGAGGAGAGCGCGACGAGCGAGGGCGACAGCCAGCCCGGGGAGCTCTCGGCGCGGGTCGCGCGCGACCGGCGCAAGGACGACCCATCCGTGCAGTTCTCGCGATCGATCGCCGAGCGGGTCCTCGAGACCGGCGAGGCCATCGTCACCAACAACGCCCGCACCGACGCGCGCCTCGGCGGCGCGGCGAGCATCCACGCGCTCTCGATCCACTCGGTGGCGTGCGTGCCGATCCCCCGCGTGCGCGGCGGCGATCGGCGACCGATCGGCGTGCTCTACCTCGAGACCCGCGGCCCGCGCGCCGGACGTGAGGGCATGGAGACCGAGCTCCCCACGCTGCTCGCGTTCGCCGATCAGGTGGGCATCGCGATCGCGAACGCGCGCCTGGTCGAGGAGAACCGTCGCCGCGCCGACGAGCTCGCCAAGGCCAACGAGGAGCTCGAGCAGGCCCGCGCGCGGCTCGACGACGCCCTCGCGCGACGCACGGAGCAGCTCGAGCGCGCCAAGGCGGACCTGGGTGCCGCGCGGCAGGCCTTGCGCGGCCACACCGGCTACGCCGGCTACAAGGGCCTCGTCGGCACGAGCGCGCCGATGCGCAAGCTCTACGCGCTCATCGATCGCATCCGCCAGGCCGACGTACCCGTGCTGCTCGCCGGCGAGAGCGGCACCGGCAAGGAGGTGGTGGCCCGCGCGATCCACAACGGGAGCACGCGCGCCAAGCGGCCGTTCCTCGGCGTGAACTGCGGCGCGATCCCCGCGAACCTCCTCGAGAGCGAGCTGTTCGGCCACGTGCGCGGCGCGTTCACCGGCGCCGACCGCGAGCGCAAGGGCCTGTTCCGCGAGACCGAGGGCGGCACCATCCTGCTCGACGAGATCGGTGAGATGCCGCTCAAGATGCAGGCGGGCCTCCTCCGCGTGCTGCAGGAGAAGACCGTGCGCCCCGTGGGCGGCAGCAAGGAGGAGCCCGTCGACGCGCGGGTGATCTGCGCGACCCACCGCGACCTCGACGAGATGGTCGCGCGCAACGAGTTCCGCGAAGACCTGTTCTACCGCATCAACGTCGTGGTCCTGCGCCTGCCTTCGCTCCGCGAGCGCCCCGAGGACATCCCGCTGCTCGCCGACCACTTCCTCGGCGTGTTCGCCGCCCACTACCGGCGCGAGAAGAAGGCGCTGTCGCGCGAGGCGGTGCGCAAGCTCCAGGGCTATCCGTGGCCCGGCAACGTGCGCCAGCTCGAGAACCTGCTGCTCAACGCCTTCGTGCTCAGCGAGGGCGCCCTCATCGAGAGCTCGGATCTCGCGTTCCCCGAGCCGAGCCGCTCGGCGCCCCCTTCGCGTCCCGAGAGCCTCGCGCCGTCGTCCGGCGAGGACGACCGGCCCGCCTCGCTCGAGAGCTTCAAGCGCACCGAGAAGGACCGCATCCTCGAGGCCCTCGAGCGCGCGGGCTGGAACCGCCTCCAGGCCGCGAAGATCTGCGGCATCCCCCGGCGCACGTTCTATCGGCGATTGAAGGAGTACGGGATCCAGGAGTGAGGCGAGCCGTCAGGGCGTGAGGCGGCTCACCATCGCCCGCAGATCCCGCACCTTGAACGGCTTGCGGAGCACGCGGCCGGCGACCCGCGTGGCGACGTCGGGGGCGAGCTCGACCCCGGTGATGAACAGCGTGCGGCCGGCGAGCGCAGGCAAGCGGCGGGTGAGGGTCTCGTGGAACTCGAGGCCACCCATCCCGGGGAGCACGAGGTCGCAGAGCACC
>Ga0154020_10005671_pt1 | contig 14693 bp, 13 predicted proteins | sample Klosneuvirus_201_FD_109709 | JGI IMG/M metagenome (GOLD analysis project Ga0154020, IMG submission 109709) | Active sludge microbial communities from wastewater, Klosterneuburg, Austria - Klosneuvirus_20160825_MG | ecosystem: Engineered > WWTP > Aerobic digester > Activated sludge | place...
CCACGGTTTGGCACCGTCTCCCAGCAGATTCACTGACAAGCCCTCCCATACCTGTTGCGGTTGGGCCTTTCATGGTTGAGCTATTCACGGTCGGATGTTTGGTCCGATCCCCGAGGGTGTCAGCCCCGGTGTGGTCTGTCGCCAGACACACAGCTCCCCACGTCAGCACGGTTGAACGAACTCGCCATGACAGCAAGCCCATGAGCCCCCGTGACGGGATTCGGCATTCCTTTGCCACACCCGCTTTGTCCAGGACGGCTCAGTGTCAACCACAGTTGATCACTAAGCATGTCCGCCTCGCCCGAATTCAAGATACATATGACAAAGAACAAATCCCGATGCGTTGTAACGGGATACAGTTTGTTGCGTCGTGCCGACACTGTAGCTCGATCTGTCTCAGATCGAGAACCAGACAGCGTGGCTATTGGAGATGTCTCGTACCATCATGCCCGATAGGCCCAACTGACACAGCGTGACCGACGCATATTTCGCTATAGGATAGAACGCTGGGATTACTCCGAAACTTGTGCGGCTCACAAACTGAGTGAGTCGCACGATCGGTTTTAGGCCAACGAGCCTCCTTTGAACTGGGCGAACACGTTTCCGCGTACCCAGCTCGAAGAGCGACAGTCAGGAAAGGAAGCGATCCTTTCATCTCTTAGACCGGCTGATGAAGCCGATTTTACCGAGACCTGTCCGCTCCATCATCGAACGTCAGCATGTTGCCCTTAGCCGATGCGTATTCGCATTCGGTTTGCCGGGCAACGGCATCTTGCCAGAGCTTGACGACCGGCAAATCTTATCGATTTGCCTACAGATCGTTTGTGCCACACCTGACAATGAAAGTCACGCGGCGATTTCCGATGCTGGACACTATTTCTGACCCAACGTCTGGACAATTGATTCCATTCCGTGGTAATTGGTGGGGAATGTTTAACCATGAAAGGAGTCAACAATGAATGACATCAAGAAAAAACCAGCATCAGCCCCAGTCAAAGTCTTCCGTCAGGGAGCCATCGCCGCATCCATCTGGAAACGGCAGGCCACCAGCGGATTCGAATACTTCGACTTCACCGTCAGTCGTTCGTGGAAAACGTCATCCACCGGGAAAGAAGGTTATTCCAGCAGCTTTTTTGTACGGAACGCTGACGAATTGCAGGCCGTGATTCAGGAAGCTGCCGACTGGATTGAAGGCCAGCAAGCCAGCTTACAGGAAAGCAATGATTTCAAAGCTCAGACGAACTTGCAGAAAGCGGCGTAAACGGAAAAACGCTCCTGCATCGTGGCATTTGACGATGGAGTCACGTCGGCAGCCATTGGAAGCACCGCAGGTGCCTGCGTGGTACCCGATCGACGGACGATTTTTGAAAACGACTGGGATCTCCAGATTCCGGAGATCATTCTGTCGTTGATAACAGTCGGTTTGTTGCTGAAATTCAAGAAGCTTTCGTAGCCCGTCATCGTCGTTGGCGCTGCGATTGTCGGAATGATTACCTAGATCCGTGCGGGCGTGGACAAGGCCGGAAACAATTGCATGATCAAATGGCTATTCCTATCGATTCGAATTCCACGAAAGCCCACTGCGGGCGATGCGAGAACAAGCTCGTTTGCGGTGGATGTCGCGCGGTATCGATGGCTCACTACGGCGATCCAATGAAGGGCGACCCGGCTGCACTTTCCCGTCGCTTTCAGGAAGCGCAGACGCGAGACTATTTTGGATCAGTGATTGTCATTCCTCGAAGAACCACAGTGCGTTCTTTGGCTCCTTCAGTACCCGTGTCTTCGCAATCGAACATCAGATTCACGCGATTGATGGCGAGTTGTTTCGCAAAACGGATGATTTTTTCGCCCCGAGCGTCGGTCATGTGATTGGGCATGATGGCGAGGGCGGGGACACCGAGGGAATCGAGGTTGATGACGTCGTTGAAGCCTTCGACAAGGATCAGCCCATGCCGCTGCATGAATTCGCGGTAGCCACGTTCTTACTATCGGCTGGAGTGATGGCCGAAGAGTTCCTGGCCGCGATGGAAGCCTTTTTGGAAGCGGTGTTTAATTGGTGCGGATCCGACCGCTCGTTCCGCAAGAGAAAAGCGGGCGAAGTTGCGTTCTTTCCGTTCGTAGTTTGGATCACGTCCGACCCAATGCAGGACTTTGCGGTCTTCCGCCAGAACCGGGTAGATGATTTGGCCTCGTATGCTGAAGCCACGTTTGTCGCCGTCGTCCATCGGCAAGAAGCCGACTCGCCATTTTGTCAACGCCTCCGGCGTCAGGCACGGATGGCGGCAGACGCAACTCGCCGATGCCGGTGGCATTTTTGCAACGTCGATGACGAACTTCTGATCGAGCGTCGCAAATTCTCGGACCTTTTCGTCGTCGGAGTCAAGCAGGGGACTGTTGCGTTCAATAACCGGAGGAGCGGAAGGCGGCGGAGTCTTTGCGGGCGGCAATTCGGTCTGTGCCGTCGGAGCAGCGTCGTCCGCGTGGCTCGAAAGGATTTTCTTCACGCGATGGAATTCGTCACCCTCGAGTTTGTCGCCGCTTGGTTCCCTCCCATTGAATTATCCGTGCATGAGCGTCAGCAGATTTCGCCCGTCCTCGTATCAGCAGGCAACCAAGAAGTCTACAGAGGCTGGCGAATCACGCAATAGGAGGCTGTGCTGCAACGCGCGCGATACGCGCCAAACCGCACAGTCTGCACACTGGGCATACGAATCGCGAAAGAACTAAGCAGTCGGCCGTGCCTCCTGTATTCTGGGAAAAGCAGCTTCCTGTCGCGTATATTGTTTCACGACGACCGATTTCCAGAGCAACGGAACGACATTTGCGAAACGCGTAAGACACGTTGCGTAGGCATTTTGATCGACGCGAGGTGTGGTATGGCTGGATCAAAAAGGCGTCCCGAGTTTGTAGCGCCTTTATACATCGCATGGGAAGTGACCCTTCAGTGTAATGCCCGGTGCATTCATTGCTATTCGGAATCCGGACCCGGTATACACCATCCCCGCGAACTGTCCACGGGTGCCGCGTTGGATGTTATTGATCAGCTTGCGGACGCTGGAGTAATGGTTCTTGCGTTCTCCGGCGGCGAACCCTTGCTTCGTCATGACATCTTCGACTTGATCGAACGCGCGGTGTCGCGTGACTTGGTTGTGAATATCGCGAGTAACGGTGCGCTGATCAATCACCGGATGGCAAAAAGACTGAAGCAATCGGGGGTGCGTAGCGTCACTATAAGCCTCGACGGCGCGACAGCTGAACTTCACGACTCGATTCGGCGGTTCCCGGGCTTGTTCGAGAAGTGCGTCGCTGCGATTCGCACGCTATCCGAAAATGGGCTGAATGTGGTCGTGAGTTTTACTCCCATGCGCCTCAATTATCAGGATGGCCCTGCCGTCGTTGAACTTGCAGTTCGTCTCGGCGCGTACGGTGTGAATATGTCGCAGTACGTACCCGCTGGCCGTGGAACCGTGGATTTGGCCCTTGATCCGCCTGTGCTGAGAGATGTCATTCAGCAGTGGATTGAGATGCGTCGAGCATACCTTGGTCGGGTGAAGATCATTTGGCATGACTGTCGCGTTTCGCTTCTTGTTCCCCCGGAGGAACAGGACCGTTACTCCGGTTGTGGTGCCGGAAAACTCACTGCGCGTTTGCGTGTCGATGGAACGCTCACGCCCTGCGTATTTCTGCCGAACGCAGCGGGAAACGTCTGCGAGGAACCCTTCACGGACATTTGGGAGCACTCTCCTCTATTGCACGGATTCCGCAATAGGAGCGGCATCCTCGATGGAAACTGCGGGCGATGCGAGCACAAGCTCGTTTGCGGTGGATGTCGGGCAGTATCGATGGCTCACTACGGCGATCCAATGAAGGGCGACCCTTCGTGCTGGATTTACCAAGACGATACGGTGCGGTCTGGTACGTGCAGCGTCACTGGTGAGCCAGAGTTCGTGCAGTTAGGCACCTCAAATCAACAACAGGCAGGTCCCTAATGATTTCCGACGACACAATCCCGATACTTACCCGTGCAGTGACTGTACGCAGGGAGCCAAATGGATTCCTCTTGTACCAGAGGGAGACAGATGAATTGTACTTCCTATCTGAAGCTGGTTATCGGCTGTGTGAACAGTTCGATGGGACTCGAACCGTTGGAGAACTGGAGCAGAGCGTCAGGTGGGGCAATTCTCAGGATTCTTCGCAAGGTCGCGAGCAGTTCTGCGGTTTTCTTCAAAGTCTCGCCGATCGTTCCGTCATCGAATTGTGGGAGTAGTCTCATGCCAACAATGACATCCGATACGAGCAACGGGGTGCGGGTCACTGGCCTTGATATGTGGCGGTCAGACCTGCCGCTGCACATGGTGTGGCTGGCCACGAATGCCTGCAATCTTCGATGTGTGCATTGCTCATCGAACGCAGCTCATCGGCTTCCCAACGAGTTATCGACAGACGAAGCCTGCAAGATGTTTGATGAGTTCGCGGAAATTGGCGTCTGGGACGTTGCGGTTTCCGGCGGAGAGCCGTTGATTCGGAAAGACTTGATAGATGTGCTCCGGCACGCCAATGCTTTGGGTATCAAGATCGGCGTGGGATCCAACGGCACGAGCATAACCGAGACAATCGCACAGCAAATGGTTGACGCAGGAGTAGATAGACTGCAAATCAGCATTGATGGACTACACAAAACGCACGACATCGCCCGTCGCAAGCCGGGACTCTTTCAGATCTCGGCTGGAGCTATCGAGCGCGGGCTATCGGCCGGATTGCGCGTTCACGTGTGCTTCACCGTTCATCGCCTAAATTTTCAAGAGCTTGCGACGGTGATCGATAAATGCGCCTCATGGGGCGTACTACGGTTCAACATGTCTCGCTTCGTACCGACGGGCCGCGGCACAATTCACTTGGACTTAACTCCAGAGGAGTGGCGACGTGTGTTGGAAACGTATTATGAGAAGCGCCGAGAGTACCGAGCTGTGATGGAGTTTACGACACATCTTTCGCATCAGGTTCTATTCGATGAGCAATTAGAATGCACACCTGGATTTCTCGGCTGTCAGGCTGGACGCGCACAAGGTTGTGTCGGACCGGAGGGCGATGTCACCCCGTGCGTGATGCTTCCCTTGGTCGTGGGCAACATTCGACGAGAGCGACTGAAAGACATTTGGCTGAATTCCCCCGTCCTGAAACAGCTCCGTGATCGCGGCGCAGTCAAAGGGTGGTGTCATAGCTGTACGTTCAGAGAAAAGTGCGGAGGGTGTCGAGCGGTTGCCTATTCATATACAGGTGATTTTCTCGCTGCTGATCCGCGATGTTGGCTTCATTCCCAAGATCCCCAGAGTAAGGAGAACAACGATGGCAGAGGCATCCAATTCATCGACGATGGAAACGGCAGTGAACAAGTACTTCGAGCTTGTTCGAGCGTTGCGGAACGGTGACGAGAGTTCGGTGGGTAAGCTCATGGAGATGTGGCATGACGACGGCGTCTTTGAGTTTGCAGGCACTCCTCCGCTCACTGGGACGTTCAGCGGAGCAGCTGCAATTCAGACACTATATAAGAACCGCCTAAAGAGCAGCGGAATGGCAGTCCGCACCGATTCTCCGAAGCTCAACTCCCGCGAAGTATCCTTGGGAATTGTCGATACCGAGGTTACTCACATGAGGCCAAATGGAAAGCGAGTTGTGGCAGCATGGAGAACGACCATCGGAACGCAACAGGGGCAGGGATTCGACGTCGCCGGCTCGCACGTGTTCACGTTTGAAGATGGGAGAATCAAGACCCTTCGTATTATGATCTCACCGAAGGCCGAGGAAAGCCATCTCAAAGAACTAAATCGCGACGACCTTAGTATCACGGACGTCGGACGACTATCGTTGGCTGCTTGGGCCGTTGTGTGACCACGCTGATTGTTCGGAGCACACATTGAACCGAGAAAGTACAAGTCAACCCGAGCGGCCACTGCTGGCGCTTGTAATTCTTGCAGTTCGGGATGTCGCCCGAGCCATTGCATTTTATCGCGCCTGTTTTGATTGGAAACAAACAGTTGACGAAGAAGTCTATGCAGAATTTCAGACCGAGGGCGGGTTTCGTATTGGGCTCTACGAGCAGCGTGCGTTCGAAGGTACTGCCTGCTGCAAGGTGATGGCGGCACCTGAAGGACAATTGACGGGCGTTGAGTTGTATTTTTATGTCGATGACATCACTCGCGTGTGTCAACAGTTTATGACCGCAGGAGCCCATCAATCCTCACCGCGCTCCATGCGTCACTGGGGCGAAGAAGCAGCTTACTTCAAGGATCTAGACGGGCATCTCTTGGTCGTGGCCAAGAGGCTAACCTAGTGGGGCGTCAAGCTCAGCAATTGGGGTTTGGTTGAATTCGATTCAATCAACAGTTGATCCAAAACGCACGTCTAGCAATGTCAAGTTGTCCGTATGGGCATCATGTGCTCATTAGACTAAATTCATGGCACCATCACAATTTCGACGCCTGTTGCCCCCTTCAGCGTGAACCCGATGCGAAGCTTCACGCGTGCGCCTCGAACCAGTTGTCGCCAGATTTCGTCTGAGCAACCTACATTTGATCGATGCACATAGATATCGTCACCGGTCCCATCGCGTCGAACGAACAGGTAACCAGCTTCAACCGTTTGAATGGTGCCAGTAAAAAAATCTTCTAATTTCCATTGCGGTTGGCGGCGGAGATGAAAAGGAGCGCGGTAACGTGACAACGCGAAAACCAAGTCCCGATACTGTCCGATCTGGCCCTGTCGATAGAGCTCGCGAATGTGGAGAATCTGAGCGTCATAATTCCGATCACCGGGGTTATATGAACGACCGATGTGATACAACACTGCGCCCGAGTCTGCCTTCGGATCCTCCAGCAGAAGCCTGGCGTACGCATACCGCAATGGACGATCCGTTGGGTTTACGTCTAACGCTTGTCGCAGTACGAGTTCGGCAGTTGTGGCATCCTTCGTCGCTACGAGGGCGCGAGCAAGCCGTCTCGCAATACCGCTAGCTCGATGGCTCACGTCGAATGCCTTGCGTAGTGCCGCTATGGAGCGTGGCGAATCTTGAATTGCGAGAGACAAATCAGACTCAAGTTGCAAAAGAGAGGGACTGTCTGGAAATCTCTGCAATCCTTCGCTTAACAATTCCTCACAGTCTTGGACTCGCGACTGAATTGTCCTCTCGTCAATTTCCTCTGTCCCGACACATATCTCAAGCCGCCTCAACTGGATCTTGATGAGCGTGGCATAGGGATGCGCGGTCTTCGTTTCTCGGGTCAGGCCACCCGCTATTTTGGCGGCATCGTCGAGTAGATGTGTTTTTTCTAAGTGCGACTTTGCAGAATCGGCACGTCTCAGAATCAGTTCCGCATGGGAATGTCGCAAAGCTGCGTTCGTTGGCTGACGCCGCAGTGCTCTGCGCAGAAGCTCCTCGGCTTGCGACAAATCTGGCGTCGCCCGCCCACTCAAGTATAGAGAACGCTGATGAAGCAAATAGACTTCGTCTCCACCAACGGACTCTGCAACTAAATAGATCTGATCGATCATCTCAGAATTTGAAAACAATTCTACGAGAGATCTCGCTCGAACCATTCGGTCAAACGTATCTTGATCGACCTCAAAGCTCAGATTAAGTGCCTTAAGGCAACGGATGTACTCCTCAAATCGTCGTTCTTCATTCCCAAGGAGTCGCTCGAACACCATCTGTGCGATTTCTGGGTGCCGTGCCCGAAACATGCGATCTCGGATCACTGGGTCCATTGATGTGTGAACGATCCCCTCCAAGGGAGCGAACCGCCGCTGCTTGAATTCTTCAAAATCTATATCATGAATTCTTTTTAAAACCCCAGCACGTACCGGAATTCCAAGACGATGCATCACACATACACTCAGATAAATACGCTGCGCTTCCTCCGGTCGGATCTTGTTGAATTCATCTTCAATTATGTTGGGAAATCGATCACCCAAAGTTGCCTCGTGAAGGGCAACCAACAATTGTCGGCCCGCGTGCTCTACAAGCTGACCTCTTCTTTCGGCCCGCGGCAGTTTTGCAAGGTGCCCCAACGCATTATGCTGCTCCAGTTTTCCAAGTAGCACGTCGACCTCTCCATCAGTCAGCCGATTGAGGTCGTACCTATCTGTGATGAGATCTTCCGCAGCATCGCCGAACATGTTCCACTCATTCCTACGAACTGCAGCGACAATTGTCACAGGCACGTTTTGAGAGTCGAGCGCGCGAACCGTTGTGACAAGCGCACGAACCCGATACTGCGCATCGTCTACAAACAGATACACGCGCTCTTTCGCCAAGTCACAAATCTCTTCGATCGCCGCTGAATTCATCCGTCCATATGGCGTGAGAAAGAGGCACAATCGATCAAAATCAAACGCTGCATCCCATGCAAGCCGCCTTAAGAATACCGACTTTCCGGCACCCGCGTGCGACTGTACGATCAATAGTTCCGCCGTGCGATCACCTTCCTCTGAGTCTAAAAAATAGTCCTTTAAAATCGTGTCTGTGAGACCGCGTCTAACGTCGAGTGACTGTTGTATTGGTGCCCAGTCTCCGGTATTACCTCTGAAGAATTCGCTTGGCGTAATTGAAGCGGCAGCTTGGCAGTGCTTCACATAATCAACATCAGTTGTCAGGAATTGAATCGCGCCATCCGACAGTCGCGCGTCACGGACAACAAAGCGATCTTGAATCGGCATGGAGCCGTTCGGCAATTGAGCTTTAATTCCCTGGGCTAGTTTCCCACATTCACCGATGGCAGCTGCCATGAAGGTTCCAAGATCGCCGTCTAAGACTTGGACGTGGAGTTTCTCCCAGTGGCGAGTGATGATATCGTTTGGATTGCTTCGCACATAATACGCTCTCCGCGGGTTCGAGACGTCACGACGTATCAAGCGGGTAAGCGTCCGAATCGTCCGGTCATCAGTTTGGTCACCGACAAAGACAATGATGTTTTCCCTTGCCCACCCAAAGAGAGTGTTGAATACGTGATTGCGGCAGTGAGGGTGGAGGTCGTATTGATCCGTGGACAAAAAAAATGGATACGTTGGAGAGGTGGTGCGGGAGATACATCCGTGAAGTTTTAGAAATTGCAACGCGTCGGAGCGACGCAACAGTTCTTCTACTCTGTCGGTATTGTCAATGAAAGATACCAAGTTTTGCTGACGGTCTTTATTTTCATAAAACGCTTTTTCGATAGCCAAATCGACATTGATCGTTGCAATACCCCGCCAACGAAGTCTGGGAACCAGCCGAAGATTATCGCTCGGCGTGATGCACTCCAGTTGCTTTCGGACAAATTCTTGAAGCGTGACAGTATCCACTTCTGTTAGGCAGAGCTCCACGATTTCATCTAAATGAGCCAGACTTTTCGCGTCGTCTAGAAATTGTTCCGCAAGAGTCGTTCGCAACGCTTCATATGGAGCGATGGTGCCGTTATTCAGAGCGCCGGTTCCCAAGATAAGAATAACAGTTCCGTCGGAGATGTTCGACTTGAGTACCGGTGGCAGGTCCATGTCTGTCAAATTCCCCTAAATTGCATTCATGAAGTCGTTGAATGTGCCAGGCAGCACACGAATGTTTCGTTTCTCCCAAAAACGGCTTAGGATCCCGGATGAATCTGGCGTGACAAGAAATGAACGAGGAAGAGACGGAATCTCGCGACTCAGTCTTAGCAGTATGGCCCTCAGATTGATGTCATCGACCCGGTTTCCTACAAAAACGAACGAGTGTTCCCGAGCCCAGTCTGTGAGCAACTGGAAGACGTGACTGCGTCCATGCAAGTACTCCACGTATTGGTCTGGCGTCAATATGAATGGGACTTTCGCATCGTTTGCGCGCGTAACACATCCGTGCAGTTTGAGCAGTGATACCGAATTTGGCTGAGACAGTTCATTGTCAATGCGGTCAGCATTAGCAATGAATGGTACAGGACGCTGCAATGGGCTAGTTGCAATTCCATACGCCATTTCGACTAGTTGGTCGTAATTTGTAGTTGCCAGCCCATGCCACCTGTGCTTTGCTAACATTAAATGTGACGTGGAGGGTTGAAACGGACGCATCAAGTCCGCCACAAACGACTGAACTGTGACAATATCAGCTTCGTTGATCGCGAATTCAGAAATCTGCGAGAGTGGAGCATCTACAAAAGTAGAATCAAGAATGTGCTCAGCAAGTTTCTCCCCAAGCTCTCTCCCTGACGGCGCGGTATTTCCGGTGCCGTCCGATGCTTCCATTGAAGCGCCAGCACCCAAGATTAGTACGACTTTGCTGTTCGTGATGTCTTGGAGAAATGAATTTGGAAGAATCAATGGATGTCTCCTGGTATCTGTATCAACGGTCATTCAAAACATTTGCTGTATCCGCTAGGCGACGCTAAGGGGAACTGCAGAGTGAGGCAAAGAACGTGGAAGTATTCAATCCTTGGTGGAACATGTAATGGTGACAACGGTTGTCGATGACCTTGCAATCGGAAATCACAGTCGCTTTGAATCCTTCCAATTTTGTCGAGTTCAGGAAGCGTGATGAGGCCAGTGACAACCTGCGGGTACGATCCCAGATCTCTGTTGTCTTGTCGAGTTATGCAACGTAGATCACCTATTTCCGTTTTGATTCATAAACAGACGTCATGATATGGATATTGGATACGCACGATCGGAAAATGTATCCTTGCCCAGTCATCAGATATGCTTTATTGAATCAGCAAGCACGATTTGCTCGGAACGAAGTGTTGGGCCGGGGCAGCGTACATTCTTGATGAGTCCGTCAGTCAAAAGGCGCGACGGTTTTCTCAAACTGATCCATCAGCACCATCTGGCGGTAGACTTCGAACACCTTGCCACATTTGCCGCTGGCCTGCAGATAGAGGCGTTTCTTCATGACGTCGGCGGCTTCAAGGGCTTCCGTTTCGAAGGCATCTTGGTCCGAGGGTGACATTGCTTCCCAGAAGGCCGTAAATGCTCGTTGTCGTGAATTCTGCTTTTGAATTGCCTGACGCTCGCGTTTGGTGCTTGCGCGCTGCTGTGCCTGTTTTTGGGCTTCTTTGGCCTGTTGACGATTCAGTCGCTGAATGGAACTTTCAAAGCCCGGCGGAAAGGCGATCATGTCTGGTTTCTTGAGGGACTGTACGAGAAATCCTGGACCACGGGGCTGCCCTCGGCTGTTGTACCAGTCGTAGAGTTCCAACATCTCGCGGATGCGGGTTGCTGGCTGCGACAGCGACAACTCTTCCGCCGATGCAGGGCCGATGCCGCGTTTGATCAGTTGACGTTCGAGTTCCTGAGGATTTGACTGAGAATTCAGGACCGGCGTTGACGGTGCTATCGTGGCGACACTGCTGATGATGGATTCCACAGTTGTTCGGCCGCGTTTGGATTTCCGCTCGAAGATCGCGATCCATTTTCCGAGCCCGTCTTTTCGAAAGCGTTCTTCCGGTGATCGCTGCTTCAGATCCCACAGGTCCAATTCTTCGATTCCCTTTTGCAGTGTTCGTTTCAACTGAGCGGTGTTGTAGTTGCTAGACAGCCGTACATTCCGTAGCCCGAGTTCCACCAGATCAATTTCCACACGATTGCTGTGGTAGAATCGTTTATCCAGGAACCGGTAAAGCCGCTTGGCGACAGGGCTTGTCAGTCGGCAGTACAGATTCCAGTCAAGCTGTTTCAAATATCCCGACTGGAAACTGCGGAACAGTACTTCGTTCCAGACGAATCGCGAACAGCCTGGAGCCGCCTTGCCCTGAATAACTTCCCGCCGATAGATCACCAGATTGTCGAAGACTCCAAAGTCTCGATTGACCCAGCTCTTTTGCTCGTGATCGTAGAACGCTCGATCGGAGAAAATCGACAGGCCTTTCCAGCGTCGCAGTGACGTGGCAACTCGGTCGTAATTGCGAGTCTCATCTGCCCAGCCCAGCAGTCGCAGGATTTCATACCGGCTGAAGGAAACTTCGCGAGAGCTAAAGTCGTTGAGGCGGCTGAGCTGAATGCAGGCCAGCAGGACGTCGTCATCTTTGGATGTGGGTAGACCGTAACGATCGGACCCCGATAGCGTCAGTCGTCGAGGCAGGTGCCGATTCTGTTCCCGATCAAAGACCGTGTCTTCCAGCACAATCGTTTTCGTTCCATCAAGAAATCGATCGGAAATCGCTGCCAGCGGAAACTCGGCGAGGTTCATTTCGTCCACGGCGTAGTCGACGGAACTGCGTTGAGTTTTCTGGCTGATGGTCTCTGATGAGTTTTCTTTCACACACTTTTCACATTGAACAACAACCAGTTCCTGTTGTTGTTTATCTATTTAAATAACAAATTAGGGGGTGCAAAATCGCCAGTCGCTTCAGGCACTTACCACCGGAAAAAGTGTTTCATTGTCCGGTGATCATGCCGCAAAACGTGTTTCGATGTCCGGTAAACCGTGTTTCATTTCACGGTGATTCCGATTGCCGAAGGTGTCTCATTGTCCGGTAATCCACGAGTGTCCCACGGACTTGTTTCGTGGACATCGAACCCGTTGAACACAAACACGATTTCCCCTACGGCTGAGCATCTCAGGTTCCGGTGTTTTGCGCAAGAAACTTCTGCAGACTGGCAGGCAAGCATGTTGGCTTGCTTGCTGGACTGTAGGTCGATCTGTCTCAGATCGACGAGGGTGCAGTTGCGATCATCTGAAATTCCCGATCGATCTCAACTCACGCAACTTGGCATTGCCGACCTGAGGACAGGTCGACCTACAGATAGGACCTGCGAATGGCCCGCAAAAAAAAGTGCTTGCCAGCAGACCGGCAATCATGCTTTATTGCCGGCATGATTATTTCATTGGTAAATTCAAAGGGTGGAGTCGGCAAATCGACGCTGGCCGGCAATCTTGCTGGCTGGCTTGCAAGTCATGGTCGTTCTGTGATTCTTGCCGACTGCGACACTCAGCATTCGTCCAGCGAATGGATCACGGAAGCACTTCCGGAAATCACCGTTGTTCGACTCGGCAATGCCGATGCCGTACTGGATCAGTTGCCAGAACTCGGGATGGAAGCCGATTTCGTGATTGCCGATGGTCCGGGCAGCCAGACCGAAACCAGCCGAGCACTGCTGATGTGGGCTGATCTGGCGATCCTGCCCTGCAAGGCCAGCATGTTCGAAGCGCGGGCACTCGACAGGAACACGGCCTTCGTTCGCCAGGCTCAGGCAATTCGCAAAGGTCCGCCGGAAGTCATTGCCGTGCTGAATATGGTCGGCCGCGATTATCGACTGACGCGAGACATGCGGGACGCGGCGGCAACACTGGGACTCAAACTTGCGGAAACTCCGATCACGCTGCGACAAGCTTACGCCGATGCACCGGGACAGGCGACCTTTGTCTGGAACATGGGCTACGCCGCGAAAGGCGCTGCCGAGGAAATTGATCAGCTTTTTCAGGAACTGTTTCCGGAGATCGCCGCGAAATTCTCAAGTGATGATGATCGTATTCAAGTCAACCATAAACCTTAACCACACAGGAGGCTCAAAGAGTATTTATTCATGGCAGAACGCAGAAGTCTCACCACCGCCGTCAATACCATTCCACACGCAGACCCCGATGTCGTGCGAGCCTTCGTCACGCAGGAAACGACGCCACCGGTTTCCCCGCCACGGGCTCCAATGCTGAAACCTGTACCGTCGTTTCAACCTGTTGGACTGATACCGATCACGGTGCGATTGCGCCCTGAAATTGCCGGAGCGCTGAAGCGAGCGTCACTGGAACGTCAACTCGCCAGTGCCGAATTCTTCAGCCAGCAGGAAATCGTCGAACGAAGTCTTAAGGCCTGGCTTCAGCAACACGGACATCTCACGATTGAGTGAATTCGTCGAAACCTACCCAGGTAACTTTCCGATATCGATGGGCTTTGGAACGGAAACGAGTGAAATTGAAAACCTCATGAATGCAGGGCATTCGGAGAGAATCATTTCTCACGAATCCGGCCAGGCATGTTTCAACCGCGTTCGTTAGATTTCAGTGGGGGAACGGCTCACACTGCCGGGAATGCCTAAACAAGCCCACTCTTCCCCGTTCGATCGTACGGGCTTCTTTGCCTGAATAAATCCCCAGACAAACAAGTCCGCACGACGCACGTCACAAAATCCAATTCCGATTTCCACGCTGTCAAAAGGAACAAAAACAACCGTCCATATATCACTCGTCTCCGTCGAATGTGGTGCAACCCCATTCGGAGCAGACGAACTCAATAATCGTTATGGTGACGACTCTGTCATGTGTGCTCGATATTCGGCGGCATCGCAGCGATTTTTTTTCGTCGCCGCGTTCAAGCGCCCTGAACCGCGTCGCGGTCCAGGCTAAGTCTCCGGATCCCTGCTCGAATCGTGTATAGAGGGACGCAACTGAGGATTCTCGACTGGGCTCCAGGCGGGGCCATTGTTCTTGCGGAGCGTGCGCTCCTGACGGCCGGTGTCGCGCCCCCGCCCCGCCCAGACGCGAATTCCCGATGGCGGAATTTACGTCTGCCCCCGTCGATCGCCCCTGCAGAAGCAGGGCCTGTCAATTCCTGGTCGTCTGCTCAACTGCTGGGCGCAGTTGAGCAAACTCCGCCCTGAACGGGCCGCGCCGACCGGCTTGGGAGCCGGTGCGGCTTTTCGGGCTGAACGCCCTCTTCGGTGTTCGCTGGGGCGAACACCTGGATCGATGCCGCTGG
>Ga0154020_10005672_pt1 | contig 14691 bp, 16 predicted proteins | sample Klosneuvirus_201_FD_109709 | JGI IMG/M metagenome (GOLD analysis project Ga0154020, IMG submission 109709) | Active sludge microbial communities from wastewater, Klosterneuburg, Austria - Klosneuvirus_20160825_MG | ecosystem: Engineered > WWTP > Aerobic digester > Activated sludge | place...
CTGCCGCAATCTTCTGATTTATCTGGAACCGGAGGTACAGCAGAAGGTGATTGCTCTGTTTCATTTCTCGCTGCGTCAGGACGGTTACCTGATGCTGGGAGGATCGGAGACAATTGGCCGCGCCGTGGATCTGTTTGAGCCGGTTTCGAAGAAATCCCGAATCTATCATCGCACGGGGCCGGGACGAAACGATCTGCTGGAGCTGCCCATTGCGGTCAGCCACAAACCGAAAGACACGACGTCAAACCCCCCGGGCTTCGCGTCGGCAACCGGTGGGTTTCGTTGAGACACTCGATCAGCTTCAGCATGAGCTGAAGGCGACAACGGATGATCTGCAAAGTACGATCGAGGAACTCGAGAGTTCCAATGAAGAACTCCGAATCTCGCACGAAGAAGCCATGTCGGTCAATGAAGAACTGCAGTCCGCCAATGAAGAACTGGAAAGTTCAAAGGAAGAACTCCAGTCGCTGATTGAAGAACTGACGACAGTCAACAGTCAGCTTCAGGAAAAAATCCATGAGCTGGATCAGGCGAATTGTGACATCTCGAACTTCATGGTCAGTTCCGACATTGCCATACTGTTTCTGGACGAACAACTTTGCATCCAGCGATTCACACCTTCGGCCGCACGATTATTGAATATACGCGATACGGACATCGGGCGAGCATTTGACGAATTTGCTCCGAAACTGGACGATGAGTCACTGTTGAATGACTGTCGTCGTGTGCTTCGAGAACGATCATCGGTCGAAAAGGAGTTCTGGAGTCTCGAGCCACATGCAGCGGGCACATTTGAATCGACTGCTGGACAAACAGAGACAAAATCGGCCAGACGATGTTATCTTCGCCGCATTGTACCCTACCATTCAGGCGATCAAAGCAGTCAGGGTATTGTCATTACACTGCTGGATATTACGTCGAGAATCGAATCAGAGTCGGAAGCACGGAAGCTGGCAACTATCCTGAGAGACTCCAATGATGCGGTCATGGTCCTTGATCTGAACGGACAGATCACGACTTGGAATGCTGGGTCTGCCCATTTGTACGGTTACACGAGAGCCGAAGCGCTACAGCTTAACATTCTGGAGATCGTCCCGAGCGAGGACCAGGGGACAATGTGCGAGATACTGGGGCAGATCAGGCGCGGCCAACACGTTGATTCGTTTGAATCGAAGCGGACGACAAAGGACGGTCGAGTACTCGACGTGTGGCTGACAGTGACGGCCCTCACGGATAACCAGAATCGCCCTGCTTTTGCGGCAACGACGGAACGGGATGTCACCAGCAGGACTCAGCGGGGTAAAGACCACGCACAACTCGATGCCCTGCGTTCTGCCGAACACTATAAGGCGGCTGAAGAGCTGCGCGCGATTCTGGACGCGACGACCGATGCTGTGATCACAATTAACCAACGGGGCATCATGGTTCGAATCAACGGGGCCACCGAACGATTGTTTGGATACGCATCAGGCAAACTGATCGGACAGAATGTCCGCATATTGATGACATCCACTGACCGTGAGAATCACGACGGATACATTCAGCATTATCTGCAGACCAAAGAAGCTCATGTCATCGGTATTGGCCGTGAAATCCTGTGTCGAAGAAAAGACGGTTCGACATTTCATGGAGAAATTTCGATCAATGAAGTCGATCACCCTGGACTTTTTACCGGCATGATTCGTGATATCTCCGAGCGGCGAAGGCTGCAGAACGAGATTCTGCGAGCGGTGTCCGAAGAACAGCGACGGATCGGCCAGGATCTGCACGATACTGCTGGGCAGGATCTTGCCGGACTGGCCTATCTGATCAAGAGTCATCTTGCATTTCTGGAAGACTCCATCAGTAAGGAATCGCTTTCTGATTCTTCCGATTCATGGATGGCCAGCGAACTTGTCACCATGCAGAAGACCGCCGACGCGATCCAGGATCTGCAGCACAAGATCCGAACCGTGATCCGGGGACTGGCACCCGTTGACGTCAGTGGAGACGGGTTGATGGCTGCACTCACCGATCTGACCGCCGGTATCCACGAATTGCATCACATCCGTTGTGACTTTCATTGCCCTAAGTCTATCCTGCTCAATGACAATCAGCTCGCCACACACCTTTACCGAATTGCTCAGGAAGCGATCAATAATGGTTTGCGACATGGTGGTGCCCGCCAGATCTCCGTAACCCTTGAAGAAAGTCAGAATTGGATTACCCTGACAATTCATGATGACGGCTGCGGGTTCAAGTTTAAGCAGTCAATAGAAAATGACGGTTTTGGGCTGCATATCATGCGCTACCGTGCCAACCTGATCGGTGCCAGATTCTCTATTCAACCAAGTGACGGTGGTGGCACAACAGTTTGTTGCTGTTTGCCACAAATTAAAGGCGGAACAGAATGAAGACCGACAGGAAAGCTTTCAAAATCCTGATTGTCGATGACCATCCGCTGATCCGTGTCGGTATGACCGCATTACTTTCCCGGCAGTCGGATCTGGAAGTCTGTGGTGAAGCGATCGATATCGATGAGGCCATTGCACAAGTTGCACGACTGCAGCCTGATCTGATGATCCTGGACATGTCGCTGCAGTCGGGTACCGGGCTGGATGTCATCAAACGACTGCGTCAGACCTCTGGCAACAATGGCACAAGAATCCTTGTTCATTCGATGTATGAGGACTCCGTCTATGCCGAGCGTGTTCTGCAGGCTGGTGGAAATGGATATGTGAATAAAGGTGAAACTCCGGACGTGTTGTTGACTGCGATTCGTCGGATTCTGTCCGGAAAAGTCTATCTGAGTCCTCCGATGACAGAGCGGATGCTCGAACGATCCATTGGCCAGCATCCGCACGGGTGTGCGGACCCGATTCAACAGCTCACAGATCGAGAGCTGGAAATCTTTCGTATGATTGGTGAGGCTCAACCCACGCGAGTTATTGCCGAACAATTGTTCCTCAGCGTCAACACAATCGACACCCACCGCTCCAACATGAAGAAAAAACTCGGAGTCAGAAACGGGACCGAATTGAATCAGCGTGCTGTGCAGTGGTTGCTGGAAAACGGATAGCGGAATCGCCCGGCTCAGGCGAACCATGTTTCGCATTGAACCGGACCAACTTCTACCATCGTCTGTAGACCGTTCGATGGCGCGTTGTGTATATGCCCCGATGAGGATGATAAACGGCCCGTGGCCTGTAGTAGCTATCGTACACACCGTAAGACGGCACTGGAGGGTAATACGCGACCCGCGATGGATAATACACCGGAGCCGGGGCATAGTAAGTCGGAGCAGAATAGTAGACGGGAGGCGCATAGTAGGCGTTGCACCAATAACCACCAGCCTCCGATTTTTCCGGCAGAGCCAGGAGAACTGCGACGAAAAACAGTCCCGTTGCGATGAATTTTTTCATTTCTCTGTCCTCTCATTCTTTGCGATTAAAGTAGCCGTCACTCTCCGAGTGACGAATGCCATAGGCCGGATTGTGCGGCCTGCCTCACTCGGAGAGTGAGGTCTACTATGTGAAAGTGAGTACCATTGGGCGTTAGCCGCCGGTGTTTTTAACATTCACCGGCGGCCACCCGAAAATCGAACTGCGATGGAATACTAGGCTTTGATCGCAACCTTCTTTGGCCGCGCCTCTTCTGACTTTGGCAGAACGACGGAGAGAACTCCGTTTGTATACTCCGCCGCAACTTCTTTCTCGCTGACTCCGCATGGCAGCGTGACCGTTCGCGAGAAGCAACCGGAGGAACGTTCCACTCGATGAAACGTCTTGCCCTTCTCCTCTTTTTCTTCCTTGCGACTGCCACTGATGGTCACGGTATTCCCATGAACTTCAACGTCCAGGTCTTTTGAATCAACGCCCGGAATATCCATCCGGATTTCAAAGCTGTTATCTTTCTCGGCGACGTCCAGCGCAGGCGCGACACCACCTCGGAACAGCGCAACGCCTTCGCCATTTCCATTTCCGCCCCAAATGTTGGACAACCAGTCGCTCATCTCCATCCGCATCGCCGTGAACGGATCGGAAATCCGAACAGATGGTGTCGCGGATTGCGTTCGTGTCAAAGTCGAAGCCATGAGAATTCTCCCTAATCATAGAAACCTTGATAACACAGCACGTAACGAAACGTGCTGCTGAGTTGATGATTGAACTCTATGCAGCGCGCGTGCCAAACTAATCTGAATCAAGACACATGATCCAAATAATGACTGTAAATCTGGATTCTCGTTGGATAAATCTCTGCACGCCTGAAACTTTTCTCGATAGGAATGTGTCCGCCTGTCTCATCGTGCCCCTGAATGGCGCGCACCTGAATGGCGCGCACCTGACACGCCCGTGTCTATACGGACTGTTGATTTAATCACAAAATTGCGAGCTTCAACGAATCCAGGGTCATTCACAATTCATGGTGTGCGTGGTATAGATATTGCCTACTCTGAAACCCGAAGTCAGTCGGCACGCACTGCAGGAATTGGCAACGATGCTTCAGTGTTGTTCCTGAATTCGCATAGTGGGGTTTCCTTTGATGAATGGACGACTTCGCATCGCGGTCGCGGATGATGAGCCAGACATGCGTCGGTTTCTGTGCAGGATTCTGGCCCATGAAGGACATCAGGTTGTCGCGGCTGCCGAAACTGGCCGCCAACTTGTCCGCGAATGCCGACAAACGCAGCCTGACCTTGTGATCACCGACATTGGGATGCCGGACATGGACGGTTTGCAGGCGATTCATGAGATCTGCGCTGCGAAAGCAGTTCCTTCAATCGTTGTCAGTGCTAAATCAGAGGATGACCTGCTCGTTCGCGCCGGTAGCGAACTGGTTTTTGCATACCTTGTCAAACCAATCAAAATGGATGATTTACGACCGGCGATCTGGCTGACGATGCGACGGTTTACTGAATTCACTCGGTTGCAGGCGGAACTGACCGGGAAAACGTGAGAGGTCGCCGGTGTCAAGAATGTCCGGCTGGTTGTGTGCCAGGTTGCCCAACCGCACTTCTTGCGGCTTGCCTGCATTATCGAGACGAATTTCTGTGGTGGCCATCGATCTTCAACGTGTCTGGTGGCACCGTAGTCCATGTGAGACACCATCATTCCTGCCTGAACACTCAGAGCCCCGCCGTGGGGATCTGTCTGATTCTTCAGGCTGCAGCGGTGTACATGCCGCTGTTGCAGAAGGTGCTTCAAACAGCCCCGCCATCGCTCGCGGATTGGGGTGTGATCACGGGCTGTTCATTGCTTCCCGTGGCTGTAGTCGAGTTGGTCAAGGTGATCCAACGATTCTGGTTCTCGTTGGGAAGGACAACTGCTTAATGACGCCTTCACTCTCCGCCGATCTGCTTCGAAAATCCGAAGCAATGCTACGTTTTCGGGGCGAACCGCTCATCGCACCCACTGTTGAAGAGCAGGTGCCAAGGTATGTATTCTGTGTGCATGGGCACTCCGATCTTATGGCCCAGTTGGTCGATCTTGAGCGTCATCACCGCGTTGCTCAGCGAAGTTCGGCAGACTTGACATCCTGATTGGACTTGACATCATACGGGCAGCAAAATTCGTAAGATTTAATAAATAGCAGGCCGGCAAGGTCAGAACCTCATTGTGGAATAAGCCGATGTGGATCGATACTCGAAAGAGGTCGTTCACATCGGCCTTTTTTTCGTTTCTGTCAATTGAGTCGAACGGCAATTTCTGTCGCTGGCGATGAAATGGCAGATTGTTGTGCGAAGTGCTGCGACCATTGTGCCAGGGCGTTTGAAGCATTTCCTGAAGATGCCCACTGCAGGGCATGTGCAGCCGAATGCCGTAAGTGCGAGAAAGCGTGCAATGCGGTTGCCAGGTAGTTTCCAGTCGTGCCAGCGATTGATCAGCCAGCAAGACCACGTGCTACTCTCGTAGCGGGGTGTGGTTTTTTTGTATGGTTGCAGAAACCTGGAAATGCAGGGAGGTGTACTCCAGAATGATGGGAACAATCATGCAAAACAAGACGAGTTCGACAAATTTCGGGGTGGTCGTTGCGGTGCGTGGCAGCGTCGTGGATGTACGTTTCGACGATCATTTGCCGCCGATCTACTCGGTGCTGCACGCGGGAGAGGAAGATCGCATCGTCATCGAAGTGCTGGCGCAGCGGGATGCGCATCATGTGCGCGGCATCGCGTTGACGCCCACGCAGGGTCTCGCGCGCGGCATGGCGGTGAAGGACACGGGAGGCCCGTTAAAAGCGCCGGTTAGTAAAAAGATCCTCTCGCGAATGTTCGACGTATTCGGCAACACGATTGACCGCGAGTCGCCACTCGCCGATGTCCAATGGCGCAGCATACATCGGACTCCGCCGCCGCTGGCACGGCGTTCCACCAAGTCGGAAATCTTCGAAACGGGCATCAAAGTCATCGATGTTCTCGTGCCGTTGGAACGCGGCGGCAAGGCGGGACTGTTCGGCGGTGCGGGAGTCGGCAAGACGGTGCTGCTGACCGAAATGATCCACAACATGGTTGGCCAACATGAGGGCGTCAGCATCTTCTGCGGCATCGGTGAGCGATCACGTGAAGGTGAAGAACTCTACCGCGAGATGAAGGAAGCCGGCGTGCTGTCGAATATGGTGATGGTGTTTGGCCAGATGAACGAACCGCCCGGCAGTCGCTTCCGCGTAGGACATGCCGCTCTGACAATGGCCGAGTACTTCCGCGACGATGAGCAGCGCGACGTGCTGCTGTTGATCGACAACATCTTTCGCTTCATTCAGGCAGGTATGGAAGTTTCCGGACTGATGGGTCAAATGCCTTCGCGGCTGGGATATCAGCCGACGCTGGGCACCGAATTATCGGCGTTGGAGGAACGCATCGCCAACACAGATACCGGCGCGATTACGTCGATTCAGGCGGTCTATGTTCCAGCGGATGATCTCACAGACCCGGCAGCGGTGCATACATTCTCGCACCTCTCCGCGTCGCTCGTGCTGTCGCGGAAGCGGGCTAGTGAAGGTCTGTATCCAGCCGTCGATCTGCTGCAATCCAGTTCCAAAATGGCCACACCGGGCATTGTTGGCGAGCGGCACTATGGGTTGGCGCAAGACATCCGCCGGACACTTGCGCAGTACGAAGATCTCAAGGATATCATCGCCATGCTCGGGCTGGAGCAACTTTCTCCGGAGGATCGCAACGTGGTTGCCCGCGCGCGGCGACTGGAGCGATTCTTGACGCAACCCTTTGTTGTCACCGAACAGTTCAGCGGCATCCCGGGTAAGCTGGTCAGTCTGAGAGACTCGCTCGACGGCTGCGAGCGCATCCTCAACGATGAATTCAAAGACTATCCGGAGAGCTCGCTCTACATGATCGGAACAATTGACGAGGCGAAACGACCCGAAGAAAAGCAAACCAACAGAAATCGAACTGACAAACCTCAACCGAAAGCCAAACATGCCGCAGTCGCAGATGAAGCTTAAAGTGTTGTTGCCATTCCAGGTCTATGCTGAGAGGGCGGGAGTGATGCGTATCGTCGCAGAGACGCGCGACGGATCGTTCGGACTCCTGCCGAATCGGCTCGATTGTGTGGCCGCGCTCGTGCCTGGAATTCTGGTGTTTGAGACCGAATCGGACGGCGAGGTTTATGTCGCGATCGACGAAGGTGTGCTCGTCAAGACCGGCCTGGAGGTACTTGTCTCAGTTCGTAACGCCATTGGAGGATCTGAACTGGATCAGCTTCGCAACGCGGTCGAACAGGAATTCCTGAGGCTGGACGAGCATGAACAAAGTGTCCGTGCGGTGCTGGCGAGAATGGAAAGCGGTTTCTTACGCCATCTGGTAAAGTTCCATCATGAATGACACACCGAAACCTCAAAGCGCGAAACAACCTTCTGCGTTGAGTCGCGAGATTGGTGCGAAGGCGGCTCGTAAGTTGAAGGCACGGCAGAATCCCACGCCAGGCGTCTGGTATGGCCTGGGCATGATGGGATTGATCGGTTGGTCTGTTGCCATACCAACACTAATAGGCGCGGCGTTCGGCCTGTGGCTGGACCAGCAACACTGGAGTGAACGATCGTGGACACTGGCACTGTTAGTTACCGGACTCACTCTCGGCTGCTTGAATGCCTGGTTATGGGTTGCTAAAGAAGACAAAGCGATGCGCGATGAAGAAGGGAATAACAATGAATGAATCGACGACACTTTTGCTGGCTGCCTTCGCGGGACTGTTGTTAGGCGCTGTCTTCTTTGGCGGTCTATGGTGGACCGTTCAGAAGGGCGTCACATCAAATCATCCGGCATTGTGGTTTTTCGGCAGCTTCATCGCACGGATGAGTATCGTGCTGGTGGGTTTCTATTTCGTAGGCAGCGGTCATTGGCAGCGATTGCTGAGCTGCCTGATGGGATTTCTCCTTGCGCGCTTCATCGTGACGTGGGTTACCCGACCCGCTATCGATGTGCGACTGTCGGAAACGAAGGAGGCCAGGCATGCAACTTAGCACTGACGAACTTATTTTCTGGCAGTACGGTTTCTTCAAACTCAACGCGACGATTGCCTTCACCTGGGGATTGATGCTGATTCTGGTGATCGGTTCAAGGGTCATCACCCGCAAACTCTCCACTGAACACACACGATCGCGTTGGCAAAACTTGCTTGAAATCATTGTTACCGGAATCGTCAGTCAGATCGGCGAGGTCGGCCTGAGTCAGCCGCAGAGATATCTCGGCTTTCTTGGAACGCTCTTTTTATTCATTGCCGCCGCTAGTCTCTTCACCATCGTTCCCGGATATCAACCGCCGACAGGCTCGCTCTCGACCACAGCGGCATTGGCGATCTGTGTCCTGGTAGCGATACCACTGTTTGGCATCCAGGAACAAGGTGTCGGTGGATACCTCAAGTCGTACATACAACCGACGTTCATCATGCTGCCGTTCAACCTTATCAGCGAAGTCTCACGCACGTTGGCACTGGCTGTTCGGCTGTTCGGCAACATGATGAGCGGCGCGATGATTGTCGGCATCCTGCTGACGATCACGCCATTTGTGTTCCCGATCGTGATGACCCTGCTCGGACTGCTGACCGGCTTTGTCCAGGCTTATATCTTCAGCATTCTCGCAGCGGTCTATATCGCAGCCGCTACGCAGATCCATCAACCGCAACCTCAACTGGTAACGGATCCTTCTATCATGAACACTCAATCGAACAGGAATTCACATGGATAGCATGACCATCATCGCAGTGGCCTCCATCATCACCGCTGGCATTACCACAGCTTTCGGGACTATGGCTCCAGCACTTGGCGAAGGCAAGGCGGTCTCCACCGCTCTAACTTCACTCGCCCAACAGCCTGACGCCTCTCCGACGATCACTCGAACTCTGTTTGTCGGACTGGCCATGATTGAATCAACGGCGATCTATTGTTTTGTGGTCTCGATGATTCTCATCTTTGCCAATCCGTTCTGGAATCACTTCATTGCCCAGGCGGCAGGACAATAGGCCATGCTGATCGATTGGTTCACGGTTGTTGCGCAGACAATCAATTTCCTGATTTTAGTCTGGTTGCTCAAGCGTTTTCTCTACAAACCGATTCTTGACGCCATCGATGCGCGAGAGAAACGCATTGCCCAGGAACTCGCCGACGCGGATGCAAAGGCGATCGAAGCTCGCCAGGAGCGTGACGAGTTCGAGCGCAAGAACAATGAATTCGACCAGCAACGCGCGTCCCTGGTGCGCGAGATGAAGGAGGAGATTAACCTCAAACGTCAAAAGTTGCTCGACGACGCCCAGCACGCGGCCGATGTAGTGAGTACCAAGCGGCACGAAGCATTGCAACGCGAGCACCGCACTTTTTGTGAAGAGATCAGTCGCCGCGCACAGGATCAGGTCTTTTCTATCACACGGAAGACCCTCAGAGACCTGGCCGACACGAGCTTAGAAGTGAGCATGACCAAAGTGTTCACGCGTCGTGTCCGCGAAATGAACGGCCAGGCCAGGCAGGAGCTTGGCCAGGCGTTGACTGCCCTGTCCGAACCGGCCCGTGTGCGCAGTATGTTCGAATTGCCGGCCGAGCAACAAGCCGAAATTCAGCGGGCAATGAACGAGACCTTTGCCGTCGAAGTACCGATTCGCTTCGAAATTTCGTCTGATTGCATCGGCGGCATCGAGGTGACTTGCAGCGGAAGAAAACTTGCCTGGAGTATCGACGAGTACCTCAAAGCGTTGGAGAAAACTATCGCCGAACTGATTGAGCCTCACACGGTCTCTGATCAGGAAACCAAAGTTGAAAGCGAGACAGTCGCATGAGCCAGTCAGCTGAAAACGTTCATGCCATGCTCGAATCGACGTTCGCTCGGATCGATCAGTGCATGGAAGCGTTCTCACTCAAGCTCATACCGCGCGATGTGGGTATCATTGCGACGGTCTCCACCGGCATCGCCAAAGTTACCGGACTTCCTGGTGTGGGCTACGAAGAGCTACTGGAGTTTCCGGGCGGTGTGTTTGGTATCGCGCTCAACGTCGATGAGGACGAAATCGGTGTCGTGCTGCTCGGTGATTACTGGAATCTCCATGCCGGTGACGAAGTGCAGTGTACCGGACGTGTCATGGACGTGGCTGTTGGAGATGGGTTGCTTGGGCGAGTCATCGATCCGCTTGGGCGTCCGCTTGATGGCGGAGGCCAGGTACAGGCGAACCATCGCTTGCCAATCGAACGGACGGCCGCTGCGATCATGGACCGATTGCCTGTGACGCAGCCGCTACAGACAGGGGTGAAAGTGATCGACGCGCTTGTGCCAATCGGGCGTGGACAACGCGAGTTGATTTTGGGTGATCGACAGACGGGCAAAACCGCAATCGCCCTTGACACAATCCTCAATCAGCATGACAAGAATGTAATTTGCGTCTATTGTGCAATTGGCCAGCGAGCGGCCGCCGTCGCCAGGGTGGTGGCGACCTTGCGCGAAAAAGGAGCGTTGCAATATACCGTTGTCGTTGTCACGGAGGGGAATGACGCACCGGGTCTGGCTTACATTGCGCCTTACGCCGCGACCAGCATCGCCGAACACTTCATGGAACAAGGCCGAGATGTACTGATCGTCTACGACGATCTCACTCATCATGCACGCGCTTACCGCGAACTATCGCTGTTGCTGCGCCGCCCGCCGGGTCGCGAAGCCTTCCCCGGTGACATCTTCTATATCCACTCGCGGTTGCTGGAGCGATCGACGCACTTGAGTGAAGAGTTGGGCGGCGGCTCGCTTACTGCATTGCCAATCATCGAGACCGAAGCGCAGAACATCTCTGCTTACATTCCCACCAACCTGATCTCCATCACCGACGGCCAGATCTATCTTTCACCGTCGCTGTTCGATCTGGGTGTACTGCCTGCGGTGGATGTCACCAAATCGGTTTCACGGGTCGGTGGTAAAGCGCAGCTCGCCGCCTATCGCGCCGTGGCGGGAGCACTCAAGCTGGCGTACGCTCAGTTCGAGGAACTGGAAAATTTTGCTCGCTTCGGTGCCCGCATGGATGACGACACTCGAAAAATTATCGATCATGGCCAGCGGATCCGCGCCTGTCTGAAGCAGCCTGAGTTTGCTCCCGTATCAGTGGCAGGTCAGATCGCCGTACTCATGGCATTAATTTCCAAACTGTTCGAGCCGGTCCCGCTTAACAGGATGACCGATGCTGAGAACGCCGTACGCGAGGCCGCGTCAGAGATCTCGATTGAAATGCGTGAACGTTTGGAAAGCGGCGACAAATTGAGCGATCAAGACCGAGACACGATCATCGAGCTGGCTCGCCGAGCCGTTGCGAATTTGCTCTCAGCGTCAGATTTCAGAACGGATGGCGAGAAAGCAGCAACTGAGGCCGCATCATGACCGCGACTGTCGCCAGCCTTCGCCGCAAAATTCTGGGAGCTGGCGATTTGCAGTCAGTCGTGCGGACGATGAAGGCCGTTGCTGCATCGAGCATCGTGCAGTACGAAAACTCGGTGCTCGCTCTGTCTGACTACTCACGGACCATCGAGTTGGGACTAAGCATCTGCTTCCAGCAGCTTGGACGTGCGTCGTTGCTTCCGCAACCGTCACAGCAATCCAGGCCGCCTATGATCGGCGCGGTAGTGTTCGGCACGGATCAAGGCCTTGTTGGCCGGTTCAATGATGTGGTCGCAGAACATGCCATCAGGACATTGAACCAACTTCCGGGAGAACCTCAAGTTTGGGCTGTTGGTGAGCGAGTTCAATCGTATCTGCTGGACGCTGCCCTGCCGCTGATCGATGTTTTTCCCGTACCCATGTCCGTGAAAGCCATCACGCCACTCATTGGGCGAATTCTTATGGAGAGTGAGACGCATCACGGTCAGCGCGAGACCACGGAACTTCATCTCATCTACAACCGACCCGTTTCCGGAGCGGTTTACGCGCCCGTCAGCCAACGCCTGCTTCCGTTGGATGCAACCTGGCACCGCGAATTGGCCCAACGCCCCTGGCCGACGAAGAGCTTGCCAGAGCTGCTCGGAGGAGGCACAGCGACTCTACGAGCGCTCATCCGCGAATATCTATTCGTCTCGCTTTTCAGAGCGTGCGCTGAGTCGCTCGCCAGCGAGAACGCCAGCCGCCTGGCAGCCATGCAACGCGCCGACAAGAACATCGATGAATTGCTGAACGACCTCAACGGCAACTTCCATCGCCTTCGCCAAAGCAGCATCGACGAGGAATTATTTGATGTTGTCTCGGGCTTTGAAGCGTTGTCGAATGAGCGGCGCGGGCCAACACCTTGGTAATATTATTTCTCGTTTGTTTCGTTTGCTTCAGGTCATTCGGCCCACACAATAAAGTTCGAGAATCGCGCCTCGTCCTCTTGTTTTGCCAACGACCCTGCTTATTCGAAATGACTGGCGGGGATAAGGAATATTCAAATCAACGATCTCCTTGAACACACACGTATCGCTGACGTTCTGGATGTGTGTAGTCACGGAAGAACACGTCAAAGTGCCGACCACGGTGCGCTCAAGCCTGGGAATCGCATTGGGCACGTCGGCATCTGGTGCTGACTACACGTATATCGTGAAAGTCTTCCTCAACATCCGCAAGGAAGAGCAACTGGAGCGGTTCAAGACGCGGCTCGACGATTCAGAGCGTTATTGAAATATTAGCGATGCAGATCTGATTCTCTTCGACGAACTCGTGTTCGATCAGCTCTATCAGTACTGCAGGAACACTCACTGGATCGCTGGGAACCGCCGGAATCGGTAACTCCCACGCTCCTCGACAATGGTCAGTTTGGATTGTCGGTCGGTTCGGCCGGTCAGTTCCATCTGAATGACTGGTCCTTCGGTCAACTGTGCAGCCTGGCCCGAGTCGATAAGCTCACGCTGATATGTCTAGAATCTCGCCGGCCATGCTGATCCACGCACGACGCGACTTTATGACCGCAGACAAAAAACGGTAACCCGAAACATCGTGGAGCGGATTTCGATATAAATTCCATCTCGGAGAATGCAACTCGCCGCGTCGAATGCCGCATCCGCAGCGTCTTTCGCGATGAGGATCGTGTCACCATCCTTGAAAGTGCGCATGTGAAGCTGGCATGTGGTGGTCGCTTTCAGGGGGCCATGTGGCCGTCCGTTGATGACCATTCCACATGTGCTACAAATGCCTTCACGACAGTCGTTGTCGAATTCGATCACACGCTCACCCTTTTTTGACGAGCTGTTCGTTCAGCATGTCCAGTATATCCAGAAATGACATATCGGGATCAACATCATCAAGTGGATAGTCGACCGGCTTTCCATCAGCGTCGCGGTTATCCTGCCGCCAGATTTTCAGTAACACCTTCAACGGTGATCGCCACGTATGTTTCATGGTGCCTGGCATCTGACAAGTCTTTGGTCTTCTTGACAACTGCACTCCCAATGGAGAAGCTATGCTCTGGTCGAGGACGTTATTGGGATATGCCTCGGTGCTGAGATCAATAACGGTTCTGCCAGACAGCCACAAACTCGATATGGGACACCAATGCGACGCATTCTATCATTACTCATCATGGCCATGTTGCTGACTGGATGCGAATCACCGACCGCGCCCGCCAAACTTCCGGTTGGTGCGAAGTTCGAGATATTCACTATCGCGGCAACGGATGCACCGAACACAACGCAAGCCATTGATCCCACAACCGGCGATCCCCTGTTCTTGCAATCACCGTCGATCATTACAACCACCGACATTGATACCGTCGCCCACGCGGTGGGTTACATCACGCACGCCGATGGTTCGAGGACCGAAGGAAACGCTCCGTGTCTGGATATTAAACTCACTGCCCAGGGTGCGGCCAAAATGGCGGCTGCAACCGCGAAACCGACCGGGAATCCGATTGCTGTTGTCGTCAATGACAAAGTGATTTCGACTCCCCAATTGCATTCCCAGATTCACGGATCGCTCCAGGTTTCTGGTGACCCAAACGATCAGAACTTCAAATCTGCTGTTGATGCTCTGACGAAACGCTGACAGCAGGAACGCAAAGGCAGTTCGCGATAAGCCCCTTGAGAGCGGCAGCCGATTCAGAGACAATGATCGTCGCGGATCCTTCCTGTGCAGGGTGCGAACTGGTCTGATGGCTGGGCAGCATGTCAAAAACCATCCGACCGCTGGCGACCAGCCTCACCGACGAGACCGTGCAACAAAAAATTCTCAACGAAATCAAAAAGACTATCGAAAGAAATGCAATGGCTGCTGCA
>Ga0154020_10005673_pt1 | contig 14690 bp, 8 predicted proteins | sample Klosneuvirus_201_FD_109709 | JGI IMG/M metagenome (GOLD analysis project Ga0154020, IMG submission 109709) | Active sludge microbial communities from wastewater, Klosterneuburg, Austria - Klosneuvirus_20160825_MG | ecosystem: Engineered > WWTP > Aerobic digester > Activated sludge | place...
CCGATGCCAAAGGTGGCGACCCTCGACTTCCCTTCATCGAACAACTCCTGGCTGAAACCCAAAATCCCGGCCTCATCCTAACCTATAATAAAAGTTTTGAAAAAGGCATCCTCACTGCCCTTGCCAGGGACTTCCCAAAACACAGCATAGCCCTTGAAAACCTTATCGAACGGCTCCGTGACCTCATGGTTCCATTTCAGCAAGGCATGTACTATTTGCCCGAAATGAACGGCTCCTACTCCATCAAAAATGTCCTCCCTGCCTTGATTCCGGCACTTAGCTATGATGATCTAGAAATTGGAGATGGTAGTTCGGCAAGCCTGGCATTCGAAGAGATGATGTACAATCCGGCTGCGGATATTCCGGGGATAAGGAAGAGTTTGTTGGGGTATTGTGGGTTGGATACGTTGGCGATGGTGAAAATAGTAGACAATCTATTCAAAATATAATTGCAAAGTTTGAAAATTTATTAGAACATTGTTTTCAAATGAAGTTTTAGTTTTATCCTAATCTTTTTATTACTTGTATTTACGTTTTATTCCTCGATACATTATAAATATGGTTTTCAAATTACCCATCCAATTTGGCACAAAAAGCAAAATTCGAACTAAAAATTCTAATTGCGATAATAATCGTTTTTTCATTCTCATTTCTCTAACTATAATTCTTTGCACCACGATACTATCCAAACATTCACAGTCCCAACCCAAACCACCTGGCAAGAGTAATCTTGTCAAAATTGGCAATTGCACATACTCAATCATTGGAAATATCTCTGCTTTTAACGATGCAGTGAAAGACCAAAAAGTGGGAAATTATCAAGATGCTTTACAAAAATACTTACGTAGTCTAAACAATGTTTATAAATGCAATTACAAATCCTATAATAACTACGCAATCTGTACATCCATGCTTACTAACTATCGACAATCAGATTCGCTTTTTAGAGAAAGCATCAAAGTTGGAAAAAGCTGCGATTCATGCATATTTGATGATGCACTACCCTATTATAATAGATTTATCAATAAAATTTCAGAGGGTGACGATATCTTTGCTTTTCTTCTGTTAAAAAATATTACTCCTGAATTAATAAAAGCACATCCATTTCCAATTGGATATGTTCAATTGGCAAACGGGAAAACACGTGATGCGATCCTCACCTTGTCTTTGGGAGAGAAACTGCTTCAATCAAGTTTTAAAAAACTTCCAAACGCAAAAGCTGTTCTACAATTTAACTTGGCTATGGCCAATTATCGTTTAGGAGATTTTAAAGCTTCCCAAAAATGCCTGGACAATTCTACAATCAATGATAAGTTAAATTTTATGGATTGGACATTAAAAGGCATTTTGGCATTTGAGAATTCCGGCAAAAATGCTGAATCTTATTTTCGTAAAGCAATTGCTGACAAACCAAGTCATTTGACTACAATTAATTTACCTAAATATTATCTTCTATCAGGGCAATTTGATAAAGCTTCGGATGAATTTTTACGAATTTTCCAAAACACAAAAGAAATGTCTGATACTGCATGCTTTGGACTAGCGGTGTCTACCATGCTTTCGAAAAAATATTCTACTTCGCTGGATTATTTTAACAAATTATACAAATTAAAGTCAGGCCGGCTTGATTCTGAACAGTTACTGGCTAAAGCAACAATGTATTTAAATAGCAAGAAATTAGATAATGCGGAAACACTTTTTAACGAAATAATAGCTAAAGACATTGCAAATAAGAATTATGCACTAATCGGGCTAGCTGTTATCGACTATTATCGTGAAAAGTATACTGATGCAATTACCAAATTCAATAAAGCTGAGAAGGAAAGTGGACAGCAAATATACAGTTACTGTACTGCGACCATTCGAAACATGTGCTATGAGAATCTCCAGCTTCCCTTCACTCCCATATATGTAGACGACAACTTTTCCAAGGATATCGACAAAAGTTATTATGTTCTAAGATTATTGAGTAAAGGATATAGTCAATGCTTCAACAATAATATTGTTTCTGCATATGAACTCGTTAACGAAGCATATGGTATTTCTAAAAATGATCCACAGGTTTTATTACTAAAAGGATTTACTGAATACTTACTTGGGAAATTCGATGATGCTGTCAATTCACTCGATGACCTTTTAAAAATAGACCCTACATTGATCGACGCATATAAAATAAAGGCACTTGCATTAAACGGAAAGCATAATTTTACTACAGCTTTAAAAATATTAGATAAAGCACTGCTGGCAGATACCCATAAGCAAGATCAAGTGTACAATATAATAGGCTTAACCTATTCAAGGTGGATAGCGGAACCAGAGCTTTCCAATAGCGAAAGGGACTCGCTAACTCAAACAGCAATTGCATTTTATGAGCGTGCATATTCACTGAAACCAGAACCCGGTTATCAATTTAATATTGCAACGCAGTTTGCTGACAATAAAGATTCAATCAATGCAAAAAAACACTTTACGCAACATCATACTTGGTCCTGGATGTGGAATAACTCAGCCATTATGAAAAACAAATTAGGAGATTTTAGGGGTGCACAAGAAGATATAAATAAAGCTTTAGCTCTGGAAAAAATCTTCCCTTCAATGGCAAATGAAAACATCATGAGCAACAGTATTTCAATAAGCAATCATGCCAATGAAAATTTAATAAGTATCTATTGCTATAACTTATTCCCTGATTTTAAAGTCGAACCTGTAGAGATAACTAGGCCTTTCTCTCTGGATGCACCACCACTGAAGAAATTTGATCCGGAATTTGAAATGTACGAATCTTTTTGAAATTTAAGCATAAATTCATTTTTAGCAATTTTAAAATTAAAAAGCTTTGCTAAGTTCTACTTTATAGCCCAAGTGATAAATTAATGATTCATTTCTTCAATACACTCTTCTGCAAAACTTCCTACCACATCCTTGTTTAATTTCCTCAAATCATCAGGCTTGTAACTATAAGATATTTTTTGATATACACAATCACAAAATTCAAATGCACGAGGGTCATTATTTTGTGGATCAGTAGAATTCATGCATGCTTTAATAAAATCTAACCTTGTATCATCATTCCATTCTGTAATAGTTTCTTCATCGATCTGTCGTCCCATGTTAGAGCTTTCCGTGGTATTAATACGCTCTGTACGCTCAGATAGCACCAATTCGGAAAAAGGATGCACAAAGGAACTTTTATACGCTGTTAGAATTTCGAGTTCCGGAGCCGGAATTGCAAAATTTAGATTCTGTCCTTCTCGTGATTGTGCTACTGATACACCTGTTACTTCTCCTTTCTGATTAATAACAGGCCCACCACTACTACCTTGAGATATTGGTGCTGTAATTTGTATGAAGTAATTATCAATAGTACTTCGTTTAGCAGAAACAATTCCTTCACTAATAGTAGCAGGAAGACCTTGCGGACTACCGATGACAAATACCTTTTCACCCTCAACAAGTGGTGTTCTACAAATAGGAATTGATTTACCAGTTCGCTCCGATTTGATAATTATAAGATCAACATTTTTATTCACAGCTACAAAACCATCAATGGGAAAGTATTCTTCTATGTCTTTTAATTTTATCTTTACCTGTGTAGCTCCATGAACAACATGGTAATTTGTTGCAATTAAACTATCATCGATAAAAAAACCGGACCCGAGCTGCCCATTGTCGGTTACTATGGTAACTGTTGATCCAACATATTTTTTGTAAATTGTACTGGCATCTTGAATCCTATCTCGTTCCGCCTTATTTTCCTGAGTAATTTTAATGAGAGAGTCATATTCACGCTTAACTTGATCCGAAATTATTTGATCCGCGTTTGATTCTTGAAAAAACTGTTCATAGTTACAAGAAATCATTAAACTGGTAAAAATAAAAAGCAATCCCAATATATTTGTGTTGAAATAAAAGTTTCTCATTTTATTCTACTTTTAAAATGAATAATGCTTAGTGAAATTATACATTAAATGAAAATCGACTTAGCAATACTTTTAGTCGAATACAAATCAAGTATAAATCTACACTTTTCAAATATATTAGCAAAAATAATATGGTTTTTTTGATGATCTATTTAGTAACTACTAATTAGTAGCATAAACTATGCTTACTATAAAAAAGAATAAAAAGTACCTTCTCTGCAATTTTAAGACTAACATTTAAATCAAATGGAATACAAATCGTCACCGCTTAAATGACGTAACTCTTTCTCAAAAATGAGTCGATGCCTACTACTTTTAATGGGTTACAGCCAAATATAACCTCAAACTTGTTGAATAAAATAATTTATTAGTTTTTTTTTGGAAAGTTGAGATTAGATTAGATATTTGCATTGTGAACCTTTATCAAATTGTTTATTCTTGCTTCGCTGATAGTAAACATGACCACCATTTGAATTCTATCTTTGGCTGAACTTAATACAAAGCCTTGATCAATTATATAAGTACTTCATATTTGATTTTTTTTCAAAACCCACTATTATGTTCTTTATTTTATTTGCAATTACTCTAGTAGTTAGTAATGTCTATTTGAATTGGAATACAAATAAGCCTTCTGGTTTAATTTCACTCCCTGATTACTTTCAGAATGTACGTCAAAAAGCGAAATTCTGGGAATTATTACAAATCGTTACTGTTCCATTTATTTATGTTTACAATCAAGCAATTGGAATATTCTGGTTAATTCAAGGACTATTCCGGATTATTGTATGGATTTTTCAGAACATTATTGTAGATGGAATTTGGCTCATCGCCCGGCTTTTATTTCATTACTTCATTTTTTGGCCATGGAAAATTCTACGACTTGCATTTGAACAAATAAAATATAGTTGGAAACTTTCTTTCTATAAAATTGGTGTTACAGGTCTATTTATTGCTCTGCTGCTCATTTTTTTAGGCCGGTATCTGGTACAGCAGTATAAATACCCCCTCATAACGAGCCATGCACTTACCCTTCTTTCAATTTTCCCCGTTGCGTGGGCGCTTGCCAAAATTTCATCCTTAAGATTTACCTCCACGGGATCTACTACGAGTTCAAACAGTAAAATATCATTCTATCTTATCATATTTATCGGACTTGCCCTTTCACTATTTGGAATCGAAACACTGATTTTATTTATTGGAACATTTTCTTCTTTGGCTCCGGCAATTGGTAGCTTGTTATCAGGAGGAAGTGTCTTTATATCCATGCTTCTTATTTTTAATTGTATCGTGGTATTTTATCTCCTCAGCATCTTTCCCCAACTTCTACTTCATACTTCTGGCAACTTTAAAAGTATCCTTAAGAGTTGCTTTAGTCATTTACTACACAAATGGCCACAGTATATTCTTGGAGCCTTTGCAGCTTTGTTACCAGCGGCCCTACTTTCTATTCTCCCGACAATCCTCATTTCTGGTTCGGTTTATATAACACAAAATATCACAGATGGCATTTATAAATACAGAATAGAACAAAAGAGTATTGCTATAACCAACTCCGCGCCAGTTGGTCAACTTGCAGACTGGATAGATTCTAAAAAAGTCAGTCAAGATAGCGCCAGAATTTTAATACAGATATACGGTAAACAAAAAGAACTTGAACAAGAGAAAGCAAACCTTCAGATTAACAGGAATTTTTTCACTTCTCAACTCAAGAAATACAGCAATCCACTCGGCGCTACTCCTCTTTTTGGCGTTGCCGGTGAAGCCTATCTTTACTTCGTGGCTGGTCAAAAAGCTGTGAACATACAACCTGCTTTAACACCGATAGAAACTGACAACTACATACAAAATTTAGATCTCAGTAAGGAGCAAACCGTAACCGCAATAAAAACACTTTCTGCTGACATCAAGTCCGAACTTGAGAAAAGTAAATCAAGAAAAGATAAACTTGAAAATGAACTAGAAAATGTATGTGTGATCAAACAACCTTATTCATCGGGAGGAATCCAGTCTGCTGGAAATCCGCCTATTTCTTCAGTTGTGGCATCTTATGATGCGTGCGAAGAAAAACGAAAAGCAATAAGGATTCAAATTTCAGAACAGGAAGAAAATATTCAATATGTCGAACAGAAATTGTCTCGTTTAACACAACTAAAAGGTGAAATCGAAATCATTCAAATGCACCTCAGCGAAAATGTTTCGAATATGAATTTTATATTTTCTCTCTCTTATCTGATACTTGGTATCTGGATCTGCTTGATCGTTGCATTTTGTTGCGGTTTTTTGGTAATTGTATTTGCTAATCTTAATTATGCAATTTATCACGATGCAGAAGATATCAAGAACTGGAAAATCATGGCACTCTTCAGGGAGGCAAATACGAGAAATAGAAATCAGCCATTGTTAGGGCTTCTAATTACAGCTACTCTTTCGATTCTTTTTGTCATTTACGGTGGTCTCTATAGCAACTTCAAAGGACTACATCTAATAAACAAATTAAAAAACGTATTTAGCATTTCCATAACCCAAAGAAATCCTCCACTCCCTTCAGCCAACCTTATCAAAAATCCAATATTTTCCGCTCCTTCAGAAAATTCCGAAATTCCTGGCACTAAAGCAGAGGTTGATGCGACAGTGGATTCTATTGCAGCATCTCAAGCTGCTGCAGTTGCGGTGACTCAAGCTGAGGCTCAGTATGCTCAGAGCGTTCAAGCATATCAATTACCTGACGCAAACCTAGCTACTGGTGAATCGACCGAATCGCAAACTGCGGACGGCTTGAATTCTTATATTGCTTTTGTTGAACTATTTTCAACGGAAGACAAAGCACAACAGGCACGTAGTTCCTATGCCGCCAAAGGCATCAACCTTCGCATTATACCTCCTGGTACCTTTTTAGGAAACAATGATCAGTTTTATCTCCTTTGTGCTGGTTTTGAAGTATCACTTCTTGAGGCCCAACGATTAAAAAATAAATTGAATGAGCAAGGAATTAACTGTGTCATTCAAAAGTTCTGAATTGAAAGTCAAAGATTCAATCCTGAAAATAACGTGAAATAATTGCTTTATATTGCAATTCACTCCTAACACGTCTCAAATTAGGGTCGTTTACAATCAGGTGCTTGTAGGCAAATCCTTTCGAACAGGCCAATTCCAAAGTTTTTATTGCTGTAGCCTGTTCGCTTTTAATTTCAGCTAAGGCGCATGCATTCACAAAAAGGACTACTCGATCTTCCGGATCTTTTTTCTTGGCTGCTTGAAGTATGATATAAAAAGTATTCATATTCCTATGACTCAACAAATATCCATAGGCCATCCAAGCTAGATTTGATGCGGTATTAAGGCTACTATCCTTTTCAATTGCATAGGAAATTTTATGGATCCCAGATTCATTTCCATATAACTGTTGTTGCGAAATGATGCTTATCCCTGACCAAATCAGTGCCTCTGGACAATCCTTGCAAGTTCTAGCGGCTCTATCTGCATATGATACTGCTTTCATAGCATTTCCAGAAGAAAGTAGAATCTTAGCCGTAATAAGGTTCGCATCATAATCATCAGGCATGTTTTTAATTGTAACACCGAGGTCATTTTTAGCGAGCTCAATTTGACCTGACATGTATTCTGCCAAACCTTTATATTTATAAACTAATCCGGATTTAGTATTATTCATTAATATATATTTTTCAGCTAGCCGTATCCCTTGTTCATATTCGCCAGCCAAGTAATGTGCCAAAATTGCTTTAGGTGCAATGGTATCTGTGTAATTATACTTGTTCGACTCCTTAAACATCTGCGCCGCTTCACTGTATCGGTTAAGTTTTAAAAGAGACAATCCACACATAGCATAAGACTTCCAATATTCAGGTAATAATTTAATCTGTATATCAAAATCCGACACCGCCGCTTCGTGATTTTCACCAGCAGCATTGATCAGTCCACGCATATAATAAGCATTTTTATAAGTTGAATCATTTTCAATAAGGGTGGTAAGATCACTTAATGCCCGATCAATCTTTTGTAAATTCATATAGGTGTATCCTCGAAAATATAACGCGCCTGGGTTACGGCTCAATTTATAGGATTTATCAAAATAATGAATAGCACTGTCATGCTGATTTCTGTTAAAAAATAATAAACCAGTTTCATAATATTTTTGTCCGCGGTCATTAATTGCATCCTTCATACCTCCAGCCATTCCACAGGCTAGCGCAGCAACATAATCATCTCCAGCGGAATTATACAAACCAAGGTGTTCCTGTGCTAAAACCAGAAGGTAATATAGATTGTGGTTGCATGGAAATAATTTGAGTCCTGAATCCGATGTTGCAATGGAATTGAAATAATGTTTTAATGAATCTTCAATCCTGGCTTTGTTTATATACACCATTGAATCATTGGTCTTGAGATCGATCGCCAGTTTATATTCCTTTATTGCACTTTCAGGATCTTTAAGGAAACTGAGTACATCAGCACGAACCGCTCGCAATTCAGGACTAGTCGGATCCCTCACTATCATCTCTGTTGCTAGGTCTAAAGCCAGGAATTTATATTTATAATTCATCATCCGTACACGGATAAGCAACTTACAGCATTGCTCATGTGCGTTTTGAGATAGAAATAGCGCCTCGTCTCCAAATTTTGAAATATGTCGATAGTCAGTACTGTCAATTAGAAAATAAGCACGAGCACTTCGGTAAAGTGCTTCAGTAATAAGAAGTGTATCCTGTTGAGCTTTACTTTCTCTAGCAAGTTTAAGTGTTGAAGAAGAAAGCACCAACAGATTTCTATAGTCCTTCATCTGCTCCAGCATGTTCGATCGGGAGACAAATGGATACAACATACTCAAACGAATACTTATAGTAGTCAAAGAAGGATTGTTCGTCTGATGGTAATATATAGATAGAGAATCTAGATATAACTTACAGGAAATAAAATCATATTTGGCAAATGACTTAAATACACGAGTTTTTAAACCAATTATTATTTTCTCTAATTCTTCAGATTTTTTCTTTCTATTATTTTCCTTTTCAATAAGTTTTTCACAATTTTCAATCTTTTCTTTTATGTCTTCACGGTACATATCATATGACCAAGCTACCTTATATCTTTCAAGCGCCTTGGGATAATCCTCTTGAAGCAAGTAACTATCCCCTTGTGAAATTATTTGATTGATTTTTATTTGCACATCTTTTTGCTGTTCCTTTTTCTGTTCTAGTCGCTCAATTTTCGCCTGTGTTAACTGATCATATTGAGTAACGAAACCAATAAAATTATTTTTTCTATCGTCGGGATTGTAATTCCTTGGGGTAAAACGAACTGCTTGAATATAGGCATTCCAGATAGTATCAAACTCAAGTCTTATTTCGGCGATTCGACTGACTGTCCTATACTGACTACCATCTTTGTCAGAACTTCGAAACTTACTTTCAAAAAGCACATTATAGTAGAAATAAGAGCTCCTTTTCAATGAGGAAATTTTCAAAATTGTAAACGAAACCGAAGGCTCTTCAGATTTCTTGTAGAAAACATCAAAATTTTCAAGATAGTTTATTATGGACAGATCTTCCTTTACAGGATTAACGTAGGCGCCTGCATCCAAATCGTTTTCTATTATTACTTTTTCATTATAGAACGAGCGTACTCGCTCAGTATCATAAAGTAAACGATTTTGGACGTCTTTTTTATCAAGCGGTTTTGAACTTTCGGAACTGATAATATTAAGAGCGCCTTCAAAATTCTTCAGCAATTCTGGGATGTTGAAGGTGCGAATACCTTCATCATCATATTCACTTATCGGGTGCGAATTTTGCGCACCAACAATTGAGGCACCAACAGTGAATAAACCAAGAAGTAAGAATTTAAAACTATGGTTCATCGGATATTCAAGTGTCTCTGTAAATAATTTATTTTCTCATTTTCATCAGCAGGCATTAGTCGGCTAATCAACCACCCTGAATTATTATCCTGCCGATTAATACACTTCACTTCAACAATCCACCCAGGTAATTGAAGCAGATGATATGATATGGAATCTACCTGAACAAATTTAAGACGTCCCTGATCAATCATATTTACCAGAGTATCCAACTCGGCTGATGATGCTTGTTTAGCAAAATATTCTCGAGTCATTTTTTTTCGGAAAATATCATCTATATTCATGAAATCAATTGCATGACTCATCGGCTGAAGGAATGCCTTGGATTTTGGTGGTGCCGTAACATGGGAAGTATCATTGCTATCAAGTGAATCCAAACCATGAATAAACCCCGCTTTAACACTACGAAGAGACCATTTATATCCCACTGAATTCTTACGCATATGAATACTATCTATCTGCATAATTAAATCAATAATCCTGCGCTTTTTCTTATAGATTACTTTACAATGTAAAACACTGTACCATCCTGGTTTATTATAACAAAGTTTCGAAGCGCTATCCGATTCAAAATCTGAGGCAAAATTATTTATGTCTTCATTTTTACATGTAGAATTCTTTAAATCGAATAGAGAAAAGATAATTGTTTTTCTGTCAAGTGACAATGTGGGATAATTATCCTTATAATACTGAAATGCCGGAGTACTTGGCTCAAAATTGAACCGGTCAAAAAAATCATCAATCGTTTGAATTGAAAATACAAAGTTTTCCGTCAAAGGATCGGGAGTACCTTGTTGGGCCTTTAACTCGGAATAAATTAGTAGAAAAAAAAAAGCCACACAGAAAATTCTCATACTTCTGGCATTATGGCTCTATATTAATTACACTGATATCACCTAGAAAAACATCCCAGAACTCCTGAGATTGACCGTCAATAGATTTTTGATAAGGTTTTAAAACTACAGCTATGGACTTCGTAGTGATGTCTCTATAGATCGGTCTGTTTTCTCGGTAGCCAATAAAAAGCTGTCTGAACTTTGCGATGCCATAATAATTCCCGTCAGGCCCCAGTTTAAAGTTGCTTACATATGTGAATGAAGCTGCATCAATAGTGACTTTTTGGTAATTCAACATCCTAATACGATTCAAATAAGTTCGGATTGGAAATTTTGATTTATCTGGTCGATACTTACTTGAAACTTCAACTGAATGATTCTCACTGTCAAATAAGCCAATTGCATTTTCCATTGTTGCCAAAGCTGATGTCTGAGATGTTGTTTTCTGGGCAATAATTTCTATATAATCTATCAGCTTCCGTACTTTCAATAAACCTTTTTGTTGATACGCAACTAATTCCTCAGTTGAAAATTCCTTTTCACTTGAAATTAAAGAGCTCTTACTGGAATGCACATTTAACTCAGTTGCAGCACTGGAAGGGCTGAAAGAAGTATCATTTGCATTTTTTGCAACATCTTCTTGTTGAATAACAGGAGATGTTGATGCATTATCAGTTGGAACTTCTAAAATAGACTCTGTAGAAATCGGCTGAGCGGATTCTTGCACTTTTTTTTCATTGATCTTCAATTGAGAAATTATTTTTAAAAGTGCGGTGGATTGTGTGACGCGTTGTGCCTGATCAAAATAAGATATTGCAGAATCGCATTCTGATCCAAGTAGAAATGCAACTCCGGTTGTTACATTTTCAGCATACTCCACAGAGCTCCCTCTGCGGGAATCCAAAACTTCCTGCACTGAACTTTCCGGAACATTGCAATAAACTCCCTGGCATAGAGTTCTATTTGATATGAGAACAAAGAAAATGTAAAAATTAAGGATAACTAACCTCTTTATGAATGCCATAATCCGTTAAATATATCGTTGCATAAAGTACTATAGTCACTTCGTTTGAAAGACCAATTTTAATGATTTTTTTATTATCTCTCAAACTTTTTGTAAGATTATTAATGATTACTAACCCAATAAAAGCATTATTTCAAATAATATGCACGATACTGGACAAACGACCTAAATCGAATGGCATTTTCAGTGCCTCCTATTTAAATTCTGAAAATGGTGTGACCGTTGATGATTCAAATTGGAAGTGAAGGGCAGATATGGCAGATTTCTAAAGACCAACCAACTCAGAATTATATATAAAGCAACAACATAGAATTTCAATTTCAAAAATATCTTATTAGGTCAACTATTTCTTATTCATATGATAAATTAGGTAGAAGCTATCAGGAGATTCGTTTTTCAATACTTTAATAGGAACAGAGAATTTAATTCCACATTCATTCCTTTTAATTCTTTCGAATGCTTGAGATTCTGGAATATTTGTAATTTCATTTACATAAAAATTATTAACTGATTTTATAGTATCCCCCTTTGATATATAGGTCAGATAATTATAGAAAGCAAACGGAGTATTATTTTTAGTGTAAACCCACGTTTTCACATTGTTATTCCCAGGAAATTTTTTTAATTCACATTGGTTATAGAATTCAGAACTTATTACATATTCGGTAAAATATTTTTTTGTTTTCGGAGGTATTACAATTTGTTCTTTTTCTGAATATGAAGTAGCCTGTCCGGTTGAACTTGATTTCTCAACTGATGGAACAGTATATCCAAAAAACGAATAGGAACTTAGGTTAGAAATTTTACCAAGTGAAATTGAATTTGTATATGTACGATTTCTATAATAATCATACGCACGGTCGTTTAAAATATAAAAACATTCCCTGAGTAGTAGAGTTATTTCTTTATCAGATTTGTTATAAAATACAAAGCCCGGGTTGCCACCATGTGTCCATAAATTGTATGAAACAATGCAGATGGTATCTTCAAAAATAATTGCCTTGCCATTACTTGTGGCATTATCTGGTTTCACTTTATAAATTTGATAATATGTACCAGAACAAGATACAAGGATCATAAGAAACAATGGATAAAAAACTCTTTTCATGTGCTTAGGATTAAATAAATATACACTCTAATAAAATTTAAGCGATGTTTGCCGCAATTACTTCATGCAATATATCAATTTAATATTTGTTTTAACGAAACACTAAAGACAAATTTATATGCTAACAATGAAATTTTTTTGCCGCAAGAAATCCAAAGTACAAACAGAATACATTTTTAAAAAACTTTTACTAAAATCTATTTGAAATACAATCATTTATCGTCAAATGTTAGCAAAACTAGATTTCATTTAACAAAATGTTGCGTTAGAGATTGATCCGAAGTGGTTATAGATAAGTATTTTGCTGGACGTTAAGAGGATTCACCGGTTCTTTTACGCAAAAAAATATTAATTAGAATTCAACAATCCAGCTTTTGCAATGTTAAATCCAGAAAATCCACTGACAATACATGTTTGGGAATTAATTCAGAAGCACCGGCTTTAATAAGTTTTACAATCTGCAATTCATTAATTCCGAGTGAAAGTAAAATTATTGGAATTTCCGATCTCATGATACGGATTGAATGAACCGTTTTTAACACAGTTTCAACATTGCCTTGGTTCGCACATAAAAACACGACATCGCCTACCCCTTCTCGAAGAGTTCTAATTAAGTGCATTTCATTTTCAACTGAAAAGAAAGTAGCATTTTTACGGATTTTGTTCACGGCGCGGTAGAGAATCATTCGGTCGAGTTGATCCGGCTCAAGTACAATGACGTTCATAGATTGGGAATAATAAAATTTAAAATAGGCTTTTCAGTAACACATTATCACATTCTACTTGATGACAATTAAATGATACCCGGTAAATCTTTTGAAGATCGTAGACTTCAATAGTACAGAATTAAACGTAAAGCTAAGTTATAAGCTCCATTTAATAACTGAGTCTAGGGATAAACATGTCAAAAAAACTTTTTTCAAGCAAACCGTACTATCGAATCTGTCAAAAAAACTTTTTTTCAATGTTTCTTTCCAACCAAATCGGTAAAAATTTATTTCTCAGTCATCTTTCCGTTTTTTGGAAAATTGGCAATTTTAAAAGCGCACAAAAGAAATGGCGCCTGTAATCCATAGCCAACTGATTACAACAGAAGATGCATCCACTAACATTCAAAGTGAATGAACAGAATATGCTTTCCTTAAAACCGCTATCAAAAAAAAACGTTGCACGAATAATACCTGAGCAGTCAATAAAAATTGTAAAAATTCATAATCCTTTCAATGAAAATAATGCCTGTAATTTGTGAATTTCACCCTATACGAAACAAAAATAGTCCCAAAACTGCTTTGCGAATTGACGCCTCATCACGGAACGGATCATGATATTCAAAGCAGAAAATGTATAGTACTTTTCATTTCCGCGCTTTTAGTGGTTGCTTATAAAAAACTTTTTTTCGGCTTTTTCAAGGAGAACTAAACTTTGCTTTAGCTGTTTTAGTGTGGATCATATTGAATCTTGATTTCCCTATCCAGTCGATTAAAATGTTGTCTTATGCCAGCTAACAGATTTGAAGTAAATGAAAAGGCTGTTTGATTAACCGTTTTTAAATCCGGCTATTACATTTTATAAAATTCCTTGTTAAAATATTCATTACTGGGAACAAGAGTCATTTTCGTGTGAGAAATCAGATCATCAATACTGTTTGTTTTCTCTTCTACTTTTAGATGTACGAGCAAACCCCTTCCGTTTTATGCATCAGGTTTTAATAAGGCGGATGCGGCCTGAATGATTTGACATCAAAAAGGTCTTTTAAAACGACAAAAAGTATTATATTTTTAACAAAATTTCCATATTTTCATTAAAATGAACATATTTGTTCATTATTAAAACCCATGCAAAAGGCTAATCTTTTCAGATCACTCAAATCGAAATATTTCGACGACCGGCCATTCAGCTTGAAAGACTGTGGCGCAACACACCGTGA
>Ga0154020_10005674_pt1 | contig 14690 bp, 6 predicted proteins | sample Klosneuvirus_201_FD_109709 | JGI IMG/M metagenome (GOLD analysis project Ga0154020, IMG submission 109709) | Active sludge microbial communities from wastewater, Klosterneuburg, Austria - Klosneuvirus_20160825_MG | ecosystem: Engineered > WWTP > Aerobic digester > Activated sludge | place...
ATTGCGCTTCTTTCTTCTGAGCTTAAGACCCTTTACCCTTTTTAGCTTTGCAAAATCTTTTACTCGGTCTTTATGCTTTTGCCATAGCGGACTGAAAACATCAGCAATGATTTTGAATGCAAGACAGATGATACCTCCCACAATGGCTTGCAGCGCATAGTCCAGCAGAAAGAAGAGATTTACGTTGGCCAGCAGATTAAATGCTGCTCCGAAAAGAAAGGCAATCCCATTGCCCATCCCATGATTTTGATTTATCGCTGTGTTCATGGGTCAAAGATGTAGTGACCCAATAGAGTAGGTTAACGATTGTTAACGGTCGTGAATGACTGTGTAACTTTATGTAGGATTGTGAAGGTTTGTAAAGGATTGTAAATGAATTTGAATGAATGTTCCGCGTGGAACAAACCGAAACGTCTACTCAAAAAGAGAATATCCCTTTTCCTTGAGCAATTTTGGAATGCGTTGCATTTTCTTTGAAAAAACATATTCGGTTATAAAAGATGAAAATGGAATAAGCGTGCGTTTAATATATTCATTAGCATGCTCCTGATCTCTGTATTTCTTCTTTTTATTTAATGTTATATGTTTATAATAGTCATCAATTACCACATCTAACTTCAAACTCTTTTCTCTAAACAAATCCTGATGAAAAACAAAAGTGTCGATATCAATTATCAATATCGACTGAACGCGATCCGTATTGAATCCCAAGTCTTCTAAAGCCTTAATCTCTCTTAAAAACCAATCATTAACAATTTTATTTAAACCAACAACATTATATTGTCGATCATGAACTACAATAATCGGATAAATATAAACTGATTCTACGTTATAGGAAGTGTCTATTGCAAATCCCTTTTCCAAAACGCGTCTTATATTGCGAACCAGTTGGAGTACCGCTTTGGGTGAAGGATCAGAAAAAAGCTTTTTACCAAATGCATCAATCATTAAATTATAGTCATAAGATGTTTTTATATCGGCTCTTATTAGAAAATCTTTTGATTCAAATAAGAAAATATAATTTCCGTTCCTTATATAGTAATCAGGTTCGGCATCTATACCTGCATCTTTAAAATGCTGGCCAGTGAACTTAATGTATCGATTTTGATAGATACTATTAAGCGTATTGTAAAGCAAAGTCTTTTCAGAGAATTCATCACTATATAGGCTATGCAAATCTCCAATCTTATGAGGAGCAGATAGTTCTTTATTAAGTTCAGATAGCTTAAAGTAAAGACCTTTAAATAATTTTTCAATCATAAAAGGTCCATAGATTATTCGATAGAGTCCAGGCTCAACTTTATAAATAGGTTTATCTCTCAGTTTTTTAAAATCATAATCTTCAATACCTTCTGTATCTTCCACGATAAGCTTATCAATAAAGTCACAATTTTCATTAAACCGCTCATCATTTCTGACAGTTAAATCAAGATGGGCCTCTCTTTCTTTGTCAATTATGGCAATAAGTATTGGAAGTAACCTTTTAAGGTAACTTTCCCATGATTGACATTGATAGTACGAGATAAATCTCTCCAGTAGTGTTTGAGTCCGTTGATTTGATTCTAAATACTCAAAAAGTGAGACAGCCTTGATAAATTGGCTCGTGAAAAGTTCAACTTCATTATAATTGATAATATCCGAGTAAGGGTATGATTGAGCAAAAAACAGAGCAGCCACTTTCAAATGGGGAGGAGCACTAGTTGCAGAAGTATAGGCTACTTTCTCTATTGCAGTGTTTAGTTGATTAAGGGCTAGGTAAGCCAAAAATATATTCCGCTCTATTTCATCATTTGTTTGAGTTTCATTTTCTGTTAGATTTTCAAATGCAAACTGGAATAATTTTAGACTCGACTGGGGATTAATTATGATAATTGTATTCTCACTAGACTCCAATTGTTTGATTCTGTCGAGAAGTCTTTCCGCAAAATCCTTATTGCCTGGAGAAAAAAATCTTTTAACAAGGATACGATAATCGTGATACTCTGATTTACTTCCTTTGAAACCCAAAAAGTAAGCTCCGACCTGAAGCATGCTTTTTCGACTGATTCCGTTTAGGTAATAATTTAGCTCTTTAGGATTCTCACCCAAAACCGCATTATACTCAGCAATCAACCCCATTTTTATTGATGCGCCTGCCATTATATAGACTTATATCGTTTGAAATAGACTTACAGTACCTATTTAAGAAGAATTATCTACATCATTAAAATAACTATTTCTTACCCTCAATAATCTTCACCTCATCAGGTGTAAGGTTGTATAGTTTGTAAACCGCTTTATCAATTTCAGTTTCTACCGCACTTGTGTCTGCTGTTGAGTTCTTTCTTCCTTTTTTGCCGGGGAAGAAAGCAACTATCAAGTTGCGTATGTATTTAAGAATATCCATTAATTAATGATTATCTCGGCAACAAAGAATAAACCTGCTCGCCACACTTTTTATTTAAGGCCCCCGAAGTATCCAAAACCTCGACAAATGCCAACGTACAGCCGTGTTCCTTATCCAATCCCTTATGATAATCACCGCTTACTGATTTTGAACTAATAGCCGTGGTGGGGTATAAAAGTATGCTATTATAACTTTTCCAATAAAGATTGTAAGCAAAGATTTGTTTCAGATCATCATCATCGGGTTTGGTCGAGTCAATGACTTTCCATTTGGTATCGATGATGTAGGTTTCGTCTCCTTTGGTGATTACCAGATCGGGGCGGATGGTTTTCCTGTAGGTTTTGGTTTGCCAGAAGGTTTGCGAATTTTGAAAGCTTACGGTTGTGCCTTCTTCTTTGTTGCGAACCAGCATCCGGTAAATATACTCTTCCCAAAGCTTGTTCATGTCAAAGAGTAAGGCCAACATATTTTCGTGACCGGATTTAATATCGGGCGAATAATTGAGGATAATCATTTTCGAGATCTTGACGGCCTCGGCATAATGGACTGATTTTCTATTCTCTGTCAGTTGATTGAAATGATGCTCCTGAATTTTTATGTGCTTGATTTCAGGAAAATCCAATTGCACACGTGCCAGTCGATCTTTGATAAAGAGACTGGTTGTAATCTGATCCAGTATAACTAAAGCACGAAATACGATCTGATTAATAAGGTGATCCTGATCATAGACTTGATGATTGGTGTAGAATCGTTCCTGGTGAATAAGGTTTTGCTGAATATTTTTATTGAAGTTTAACGCGCCTTTCAATACGCTAAGGTTGCCCTCAGACTTCCTATATTTTTTGATAAGCCCGCGATGCAATAAATTCTCAACCTCATCCAGAAAAAGCTCAAAGTATAAATCTAAAATAGAATGATGGCGTTTCTCCAGGCTGGCTTCTGAGACCGCATCTACCCGAATGTGTCTACAGATTGCTAACATTCGCAGAAGAGCATTGTGCCAATTTTTCGCTTCCTTTTTGTGTCCTTCTTTTGATATCACTACAGACTTATCGGCTTTAGGCAAAATTTCTAAGGTGAGGCCACCGATCTGAATAACGCCAACATAGTTTTTAAACTTCACGCCATCGCGTATGCCTGTGAAATAGATATTGTCATTCTTGTCATTAAAAGCATATAGCTTTTCCAGTTCAGGTACAGTAAGTTTTTCCCCCCATTGATTTGGATGGAGTGTCAATTTCTCATGCTCGAAGACCTGTATAAGCCTACTCATAAATGGACGAAAAATTCCACTTTTTTGTATTTGCAATTCTGTATACAGGACGTTCTTTCAAATCTGTACTTACGGATGAATCGTACCCCTCGAACTTAGCAAATTCAAATCCGTCATTCACTTTTTCCACAAAGCTGTTGCCCAAGACTAAACCGATCTTACCAAAATCTCCAAAGAAATATTCTTCGAGTAGGGGAATTACCTTGTCCTTGAAAGCAAGTTTCAAATCGTCATCGGTTTTTATGTCCATGAAATAGGAATGACCGATCTTGTGATCTTTATCAATGAGCTTGCCAATGCGTTCGTTTATTTTCTCTAACATCTGCACCACATCTACATTGCCAATTTTGCCTGTAGGCTTTAGTTTGCCATCGGTCATAATCAACTTGGCATTTGATGGCATTTCGCGGAAGGAGAATCTTCTTCTTAGTGCGGTATCCAATGCTTCAATGCTTCTATCCGCTGTGTTCATTGTGCCGATGATGTACACGTTATCAGGTACTTTAAAAGGCTCCTTTGAATAGGGCAACGTTACTTCCAGTTCTTCATCTCCTCCGGCACGCTTGTCTCTTTCAATTAATGTGATCAGTTCACCAAAGATAGAGGACACATTGCCGCGGTTGATCTCATCAACTACTAGCACAAAGTTCTTGTCCTGCACGGCATCTTGCACATTAGCCACCTGCCCACCTTGCACAAAGAAATCGCGCTTGATGCCGCTTTCACTGATCTTATAAATGGTTTGTTGTGTCAGATTGCGATCATACACATCGGCAACTGGTATGTCTTCATCTTTAACAATCCACTCTACTGCCCGTGTATTATGGTACCCCTCTGGTGCGTTGGCATCAAACTTATAAGGGCCAGTAATCTTCGCTATAGCTCTTACATAGCGGTTGCCTTTGCTTATGATTACGTAGTTGCCAACTTTCATGTAGTTGCTGAATAGATTAAGGCATCGGATGCCAAAATCCGTTATCTGTAGCTCTTTGCCTTTTGCTGCGAGCTGTTGTTCATCCAACCCCGTGAAATCGTAACCACCGCCAAACCCCATGGTGATACAATTATTGCGGATGCTGTAGTCGTACACCTCATTATCTTCTTCATTGGTGATATCACCAAGAGAAAGTTTATAAAAGGACGCTCTTTTAAAGTCTTCTATTGTCCAGTTCAAAATCCGGTCTTTCTTGATTTCCTTTGACTTGCGCGAATCTCGTGCGAGGCGACAGATAAATTTGAAGATACCTTCCGTTATCTGGTAGTAAACACGCTTATCTTCTGTGACCAATGGCTTAATGCCTTCAACAAAATCTTCATAACTGAAAGATTGGTGAAACGTGCAAAAGACGATCTGGCCAGTGGGATTTTCCCGGTCTTTGATCAGTAACTCACGAAAGCGTACCTTGAGTTTATTTCTATCCTGAGAATTTGCCTTATAAAATTCCGGATCAGCAATTTTTACAGCTTCGTTTACCGTGTGGTAGGTTTTACCGGTGCCGGGAGGGCCAAAGAAAATCTGATTGAGTGACATAGGTGATGGGGTAACAATGGTTTCTTCTTCAACTGGTTCATCTGGTGCTGCCTGGTCATTTAAATAGGTAGTGACCGCATAGACAAAATCCTGCGTAAGCAGGTGATTATGATCATTGAATACAATTTCAGCAGGAAGTCGATTTTCATGTAGTGTGATCAGTTCATGATCGGCCTCCAGTGTAGGACGTAACGCTTCACACATTTCCGTGTAGGATTTTACCTTCGCAAGCGTGTCACCTTTCTTTACCTTTGGAAATTGCCAAAAGCCAGTGAGTTCACAAAATGTTTTGAACATCTTGGATTTGTAGAGGTAATACTTTTCCGGATAGCGAAGTGCTAAATAAAGGATCAGTACACGGTCGCTTTGATAATGTACTTTATCTCCTTCAGGAAAACGTAGTTTCAGTAATTCGTCTGACTTGCTATAGAAATATTCAAATCGCTCGGCCAAAGGTATGCTTTCATCATACAGATTCTTAAACATGGAGGATACCGTGGCTCCATCTCGTTCGGCAAAGCCCAGCAGCATGACCAGCGGGAAGAAGTTTTGCCCGCTCCATAAATTATTATTCTCCTTGTTGAAAGACTTCTTAAGTACTTCTAAAATATTTCCTGCATGATGATCATCACGCCAGTTGTTTTGGAAGTGCTGAAAGGTTTCCCACTTATAGATTTCGTTGTAACCTAATTGAGGAAGTTGATTACTGATCAGTTTTTTATATAAGTCAATAAAATGATCTATCCCATTGTGTTTTTTATTTGGGGCCTCAACGGCTTCATCAACGTTTATTGTTAGCGTAATAGGAATGGCTTGATTGGCGGCCCGATGTGAAATTTTAATGAGGAGTGTTTTGGTAGCCAGGTGTTCTTTAAAATAATCCGTGTCCTTAAATACATCAAAAAAGTAACGCACATAGGTTCTGGGTGCTTTGGCTTTCTCCTCATCACTGCCGACTGCGTAAAATTTCTGGTTGGCTATTTTGAAAGTAACCCCATACTTGCGATCACTTGCCTTCTCTGCGATATCCGTTATGTCTATCGGTGCATTAGCTTGTAGGCCGGCAATTACCGCAGGCATCTTTGCGGTCCAATATTCGAGGTATAAATCTGCTTTGCTCATAGAAACCTGATTGCGCGAAAAATAGGCATCCTGTAAAATGATTTAATGTCAATTAAGAACTTGCTTTGTTTATATCACTCAACCACGACCATTCCTTTGATATCGTTACAAAGACCATTTTCTTTGACGAATTTATTTGTTCTAAAATATCTTGCTGAGACTCATCCACAGAACAAATTGTATCTAAAGAAAGGGCCCTACCTTGAATGTTATTAACATCGTCAAATAAAATGGGCTTAGTTGGCGAACTCACTAATTCATCTCTCAATTTCACGAATCGACTAACATCGCGATCACTTCCTCTATGAAACTTGTCGGTTTGCATTAAGAGATCACAGACTTGCGAAAATGAACCAACCACATCAATAAATAAGCATCTTTTATTTTTAAAATCAAGTACAGACTGCTTCTTCTCAGCAATTGTTGCAGGAACAAACATTTCTTTATAATACCACATACCCATAATGCGAGCACTCTCATCTGACTGACGTTTCGCGGAATATATCAACATACCTAAAGGAAGTTCCATTTGGATCGTGTTATGGTGTTTGATTTATCTCCATTAAATAAAGAAGTTATATCGCTACTGCCAAAATTGTGTGTTTTATTATCAGTATGTTTGGATCCGCTTTGTATGCCATGATTACTTCCAATGCTCCTGTATATAATTCAATGACTCAAACAGTGTTAGTGCCTTTGCGCTTGCAAAGCGTCTGACATAAAATTCCTCACCCTTTTCTTTATTATGTAGGGCAACGGGTTTGGCGGCACGTTCTTTTATTTCGATCGCACAAATGGTCTTACCTTCTACTTCTACGAAATCAACATTAAACTTGCGGGTAAAATCATTGCCGAAGTATTCTTGCACCAGGTTATCAAAATGTTTGAGGAACTCATCTCTTTTATTTTTGCCACTAAAGGTAGTGAAGTCAGTTTCGTCCAGGCCAACTATCACACCTTCATCATTTACACCCAGCAGTAACGTTCCACCTTCTGAGTTAAGGAAGGCAGCAATGTTTTTGAAGGTGGAGTGCTCAATCACCTTGGCGGGTGTACCTTTTTTATCCACGTCATATTTAAGGCTGCTTTTAAACTCCAGTGTTTTGCTTTCTCCCTGGGCAATAAGTTCTTTGATGCGTCCGGCAGCCGAAACCTTTTTCTTCTCTTCTTTTACAAGTTCTTCCTTAGGCTTTATGTAAGCATACTTAGCCAGTTTAGGGTACCTACGAGCAAACCAGATTTCAACTTCGTTGATCTGTTCGCTTGTTAAATTAAAAAGTTGATAAACTAAGGCGTCAAGATCTTTTTGCTCATTTCCTAAAAAATCATATTCATTATCTTTTTGTTGATTGCTAACAATACTTGTAACCAGTGATTCAACTTTCCTTCTTTGATTCTCATCAGAAAAAGGAACTACTAAGGTTGGTAAGGTTCCAACACTGCTTTCCACAGTGTGCATTATGAAGTTTTTTATTAGAAATCTTGCTAGTTTAGAATTGATAATTCCCAGAATGTAGAATTCAGTATACACCTTAGGGAATATCCCACAGCTCTTCGATTCAAGTATTCCTCCAGCGGAAATACGAAAAGTTGGTGCATACTGACCCGTCCTTGAATAAGTAATTCCATTTTTAAAGCGATACTCCGGATTTGCCATGTCTGAATGAGCCTCTTTGTACATCCCTTTCACTGAGGCAATTCGCCAATCTAGATAGTATTCTGTAGGCACAAAATAGTTTGGTAAAAAACCGTGATCAGTATCTGAGTCGCCACCCTTATCTAGAGGAACTAAGTAACTTCCGCTATATTTCTTTTCATCAATACCATCCTCGATTTCTTTATCAGTCAATTTCGCTATTTGTTTTATGGTTAAAACTGAAGAAGGTTTAAATATGCGGTAATTACCTCTTCCGCGCTCATCTTTGTATACGTACTTTGAATTATCCCCAGTCTTTATTCCTGATATTATTTCACAGGCACCAATTCCTAGCCAAATCTTCTTTCCCTTTTCCTTGGTATAATCGTCTCCAAATCGAATTAATTTTAGATTCTTATCATTAAAATTAGTTTCTCTGATTTCAATACTCTTACCATCAATAACCTCTCTATTTTTTAGGCAATTAATTTCGTCTAAAAGAAGGAAGAGCTTAGGGCTTCCAACTATAACAGGTTGGTTAGTACTAATCTCCAATAAGTCCTGCACATATTCATATACAGCAAACTCAGGAGTGCTAGTGCCTACATATTCTTCCAAGTGAAAAAGTTTATCGCGAAACTCGGCTATGTTTTTTCGGGTCGAAAGATTCGTAAGGTCGGCAGCCAACACTTTTATCTCTGCTGAGTTATGTTTTTTACTGGCCGCTGTAGTTTGTACCGTAACAATGCACGAGTTTACGGTAGCCTTAAAGCAATCGCCATGAAGGCGTATCACTTTTTGCAAATGATGACAGTCGAGTATCTGCTGGCGCAATTGAAAGTGTGAAGAGATCGTAAGCCAGGTATCGGAAACAATGTAACATAAATGACCTTCGGGTTTTAGCAACTTCTTCAACGCCATGCTCATAAACACACCATAGCTGTCGCGCTTGCCCAGGCCGTAATGTTCTTGTATGCTTTTATCAACATCCACACCATACGGTGGGTTGGCTATCACAATGTCAAACCCAATTTCGCTGTCTTTCTTTTTTCCAAAAATATCGCGAAAGAAAAGGTGCCATAAAAAATAAGGCTTCTCTTCTTTTTTACTGATGGCCTCTAGCCGTGCAAGTTTTTGCTTAAGTTTTATTTTAGCTTCCTCCAGTGCTTTAATCTTATTATGAGCAAGTTCCAAAGCGCTTTCCTTCTTCTTTTTTTGAGCAGCACTATCATTTTTATCTAAACGAATGGTCATCAGCACATCCTCAGCAGTGCTTATACGGTTATCTAATTCAATTTCCTCCCTTTCAAAAATGGAGAGTATGTTTTCATGAATGATACGTTCAATTTTATCATGAATCCCTTTTTTCTCCTTGTAGTCGATCGGCTCAAAATAATCATCAACCAGTTTGTCCAGTTCTGCTTTTTGCTCGCCAGTGTATACAATCTGCGTTTGCGAATCTTTCACGCTGCTATCAAACAAATTGGCCTGCGGATTTACAACACGCACTGTGTACGAGTTATTTCGTTCAACTATGTAATCTAACTCAATGCCTTCAAAACTTTCCACGAGGGAATTGCCCTGCATAATTCGGTAATCCAGGTTAGGCAAGGGAGAAGGAATTTCTTCATCCACAATTAAGCTCAACCAAAAACGTAGGCGGGCAATGTCAACCGCGCCTTTATCGAGATCAACTCCATAGATGGAATGCTTAATGATGGCCAACTTTTCTTCACGGTAATCAAACTTGTTTTTCTTCAGGTATCCAAAAATTTCTTTTTTCACCCGAAGTATTTCATACACCATGCCCATGGGGAAGGCACCAGAACCAATAGCAGGATCACAGATTTTTACAGTGCGTAGTGCATGATCGATGTCAGCCGCAAATTTCTTTACCTCTGGTGGTGTGCCGAGATCATTAAATTTTACAAAGGCCTCGATTTGCTGAAGCTCTTTTTCTGTTGCCTTAGCTTTCAAAGCAGTTTTTAAATACGACCCCAAACTTTCTTTGCACATGTAGTGCACTACTTCTTTGGGTGTATAGAAAGTACCTTTCTCGCGGTTGTCTTCCAGTAAGTTTTCAAAGATCAAACCGAGCATTTCCGGATCAATACCAATGTCCTGATCTTCGGGGCTGTTTTCGTCAATCGTAAAGTTGTATTGATCGAAGAAGTCAAACAGTTCCTGAAAGAGTGCTTGAGGAAACTTAAAGTCTATGGGTTCGATGTCGTCTCTATCGAACAATCCACCATTCAGAAATGGAACTTTCGTTTTGGTAATAGAAAAGAGTTCGTCCTTTCGTTCAGTATTGAGTGTTTCAAAAAAAAGAACAGCCAGCACCTTTTCATAAAACTTAGGATCTTTGCCGAACTTCTCAAATATATCGCGCATGAAGTTGCGCTCACCTTCACCCCAGGCTTTGTCGTTATTTACACCCAACCATCCTTTCTTTTGCAGAAAGTAGAGGAACACGATTCGGCCAAATAGCTTTTTAATGAAGTTACGAATAAGGCGTTCTGTTTCTTCCTTCTTCTCTTTCTCAGTTCCTTCTTTCGTAAACTTCTTGAAATAGTTGAAATAAGTAGTTTGATCGACCAGGTATTCTTCAAACTTTTCGAAAAGATGGTGATAGCCTTTAAAGAATTCAGCAGAAATACGTTCCACTGAAAATGCTTTGATGATGTCAAGAAGCCACGCGCTGCCCTTGCGCTGATCTAACAACCATTCAAAACGTTTTGTGGCAGTAGTAACCGTTTCAGTCTCACCGAGTACATAGGTATATCGCTTGGATTGAGTTTCCCATTCAACTTTATTATTCTCATGATCCCATGAAATGGATTTTGAGATAAGGGTAAGGCGCCAATCGCGCGAACCTTCACTGTAATAGGAGGCTAACACAGCATCTACATCCCCGGGCACTACCTCATGTTGGAGAATGTTGCGAAGGCCAACCCGATTACGTGTAACCGATTTGCCTTTGTTAAGCTTAACTTCATAGATAGCCACTTTAGCCTTTCGCGTTCCGTCAAACGGAACATCAAATACACCTAATTCTAAAATTGAATTAGCGTCTTCATGCTTTTTAAGATCTGTTTGTCTTTTCTCGATTGGCTTTAAATTGAAAGCCTGATCGGGAAAAATTTGATGCAAAAGACTCTTCCATGAATCCGTTGAATATTTTGACTGAAACAAGTTGCGTATTTCTGCTGTATTCATTTTATGCGCTAAATGATTCGGAGATTATGATTTCAGGAAGCTGAGTCTCTTTTGGTTTGCGTTGATTACCATTGTCGGGTTCATCCATATCATCAATTGCAATTGGATAGGCCTTAACAATTTTCATTAGCAGGTGGAATTGATCGACTCGGTTTGTTTTCTCTTGCTTAATCTTCTTTATCAACTTGTTGACATCACGCGGTAATTTCTGAAATCTTCCTCTGCGTATGGCTAACTTCACCAGTTCCAACAACTTCTTCTCATCATCGGTGACGAAATCATATTGCATAGTTGAACCTATGAATGCAATGGCGTTTTTTTCATTCGGTCCAAGCTTAACCGATGCACGATCTCCAAGCGACTTAATGAACATTTCGGTTTTAAAAACCTCTAACGCCAGATTAATGTGATCATAATGTTTCGCATGAATAGGAAGACCCTTTTCGGTCACTTTTGCTTCAAAGATTCTAGCGGCCTCTACAAATGTTAGCTCATTGAACGAATCATCTGCATTGCAGAAGTAAAAACTATCGCGTCTGTTATTTTTAAGATAGCACAGCGTAGATTGATCGCGTGTTTTCTCCTTCCTCCCCACGCGTGCCCGCTGAGGCATGTTTTGTATTTTCCTGAACTGTTCGGGATTTTGATCTCTGAACTTTCGCAGCTCGCTCAAGAAGACAAGGCGTTCATCGCGCTCTTCCTCTGGAATTCTATCAAACAAACCAAAGGAACTGTACTCCTCATCTTCGGTGTAAATCTGACTATCTTCTCCAAGTGCGGAGTGAAAAGCTTGCAGTTTAACGTAGGCTTTTTTATTTAGCTCAATATCATTGTCAGCCTGTGCGGTTGGAAAGAAATTGTAGATAAAAATACTAGGAGACTTTGTGCCTACTCTATTTACGCGCCCAATGCGTTGCATGAGCCTGGTTGCATTCCACGGGATATCGTAATTGATAATAATATTTGATCGATGTAAATTGACACCCTCTGCTAATACCTCTGTTGTGATGATCATACTGTAATCATCTTTTTGAAGCATGGCGTTGTGGTTGGCGTCAAAGTTTTCTGCAATGACTGATACAAGATCTCTTACATTTTCACTATCCACTGCCAGTAGTTTGGTGAATCCTCTTTTCTTTAATTCATCATACAAGTATAGCGTGGTTTCTTTCGATTCTGAGAAAAGTACAAGCTTGCTTTGATTGTTGATCTCCTTTGAGTAAAATTCACTCTTTAGTCTCCTCACCAATTCATCCAGCTTGGGGTCTTGTGTTACATTTTCCCATTTGGCAACAAGCTCATCTAATATTTTTTGGTCATGCAGGAGGCCTTCATAAAATCCTGGTCTGAAATCGTCTTTTGTTAATTGACGAATGTGATTCGGATCAATACTTTCCTCCAAAATTTTAATTAACTCAGCTTCATTGTCACTGTTAATAAATTCATTGACACCAATTTTGGGAGCGATGTAGATTCTATCGTTCTCAAACATCTTCACCATAGCTTTATTGGCATCATGGTATCTGCGCAAACTCATTTTAAAAGCATGGAAGCTACTATCGATCCGTTTAACCAAAAGCGTTTTCATAATCATGGCAAGCTGCTCGGAAATCATATCGGCTTGCTTGTAATTCGCTTTTACTTCAGGCTTCAAATACTTAATTGCCTGATATCGAAAATATTTTATTCCCTCCAGGGTATCTCTAATTAAAGAGAAGGAGGTTTCGTAGAGCTGTTCGAGTTCAGCGTCCAACTTATAAAGCACTTGGCGCGGAGGCTTAATATCAGGAAAAACTACACCTTGCTGCTTTAGGTCTAATTTATACTCTTCGGTTTCGCGCAAATCAGTTCTTGTTCTGCGAACAATTAGGGGCTGAAGAACTTTAGTTCTGATTTCTGAGTAAATGCGTTTTACCTCCAATGCAATCTTCTTCTTGTCTGTTTCCTTCTTGATTTTCTTATAGTCTTCAATTAATGGGCGAAAGAAATGCTGAAGATTACCTATCTCCAATGATGATTGTTTGGAGTCTTGAAAAAGATAAATTTGATTTCGGATATCTTCTGGTCTGTTGTTTAAAGGAGTTGCTGTAATGAGTACGACTTTCTTATCCGTTGAGCCATCTAAGGCAGGTCTTCTACGCGCAGTCTTACAAAGCTTTTGTAGAAGATCGAACATGTCGGACTCATCACTTCTGAATTTATGAGCCTCGTCTACAATAATTAAATCATAGTCATCTGGGTGCTTTACCTTATGAATACTTCCATTGGTAATAAAATCAACTCCCGGAACATCAAAATCATATATTACCTTACGCCAACTCGCTTCCATGGGTGGTGTATGTACTACCAGGGTTTTCGTTCTTGGGCCTGTTCTCCAATAAAATTTCTTCGCTATAATGGCAGCCACAATGGTTTTACCAAGACCTACCACATCGGAAAGAAAGAATCCGTTGTGCTTCATCAATTTCTGATAGCCTTCATTTACAGCATCAACCTGGTAGCGAAGTTTGGTATAACCCTTAGGCAAGTCTTCAATCGATTCAGGATCATACTCAATACTTTTCCCGAAATATTCAATTAGGAATTTTATATAAACTTCAAAGGGAGTGAAGCCTTCGTTTAGGTAAGTGGCATCTTTTGTTACTTCAACTTCTTCAGGTTTAACATCAACAGCTTCTTCCCATAGTTCATTGAAAGTCTTTGTTGCATATGCTACATCATCATAATCTCTCAACTCAACGTTAAACTCGAAATTTGTTTCTAAGCCGGGAATAGTTAGGTTACTTGACCCAGTGATTACTGAACCACTATTGTGAACGTTAAAAGGCTCAGGCCTAAAAATGTAAATCTTAGCGTGAATATTTTTATCTGGGTGAGCTTTGATCTGTATTTTTCCTGAGCTTACGTCATGAATAAATTCTAAAATACCTTCTTCCACTTCTTTACTATACTCCGCATTTTGAATATCTTCTTTCAATCGGTAAAGGAATTCTTCTCGAGTTTCATTCGCATTGAATTTGAACTCCAATCCTTTTCTGGCCGCTTCGCTAATCAAGTTGTCAACATTGATTCCAACCAATATTCTGATCTGCTCAACATTTTTGAGATAATCGCGAATCAAGAAATAACCTGATGACCTAAAATAGCCAACGAGCGCATCAAACGCGGCAACCTTAGAGTAGGTGAATACACCCTTGAATTTTTCGAGAAGTGTGTTCTCGTTGGAGTTGGTGAAGAATTTGGTAGACATCAAAAAGGATTAAACTAAAGCTACAATTATCTGAATAAGCCCTACAATGAGATTATCCCAAAAAGAGCTAAAATCTACAAAAAAAATGAGCTTAAACCTGATTTTGGCCTGGTAAAAATATATCTGATATACAGTAACTTAGGTTAAATCAAGTCTTCAAAAGGTAATTACTTCATAATATTCCATGTAATACAATTCAAGACCCCACCGTCTTTGGAAATTTCTCGCGAATCAATCGTTTTAATCTTATTGTTAGGATATAGTTGTTCGAATAGC
>Ga0154020_10005675_pt1 | contig 14690 bp, 10 predicted proteins | sample Klosneuvirus_201_FD_109709 | JGI IMG/M metagenome (GOLD analysis project Ga0154020, IMG submission 109709) | Active sludge microbial communities from wastewater, Klosterneuburg, Austria - Klosneuvirus_20160825_MG | ecosystem: Engineered > WWTP > Aerobic digester > Activated sludge | place...
AGCAGTTCATCGACCAGGTCCCGGGGCAGCACGAACTCCAGTGGTGCCACCCAGACCTGCAGGCCGGGGCGCTCCTGGGCCAGACGCCGCGGCAAGAGCTTGACGGCGTCCTTCTCGGTCACGATCACCTGCGCGGTTCCAGGTGGCCAGGGCAGTTCAATGTGATCGTCGTGGTCCGGCAGCGCCAGGCCCTCCACCTGGAGCTTCAGCTCCAGCCGCAGGGCATCGAAGAAACGTTGCGGCTGCCCCAGGCCGGCACTGGCCAGCACAGGGCGGCCCAGCAGTGCCTCTGGCACCTGGGGCACAGGCGCCTCGCCCTGCCACCAGTCTTCCAGCCTCACCAAGCCGGCCAGGCGGCGCCGGGCACAGGTTCCGGCCAACGGGGTGCTGGGGGCGGTGGCGTTGTAGAGCACCCACTGGCGGCGGGCGGTGGAAGGGCTGTCGATCGGTTCGCGCAGGGGGCCGGCAGGCAGCAACCTGCCGTTGCCGGCGCCGCGTTCGTCGAACAGCAGCAGCTCCAGGTCGCGCTGCAGCGCCAGGTGCTGCAGGCCGTCGTCGCAAAGGATCACATCCGTGTCCGGGTGACGGGCCAGCAGCAGCCGGCCTGCCGCGGCGCGTTGCCGGCCCACACACACCGGCACCCGGCTGCGCCGGCGCATCAGCACAGGCTCGTCTCCCACATCGCCGGCCCGGCTGTCCGCCAGGACCTCGCGTGGCAGCGAAGATGTGCCGCCGTGGCCCCGGGAGACGATGCCGGGCCGCCAGCCGGCCGCCTTCAGGACCTCGACCAGTGCCAGGGTGGTGGGGGTTTTGCCGGCGCCTCCTGCGACGCGGTTGCCCACCACGATGACGGGCACCGGAAGGCGCTCCGAGCCGAGCCACCCGGCCCGGTGCAGGCGGCGGCGCAGCCCGACCAGGCCGGCGTGCAGGGCACCGATCGGCCGCAGCGCCAGGGCCAACGGCCCGCCGGTGGTCCAGCTGTGCTCGATCCGGGCGGCCAGGCTCAAGCGCCGGGGGGAGGGTGTAGCTGTCCGGCCCCCGCTCAACGCACCGACCCGCCGGCCCGGCTCGACTGGGTGGCAAAGGTCAGCTGCACCAGCCCGACACGGCGGGCCGCGTCCATCACGTTGATCACGCTCTGGTGTGCCGCCATGGCATCGGCCGAGATGATCACCGGCCGGGTCAGGTCGCCTTGTGCAGCGGTCTGCAGCGCCGCCGCCAGGATTTCCACCCCGCCGCCTTCGACCGGCTGGCGGTTGATGTTGTAGCGCCCGTCGGCTGCCACGGCGACGATGATCTCGCGCGGCAGGGTCTCCAGCTTGCGCGAATCCGCCACCGGCAGCGTCACCTTCAGCTCATTGAACTTGGAGTAGGTGGTCGACAGCATCAGGAAGATGATGACCACCAGCAGCACGTCGATGAAGGGGATCAGGTTGATCTCCGGCTCCTCGGCGCGGCGGTGGCGGAAGTTCATCGCCATGGCTCGCTCTCCTCGCGATCTGTGGTCTGCGTACGGGTTGGGCGTCGGCCTGCGCGGTGCCCCGGCGTTCAGCGGCGCGGCGACGCGCTCACGCGCAGCAGGTGCGGCAGCAGGGTCTCGGCCGACTGCTCCAGCTCCACGATGTACGCGTCCACCTGGCCGCGGAAGTAGCGGTAGAACATCAGCGCCGGAATGGCGATGATCAGGCCGAAGGCGGTGTTGTACAGCGCGATCGAGATGCCGTGCGCCAGCTGCTCCGGGTTGCTGCCGGTGGTGGGCGACTGGGCTCCAAAGATCTCGATCATGCCGATCACCGTGCCCAGCAGGCCCAGCAGCGGAGCAGATGAGGCCAGCGTGCCCAGGGCGTTGAGGTAACGCTCCAGGCGATGCGCCGCGGCACGCCCGGCCGACTCGAAGGCGTGGCGCAGCGTGGCTTCGTCGGCGCGGGGGTCCTGCGCGGCGGTGCGCACACCGGCAGCCAGCACGGCACCGAGCACCGAGTTGGCCTCCAGCTTGCCGATCACCTCGGGCGACGGCAGCCCATGTCGGGTGAGCGTGACGACTTCACCGAGCAGCGTGGCCGGCGCCACCTTGCGCGGCTGCAGGCTCGTGAAGCGTTCGATGACCAGGGTCAGGACCGCGATGGAGCACAGCAGAAGGGGCCAGATCGGCCAGCCGGCGGCTTGTATGATCGAAATCAAGGGTGACTTCCCGGAGCGAGGTGGGTTCGAAACCGGCGTCCGCCGGTCGGCCGCAGCGTTCCGGTGGGGCATTCAGGCGCCGGATTATGGCGCCTCCCTGGACGAGGGCTGTGTGGGGTGGCTGAGCCGCTGTCTGTCGCAGACAGGCGACTCGGCAGCGCCGAAGTGAAAAAGCAGCGCCTGCAGCCCACCCGCGGTTGCGCTCTTCGTGGCTCGAACAAGACATCCGCTTGCGCATCCGATGGACACAAGCAACGGTTGCCCAGCCTGTGGATAACTTTGTGCGTAAGCCACGCCGGATGGAACTTGAGGGCGCTCAAGTCACGCAGGTGATACTTCTGTTTACGACTTGACAAAGTAAAAAGTCTTATGAATCAATTACTTGGACGGAAATCTGCGGCTTGCCGAGGAGGCTTGTGCGATCTTTCACGGTGTGCTTGTGCTGTGGATGAACTGGGCGATCGATCCCCTTCTTTTGACTGTTTCGCAGCTGGCGGACATCTGGGTGAATCCCATGCCTGATGCGGCGGCGGGCGGGTTCGGCCTTGGCCGCAGGCCTGGGAGCTGGGAGGTGGGTGACTTGCTGCGTGCCGTGGCCACGCAGTTGCAGGATGGGTTTGGTGCGGTGCAGGTGAGGGGGGAGCTCGGCAGCTTCTCCCGCGCCACCAGCGGGCACTGTTATTTCATGCTGAAGTCCGCCGACGGATCGGCCGCGCTGCGTTGTGCCATGTTCCGGCGCGCGGCGGGCCTGCTGGACTTCGCGCCCGCGGATGGCATGGCCGTCGAGTTGCGCGGCCGCTTGGCGGTGTATGAGCCCCGCGGTGAGCTGCAGATGGTGGTCGAGGCGATGCGCCGGGCCGGCGCCGGTGCGCTGATGGAGCAGTTCCTGCGCCTGAAGGCCCGGCTGGAGGCGCAGGGGTTGTTCGATGCTGCGCGCAAGCGGCCGCTGCCGGCCTTTCCGAAGTGCATCGGGGTGATCACTTCGCTGGGCGCCGCCGCGCTGCACGACGTGCTCACCGCGCTGCAGCGTCGTTCCCCGCAGGTGGAGGTGATCGTCTACCCGTCTCCGGTGCAAGGCAGCGAGGCACCGGCGTCCCTGCAGCGGGCTCTGGCGCTGGCCAATGCGCGTGCCGAGGTGGACGTTCTCCTGCTGTGCCGGGGCGGCGGGTCACTGGAGGACCTGTGGGCCTTCAACGACGAGGCCCTGGTCCGTGCGGTGGCGGCATCCGCTTTGCCGGTGATCTGCGGCGTGGGCCACGAGACCGATTTCACCTTGTGCGACTTTGCGGCCGATCTGCGTGCGCCGACGCCGACCGCCGCGGCGGAGCTGGTGGCGCCCGAACGCCGCGTCAGCCTGCAGCATCTGCAGCAGCTGCACGCCCTGCTGGGACAGTGCCTGCAACAGGCACTCGACCGGAAGGCGCAGCGCCTGGACCGACTGGGGATGCGCCTGTCCCGGCCGGCGGAGCAACTGCACCGGCACCGTCGGCGCCTGGACGCGTTGGCACAGCGATGGGATCAGGCGCTGCCTCAGGCGCTGCGCTTGCGGCAGGAGCGCCTGCAGCGACTGTCGCAACGACTGGCAGCCGCTTGCCTGGCGCAACGCATGGGTCAGCAGCGCCGGCTGGAGCTGCTGCGGGCCCGTTTGGAGGGGCTCGATCCCCAGCAGGTGCTGGCGCGCGGTTTTGCCTGGCTGGCCGATGCCGAAGGTCGCCCGCTTCAGTCGGTGCGGCAGGTGCGTATGGGGCAGCCGGTGCAGGCCCGACTGGCCGATGGACATCTTTTGGCCAAGGTGGAGCAGGTCCATCCGGACGAAGCTTGACGCACCGGTGCCACCCCTGCGGCAGCGGCGCAAGGGTGAAAGGCCTGCCTCTGCAGTCGGAACGGGGCATCCCTACAATCAATGCGGTTTGTTCTCTGCCCCTGCTGCCTTTGCGGCGGCCTCCTGCTCTCACCCAAGAAGGGATCCCGACCATGTCGTTCGAATTGCCTGCGCTGCCCTACGCCACCGACGCCCTGGCGCCGCACATGTCCAAGGAGACGTTCGAGTACCACCACGCCAAGCACCACCAGGCGTATGTGACCAACCTGAACAACCTGGTGCCCGGCACCGAATTTGCCGGCAAGAGCCTGGAAGACATCGTCAAGACCTCCAGCGGCGGCATCTACAACAACGCCGCCCAGGTGTGGAACCACACCTTCTTCTGGAGCTGCATGAAGCCCGCCGGCGGTGGCGAGCCCTCCGGCGCGCTGGCCGCGGCCATCGCTGCCAAGTTCGGCAGCTACGCAGCCTTCAAGGAAGCCTTCGCCAAAAGCGCGGTGGGCAACTTCGGTTCCGGCTGGACCTGGCTGGTGAAGAAGGCCGACGGCTCGGTGGACATCGTCAACATGGGTGCGGCCGGCACGCCGCTGACCACCGGCGACAAGGCCCTGCTGTGCATCGATGTGTGGGAGCACGCCTACTACATCGACCACCGCAACGCCCGCCCGAAGTTCGTCGAGACCTTCCTGAACTCGCTGGTGAACTGGTCGTTCGCCGAAGCGAACTTCGCCTGATGCCTGACGGGATCCGTGGGCCGTCCGGCGGTCCACGGTCCCTTGCAAGCGGCCATCGTCAAAAAACAAGCCCCGCCCGGGTCCTGCCCGGCGGGGCTTGGTGTTTTCAGGGCCGACGTCCGTCGAATGTTGCCTGGGGGGTCAGTCCATCGCCCGGCGGGCCAGCAGGCCCATCAGGCCCCCCAGCAGCAGGAACAGCATCAGGCTCCAGAGCTCGAAGGGCACACCCAGCAGCGACACCGCCGCTTCGGCGCAGGTGGCACGCACCTCGAACACGTCCGGCAGCCAGCGGTCCAGCCGCAGGCCGGAGATGATGCGGTCGGCCAGCGACAGGTCGCAGGAGTGGGTCGCCGCGGCCACCAGGTTCTGGTAGAGCGCAGCTGCCGCGCCGGCAAGCGCCAGCAGCAGGTTCACCCCGGCCAGGCCGATCTGCAGGCCCCGACCGAAGCCTGAGCGCCGTCCGGTAGTGCCCGCACTGACCGCGCCCAGCACCGCCACCGCGCCGATCAGCAGAAAAACCACCCGCTGCAGGATGCACCAGGGGCAGGGCTGCATGTCGAAGCGGTGCTGCGCCACCAGCGCCATGACCACCGAGCCGAAGCAGGCCGCGGCGGCGGCGGCCCAGAGCGTGCGCGAGCCGAAGGAGATGCGCGCCAGCAGGTTCATGCCACCTCGGCGATGAGCTCAATCTCGACGCAGGCGCCCAGCGGGATCTGCGCCACACCGAAGGCGCTGCGCGCGTGGGCGCCGCGCTCCGGCCCGAACACTTCGCCCAACAACTGCGAGGCGCCGTTGGTGACCAGGTGCTGCTCGGTGAAGTCCGGCGTGCTGTTGACCAGGCTCATCACCTTGACGATGCGACGCACGTTCTCCAGGTCCCCCACCGCTGCCTTCAACGTGCCCATGAGGTCGATGGCCACCGCTCGTGCGGCCTGCTGGCCTTCGGCAGTCTGCAGGTCGCGGCCGAGCTGGCCCACCCAGACCTGGCCGTTGCGCTTGGCGATGTGGCCGGAGACGAAGACCAGGTTGCCGCTGCGCACGAAGGGCACATAGGCCGCGGCCGGGGCGGCCACCGGGGGCAGGACGATGCCGAGTGCATCGAGGCGTGCTTGGATGCTCATGAAGTGTGTCAGGTGGGGTGGGAGAGGGGCGGTGGAACCGGCGCCGCGGACCGGGGACGGGCCCGTCCGCCGGTGGGCGCCGACGGACGCGGTCACCCCCTTCAGGGTGATGCACGCGACGCGAGGCTGCGGCGATGCTACACCGCGACGCTGGCGCTCCGGCCTCGCCCGCAACGGGCGAGCGGCGGCATCGGCGCGGGAAAGGCCCGATGTCGCCTGTGCAGCGTGGGTTCTGGCTCAGTCTGGGGGGCTGGATGGGCATCGCCGTCCAGGTGCGCCAGCCCGCGGTGGCCGATGCGACCCTGGCCGCCGGCACCCTGCTGGCCGGGTTTCTGGCTGCGGGTGCGCTGCTGACGGCTGCGTTCCGGGCCCGGGGAGACCGGGCGGGCAGGCGCCGGATCGGCGGAAGGATGGGCGCCGGATCGCTGGTGATCGCACTGCTGCTGGCCGGCGGCCTGCTGGGGTGGGCCGCCACCGACCTGCGCGCCGCGGCCCGGCTGGCTGAGCGCATCGACCCGGCCCTGGAGGGGCAGGACCTGGAGGTGGAAGGGTTGGTTTCCGGCCTGCCGGTGCTGCGTCCGGAGGGGCTGCGCTTTCGCTTCGAGGTGCATTCGGCCCGGCACCGTGGGCAGGCGGTACCGGTGCCTCAGGCCTGCCCGCAGGAGGTCTCATTGGGCTGGTACCGCCAACCTCAGGAGGCCGACGATGCGGCGGCCAACTCGGGTGCCTGGCCGAGGGCGGGCGAGCGCTGGCGGTTCACCGTGCGGTTGCGCCGCCCGCATGGCACGCTCAATCCGCAGGGTTTCGACCTGGAGCTCTGGATGTTCGAGCAACGCCTGCGCGCCACGGGCCATGTGCGCGAGCGGTCCGGTCGGCCGCCCCTGCGCCTGTCGCAAGCACAGGGCGCCTGGATCGAGGTGGCGCGGGAGCGCTGGCGCGCGGCGATCTTCGAGCGCGTCGGCCCCAGCACCGCGGCCGGTGTGCTGGCCGCACTGGCGGTGGGGGATCAGGCGTCGATCGAGGTGGCGGACTGGGCTGTGTTCCGCCGCAGCGGTGTGGCGCACCTGATGTCGATCAGCGGGTTGCATGTGACGCTATTTGCCTGGCTGGCGGCGCGCCTGCTGGGGTGGGCGTGGCGGCGCAGTGCCGCCGCCTGCCTGCGCTGGCCGGCTCCACAGGTGGGGCGCTGGGGCGGGCTGGTGTGCGCGGTGGCGTATGCCCTGCTGGCCGGCTGGGGTGTGCCCGCGCAGCGCACGGTGATGATGCTGGCTGTGGTGACGCTGCTGCGCGGCATGGCGTTGAGGTGGCAGGCCCTGGCGGTGCTGTGGGTGGCCGGCAGCGTGGTGCTGGCCTGGGACCCCTGGGCGATGCTGCAGCCGGGATTCTGGTTGTCCTTCGTGGCGGTGGGCCTGCTGATGGGGGCGGACGGGGCCGGGCCTCCGGTGCGGCCGACGGGTGGCCCTGCAGGGCTGCAACCTGTGCCTGAACCGTCCGTCGTCTGGAGGCGGCTGGCCGCCAGCTTGGCCGAAGGCTGGCGCAGTCAGTGGGTGGTCAGTGTGGGACTGGCGCCCTGGACCTTGTTGTTCTTTCAGCAGCTGTCGCTGGTGGGGTTGCTGGCCAACGCCGTGGCCATCCCGCTGGTGACGCTGTGGATCACGCCGCTGGCGCTGCTGGGAACCCTGGTGCCGGTGCTTTGGTCGGTGGCGGCGCTGAGCGTGGATGGGCTGATGGTGCTGCTGCGCTGGCTGGCCGACCTGTCGTGGGCGGTTTGGGAGGTCGCCCAGGCCCCGGTCTGGGCGCAGGTGGCTGCCCTGCTGGGGGCAGCGCTGACGGTGGCGCCCCTGCCCGGGAGGCTGCGAACCCTCGGGGCCGCCATGCTGATGCCGATGCTGCTGGCCCGGGCACCTGCACCCGCCGAGGGTGAGTTCGAGCTGCTGGCGCTGGATGTCGGCCAGGGCTCGTCGGTGCTGGTTCGCACGCGTCAACACAGCCTGCTGTTTGACGCGGGGCCCAGCTACGGCGCTGGCCGCGACGCAGGCGACAGGGTGGTGGTGCCGCTGCTGCGTGCCCAGGGGGTGCAGCGGTTGGATGTGCTGGCTCTGTCGCACCGCGACAGCGACCACGTGGGAGGGGCGGAATCGGTGATGCGCCAGATCGGTGCGCACAGGGTGATCAGTACCCTCGAAGTGGGGCATCCATTGCGCACCGCGGCGGTGCATCAACCCTGTGCGGCAGGCCTGTCCTGGCAATGGGACGGGGTGGTCTTCGAGTGGCTGCACCCCGCAGCCGGAGCGGATCCGTCCGACGCCACGGCGTCCCGTTCCAGCCACCGCCCTCGCCGCAGCAATGCCCGCTCCTGTGTGCTGCGTCTGCAGGCACACAGCCGCTCGGCGTTGTTGACCGCTGACGTGGAACGCGAGCAGGAACTCACGTTGCTTGACCAACATCAGGCTCGACAACTGAGCCTGAAGGCGGATGTGCTGGTGGTGCCCCATCATGGCAGCCGGACATCGTCCACCGCCGCTTTCCTGGCCGCTGTTGCTCCGACGGATGCGGTCATGCAGGTCGGGTGGCGCAATCGTTACGGGCATCCCGCTCAGGAGGTGGTCGACCGCTACCATGGGTTGGGTATCCGGCTGTGGCGCACCGATCGCTGCGGCGCCTGGGTCTGGCGCAGCCAGGATGCCTCGTTCGGGTGCGAGCGACAGCTGCATGCCCGCTACTGGCATGCCCCCGCCTGGGGCGAGGGCGTGGACGGTGGTCCTGAAATTGCTAAACACACTTCAAACAACCCGCCCATCCCATGAGACCGACGTTCGACGAGATGCATGCCGCACCCGAGCAGGTGCGTGACCACTACGAGGCTTACCAGCGTTGGCTGGCCCAGCAGCCCGACGGCGTCATGCGTGCGCGGCGGGAGGAAGCGGAGATGATCTTCCGCCGCGTGGGCATCACCTTCGCGGTGTATGGCGACAAGGACTCCGGTGAGGGTACCGAGCGCCTGATTCCCTTCGACCTCATCCCGCGTGTGATCCCGGCCCACGAATGGCGCGAGATGGAAAAGGGCCTGCGCCAGCGCGTCAACGCGCTGAACCGCTTCATCCACGACGTCTACCACGGCCAGGAGATCATCAAGGCCGGTGTGGTGCCGGTCGAGCAGATCACCGGCAATGCCCAGTTCCGTCCCGAGATGATCGGTGTGGACGTGCCTGGCGGCGTGTACTCGCACATCGCCGGCATCGACATCGTGCGCGCGGCCAACCCGGACGGCTCGGGCAGCTATTACGTGCTGGAGGACAACCTGCGCGTGCCCAGCGGCGTGAGCTACATGCTGGAGAACCGCAAGATGATGATGCGGCTGTTCCCCGACCTGTTTGCGGGGCAACCCATTGCGCCGGTGGCGCACTACCCGGATTTGCTGCTGGAGACGCTGCGCAGCGTCGCCCCCGGCGGCGTCAACGAGCCGACTGTGGTGGTGCTCACCCCGGGCATGTACAACTCGGCCTACTTCGAGCACGCCTTCCTGGCCCAGCAGATGGGGGTGGAGCTGGTGGAGGGGCAGGACCTGTTCGTCAAGGACGGCTTCGTCTTCATGCGTACCACGCGCGGGCCGAAGCGGGTGGACGTGATCTACCGCCGCCTGGATGACGACTTCCTCGACCCGCAGGTGTTCCGCACCGACTCCACGCTGGGTTGCGCCGGCCTGATCGGTGCCTACCGCCAGGGCAACGTGACGCTGAGTAACGCGGTGGGCACCGGGGTGGCCGACGACAAGTCGATTTACCCCTACGTGCCCAAGATGATCGAGTTCTACCTGGGCGAAAAGCCGATCCTGAACAACGTGCCGACCTACCTCTGCCGCGACAAGGAGGACCTGCAGTACGTGCTGGACCACCTGGGCGAACTGGTGGTCAAGGAGGTGCATGGCGCGGGCGGCTACGGCATGCTGGTCGGCCCGGCGGCCACCCAGGCGGAGATCGCGACCTTCCGGGAGCACCTGCTGGCCAACCCGAGCAACTACATCGCCCAGCCCACGCTCAGCCTGTCGACCTGCCCGACCTATGTGGAGAAGGGCATCGCGCCGCGCCACATCGACCTGCGGCCCTTCGTGCTGTCGGGCAAGACGGTGCAGATGGTGCCGGGTGGGCTGACCCGGGTGGCCCTCAAGGAGGGCTCGCTGGTCGTCAACTCCTCGCAGGGGGGCGGCACCAAGGACACCTGGGTGCTGGAATCCTGATCCGCGAAACGACCCGGCCTCGCGCAATCCACTACGACGAATTCCTATGCTCTCCCGAACCGCCGATCACCTCTTCTGGATGTCGCGCTACATGGAGCGTGCGGAGAACACCGCACGCATGCTCGATGTCAATTACCAGACCTCCCTGCTGCCGCAGTCCACCGCGGTGGCGGAGCAGGGCCTGCGCGGCCTGCTGTCCATCTCGGAGCTGACCAGCGACTACAACAACCGCTACGGCGAGGTGAACGCCTCCTCGGTGATGGACTTCATGGTGCGCGATGAGCGCAACCCTTCGTCCATCCTGTGCTGCCTGCGTGCGGCCAGGGAGAACGCCCGGGCGGTGCGGGGCGCGCTGACCACCGAGGTCTGGGAAACCACCAACCAGACCTGGCTGGAGTTCAATCGCCTGCTCAAGGACGCCGCTTTCGAGCGCGACCCGGCGGCGCTGTTCGAGTGGGTCAAGTTCCGCTCGCACCTGTCGCGGGGGGTGCAGGTGGGCACCATGCTGCTCGACGAGGCGCTGCATTTCGTGCGCATCGGCACCTTCCTGGAGCGTGCGGACAACACCGCCCGGCTGCTGGACGTGAAGTTCCATGCCGTCGAAAGCGACTTCTATGGTGCGGCCGAGGCCAAGGATCAGGAGTACGACTTCTACCATTGGTCGGCCATCCTGCGTTCGGTGTCCGGTTTCGAGGTCTACCGCAAGGTCTATCGCAACGTCATCCAGCCGGAGAAGGTGGCCGAGTTGCTCATCCTGCGGCCGGACATGCCGCGTTCGCTGGCCGCCTGCATGCACGAGGTGGTGGGCAACCTGGGCCTGGTGGCCAACGACCAGTCCTCCGAGACCCTGCGTCGGGCCGGACGGCTCAATGCCGACCTGGAGTTCGGTCGCATCGACGAGATCCTGGCCACCGGTCTGCATGCCTACCTGACCCAGTTCCTCGACCGGGTGTCCGATCTGGGCGTGGGCATCAGCCGCGATTTCCTGGTCGCGGTGCATTGAAAGTCAAGTTGTGTCCATTCACGTTGCTCTCCACCACGTCACCCACTACAAGTACGACCGGCGTGTCAGCCTGTCTCCGCAGGTGGTGCGCCTGCGCCCGGCGCCGCACTGCCGCACCCCCATCCTGAGCTACTCGCTGCGCATCGAGCCGGAGGGCCATTTCGTCAACTGGCAGCAGGATCCCTTCTCCAACTACCTGGCCCGGCTGGTCTTCCCGGAGCCCACCACCGAGTTCAAGGTCACCGTCGATCTGGTGGCCGAGATGTCGGTCTACAACCCCTTCGACTTCTTCCTGGAGCCCGGGGCACAGACCTTCCCCTTCGTCTATGAGGCCGGTCTGAAGGAGGAGCTGGCGCCCTACCTGCTTCCCGCTGCGGCGACCCCGGCGCTGCAGGCCTTCCTTGACAGCATCCCGCTGGACGACAAGGGGGAGGTCCGCACCATCGACTTCCTGGTCGGTCTGAACCAGCGCCTGCAGCAGCAGATTGCCTACACCATCCGCCTGGAGCCGGGTGTGCAGACGCCGCAGGAAACGCTCACCAAGGCGTCAGGCTCCTGCCGCGACACCGGGTGGCTGCTGGTTGAAACGCTGCGTCACCTGGGGCTGGCAGCGCGCTTCGTCTCCGGCTACCTGATCCAGCTGAAGTCGGACGTGCAGGCCCTGGACGGCCCGAGCGGCACCGAAGTCGACTTCACCGATTTGCACGCCTGGTGCGAGGTCTATCTGCCCGGCGCCGGCTGGATCGGCCTGGACCCGACCTCCGGCCTGCTGGCCGGCGAAGGCCACATCCCGGTGGCCTGTACGCCGCAGCCCTCCAGCGCCGCGCCGATCAGCGGTGCGGTGGACGAGTGCGAGGTGACCTTCGGCCACGCGATGGAGATCTCCCGGGTCTGGGAATCGCCCCGGGTGACCAAGCCCTACACCGAGGACCAGTGGCGCGACGTGCTGGCGCTGGGCGCGGCGGTCGACCATGACCTGGTGGCCGGCGACGTGCGCCTGACGATGGGCGGCGAGCCCACCTTCGTCTCGGTGGACGACCGCGACGGCGCCGAGTGGAACACCGACGCGCTGGGCCCCACCAAGCGCATCTACGCCCAGGACCTGGTGCAGCGCCTGCGCGACCGTTATGGCGCCGGCGGCTTCCTGCACTTCGGCCAGGGCAAGTGGTACCCGGGCGAGCAGCTGCCACGCTGGGCGCTGTCGATCTTCTGGCGCGAGGATGGCCAGCCCTGCTGGCACGACCCGTCCCTTTTCGCCGATGAGCGCGAGCAGCACAGCTACACCTCCGAGGACGCCAGGCGCTTCATCACCCACCTGACGCGCAAGCTCGGCCTCACCGACAGCTACCTCCAGACCGGCTACGAGGACACCTGGTACTACCTCTGGCGCGAGCGCCGCCTGCCGGTGAACGTCGACCCGCTGGACAGCCGGCTGGACGACGAGATGGAGCGTGCGAGCCTGCGCCGCGTCTTCGGCCAGGGGCTGGAGCACGAGGTCGGTTACGTGCTGCCGCTCAAGCGGGAGCACGGCGGCGCGGGTGTGCCGGGCCTGGCAGGGTCACGCTGGGTCACCGGCCCGTGGTTCTTCCGCGACGAGCGCATGTATCTCTTCCCGGGCGACTCGCCGATGGGCTACCGCCTGCCGCTGGATTCGCTGCCCTGGGTGGCCAAGGGTGACTTCCCCTTCCTGATCGAGCACGACCCGTTTGCACCGCGCGGCAGCCTGCCCACGGGGCAGCGCCTGCGCGCCCAGTACGCCTCGCATGCGCTGGGCGGTGGCTTTGCGGAGGGCGGTGTGGTGGCGGTGCAGACCGGGCCGCAGGCGGGCGACTATCTGTTCGGCGACCTCTCGGGTACCGCCGCTGGTCATCCCCGCGAAGGCGGGGATCCAGGCGGCCCGGCTGTGTCGGGGGTGGATTCCCGCCTGCGCGGGAATGACGGGGCAGCGCTGACAGCCGAGGAGCTGGCACGCTCGCCGCAGCGCTTCCAGTCGGCCCACTGGATCACCCGCACCGCGCTGTGCGTGGAGGTGCGCGATCCGCGCCGCGCCAACGGCCCGAAGGCCGAGAAGGCCGGCGTCGAGAGTGGCGTGCTGTACGTCTTCATGCCGCCGCTGTCGCACCTGGAGGACTACCTCGACCTGCTCGCGGCGGTCGAGGCCAGCGCGGCCGAGCTGGGCGTGAAGGTGGTGCTGGAGGGCTACCCGCCGCCGCGCGACCCGCGCCTGAAGGTGCTGTCGGTCACACCGGACCCGGGCGTCATCGAGGTCAACATCCACCCGGCGCACGACTGGCCGGAGCTGGTCGAGCACACCGAGTTCCTCTACGACGCGGCCTGGAAGTCGCGCCTGTCGACCGAGAAGTTCATGCTCGACGGCCGCCACACCGGCACCGGCGGGGGCAACCACATGGTGCTGGGCGGGGCGACGCCGGCGGACTCGCCCTTCCTGCGCCGGCCGGACCTGCTGGCCTCGCTGCTGGTGTACTGGCACAACCATCCCAGCCTGAGCTACCTGTTCAGCGGCCTGTTCATCGGCCCGACCAGCCAGGCCCCGCGGGTGGACGAGGCGCGCAACGACCAGGTCTACGAGCTGGAGATCGCGCTGGCCGAGATCGAGCGCAGCAAGCAGGTCTATGGCGCGCACATGCCACCGTGGCTGGTCGACCGCACGCTGCGCAACGTGCTGATCGACGTCACCGGCAACACCCACCGCAGTGAGTTCTGCATCGACAAGCTCTACTCGCCGGACAGCTCGACCGGCCGGCTGGGCCTGCTGGAGCTGCGCGCCTTCGAGATGCCGCCACATGCGCGCATGTCCATCGTGCAGCAACTGCTGCTGCGCACGCTGATCGCGCGCTTCTGGAAGGAGCCTTACCGCGCCCCACTGGTGCGCTGGGGCACCGAGCTGCATGACCGCTTCCTGCTGCCGACCTTCGTGCAGATGGACTTCGACGACGTGATGGAGGACCTGCAGCGCGCTGGCTATGCCTTTGACGCCGCCTGGTTCGCGCCGCACTTCGAGTTCCGCTTCCCGAAGGTGGGCGAGATCACCGCCCGCGGCGTGCACCTGACGCTGCGCAATGCGCTGGAGCCCTGGCACGTGATGGGCGAGGAAGGCTCGCCCGGCGGCACCGTGCGCTACGTCGACTCGTCGGTGGAGCGCATCGAGGTCAAGGTCAGCGGGCTGGTGGATCCGCGCCACGTGCTCACCGTCAACGGCGTGCCATTGCCGCTGCAGCCCACCGGCCGCACCGGCGAGTATGTGGCGGGCGTGCGCTACCGCGCCTGGCAGCCCTCGTCGGCGCTGCACCCGACCATCGGCGTGCACGCGCCGCTGACCTTCGACCTGGTGGACCGCTGGATGCAGCGCTCGCTGGGCGGCGGCCAGTACCACGTGGCGCACCCGGGCGGGCGCAACTACGACACCTTCCCAGTCAACTCCTACGAGGCCGAGAGCCGCCGGCTGGCGCGCTTCTTCGACCTGGGGCACACGCCCGGCAAGGTCGAGGTGGCCGAGCCCAGGCGCAGCTGGGAATTCCCGTTCACGCTGGACCTGCGCCGCGTCTGACGTGGCCGGCCGGTGGACGGACCC
>Ga0154020_10005677_pt1 | contig 14687 bp, 10 predicted proteins | sample Klosneuvirus_201_FD_109709 | JGI IMG/M metagenome (GOLD analysis project Ga0154020, IMG submission 109709) | Active sludge microbial communities from wastewater, Klosterneuburg, Austria - Klosneuvirus_20160825_MG | ecosystem: Engineered > WWTP > Aerobic digester > Activated sludge | place...
AAGGAATCCGACTTGGGACAAGTCGGACTACAACGTAGGCAGATCTGTCCCAGATCTGCATCCTTCAGCATGGTCGATGGCAAGTGGTTGTCTGGCCGCAGCTTTGGGAATTGGTAATTCCTTCACTGCCGCTCGCTTCAGATCGGACAGTTGTTGATCAAGCGATGCTTATACTCCACGCGGCTTGGAATGAGGCTGTCAATTCCCGTTCTAGGGCTCCAGCCTGGGAACGCGCTGCACTGGAGGCTCCTGCCTCCAGCGACAATCTCGTGAGGCAGGAGCCTCGGGAGCAGTGTGTTCCGAGGCTGGAGCCTCGGAACAAGGACATCAATCCACACCGCGTGGAGTATAATACTACTCGCGGGGTGATTTGAATTGTTTGTGCGGACACGCCCGCATTTGCTGCCGACGGCATTCATAGAGCACGATGCCTGCAGCAACTGCGGCGTTGAGTGAATCGACCTGACCCAGCATCGGGATGGAAACGCGGCTGTCGCAAATCTCCAGCAGCTCGGTGGCGATGCCGAACGCCTCGCTGCCGACGATGAAGGCAGTCGGCCCACTTAAGTCGGCAGTCCAAAGTATGGCATCCGATTTCTCGGTGGCTGCGACGATCTGGAATTGAGCATCCTTCAGAATCTGCACGGCTGCGGTCAATTCCGGGACGCGAAAGATGTGCTGATGGTTTGCGGCACCGGAAGACGCTCGAGCCACATGCGGTGTGACAAGCGCCTGACTGCGTTCGCCGATGATCACGCCGTCGGCCCTGACCGCGTCACAGCATCGCAGAATCGCGCCAAAATTATGGGCGTCCTGAATACTGTCGCAAATGACAAACAGCGGCGAGGCGTTGGCGGGATTTTGCGGTGTCTCTCCGCTCGACACAGGCAACAAAGTTGATCGCGCGGCGTTTCCCAGTGCGTTTAGATCCTCGTAGGGAAACTCTCCCATGCGAGCGAGAAAGCCCTGATGCTCGTCGGTCTGGCAGAGTTGCGTCAGTCGTTCCAACGTCACAAGCTGCGGGAATACGCTCAGAGGTTCCGCCAGTTGACCGATTTCGACGATGTTGTCGGGCGGCAATTCCTCATCGACCAGCAGTTCATCGATTGGCCATCTGCCTGCCCGTAGTGTTTCGAGGACGGCGTGGCGTCCCCAAAGCCAGCTTCTCTGATGGCTGGCTGTGAGTCGTCTGGAACTGCGTCGTTTTCCGGTCGTCATCGTCCCAGTCTAGTCGATCAACCGGCTTGATTCCCTTCGCAGCGTCAAAAATCCGGCTGCCGGACAAATGGGAATCTCCATCACGGCGGCCCAAACGGGGATACTGCGGATTGGAGACAGATCGCAGGAAACCGAGGGGATTCTGTATGATTCCGCAAGTATTCCCTCCGATAGATTGACATGGAACCGCCACCCACAATAATCGCGGTTCTGTGAAAGCGAAATCATCGCTGCCGACTCACATTCGTCAGGGTTTTTGTTCTTGGTCGCTCTTAAAAAAACAATACAGCTCTATCTTGACGAAGAAGAACGCGAGGGCCTGCGCACCGCCGGGCGATTCAATGCGCAACTGATGGATTTCCTGCGGGGTCACATCAAAGCGGACGTTTCAACACTCCAGCTTGACAAGCTGGCGCACGACTACACGCTCGATCACGGACATACGCCCGCCTGTCTGGGATATCTCGGGTATCCGAAAACGATTTGCACCAGCGTCAATGAGGTCGTCTGCCACGGGATTCCTAACACTCGGCCGCTCAAGGAAGGCGATATCATCAATGTTGACCTGACTACGATCGTGAATGGTTGGTTCGGCGATCAGTCCGAAACGTTCATGATCGGCAAGGTGAGCAATAGCGCCCGCAGACTGGTTCAGACCACGTTCGAGGCAATGTTTGTGGGAATTAGGGCCTGTCGGCCGGGCTGCACGGTAACAGATATTGGCCGCGCGATTCAGACGTTCGCGACAAAGGCAGGCTATTCTGTCGTGCGCGAGTATCAGGGCCACGGGATCGGTCGGGAGTTTCATGAGGAACCTGGAGTTCCCCATTTTCCGTCGCTCACGTCAAACCGGGATGTGCTGCGGCCCGGCACCTGTTTTACGATCGAGCCTATGCTCAACATCGGATCGTGGAAGACACGGGTCGATACTAAAGACAAATGGACCGTGCGAACGATCGATGGAGCGTTGTCAGCCCAGTTTGAACATCAAATTCTCATGACCGAAGATGGCCCGGAAGTGCTCACCTTCACTGAACACGGGCCTCAGGAAGGCCATCGTTTCTGAACGGCCACCCGCCATGCGATACCGGCTTGAACTCCTGATCCTGCTGATCGTCATCGCTGGCTGCAGTCGATCTTCGGAGCCGGAGCCAAATCCTGCTGCGGCAGACAGCAAACGCCCCGAGATCATTGTCACGAGCGAGCCGCTCCTGGACATGACAATGGCCACTGTCAGGGATGCTGCGGATGTGCGGCGAATTGTTCCCGCGAGTACCACCTCGCGCGACTGGAAGCCGACGTCCGAAGAGGCCGGACTTATGCAACAGGCGAACCTGATCTTGATCAGTGGAGCGGGGTATGAACCGTGGAAAGATCGAGTCTCGCTGCCTGGTTCACGCATTCGTGATACTGCGGCGGGCTACTATGATCAATTCATTCGAATCCCCGACGCAGTCAGCCATCAGCATGGGCCAGACGGGCCGCACAGTCATCCGGGAACCGTTTGGGCCACATGGCTGGCCCCGGAGTTGTGCGTCGCGCAGCTGCATCAGGTCAGCATTCAGTGCGGTCGCCTTCTGCCGGATCAAAAACAGACGATTGAAACGGCTGAAGCCAGACTCGCCGCCGAATTCAACAGTCTGAACTCGGAGATCGCATCTATACAGGAACGAGTCTCGGAGAAAACCGGCAATGCGGATTTGACGGTCTTCTCTGACGCCCCTCATTATCAGTATCTCGCCCGCCGTCTCGGATGGAAGCTGCATTATCTGCACTGGAGCGATTCAGAAACGCTGTCCGATAAAGACCGTGAGTCGCTGCTGGAAGCCTTTAAGCTGAATGGCGATGAACGCAAGATCTTTCTGATGAACTCACGGCGGTCGTCGTCGGCAGAAGCCTATGTTCGTGAATCCGGCGGCACGGTGATTCGCATCGACCTGTGCGAGTTCGCCAGTCCCGACGGCACTCCGCTAGTGGCTCGGCTGAAACAGAATCTGCAGCACATACGGGATGCCTTTTGACAGGGCACATACCGTAGCCCCGCCGCTCCGCCGGCGGGAGACCTCAGTTCCCGTCGGCGGAGCGACGGGCGTACGATACTTTTACGGCACGGCGATTCGTGAGCGTCTGGGATTCAGCTTTCTCGGAGGCTTGAGCGGAAAAATTGAGTGGAGAATGACTTATGCTCGGTCAAAAATGTTTCGATGGACGTGTGTCGCTGTCTCTGCTGCTGTGCATGATTGGGATTTCCACATCGGCCTTCGCGGCAGATGAACCGCGTCCCAATCTGCTCGTGATTCTTGCCGATGACCTCGGATATGCGGACTTGCAGTGTTGTGGTTCCACAGACATGCGGACTCCGTATTTGAAGGAACTCTTTCGTTCCGGAATGAAGTTTACAAATGCGTATGCCAACTGCCCTGTGTGTTCTCCCACGCGAGCGGCGTTGTTGAGTGGTCGGTATCAGGAAGTCGTCGGTGTGCCGGGAGTCATTCGGACTTATCCGGAAGACAACTGGGGCTACCTTGATCCGAGTGTTGATGGAATCGGACAGGTCATCGCCACGCTGAAACGTAACGGGCAATGGGAGAACACTGTAATTGTTTTCACGTCGGACAACGGCGGGCAACTGGATGTCGGAGCGAACAACGGACCGCTGCGAGACGGAAGCAGAGCGTGTACGAAGGCGGGGGCGGATTCGCGTTTTGTAGGGATTCCTTGCCACCACTCAATTTCCAGTGTTTGAGGCCCGAAGGGCAGGCACATCCTCTGCCGGGGCCGTAAGGCCCCGGAAATGGATCTGCAATGCAACTAAGGCCTGAAAGGCCGACACAATCTGTCACACTTCTCCCTGTTCGACGACCTGTTGTGTCGGCCTTTCAGGCCTCTGATTGCCCGGACAGACTCAACCGGGGCCTGACGGCCCCGGCATTGGATGTATCAGCCCTCCGGGCCTGAATCGCAAACTCCTCTTACACGACGCTTTACGACCCAATTGCGTTCCTTTAACGAGTCCAATAATCCTTGAATCCGCCCCTCTACAACCTTGCGATTGATCCGCAGGAGGTAAACGACGTCGCAAAGCAGAATCCCGCCATCGTCAATCGCCTGGACGCGGCCCTGCGAAAGCACCTGCAGCGCGGAGGAGCGGTTTCATGGCAACCGCCAGCAAAGTAGCTTCTGTCGTAGCATCCCGAGGCTCAAGTGCTGCCCATGACCAGCCTTGAAACAGTTCTGCATTCATCCCGTTTCGCTCACCGGATATGTCCAGACGTTAAACGAATGGAGCTGATTCCTGCCGAAGGTGGTTGTCAGTGCGACGTCGGCAGCGTCACGCCCCCGGGCCATGAGTATTCGTCCGATCCGAGGAATATTGTTCCTCGCGTCAAAAGCGTACCAGGCACCATCCAAATAGACCTCAAACCATGCGCTAAAATCCATCGGGCTGGCTGCTGGCGGCACACCGATATCTCCAAGATAGCCCGTGCAGTACCGGGCCGGGATGTTCAGACTTCGGCAAAGAGTAATGGCCAGATGCATATAGTCGCGACACACGCCCACGCGTTCCCGATAGACATCGCGCGCCGTCCGATTCGCTCGTGCCTGCAGGTAGTCAAATCGAATATGCTGATGCACGAAATCGCAGACGGCCTGCACCAATGACCAACCCGCCGGCAGGCTGCCAAACTGGTTCCACGCAATGTCTTTCAACTCACTATCGACTTCGCAATATCGGCTGGCTAACAGAAAGACCAGCACTTCATTGGGCAACTCTTCCACTGTATGTTGATGCGCTGTTCGTAGTTGAATATCCGGCGCACCAGAATCCTCAACGATGGCATCATTTTTCAGTGCCACCCGCCCCGCCGGCACCACCATCCTGGAACAGCGATTCCCATATCCATCCACGAATTCGGTCACCGATACCGCAGGAGCGACGTGCAAAGATTCGGGTTTGCGAATGCGCGTGGCAATGCTGGGATGGATTGACCCAAGGCACAATACAGTCGCGGCCTTTTCAAATTCAAATTCGACCTTGTAACCCACGCGTATCAGCATCAATGGTCTATCCTAAACAGTTCATGTCACCGACGATCACCGGTGTGGAGATCGCAGGCCACAAAAAACACTCGGTTTCCGCCAAAACTGGCGCTGTCCAACTTAGGACAGCATGAGGCGGCTTCTGCAATCTCCGGGGGGGGCGAATTGCCGTTAGGCGAGCGGAAGAAACAGGATTACCAGGGATATCGCATCGCCGAGGGAATCCGACCTGAGACAGGTCGGACTACGTAGGCAGATCTGTCCTCAGATCTGCTTCCTTTGGCGTGGTTCAGTCGCACGGGTTCCCTCGCCCCGAGGACTCGCCGATGATAAATCCTTTCCTGCCGCTCGCCTTAAAACCCCGCTGGCTGTCCCTGTTTTCTGGGATCGCTGCCGCCCGTCACTTTTTCAGTTTGTCGCGCCGCCACCTGCGTGACGGCCAGTGACGAAGCTTTTCGAATCGTGTGGCCTTTGGCTTCCAGTGCGGAAGAAACGGATTGGTAAAGTTCCGGTTCCAGCAAAAGTTCGTTGGGTGACCACTGGTGATGAAATCGAGGGGCCGTGACAGCCTGATTGACGGGCATCTCAAACACGTTGTGATTGAGAAGACCTTGCAGCGTGGCTGTGATGATCCGTGGACCGCCTGAGGCACCGCACGCATAGGTCGCCTTGCCGTCCTCCACCACAATTGTAGGAGTCATGCTGCTCAGCGGTCTCTTACCAGGAACGATTGCGTTTGCCGGTCCTTGAATCAGGCCAAACGCATTTGGCTTGCCGGGATTTGCCGCGAAGTCATCCATTTGATTATTGAGCATAATGCCGAATTCAGGCACTACGACGAAGCTGCCAAACGTCAGGTTGATCGTTTCGGTACAGGCGACGGCATTTCCCTGCGCGTCGATGATCGAAAAGTGGCTCGTGCCGGCATCGTCATGGATGAAGAATCTGCCATACGACTCCAGCGGTCGCGTTGATTTTGGATCAACGTGAGCGGCGATCTGATCGGCATATTTGAGGTCGAGTAGTTTGGCGACCGGCACTTCGGCGAAGTCGGTGTCGCCTAAAAACTCCGCGCGATCCGCAAAGGCGTGCTTCAAAATTTCGGTAACGACGTGAACATACTCGGGTGAATTCTGGCCCAGTGATTTCAGCGAAACATGATTTCTGTTTTCCCATGCCTCCAGCGACTGCAACGTCTGCAGGAGAGCAATTCCGCCGCTGGAAGGCGGCGGCATGCTGATCACCTGCCGACCGCCAAAACTGGCCGTCAACGCTTTGCGCTCCGTTGGCTGATAATTCTTCAGATCAGAAAGAAGCATCTTCCCGGACTCAGCACTGACGGTCCGGATGATCGCCTCCGCAACGTCACCTTCATAGAAACCGGCGGCCCCGTGTTTGACGATTCGTTCAAGGACCGGCAGTTGAGGCGAATAGAATCGATCACCCTGCTTCCACTTGACTCCGCCATTCAGATAGCCCTTGATCAACGCGGCGAAACGATCGTCATAGCCATTGTGCCTGCGGATCGCCTTCAGAGCCGACGCCTGCACTTCCATGTCATGCGCGTCGATTGTGACGCCATTGCGACACAGATCGACTGCTGGCTGCAGCAATTTATCAAGAGACAGCGTGCCGTATTTTTCTGCGGCATAGCACAGACCGGCCACTGTACCTGGCACACCAACAGCGAGTCCACCACGGACGCTGACGGGCTCTGCTTTTCCCGCGTCGGCAGTATCGCCGTATTGTTCTGCAGCAGCCTTTGAGGGCGCACGTTCGCGATAGTCGATTGCAACGGATTGATTTTTCTGCGCGTCCCAGATCACCATAAAGCCGCCGCCGCCAATGCCGCAGCTGGCAGGGCGCGTGACCGAAAGCGCAAAGGACGTGGCAACGGCCGCATCAACGACGTTGCCTCCCCTGCGAAGGATTATCGCCCCGGCTTCACTTGCCGCAGGATGGTCTGCCGCCACAACGCCGTGTTGAAAGACTTGCGGTGATTGCTCAAGGTCTTCGCCGACGCTCGCCGGGGAGTTTGCGATCAAAAACAGGATGACGCACACGAGTCCCGCGCATGTTGGATGACTCGTCCATGATGCGTGGTTCCGACATCGCCGAGGTGCCGGATTCAGACGACCCCATTGATTTTGAACGGAACATTTCGAAACATAAATATGTCGCGATCTATTTTTGCGCTCAGCCATTTTTGTTTCCAGAATCAGATGCGGCATCCCGGTATTCTTTGCACATGCAGCGAACGGTCCTTGGAGATTTTGTGCCACAGTTCGAGCTTTGGAACAATCTGACGCGAGACTGCGCCTCGGGAATCATACTGGAGGCAGAGCCTCCGGGCAGTGCGTTCCAGGGCTGGAGCCCTGGAACGAGTAAAGGGCTGGAGCCCTGGAACGAGTAAAGGGCTGGAGCCCTGGAACGAGTAAAGGGCTGGAGCCCTGGAACGAGCAAATCTGTTGCAGGACGAGTTGGGACAACTGCTCTATTCTGAGTCAACGTTTTAGAAACATCTCATCGACATTCAGCAGTACGTTGCAGACGACCGTCATTGCCGCAGCGTTGATGGTGTCCATGCCCTCCGGCAATGCCCCCAACGGGTCGGTTGCCAGTTTTGCCGCATTGTCTGGCTGCGACGCAAAATCCTGATGCGTGTCTTCAAACAGTTGCGTCAAAGCTGACAATTCGGCCTTCGAAGGTTCACGCAGCAGGCATTTCTTAAAGCCAAACGCAATCTGTTCGGGACGAGTTCCATCGTGGCTCAACATCAGTCTTGCCAGTGCCTGAGCGGCCTCGATGTAGACCGGATCATTCATCGTCACGAGCGCCTGCAGCGGTGTGTTTGTCTGATTCCGCCGCAGCGTGCAGACTTCACGATTTGGCGCGTCAAACGTTGCCATCGACGGATACGGGTTACTGCGGCGCCACGTGGTGTAGATACCTCGGCGATAACGATCTTCGCCCATGCTGGTTTGCCAGTCGGTTGAACTGCCGAATGCGGCGGAAAGTCCCAGATTGGGTTGCGGCGGTTTCACCGGAGGACCGAACATCTTGTGACTCAGAAGTCCTGCCACCTGCAATGCCTGGTCTCGCACCATTTCAGCGCTCAGTCGCACACGCGGTCCGCGCGCCAGCCAGCGATTGTCGGGATCCGCTGCGGCAGCTTCCGGCGTGACTTTTGCAGACTGGCGATAGGTGGCCGACGTTACGATGAGCCTGAGTATCCGGCGTGTGTCCCAGCCAGACTCCATGAGTTCCCGTGCCAGCCAGTCGAGCAGTTGCGGATGCGTCGGCACTTCGCCCTGTGATCCGAATTCTTCACTCGTCAGCACGATGCCTCGACCGAACAAATTCTCCCAGTATCGATTGACGACCACGCGCGCGGTGAGCGGGTTTTTTTCGCTGATCAGCCATTGGGCGAATGTGAGACGATTGACGGGTTCGCCCTCGGGAATCGGAGGAAACACGGCTGGCACGCCCTCATGAACTTCATGTCCCTTGTCGAGATAACTACCGCGAAACTGGAGCATCGTTGTTCGGTGTTTGTCTTCCGCAAGTTCGCGAAGAATCGGCACGGATGCCTCGGGCTTCGTGCCGTCAAATTCCGCCTGCAGCGTCTTCAATTCCTGACGCACACCTGCAAGTTCCGGAGCGAGATTGAGTCGAAAATGATCGGCCAGTTGCAAAGTCTCTTCCTGTGTCCGATCTACTGCGGCCGTCTCGACGATGGCAAGTATATTCGCCGGGAGCCGCGAACGTTCAATCGCGACTTTATCGTCACTGAAGCTCACGCGAAAACTGCCAAGAATATGATTCGGGTACGGAGCGTTCTGTTCAATGGTCAAACGCAGCACGGCGGGCTCAGTGACCTCAATCGAATTACCTGGCACAAGGACCAGCGAGTGAGATTCTTCCAGACTGCCACCGACCGCCCAGCCATTATCGCCCTCCGTCTTTCCATCAAGCACTTCCTCGGGCGCAAAACCGGCTTGCTGATAATCAGCGAAGGGTGCAATAAAACTGACATCTCGCACATTGCCTGGTGAATAGTCGGCTGAGGGATTTGGCGGTTCGACGACGGTCTGTTCCCAAATGACTTCCCGTGCCTCATTAAGGAGCGAGATTCGAAAGTCCACCAGTCGTTTATGAATGCCAGCACCGGTTCTGTTCCAGATCGTCAGCCGCTCAACCGGAACGTCCCGGCCAAGATCCACTTCCCACCACGGGTTGTCCAATACCGCAGTGTGGGTTACGGATTTCTTTTCGAATGTTCCATCAGTGTTGCCATCAATCGCATACTCTGGCGGCCCGGCATAGTCGGTCGAACTTTGCGTTGCCTTTCCTGTTATCGCGACATTGGTCCCTGCTGAGAACACCTGAACCTCTGCCAGCGACAGAATCTTCTGCGGTCCCGGGATCTCAATTCGTACGATGCGGGCCGCAGGTGCCGACTCGCCAGCGGGAACGATTTGTGCCTTGAGTTCCGTGATCACAAAATTTCCACCACCATGACCCGCGCCGCCACCAAGGAGTGATTTCGTCGGCACTGTTTCGATGCGAATTGCGGCGATACCTTTGGGTGTATCGATGGCGGTTTTATCTGGAACCGGACCAGTCGCAATTGGAATTTCAAGCGTATAAACGTCCTTGTCAGCTGCCGTGGCGATCGAGATCGTCCCATCCTCCGCAACGGTTGCTCCTCCTCCGGATTGTCGAGTGACCGAAGCCGGGCGCTGCGTGGACCATGTCGGTGGTGATTGAACTCGCTGCTCCCACTGCAATTGTGATGCGGTGATTTCGTCAGTTGTAGTCGCGAGCGTTAGTTTCAACTCGGCAAGCCGGCCTTCGATGGTCGTTCTTCGTTGCTGTTGTTCCGGTGTGAAAAACTGCAGAATAGGAGATTCGTCGCGTCGATCAGCATCCTGAGTGTTGTTCAGGATGGCAAAGATCTGAAAGTATTCGTCCTGCGTGAGCGGATCATACTTGTGGCTGTGACACTGAGCACACGCCATCGTCGTCCCCATCCAGACTTCCATCGTTGTGTTGACTCGATCGACGATCGCCACATTGCGGAACTCTTCGTCCTGCGTCCCGCCTTCGTTATTTGTCATCGTGTTGCGGTGAAAGGCGGTCGCGATCAACTGATCGTCGGTGGGATTCGGCAGCATGTCGCCGGCAAGCTGCTCGACCGTAAACTCATCGAACGGCATATTGCTGTTGATCGCACGAATCACCCAGTCGCGCCACGGCCAAATTGTGCGAGCCGGATCGTCCGCATAGCCTGCCGAATCAGCGTAACGGGCCAGATCGAGCCACTTGCGAGCCCAGTGTTCACCAAATTCAGGCCGTTGAAACAGATGATCGACCAGTTGTTTGTACACTGCGTCGTCAATCGTCCTGGCTTTTGGCGCAGACGCATTACCAGTCCCCGCCTCCAGACGCTGTGCCCACTCGTCGCATTCCTCAACAGTTGGCGGCAGGCCAATGAGATCCAGAAACAGCCGCCGCACCAGCGTGCGAGCGTCCGCCTGCTCCGAGGGTTTCATTTGCAACTCCAGCATTCTATGAAGTGCAAAGTTGTCGATCGGATTCTTCGGCCAGCTCGCATACGCATCGGGAGTCGTCGGGACGGCGGCTCGAACGGGCTTGACGTAGGCCCAATGTTGTGCGAACTCTCCGCCCTGTTCAACCCAGCGAGTCAGTGTCGAAATCTCGGCCAGCGTCAGTGGCTTGCTAAAATCAGCCGGAGGCATGCGAATTGATTCATCATCACTGGAGATGCGAGCGACCAATTCACTTTGAGTCAGATTGCCACCCACAATCGCCGTGTGTCCGGATTCCAATACCTTTGTCGCTGAGTCCCGATCGTCCAGCCGCAGTCCTGATTCACGTTTCGCATTGTCAGGTCCGTGGCAGGCGAGGCAATGATTCGAAATGATCGGACGGACGTTCCGATTAAAATCGATCTTCTGGGCTGCTGCGGGCGAAGAGAAGGCAAGAGAACAGCCGAGTACAAATGCGGCGGGCAGGAAGAATCGCATGAGGAACATCCAGGGAAAAAATCTCATGGCGGGAAGCGAGGCGGGAACGTTCCAACAGTATAGCGTAACCGTCTTCCCAGTTCACGCAATGGCGCGGTTGGCCGATATGAAAGGGGCTGCCCCCCATTATACTTCACGCGGTCAGAAATGGTGCAGTGGATTCTCTTGCGATTGTCCCCTCTCCCCCCGCAATTGATTTTCCAATTTTACACATTTTCCACGGGGGAGAGGGTTAGGGTGAGGGTGAGGGGGAAGAATCAACTGTTTTCTGGGTCATCGTAGCAACTCCAGATCAGCGAGTTGATAACACCGAGAACGGGTTGCCGCCGGACCTCGCTTTGCCGTATGTCAGTTCGATCAGTGGATTCCTGAGCGACGCCCAGCGGATTGGCTTCACCGGCTGCGGGTTTCGCATCCTGCTGCGGTGCCCAGTCTTCGTCATCCAGCCATTGATTGGCGGACGCAAAGACCAGATCCAGAGCCGGATCGTTCGGAGGCAGATGATTTTCCAGGCCCGGGATCGCGGCGGCATTCGACGCAACTGTGAATGTCACAGGGTAACTCCAGGCCGTTGCCTCGTTGGTGCTGTCGAAGGCTCTGATCCAGACGCGATACGTCCCAGCAGTCAGATCGAAGCCTGGGGTATACGAGGTCGATGTCAGATTCGCGTCGTTCGCCAGAATGGTGTTGGTCGTCGGATTAGCGAGCCAGATTTCATAGCGGCTTGCGCCAGCAACAGGGGTCCACACGAATTGTGGACGTGCGGGCTGACCGTTTCCGAACGGCGAAGTCATGCGTGGCGCGTGCTGCACGTTGAAATCGAAAGAGTTGCTCCACGTATAGTTCGCGCCGTTCACATCGCGGGCACGTACCCAGGCTCGATAGGATGCCGAGGGAATAGCATTCAAAACCAGACTGGTCCCGGATACGCTGACGTTGCGAATGGCCGCCGTCGTCGCCGTGGTCAAATTGTCGATCCAGACATCGTACAAAACGGCACCGGCAACAGGCGACCAGGCAAAGGTTGGTGTTGACGTAAAACTCGCAGCCGTGACCGATAATCCAGTTGGAGCTATGTTCACATTGATGATCGCTTGAGGACTCCAGCCCACAATGTCACCCGGAGTATTCCGACCGCGAACCCATACCGTATATCGCCCTATGTCAAAATTTGAAACGGGCAGTGAAGTCCCAATCACACTCGTATTTCGCAGATACTGACTGGTGCCCGAGGTCGATCGATCGACCCACACGTCGTAGCTGGAGGCACCGGGAATAGGATTCCAGTTGATGCTGAACGAGCCACTGGCTTCTATGCGACCGGGGTTGAGAACGGTCGTCGTCGGCCGCAGCTTCCAGACTCCCACGGGACTCCAGGCTCCGGCAAGGTCGGACGAGGTGAAACCGCGAACCCAAACGTAAAACGTCCCGATCGGAAGATCAACGGTGGTTGTGTATGAGTTTGTCGCAATCCCGGTCGCGTTGACGACTTTGGTCTCGCCAGTCGTCACGTTATTGACCCAGACCTCGTACGTAGCCGCATTGGAGATGCTGGTCCATGTAAAAGTGGGGCGCGATGTCGCGACGGTCTGAATGCCTGTCGGCAGGACCGGATAGGTGCGGTCAACAACTGAGACAGCAACATGGCCGGATGTGTAACCCGTCACAGCAGCAGTGATCGTGGATATCTGGGTGCCATCAATGACGCCATCATCGACGGCCGTCGCAATGAACGTCACCTGCGTCTGTCCCGCCGGGATTGACACACTGGCGGGGACGGTAATCTCCGTCGTGTCGCTGGATGTGAGGTTGACGTTAACCGTCGTCCCGATATCCCCATCGCGCGTCACAGTGATTGTCGTACTGGCGGTCGCGCCCGATTCGTTGACGGAATTGACAGTGGACGTGACTGATAATGTGATCGGCACTGTCGTTATCGCAGTCGTGTCAAAATCGACTTTCACGTTTGTAGTGCCGACAATGACCGTACTCTGATTTTGGAAGACCTTGGCGGCTCCGTTGAGTGTAAATCGGGCGGTAACATTGTAAGACCCGCCCGGCACGATAAATCCATACGCGCCCGAAACGCCAATTGTGTCTGAGAACGTCGCGCCGGTGGATACGTTCACGGCCGTCACAGAACCGCTGCGAATGGACTCTCCAATGGTATAAAAGTCGTCGTTGTTCGAGTCCGTGTAAACGACGCCGGTGATGTAAGGATCCAGATTTCGAGTGCCAAAATCTTCCGTCACCATCTCTGTAAAATTGTACGTCACACTATTTTGCGGCGCAGTGAAGGCACCAAGTCGGGCTCCAATCCCCACTTCATCGACAGCCGGATCCATGATGTTCTCACGGTGCCCCGCGCTGCGAATCAATCCTTCGTGGACCTCATTGATGAACTGTGCCTGCGAGACACTGGAGGACTTGGCTGTGTATCCGATGTTTTCAGCGACGCGGTTCCAGATGTAGCCTTGATTCGTGATTCGCTGATCAAATGTAGTGTTGGCCCCCCGCGTCGTGTGGGAGAAGTAATCCCGATCCAGCATATCCTGAGAATGCAGACCCGCCGCCGTGACCAGGCCTTGCTGTGGAGCGAGCGGTTGCTTCGCAGAATTTGAAATCGTGCCGGGAGACAGACCATCGTTCAGACCAATCCCGAATCGAGCAACCTCCGCGTCTGGATTCGCGCGCGCGCGGTTCACCAGTTCGAGCATGTACTGTTCGCTGTCCGTCAGTGTCGGCGCTGTGAGTAACAGCCGCGATTCAAGGGCGTCAATTTCCCCGGAAGTGGCAATCCTGCTTCGCCGGGATATGCGTGTCGGAGTCAGCGAACTTTTTAAGACATCAAGCCATGTCATGCGATACACCTTCCTCGATCCTTCGGAGGAGCGGGTTTCGGCTCCACCGTCATGCACTGAAAAATTGCGCCGTTTAACCGGGTGCGATCTGTCCAGTCCAGTATATTGCGGGGCATTTTGTTTGAGAGTATGATCAGAATGTCGTGGAGTTGAAGGAATGACGGTCGTTTGAGACATGAATTTGAGTGGCGACTTTGCGTTTTCGAATTCCGTGGTTCCCCACCGGCTTCACGCCGGTGGACACTAGGTTTGGCAACTATGAAAGAAGAAACTGACGCATTGACCCCCACTGGCTTCATGCCAGTGGAAGCTGGGTTTGACAACTTCGAGCAACGGTTGCCCGTGACTCGAACACCTTGCGATTGCGAGTTGCCAAACCGGGCTTCCACCGACACGAGGTCGGATGGGGAGCCGCTTCATCTGGTTTGGCGTGGTTAGTCGCCAAACCCTGGTCCGCTGGCGTAAAGCCAGCGGGGCCACACACGAAGTCTGCCTGGACTCCGATCATTTTGATCGA
>Ga0154020_10005678_pt1 | contig 14687 bp, 11 predicted proteins | sample Klosneuvirus_201_FD_109709 | JGI IMG/M metagenome (GOLD analysis project Ga0154020, IMG submission 109709) | Active sludge microbial communities from wastewater, Klosterneuburg, Austria - Klosneuvirus_20160825_MG | ecosystem: Engineered > WWTP > Aerobic digester > Activated sludge | place...
GGTGAACAGGTGGTGGCGCTGGTGCAGAAGCTGCGGCACCTCGACCTGTTCAAGCCGCCGGGCGTCGCCGAGACCCTCGACTGGGTGGCGTCGCTGCAAGCCCTCCATCGCAGTGCCGTCGACGGTGAAACGGTGGAAGCGACGCTCGGAGTGGTGCTCAAGTACCAAGACGATATCGCCAAAGTGCAGGGTGCGCTGGCAAGGCGGCTCGTCGACGAAGTGCAACAGCCGCAGCGCTCTCGGCCAGGGTAGGAGTCGCCCCACCGCATGGCCGCCGTTCCGTCGCTGTTTGCCGACAACATCGTCCAGTTTGCGCGCCTTTTGCGAGCGGCGGGACTGCGGCTCGGGCCGTCGGCGGTGCTTGAAGCGCTTTCGGCACTCCAGTTCCTGGATTTGTCGTCGCGGCAGCAGGTGCAGGCGGGACTGCGCGCGGTGCTCTGTCATCGCGGCGAGGACTTGCAGCTGTTCGACCAAGCGTTTGGACTGTTCTTCGACGGAACCAAGGCGCTGCCGCGCGAGCCTGAGACGATCCAGAAGAAGTCGCCGCCACTTCCCGATCCGCTGCTGAGACGGGTCACCGAGGCGCTGTTCGGCTCCTCGACGCGACCTGTGGAGCAGCAGCCCCCCGAGGAGATCGACTGTGCGCTCACCTGGTCCGCGGGCCGGGCGCTGCGCCGACGGGACTTCGCCGACATGAGTGCCGAGGAGCTGCGGGAGGCCCAGCGGATCATTGCCGAGCTGCGCTTTGCCATCGAGCCGCGGCCCACCCGTCGCACCCGGCCAGCCCGCGTGGGACAGCTGTTCGACTTCCGACGGACCTTGCACAAGAGCCTGCGCAGCCACGGTGAGTCTCTGCTTCCGTTTTTCCGAGAGAAGCGCGAGGAACCGCCCCCGCTGTGCATCCTCTGCGACGTCAGCGGCTCGATGGCGCGCTACACCGAGATGCTGCTGCGCTTCGCCCATACGCTAATGGTGCAGCGTCGCCGCGTCGAGTGCTTTCTCCTCGGGACCGAACTGCACCGAGTGACCCGCCTTTTGCGCGGTCGCGACATTGATGACGCGCTGCGTCGCTGCTCGGCACAGGTCTCAGACTTCGCTGGTGGCACCCGCTTGGCGACGGGACTGCATGAGTTCAACTGCGAATGGTCGCGGCGCGTGCTGACCGGCGGGGCCTGGCTACTGCTGATCAGCGACGGACTGGACCGCGACGATCGCTACGACCTCGGCAAGGAAGCCGCTCGACTGCACCGCTCGACGAGACGACTAACTTGGTGTAATCCGCTGCTTGGTTTTGATGGCTTTGCACCGCTCGCCCAGGGGATTCGCGCGCTGTTGCCCCACGTCGATGACTTTCGCCCGGTACACAACCTTGACAGCCTCGCGGACCTCGCCGCCGCGCTCAGCAACGGCCCCACGCCTTTACACGGACGTGCTCTGTCAGCTACCGTGTCTGCCGCCAAATCCGAAAACCAACCCCACGAAAAAGGCGGCCCGAGGCGAGCTGAGTGCGGGACAGCCTTTTCCAGGAAGCGAGGTTCGTCGTGAGCAAGACCACCCGCATTGAAAAAGACACCTTCGGCGACATTGAAGTCCCGTCGGACCGCTACTACGGCGCGCAGACGCAGCGCTCTTTGCAAAACTTCCGCATCGGCGGTGAGCGCTTCCCGCGCGAGTTCATCTACGCCCTCGGCATCGTCAAGAAGTCGGCGGCGCGGGTCAACACCAAGCTCGGCAAGCTCGACGGCAAGCTGCTGCCGGCGATCGAAGCGGCTGCCGACGAGGTCATCTCGGGCAAGCTCGACGAGCACTTCCCGCTGGTGGTGTGGCAGACCGGCTCGGGGACCCAGACCAACATGAACGCCAACGAGGTCATCGCCAACCGCGCCAGCGAGCTGCTCGGCGGCGTCCTCGGCAGCAAGAAGCCGGTTCACCCCAACGATCACGTCAATATGTCGCAGTCGACGAACGACTCGTTCCCGACGGCGATGCACGTTGCGATTGTTGACCGAGTGGTCAACGGCCTGCTGCCGGCGCTGCACCGACTCGCCGAGGCGCTCGAGGCCAAGTCGCGCGAGTTTGCCCACATCGTCAAGATTGGCCGCACCCACCTGATGGACGCGACGCCGCTGACGCTGGGCCAGACCTTTTCGGGATATGCCGCGCAAGTGCGGGGTGCCGCCGCTGCCGTCAAGGCCGCTCTGCCGCAAATGTATGAGCTGGCCGCAGGTGGTACGGCGGTCGGGACGGGGCTCAACAGCCATCCTCGCTACGCGCTTGAAGTCGCGGCGGAGATTGCATCGCTGACCGGCCTGCCTTTCGTGACCGCGCCGAACAAGTTTGCGGCCCTGGCGGCCCACGATGCGGTCGTGACGCTGTCGGGAACGCTCAAGACCTCGGCGGTGGCTCTCAACAAGGTCGCCAACGACATCCGCCTGCTGGGTTCAGGACCGCGCTGTGCGCTTGGTGAGCTGCGGCTGCCGGAGAATGAGCCCGGTAGTTCGATCATGCCCGGCAAGGTCAATCCGACGCAGTGCGAGGCCATGACGATGGTCTGCGCCCAGGTGATTGGCAATGACACCGCGGTGGCCTTCGCGGGCGCCCAGGGTCACTTCGAGCTGAACGTGTTCAAGCCGGTGCTCGCCTATGCGACGCTTCAGTCGGCGCGGCTTCTCACCGACGCCTGTCACTCGTTTGTCGAGCACTGTGTCGTCGGGATTGAAGCCGACGAGGCGCGCATCAAGGATCTGCTCGACCGATCGCTGATGCTGGTGACGGCGCTGGCGCCGAAGCTCGGCTATGACATGGCGGCCAAGATTGCCAAGACGGCGCACAAGCAGGGCAAGACGCTCAAACAAGTTGCGCTCGAGTTTGGCGTGCTCACCGACGCTGAGTTTGATGCCGTGGTCCGTCCCGAAGAGATGTGCGAGCCGAAACCCTAAGTGGAGCCGCAAACGCCACACAGGCTCGAGTCCCCCGCTCCCCGTGCGCTGAGCCCGCTCGACGTGGCGCTGCGGGTTCTTTTGCGAGTTTCCGACGGAGCTTATGCCACGCTGGCGCTCACCGGCGAGCTGTCACGGCTGCCGCAGGCGGAGCGCGCCCTGGTGACCGAGCTGTGCTACGGGACGCTGCGCCAGGTGATTCGCCTCGATCGCGCTCTGGCAGCGCAGGCTTCGCGTGGACTTCACAAGCTCGACGATACGACGCGGTCGCTTTTGCGGCTCGGCGCCTATCAGCTGTTGTTTATGCAGGCGCAGCCGCACTTCGTCGTCGATGCCGTGGTGTCCGAGGTCAAGCGGCGGCGCGGGCCGGGCATGGCGGGGCTGGCCAACGCCCTGTTGCGCAAGCTAGCCAAAGCCGGAGAACCGCAGATGCCGCCCTACCCTCCACCGACGACGAGTGCCAGCGAGTGGAGTGCCGTGCTGTCGCTCCATCACAGCGCCCCCGAGTGGCTGACGACGCAGCTACTGACGCAGCTTGCCGATCCGCACGAGGTCGATCTGCTGCTACGCTCGCTCGGTCAGCCGGCCCCGACGTGGCTGCGCCTCAATCCGCTGCGCGGCTCGCTCACCGATTCGCTTTCGTCGCTGACCAAGGAACTGACGGTGGCCCCGACCAGCCATCCGCTGCTCCCCGAGGCAATCGCGCTACACGGCGGTCATCCCTTCGCCGGTGAGGCCTTTGCCCGAGGACTGTTTACGGCGCAAGACCTGGCGGCCCAGCTGGTCACGAGGCTGCTCCTGACCGATACAGCGACGGGTCCGCTGACTCTGCCCGCTGGCGCGATTCTCGACGGCTGCGCGGGAGTGGGTGGCAAGACCTGTCACTTGGCGGCGCTGACGGACAACCAGCGCGACATCGATGCCGTCGACCGCCTGCCGCGCAAGCTCGAGCTGTGTCGCGATCATGCCCACCGGCTGGGCTGCTCTCGCATTCGCACCATCTGCACCGACCTGCTCGATCCCAAGGCGCCGCTGCGCAAGTCGTATGCGGCGGTGCTGCTCGACGCACCGTGTAGCGGCTCGGGGGTGCTCCGTCGCCATCCCGAAGCCAGGCTGCGGTCGCCGAACCTCGACGAGCTGACCCGACTCCAGCACGATCTGCTCGAACAAGTCGCCCCCAAGGTACAGCCGGGCGGCGTCCTGCTCTATTCGGTGTGCAGCCTGCTCCCCGCCGAAGGACCGACTCAGATCGCGTCGTTTCTGGCCAGCCACCCGGAGTTTGTGCCGCTGCCGCCCGCCCCGCCCGACCCGCTGTTTTTTGCCGGGCCGTCACCACTGTGTGAGTCGTCGTCGCCGTTTGCGCTCCGCACGTTTCCACACCGCCACAATGCTGATGGCTTTTATGCCGTCCGGCTGCTGCGGACTTGTACCGCGAGGCCCGAGGGGTAATATCGCGCCGTCATGAAGTTGGCTCTGGTGACAGGAGGCACGCGGGGCATCGGCCTTGCAGTGGCCCGCCGGCTTGCCGCCGACGGAATGGCGGTGACTGTGACGTATACCCACGACGCCGCCCAGGCCGCGGCAGCCGTGGCCCAAGCGCAGCGCGACGGGCTCGACCTCTCTGCGGTGCGCTGTGACGCAGCCTCCGCCGAGGACTGGCGAGCCCTGAGTCAGCCCGGCGGCTTTCTCGACGGCAAAAACCTGGCGGTGATGGTCCACGCGGCGGGCTTTACCCGCGACAAGCTGACGATGACCATGCCGGTGCAGGACTTCGATGATGTCCTTGGGGTACACCTGCGCGGCGGCTTTCTGGCGGCGCAGGCGGTGATGAAGGGCATGATCGCGACGCGCTCCGGACGACTCATCTTTCTCTGCTCACCGACGGCGTGGCTCGGACGACGCGGCCAGACTGCCTACGGCGCCGCCAAAGCCGGACTCTTTGGACTTGTGCGCAGCCTGGTCCACGAGCTGTCGCGCTTTCAGATCACCTGCAACTGCGTATCGGCGGGTCTCGTCGATACTGCGCTCACCGCGGAGCTTCCCGAAGCCATCCGTAGCGAACTAATCCGCTCGATTCCCATGGGCCGCGCCGGCACCGCCGGTGAAATCGCCGAGCTAGTCGCTTTCCTAGCCTCGAAACAAGCAGGCTACCTCACCGGGCAGTGGCTGGCGGTCGACGGCGGACTCGACACGCTGCGCGAGGACGGTTTCTAGCTCCGAATGTTTCCGCGGCCCTTCCGTCCTTACCCAAGAGAAACACCATGACCCACAGCAACTTTGTTCACGAAATCAAGGACCTCATCATCTCCAGCCTGAAGCTTGATAAGACGCCCGAGGAAATTGCCGACGACGCGCCCCTGTTCGGCGGCGGCCTCGGCCTCGATTCCATCGACGCGCTGGAGCTGGCGGTAGCGATCGAGCGAGCCTACCGCGTCACGATTCCCGACGAGAAAGTTGGCAAGCAAGCCTTCACCTCGGCGGCGGCCCTGGCAGACTATGTCGCCAAGAACCGTTAACGGGATGCGCCGAGCGCTGCTGATGACGCTGCTGGGATGCCTGCTGACCGGTGCCCTGCCGGCGGGGGCCGCGCCCACGCTGACAGCGACGGAGCTGATGACCAAAATCGATGCCGCGCAGAAGGACCTGCGCTCGCTGCGGGCCGACTTCGTGCAGCACAGTCGGGTCAAGCTGTTCCGTCAACAGATCAGCTCCGAGGGTCGCTTTCTGTACACCAAAGGCACGCCGACGCGGCTGCGCTGGGAGTATCTCAAGCCCGATCCATCGACGATGCTGCTGGTGGGCGACAAGGCCCAGCTCAAGATGGGCTCCCGCGCGCCGCAGATTATCGATACCGGCAAGGACCCGACGCTGCATGCGATCTTTGCGCAGCTTAAACTGTGGCTTGGCGAGGGCTCGCTTCGGGAAGCCGAGGGCGAGTACGAGGTCAAGACCGCCGGCACCGTCGAGCAACCAGCGCTGCTGTTGACTCCCAAAGCACCGTCCCCGCTCAGTCGGATCTTTTTGCGCATTGAGCTGCACGTCGATGGCAAGACCATGCTGCTGCGGCGCCTGCTGATGGTCGAGCAGAGCGGCGACGAGAAAGAAGTTGTTTTCGGCAAACTCGAACGCAACATCGAGTTGCCCGCTTCCCAGTTTCAATAGCCACCAATCAGTCAATATCCACATACCTATTGACTTACGAGAGTACAAGCTCTCAAACAGAAGCAAATCTCCACCGTCGCTGCGAGCGACCTGATCGCCACCTCCCGCTAGGCAAAACAGGGAAATCTTCTTAACCTGTTTTTGCAGAACTCTTGCAGGTACGTACGATGGGCCAAATACCTGCATTGAGTAGCTTTGTGCGCAATGCCGCGCTGGAAAGGGAAGTGGCTATGGGAACTCGACTTTATGTTGGTAATTTGCCTTATGGTGCGAAAGAACAAGAGATTCAGGACTTTTTTGAGCAGTCTGGTGCTCGCCAAGTCACGCAGGTGAAGATCATCACCGATCGCGAGACGGGGCGGCCGCGCGGCTTCGCTTTCGTCGAGCTAACCGATGCCAAGATGGCGGAGAGCGCCATCGCCGAGCTTCACGGCACCCAGTTTGGGGGTCGCAAGATCGTCGTCAACCAGGCTCACACCCCGCGCAACGAAGGTCGCGGTCGCCCGACGCGCTAGCCACTTGGGCGCGGGGCCTGTGCCCACTGCTGCATGCCTCGTTGTCAGCGACCGGTCCGGCGTGGTAGTGGGTAAAGTGCGTGATGGCTCCGGTGCGTCAACTGCTGAGCTTTTTGCTGTGCCTGCTGACTTGGGCGGGTCTTGGCTTGCCTGCGTCTGCCGCCTACCGCTGCACCGCCATGGCTGGCTCGCGACTGGCGGCGCCCTGCTGCCCCACCGAGCTTTCTCCCGACCTAACCCGCACCACCATCTCCGACCACTGCTGTGAGCGGCTCACTCGGCCCGCCCTCGATACACCGGGGCCGGGTCCGTCGGCCAGCAAGCGAGCCTCTGCGCCTCCTCCACTGGTCACGCTGCTTCCTTGGTGGGTACCGCCCACGCAGAGCGACTTACCGAACCGCCGCTCGCAATCCTTCCCCAAAGGAGTCCCTCCCAATACGCCTTTGCCGCGTATCGGAGTCACCGTCCTTCAGCGCTGATCCTCCTCGGGCTTTGGGTCCTTTTACAGAGCCACACAACCGGGAGGGTTACCCATGTCCGTTGGCATGTTCCGTCGCTGTTTGGCTACGGGATTGTTCGTTTGCATCACATTCCTAAGCGCGCCGCCAAGTCACGCGGAAGCGCCCCTGTCACTGGAGTCTCTGCTCGCGGAAGTAGAGAGTCGCAGTCCCCAGCTCCAGGCGAAACGATCTGCCGAGCGCGCCGCCCAGACTCGCGCACCGCAGGCCGGAGCCTTTGAAGACCCGATGCTGATGGTCGAGCTGTGGCAGACTCCGACCACCGTCGAGAGGCTGCCCCTGATGATCACGCTGCGGCAGCCCCTTCCATGGCCGGGAAAGCTCAGCGCCCGTGCCAAGCTCGCGCGCATCGATGAACAGCGCGCCCAAGCAGAGACCGCGATGCAGCGGCAGAGTCTGCGCCTGTCGACCATCCGCTCCTATCTCCTGCTGCTGCTCGCGCATCGCTCGCTGACTGTGCAGACCCAAAATCAGAAGCTGCTGCAGGTGGTCGTCTCGTCGGTGGATGGTCGATATCGGGTCGGTCGGGCCGAGCTTGCCGAGCTGCTCGATGCCCAGGAAGCGCTGCGCGAACAAGAGACCCTGATCTATGAACTCCAGCGCGAGCGCGAACAAGCGGAAGGAGAGCTGCTGGCGCTCCTCGGAGAGTCTTCGCGGCGGCCCTTGGGAGTCCCCTCTTCGATTCCTGAAGTCACTCCGCTGCCGTCGCTGGAGCTGCTGATTTCAGAAGCGTTGCAACATCGACCAGAGCTGCGACTCTCCCAGATCGCCCAACAGCAAGCAGAGGCCAAGCTGGCGGCAGCACGCATGGAACAGGCTCCGGATCTGGCGCTGTACGGAAGCTTTATGACCCCGCTGCGGGGCGATATGGAGAAGACCTTTACCGTCGGAGTTCAGACCTCCCTTCCCTCCTTTTCGCTGGTTCGTTCACGGGCCGCGCAGCGCGAAGCGGAGGCCGAGAGCGAACAGACCGCGCAGGAGCAGCGTCAGCTCACGGCCACGATTTCCGCCGACGTCCGCGCCGCCCACCTGCGCTGTGCCACCGTGCTTCGTCACCTATCGCTGCATCGAGAGGATCTCATTCCGCTCTCCGATCGTGCGGTCCAAGCAGCACGCGCCGGATATCAAAGTGGTCGGGTTCCGCTGTCACTGCTGTTGTCTTCCACCCAGCGACTCCTCCAGCAGCGCCTGGCCTATGAGCGCTATCTCGCCGAGTACGGTCTACGCCGAGCTGAGCTGGATTTTTCCGTCGGCAAAGGAGTCTCCCCATGAGCCGCCTCCTCAAGCTTGCTGTGCTCTGTGTGCTGGGAATTTTGCCGAGTCTGCTCGCGCTGTATTTCTATCGTCAACTACTCACGCACAGACAGAGTCACGCCGCGCAAGCGACTCCGGCCAAGCAGGGGGAGCTGTGGACTTGTCCGATGCACTTGCAATATGTGAGCGACAAGCCCGGAGCCTGTCCGATCTGCGGCATGGATCTGGTGCCCCAAAAGAGTCTGTCGCAAGGCAAATCTCCGTCGCTGAATCTCGACTCTGCGCAGCAGTCTCTTTTGGGACTGCGAACCGTGATCGTGCAGCGCGCGCCGTTTGGTGCCGCGATTCGCACCACCGGACGAATTGTCTATGACGAGACCTTGGTCCATCACCTCCACACAAAGTACGAAGCCTACGTCGAGCATCTGCATGCGGACTTCGTCGGCAAGTACGTGAAAAAGGGGGAGCCCCTGGTCTCTCTGTACAGTCCAGAGCTGTATAGTGCGGAGCAGGAATATCTGATCGCTCGCCGCGCGCAGTCCGGACTCCCCAGCATGCACGGCGGCGGCAACATCGCCGAAGCGGCACGCGAAAAACTCCTCCTGTGGAACCTCAGTCCACAAGACATCGCGTCGCTGGAGCGCAGCGGTCGCGCCAGCCGCACCTTCAACTTGTATGCAGGGATCTCGGGCTACGTCATTGCCAAGACCGCAGTGCATGGAATGCGCGTCAAGCCCGAAGACTCGCTGTTTGACATTGTCGATCTGTCGCGAGTCTGGGTGCTCGCCGATGTCTATGAGTACGAGCTACCGCGCACCCACAACGGACAAACAGCGACGGTAACATTGCCCTATTGGCCCGATCGCAAGTGGCAGGGAAAGATCAGCTTCATCTTCCCATCTGTCGATCCCAAGACCCGCACCGTACGAGTCCGCATTGAAGTGGACAACCCGCAAGGAGAGCTCAAGTCGGACATGTTTGCCGATGTCGAGCTGGCAGTCAGCACGCGCCAAGCGCTGGTGGTTCCCGACGACGCCGTGATTGAAACGGGCCGCCGCCGCCTGGTCTTTGTCAAGGAACAGGACGGCAAGCTGACACAGCGCGAGATCAGCGTAGGCGAGCAGTCCGGACATCAGTTTGAGGTCCGCAGCGGGCTACAGGAAGGCGAGACCGTAGTGCGAGGTGCAAACTTCCTGCTCGATTCGGAAGCGCGCTTGCAGGGCGCGGACAGCGACGAGCAATCGCAGCAGAAACCAGAACCAGCCAAGTCGGAAGTAGTCACGCCGCCTCCTCCGTCTGCCCCGGACAGTCACAGCGCTCATTCCGGTCACACCGGACACCAAGGACCCACGCCATGATTGCCTCTCTCATTGCCGTGTGTGCGCGCAATCGAGTGCTGGTGGTGATGCTCACACTGGTGGCGTGCGTCGTCGCTGTGCTGTGTCTGCGCGAGCTTCCGATGGATGCGATTCCTGATCTCTCGGATACCCAGGTGATTGTCTATTCGCGCTGGGACCAGAGTCCGGATCGCATCGAAGATCAGGTCACCTATCCGATCATCACGTCTCTGCTTGGGGCTCCCAAGGTCAAAGGAATCCGCGGCTACAGCGACTTTGGCTACTCCTATGTCTACGTGCTGTTTGAAGATGGCACCGACATCTATTGGGCGCGCTCGCGGGTTCTCGAGTATCTGTCCAAGATCCAAGCGCGACTCCCAAACGAGGTGAAGACAGAGCTGGGTCCGGATGCCACCGGCGTTGGCTGGGTGTTTCAGTACGCGCTGCTCGATGAAAGTGGCGAGCACTCCCGTGAGGAGCTGCGTTCCTATCAAGACTGGTTTCTCCGCTTTGCGATCCAGTCGGTGCCGGGCGTTGCCGAAGTCGCGACGGTGGGAGGCGCCATCAAGCAGTACCAAGTGACGGTCGATCCCAACCGACTCCAGTCGTACGGACTGAGTCTGGCCGAGATCGCGACCGCGCTGCGCAAGAGCAGCTCGGAGGTGGGCGGACGACTGGTCGAGATCTCGGGCAAGGAGTTTATGGTCCGCGGTCGCGGCTACGTGAAGTCGATCGATGATCTGGAACAAGTCGTGCTGCGCACCAACGATCTGGGAACGCCGCTGCGGATTGCCGATGTCGGACGGGTGACGCTGGGACCGGAGCTGCGGCGCGGAGTCGCCGATCTCGACGGGCGTGGCGAAGTAGTGGGCGGAATTGTGGTGATGCGGATGGGCGAAAATGCGCTGTCGGTGATCGCGCGCGTCAAAGAGCGGCTGGCGCAGCTACAGTCCTCTTTTCCCAAAGGAGTCCGGATTGTCACCACCTACGATCGCTCGGAGCTGATCTGGCGGGCGATGGCGACTCTCAAGCACGAGCTGATCGTCGAAGTCGCGGTGGTGTCGCTCGTCATCTTGCTCTTTCTGTGGCATCTGCCGTCGGCGATTGTTCCAATTGTGACCATTCCGGTCGCTGTCCTTCTGTCCTTCATTCCGCTCTATCTGCTCGGAGTCCCGGCCAACCTGATGTCGCTGTCCGGAGTTGCGATCTCGATTGGAGTGCTGGTCGATGGCGCCATTGTCGAAGTCGAGAACGCGTACCGCAAGATCCAGAAGTGGCAAGAAGGGGGCTCCCAAGGGGACTTCGGACTGGTCCGGCTGCAAGCACTGCAAGAGGTTGGCCCGTCGGTGTTTTTCTCTCTGTTGGTGATCGCAGTCGCGTTTCTGCCGGTCTTCACGCTGGTCGATCAGGAAGGACGCCTCTTCCGTCCGCTTGCGCTCAGCAAAAACCTGGCGATGGCGATTGCCGCGCTGCTTGCAGTCACCCTCGATCCGGCGATGCGGATGATGCTGTCGCGAGCAACTCCCTATCAGTTCCGACCGCGCCCTGTTGCTTGGCTGTGTAACCGCATGCTCGTCGGTACGTATCATCGGGAAGAGAATCATCCGGTGAGCCGCGTGCTGTTCCGCTTGTACGAGCCGGCCTGTCACTTTGTGCTTAGGAATCCCAAGCTGACGATTGCCGCGGCTGTCCTGACGACGCTGACCGCGATTCCTGTCTATCAAAAGCTCGGTGCCGAGTTTATGCCGCCCCTGCATGAAGGGAGCATTCTGTACATGCCGACCACGCTGCCGGGAGTCTCTGCTGCCGAGGCGCTGCGCATCCTCACCTTGCAAGACAAGATTCTGCGCCGCTTTCCGGAAGTACAGTCGGTGTTTGGCAAAGCGGGGCGCGCCGAGACCTCGACCGACCCGGCGCCGCTGTCGATGATGGAGACCACGATTGTCCTGCGTCCCGAGGCGGAGTGGCGGCGCAAGGAGCGCTTCTATTCCAGCGCGGTCTGGGTTCCGGAGCTGGCCAAAGATCTGCTGCGACCGCTGTGGCCCGATCACATCTCGCATGAAGAGCTGGTCCGTGAGCTGGATGAAGCGGTGCGGATTGCCGGAACCACCAACGCTTGGACCATGCCGATCAAGGCGCGAATTGACATGCTGTCGACGGGGGTACGGACTCCGGTAGGAATCAAGATCTTCGGACAGAGTCCCGCCGATCTCGATCGCATCGGCACCCAGATCGAGACGATTGTGCGGCAGGTTCCGGGTACCCGCTCGGTCTTTGCCGAGCGCACTTCAGGAGGCTACTTCCTCGACTTTACGCCCAATCGCGCCGCGCTCGCCCGCTACGGACTGTCGGTAGAAGATGCCAACTCGGTGATCGCGCAGGCCATCGGGGGCGAGACGGTGATGACCACCATCGAAGGTCGCGAGCGCTACTCGGTCAGCCTGCGGTATCCGCGTGAGCTTCGCCAAGATCTCTCCGAGCTATCGCGGGTCCTGGTGCCACTCCCTGGCGGTTCCCATGTGCCGATGGGACAAGTCGCCGAGCTGAAGCGGACGACCGGACCGTCGATGCTGCGCGATGAAAACGGAATGCTGGCGGCCTATGTCTACGTCGACTTTGATACCGAGCAGCGCGACATCGGCGGTTATGTCGAAGAAGCGCGGCGTGCGGTCCAGAGCCAGCTTCAGCTCCCAAGCGGCTATCGCATCGAGTGGAGTGGTCAGTTTGAAAACATGCTGCGGGTACGCGCGCGCCTCACGCTGGTGGTGCCGCTGACCATCCTGCTCATCTTCCTTTTGCTGTATGCGAACACGCGCAGCACCACCAAAGCGCTGATTGTGCTTCTGGCAGTTCCGTTCTCGGCAGTGGGCGCGGTCTGGCTGCTCTATCTGCTCGACTATCACACCTCGATTGCGGTCTGGGTGGGCGTGATCGCGCTGCTCGGACTCGACGCAGAGACCGGCGTGTTCATGCTGATGTACCTGGACCTGTCCTACAACGAAGCGGAGCAGCAAGGACGCCTGCGCAACCACCGTGAGCTGATCGACGCGATCGTACATGGCGCGGTCAAGCGAGTCCGGCCCAAGGCCATGACCGTACTGGCGGCGCTGCTCGGTCTGCTGCCGATCTTGTGGGCCCAAGGCGCGGGCGCCGACGTGATGAAGCGAATCGCTGCGCCGATGATCGGCGGCCTGACCACCTCCTTTGTGCTGGAGCTGCTGGTCTATCCGCCGATCTATCTGCTGTGGAAACGCCGAAAATTAGTCCTCTCAAACGACTAATATAGACAGACCCAGAACGAGTCTGCTGCTGGCGAGCTTTGGGAAGGGCTACTGGCTACACTGGAGGTTCTTGCAGTGCATCGCGTTGGTGTCATCGGCACAGCGCTGCGTGACCGCGCTCGCTGCCTCACCGCGCGACGGAGCGGTCTGGGTGAACGACTTCCCAAAGGCACTCACCATCGTGCAGGTCCACGGCATCACGGGAGGAGGCGCGATGATGGTGGTCGGCGGCGCAGACTCCAGACTGTAGACCCGCTGCTGGAGCTGCATCACGGCCTGCTCAAGCTCAAAAACTCGACGCTGTAGCTCCGCATTCGTGTAGGCGCGGTAGTCAGGACCGGCGTAGATGCGGTGCGGAGCCTCCCAGCGACCATGAGGAGGAGGCGGCGGCATGGAGGGGGGCGGCGGCGGCGGCGGCGGCATCATCGCAGCCGGTCGACAGAGGATTCCTCCCAGGCGGCGCGTCTCGTTCGGACGAACCTTGCACTGGTATCCGGCCCCGTCCATCGAGCCGCCTCCCACATAGACCACATCCCACTGGCCAATCTTGCGGCACAGTGAGTCGCGGTGACGCAGCGCTTCTTCATAGGAGACCACCACCGTCCCGGCGGGACACACCTCACCGGGATAGTGGCGGGCGTCCATCATCTGCGCGCGCGTCTGCGGGGCCTGCGCCACCACGGCAATGGCCAGCGCAAGGCCGAGGGCGGTAGGTTGGTGAAGGAGGCGATCTCGAGTACGGGGGGTACGGGGCTCACTTCGTCCGGTCATCGTTCACTCCACTCCATGACATCGTGTGTGCGTAGAGAATGCCGACCTACTGTACTCGAAAAAGCGGAGCGTTAGAACCTGCACGCTAGAAGAAGCGCCACAGGGAATCGATCGCCGTGGTCGCCTTGAAGCGACGGTAGGCGCGGCACGCGAAGTACAGCGGCACAAGGCCGAGCAGCCACACCAGATAGGTCATAGGCAGGCTGGCTCCCTTGCGGAACCACAGCGCGCCCACTCCACAGTACAGATACAGGTGCAGCAGATAGTAAAACAGCGGCACCTGACCAAACGTCGAAAGCACCTCCGACAAGCGCGCAAACTTCGCGCCCAGCTGATTCCATAAGGACAGCAAAAGGAGGTTCGCGCCGACAAACAGGAACGTGAATACCAGCGACGGCGGATACTTGATCAGGTTGAAGAACTCGATCGCACTGTCATCGCGGGGCAGCCGCAGGTTTCCGGGACCTCCGAGCGCGCGCAAAAGGAGTGCCGCCACGACCAGTCCGAGGCCAATCAGCGGCAGGCGGGCCAGCGTCTGCGCCGACTTGCGATGCAGCATCCGTCCGAGTACCAGGCCCCACAGCGCAATGCCACTCCACGGAATCAGCGGATACAGCACAAAGCTCCGACCCGTCTGACCGGGCAGAAACAGAAGCCGCAGCGGCAGACCATAGGAATCGCGCAGGTGCTCCGCAGACGGCGTGAGCAGAGACGAGGCGAGCAGGATCACAGTCGCAACAAGTCCCAGCCAAAACGTCCGCAGCGTAATCAGGAGAGAGGACAGAATCAGCGCCATTCCCAGACCACTCAGCACTGAGAACACAAACCACATCGGACCCGGCGTCCCGGGCCACGGTCCATCGGGAAGGAGCGGCGGCGGCGCCTGACTGACCATGAAGCCGAGCGTCCA